>JGI2172J19969_10000564_pt1 | contig 16010 bp, 11 predicted proteins | sample DeeMarSWOR230_32_FD_19969 | JGI IMG/M metagenome (IMG submission 19969)
TCGGCGATAGGTGGTAGCATCACTTCGTCGGCCGTGCTGGGCACACCAACCACTTTGTAGTACCCGTCGAAAACTAGCACACGACCGGCAGCGCGGAAGACTATCTTCCCACCATCGGCAACGCCTGAGATCAAGATGGTCGTGGAGTCCCACTGGGCCTCGGTCATCTGGCACGCCACGAATCGCTCCCAGATGATTTTGTATAGTCTGTATTGCTGGTCGTTCAATGAAGAACGAACCCGGTCGGGTGTCAAGCTCACGTCCGTAGGACGGATTGCTTCGTGTGCCTCCTGTGCTGCTTTGTTCGACGTCGAAAAGAAGTTTGCCTTTTCCGGCAAGTACTGATCGCCGAACGTGGAGACAATGTAGCCCCTGGCCATGTTGATCGCTTCACTGGAAAGATGCGTCGAGTCCGTTCGCATGTACGTGATCAGGCCCACTGAGCCTATTCCATGGACGGACAGGCCTTCGTACAGGTCCTGTGCAATGCGCATGGTGGACTGGGCGGAGAAGCCGAGTTGGTTTGCCGCTGTTTGCTGAAGCGTGCTGGTGATGAACGGTGCGTACGGGCGGCTTTTTACCAGTTTGGTTTGAATTGACGTCACACGCCAGGCAGGTCCGCCAGCCACATGGCCGCGTAAACGGATGATTCGCTGTGCTGGACCCTTGGCTGTGGGGTGTTGTGTTTTTATTTGCTCATCGATTTGAAAACCAGAGCGTTTCGCCGCGGCCAATGCTGCTTCAATGTCTTTCGGCTCGAACTTTCTGCCGTCGATTTCGATCAATTCCGCGGCCAGGCTGTTGTGTTCTGCCAGCCAGCGGTTTTTTTCGCGCACCGTCCGACCGGTGGACTTCTTGCCGCCTCTTTTTGTGGGGATTTCGCTGGACCACTTGCGCCACTCTTCGCCGAGGGCGGTGGCGGCCTCCAAGTCGACGGTAAAATAGCCCATCACTTTCCAGTACTCATCCGGTACAAACGCTGCGATCTCACGTTCCCTCTCGACCACTAATCGGACTGCCACTGATTGCACGCGACCGGCGCTCAAGCCGCCAGCGACTTTTTTCCACAACAGCGGCGAAACCTGATACCCGACGATCCGGTCTAGAATACGCCGTGCCTGCTGTGCGTTAACCTTGTCCATATCAATGACAGAGGGATGGTGAAATGCTTTTTCGATTTCGTCTTTGGTAATGGCGTTGAATACCACTCGGTTGGCATTTTCCGGTTTGACCCTGAGTGCCTCAGCCAGATGCCAGGCAATCGCTTCGCCTTCGCGGTCAAGGTCAGTGGCCAGCCAGATACCTGAGGCCTTTTTGGCTGCTCGTTTCAATTCCGTGACCGTCTTTGCCTTTCCCTTGATAACCTGGTAGGTCGGTTTGAAATCGTTATCGAGATCGACCCCAGGCACAGGGTTCTTGATGCCCTTGGGGTTTTTGTCCGGCAGGTCTCGCACATGTCCCACCGAGGCCATTACCACATAGTCCGAACCTAGGTATTTATTGATCGTCCGTGCCTTGGCCGGCGATTCCACAATCACCAATTGTTTGCCCGTGGTATTGGGTATGGTGTTGGATCGACCGCTGCGTATTATCTTTTTTTTCTTAGCCATCTCAATTTGGTACCTGAAACTCGATACTGGCTCCTTGAGACTGCTTGTGCTCATCCAGTTTCAAGAAACTACAAACATCTTTCCCGGTAACTGCTTAATTACTCCCTTTAATTCAAGCCCTGTTAAAAGGCTGGCTACCCTGGCAGGACCCAATTTACTATGCCTGGCGATCTGATCTATGTGAATAGGATAATTGCCCAAGATGTCATAGACGCTTTTCTCATCTTCTTCCATGGGTGGCAGCGCCATCTTTTTGTTAGTAACCACTCCCCTGAAATAGGGATAACTCAATCCGAGCTCTTGCAATATATCATCCGCATTTTCAACAAGTTTGGCCCCTTGCTTGATAAGGAGATGAGTGCCTGTACTTTTGAAGGACTCTATGCTTCCAGGTACGGCCAGAACCTCTCTACCCTGTTCCAGGGCAAGGGAGGCTGTGATCAGAGAGCCACTTCTCTTTGACGCCTCTATAACGACAACCCCCTTTGATAGGCCACTGATTATTCTGTTTCTTATGGGAAAATTCTTTGCCTCTGGCGGGGTTCCTAAAGGGAACTCAGTGAGAACAGTGCCATTTTCAACTATGTAGTCAAAGAGCCTCCTGTTTGATTCCGGATATAAGATATCTATGCCTGAACCTAAAACAGCAATGGTAAACCCTTTCCCCCTTAAGCAACCCCAATGGGCTGCTGAATCTATGCCTCTGGCCATGCCACTGACAACAACTATTTTTCTTATGGCCAGGCCTTGGCATATTTCTTCAGTGACCTTCAGGCCGTAGTGGCTTGGATTCCTTGAGCCTATAACACCAACCAATGTCTTATTTTGGGGGATATCGTTGCCTTTGAGATAGAGAAGGGGAGGTGGGTCATGGATCTCTTTAAGATCCTTTGGGTAGGAAGAATCGAAAATAGTTATCAGCCTGGCGTTATAGTTTCTTAGGCCCATCAATTCGTCTTCCGGATTTCCCTCCCAGGCCTTGGAGACAATTCTCCTTGCTGTTTCAGCTCTTAGTCCTTCTACCCCAATTAAATCATTAAGCTTTGCCTCAAATACCGTGGCTGGATCACCAAATCTGTCAAGAAGGCGCTTAAAGGTAATGTTTCCCAGGTTGGGAATCATCTTTAATGCAAGCCAGCTAAGCTTGTCATCTGACCATTTTTTCATTGAAAATCTTACGCTATGGGCTATTTTTTGGTGGAATATAATCAAAACAAGGCATAGTCAAGCTTTTTATTATACGCTCATTAGAAGTTGGTTCAATTTTATAGGATGATAAAGAGGGAATTTTTCTATGTCTAAAAAATTCATATCCAGACCAGGTATTCTGCTTTTTTCCCTTTCTATTATCCTTCTCTCTGAGATCTTTAGATTTAAGGGCATCCTTTCGGTCCCGTTGTGAAGGGATATGGGAAGAAAAGGATGGGTGGTTATGTTTTTTTTGTGCTGGGCGTATTTGGTGGAGCTAGAATGTCTGTGCCTCGTGGAATGCTTTCCCTGTGGGGCACAGGGCGGGCATATTTCACTAGGGTGCGGCTTGTTCCGCCCGCGCGGGTCTGTGGTTAGTTTATTTCAACTGCTTATGGATAAATTATTTGTTGTGAGGTACCTAAGGTTAATCTTATGTTGGTTATTCTCCTTGTTCTATCTGGCATTCTGGCAACGTAGCCAATTGCCTTGGTTGCTCGTCCCAGACTAGAGGCCTGATTGTAGCACCATTCGCGAAGTCTTTAGATGCCCAGAATACTACACCTATAGACGTGTCTACTGTGGTGTGCAGGATCAGGATTTTGCCGAGAATAGTGGGGGGCAAGGCAACTTTCTCTTTTTTTTGTTTGTCAGAGATAGATTCTTTTTCCTCTATGACCTCGAGGAGGTTACCCTTCCTTACCCCCGCATTATGGCCAGCATCAATATAGACCACCGAGTACTGTCCAAGGAGATCCAAGTTGTCTTTTGCGGCAACAATATGGGCCGTACGCATATCCTGGCATGGAACAGGGAGTATACAGGAGGGAACCGGATAATAAGGTATAAGAAGATCATGTTTGTAAATGGTTCTGAAGGATTCACTTATCTTGGCCACATGGTAATCTTTCTCAACTTTTTCAATCTCCAGTATTCCATTAAAGGAATGAATGTATCCAAATTTTTTTCCTGTCAAGGGATGGTTAACAGGATCTGAGACACTGTATATAGTAAATATATCTCCAGGCTTGATGCCCTCTTTATACATCTTTACATAAACTGTATCATTTTCACCGATTAGCATCTTTTCGGCCTTAAAGTCATAGATACTGCCCCATGGCTCAATCATTTCTCTCTGGAGAAAGCCGAGAGCCTTTGTATTGGTAAGGCTTGAGACATCTATTCCCATCTGAATCCTTAAAGGTTCCTTTTTTAGCGTAACAACCCTTTTCGCAGGCTCTAGTGCCTTTTCTTCATATTTTTTCTCAGGCGTTGGTTTTTCCTCGTATTCTAAGAGTCTTATGACATCACCAGGCCTAAGCCAGTGGGGGTTGGTGACAAATTTATTCATTTCCCATAGCTCCGGCCAGAGGTAGGGATTACCATAATATTGCTGACAGATTGACCAGAGCGTGTCACCCTTTTTTACTATATGTATAAGCTTTTTGCCTGCAGATGAAGATGGTGATAGGATTAAGAAAAATGCCAGAAACAAAAAAAGAGCTAAATAAATACCCTTAGATCTCACCTGTCTCCTCCTTGATAAAAGTTGATTTTCTTTAAATAATAACATATAGACTTACCTACGATTTTTTCACTATTGTTGTCAAGGACTTTTCCTGGCGGTAATTGAAATGATTTTTTGGATTACCTAAAGTGACTTCCCTTTTTTGGAAGAATAATGGAGGACTTCAGTGGCGAGAAAGGGATTAATTATAGTTGACATGTTAAAGGATTTTATGGAAGAAAAGGGTGCCCTATTTTGTGGCAAGGAATGCAGGAAGATAATTCCATTCGTTGTGGATACCCTAAGAGATATGAGGAATGAGGGGGCTACTATTATTTTTCTTGGTGATTGTCATGAGAAAGATGATAAAGAGTTTTCTCTATTTCCCCCTCACTGTGTCATCAATACCGAGGGGGCGAAACTGATTGATGAGCTTGAGGTCATGCCAGGTGAATATTTTATAAAAAAGACAAGGTACAGCGGCTTTTATGGTACAGATTTGGATGAGGTTCTTACCTCGGAGAGGGTTGACCATGCCTACCTTGTTGGTGTCTGTACCTCTATCTGTGTGATGGAAACTGCGGCAGGCTTGAGAAACAGGGATTATCCTACATTTGTTTTTCGCAGGGGGGTGGCTGATTTTGATCAAGAGGCCCATAACTTTGCCTTAAACAGGATGGAAAAGGTCCTTGGTGCAACAGTATTGGATTGAATCCGGCGGACTCCTTTCCTTTTCAAATATTTCCCTCCAATGACTTTATAGATAGCTTTAATAACCCACCGGTCAGACGCCTCCGGCTTTGGCGCCGACGATGTGGGGTTTCAATGTGGACCTCATCACCTTAAGCCTCAAATCTAATATAATATACTGTCTATATGGTCCGAATTTCTCACAGGGTTTGTATTAGAGCTCAGGGGGATCAGCGTTCGATTTAAAAAATTGTTGATAGAAATTTCGTTTTGTGTATTATTGGCGCATTATTTGGCGGTATCCTAAAGAGGGAGGGTTTATGCGTGATGAACAAGAAATCAAATTTTGGCCCCCATCTTATGCTGGATTTATCTGAGTGTGATCACAGGAGGATCAATGACCTTGATTTCATCTTTAACTTTCTCAATACCATCCCTGATAAGATTGGGATGGTCAAGATTACACAACCTTATGTATTTCCTTATAGTGGAGCTGTTCCTGAAGACAAGGGCATAACCGGATTTGTAGTCATAGCTGAGAGCCATTTATCAATCCATACCTTTGTAGAGAAAGGTTATGCTTTTGTAGATCTTTTTTCATGTAAGCCATTTGATACAGAGATGGCCAGGGATCTCATTATCATGGCATTTATCTCTAAGAAACCAAAGGCCTACATGATTGAAAGGGGAACAGGCTTTCCAAGAAATATACATTTACTCCAGGCCGCATCGTGAATGATACCCCGTTTGGAGGGAAGGATTCCAATTGGACAGATTATAAATCCGCCAAAATTATTGTATTCTCTGTTCCATATGATTGTACAGCCACCTGGCAAAAGGGTGCAGACTTGGGCCCGGAGGCAATACTTGAGGCCTCGGCACACGTAGAGCTATATGATATTGAGACCGATAGCGAGGTTCATTCGCATGGGATACATACCTTTCGGTTATCCAATCTTCCAGGATCTCCGGAGGAGTTAACTCATGTTATCAGACAAAAATTTTCTTCCTTCATAACAGATGGCAAATTCCCGGTCATGCTGGGAGGGAATCATTCAATAACCCCAGGGGCTGTACAGGGGATCAAAGACCATTTTTCAGATCTTACAGTTCTCCAGCTTGATGCACATGCCGATCTTAAGGAATCTTACAATGGCTCCATGTTCAACCATGCCTGTGTAATGGCAAGAGTAAAGGAGGTCTGCCCGGCGATACAGGTAGGAATGAGGGCTATGGACAGGGAAGAATGTAATAGATTGGATATGTCAAGGGTCTTTTTGGCCAGAGATATCTTCCTAAAAGACGATTGGATTGATAAGGTAGTTGAGCTATTATCTTTCCATGTGTATGTAACCATCGACCTTGACGTATTTGATCCTTCCATAATACCTTCTACTGGAACTCCGGAGCCAGGGGGACTTGATTGGTATCAAATTATCGGGCTTTTAAGAACAGTGGCCCAAAAGAGGTATGTTGTTGGCTTCGATGTGGTGGAACTTATGCCAAATAAATACAACAAGGCACCTGATTTTGTTGCTGCCAAATTGGTCTTTCAATTCTTGAGTTATATATTTAAACATCGGTAACGTCCGTTGAAGGTTGTCGGGTCTTTGTTGTGTTCACTCATCACACAAACCATTTTTGTGGTGAACATGGATAAAAAATCACTGCTAAAAGACACCATCGAGCATGTAGATATCCGATCATTCGATGCGAGACCCATCATTGAGGCATATGGTAGGATGGCATTCCAGGCCAGAAACCTGCACCATGCATCGGATATCTTTAACAGAATGTTAAAAGATGAATCTTGCTCTGTAATTCTCACCCTTGCGGGTTCCCTTTTTAGTGCAGGGTTAAAAGGTGTGGTGGCAGATATGATCAGATACAACATGGTAGATGTAATCGTGTCTACCGGGGCGATTATTGTTGATCAGGACTTCTTTGAAGGTATAGGATTCCGGCATTATTTAGGTGATTCCGCAGCAGATGATCGTCGTCTAAGAGAACTCCATATTGACAGGATATATGATACATATATTGATGAGGATGAGTTGCGGGAATGTGATTTAACGGTTGCAAAGATTGCCGATGGTCTCCCTACACGCTCTTACTCATCAAGGGAATTTATTAAGGAGATGGGATCCTATCTTGAGAAACATTACCCCAAGGTGAATTCTGCCATTCTCGAGGCCTCCAGGCATGATGTCCCAATCTTTGTTCCGGCCTTTTCAGATTCAAGCGCAGGGTTTGGCCTTATTTTCCATCAGCAGCAACATCCAAACCGGCATGTGACCATTGATCCTGTCCGGGATTTCAGGGAGCTCACGGAGATCAAGATTGTCTCCCAACAGACAGGTCTTTTTGTTGTGGGGGGCGGGGTACCAAAGAACTTTGCCCAGGATGTGGTAGTGGCTGCAGATGTGTTAGGCAATGAACGGCCTGTGCATAAGTATGCAGTGCAGATCACTGTTGCCGATGAGAGGGATGGAGGCCTTTCTGGGTCAACCCTCAAAGAGGCATGTTCATGGGGTAAGGTCGACACCTTGTTTGAGCAGATGGTCTGGAGTGAGGCAACCCTTGCAATGCCCCTCATGATCTCAGATGCCTATCATAGGGGAAACTGGAAGGGCCGTTCCAGGAAAGGGTATCAAAGGCTATTTGCTTGCTAACCAGTCCTCAATTTATATGGTGCGCCTGGAGGGATTCGGACCCCCGGCCTGCGGATTAGAAGTCCGCTGCTCTATCCAGCTGAGCTACAGGCGCACGCCTGTTAGGCCTCCTTTTCCTTACTTCTTTCTATGAACTTCAGATCACCTTCCCATGGGGAGAGGTCAGGATTTCCTTGAATTTCTATGCTGACACCATAGCGGTTTTCAAGTTCCGCTAATTCCGTCCTTTTTCTATTTAGGAGATAGTTGGCCACCTTGCTTGGCAGTACCCCGGTTACCCTATCTATATTTCCTTTTGATGCACCGAGCCATATCTGGCGCAGGAAAGACACTGAGGTAGCCTCAACAGATCTCACTATCCCTCTTCCCTGACAGAAATCACAAATCTGGTAGCTCTTTGATTCTATTGATGGTCTCAATCTCTGTCTGGAAAGTTCCATTAATCCAAATTTTGATACGTGGGAGTAACTTATCTTTGCCCTGTCCCTTTTGACCTCCTCTTTTAGCTGCTTTATCAGCTCCCGTTCATGCTTGGGGTTTTTCATATCGATAAAGTCTATTACCACTAGGCCACCTATATCCCTGAGCCTCAACTGCCTCGCGATCTCCCTCGCTGCTTCCAGATTGGTCTTAAAGGCTGTAGTCTCTATACCTTTGGCCCTTGTGGATCTTCCGCTGTTTACATCAATTGCAATCAGGGCCTCAGTGCGGTCAATAACGATCGAGCCACCACTTTTTAGAGGTACCCTATTACTATAAATCCGTTCAATCTGTTTTTCAATTCCATATTCGGAGAATATCGGTTTCTTTTCCTTGTATAGTTTTACATTTCTTTGATGTCTGGGAGAGATAATTTTCATAAAATCCCTTATCTCAGACCAGGTTTCTCTGTCATCAACCAGGACCTCATCTACCTCCGAGCTGAAATAATCCCTAAGGGTCCTCAGGCCAAGATCTTGTTCTTTAAATATAATGGACTGGGAGGGTTGTGTTTCGACCCTTTTTTTGATGTCCTGCCACATTCTCAGAAGATCTTTCAGATCTCGGGCTATTGTCCGTCTTTTTTGCCCTGCGGCTACAGTTCTCACAATATAGCCTACCCCCTCTGGCAGCCTGAGCTCATTCATAGCGGATTTTAACCTTTGCCGTTCCTCCTCATCCTCTATTTTATGGGAGATACCGCCTGTTGGTCTACCAGGAGTTAAGACAAGGTAGCGGCCTGCCAATGATATGTAGGTGGTAAGATAGGCCCCTTTTCTTCCCTCCATCTCTTTAGTTACCTGAACAAGCAGCTCCCTGCCTTTCTTAAGTGCATTTTCTATATGAATAGGTGCCTTTGCCTCAGGGGTGGTACCCTGAGATTCATAGTATTCAGGATGTATCTCTCCCATTGGTAAGAAACCATTTTTCTCTACCCCATAATCGATAAAGGCGGCCTGAAGAGAGGGTTCAATCCTGGCTACCATACCTTTATAGATATTTCCTTTAGTCTCTTCTCTTATGGAGGTAGCAATGTAGAACTCATCCAGTTCACCGTCTTTGAGTATGGCAACCCGGTATTCCTCAGGGTCTACCGCATTTATGAGCATTTTATACATTTAAGGTCTATCGTGTGTTTTGAAATGCTGATAGGCTTGATACATAAAGGTCCTTAAGGCTGCCTCCCTGCCCGGTTGAAATGAGCCATCGTACGAGACATCAATATAGGGGACACTGAGCTTGGCCATTAAAGGCTTGGTAATGGCAGCGGTCAAATTGCTTGGCATGCAGGTAAAGGGAAATATGTTCACAATTCCGTTGTATCCTCGGTGGGCAAGCTCTAAGGCTGAGGGAATACTAAGACAGGCCTCAGTTCCAACCTCAAAGGAGAAGAAATTGTTCTTTCTTAATACCTTGTCCAGGTGGCCTATCTTGTGATCTTCCTCAATATCAATGTGGTTCCGTACCCTCTGGTACACCTTTCTCTGTTGCACATACTGGTAGAAGAGGGTGAGATTGTATTTCAGGTACTGGAGGAGATATTTCTTCACCTCTTTGAGTCGAAGCCTTCTCAGGTTTAATCTGAGGGCAATTTTTGCTAACCTTACCTGCTCATAGGTAGTGTAGTTTATCCACTCCCCAATGGAGGCATTAATTGCCTCAGCCCCATATTTTTCTAGTGTTCTAATGGTGTCTTGATTTGACTTCACGTGTGTCCTCACATAGATTTCCCCAACTACACCTATAAGAGGTTTTCTTGGGATACGGGAGTCAATAATCTCCTTTCCTTCCTTCACGATTTCTATTAAATCACTGACAATAGGGGAGAGATCTTTTTTGGATGAATGCTTGGAAAAGGATTCACTCATAAGCACCACAGCCTCATTTATATAGGCATCTGTCATTCCTTCAGCTCTCTCATATGGTCTAATCCTCCAAAGCAACCTGTCGAGTATATCCCCTACCACAATCGAGAGATAACCCGCTTTCCTAAAGTCTCGCATCTTTTGCTTTGGGATCAATCCCTCAAGATCGTAGGCATCATCTGAGTTGAGCACGGCAATCTTCACCTTGTTTAAACCAGGTATAGAATCAAGGATTATCCTGTGATACTTGTTATACATACCAAACCTGCAAGGACCATTCGCCTCGGGCATAAAATACATATAGTTTTCAGGATCAAATTTGTCTCCAAGTCTCTTCTTTTCTTTTTCCATGAAATAGAGAATATCCCCCAGGGTTACCACACAGGGGAAGCACTCCTTGCCTGAGGTGAATTTTTTCCCCAGATCCAGACCTTCATAGGTCTCCATAACTTCAGAATTGACCCCAAAGCTATGGAAGACCCCTGCCAAAAGATGGCTGCTGAACCTGTTCATTTCCGGGATTAGAAATCTCTTTCCCTGAACGTCGAATCGTCCCACCCGCTCCGATATGACCCTGAAGGTGTCTAATTGGGTGACTTTTTCCATTTTTATGGCCCCATTGCAGTAGCTTTTGTAGTTTGGGGTTCGATGGATTCCATTTTTTGCACAGACTGTATTACGTTTTTAAATGCCTCGAGCCTTGTCATCACACCTGCTACAGCGGTGTGTTCGTCCAATTCCAGGATGAGGTAGGGCTTGTCTCCCATAATGTATTTATAGAAGTGCTCGTTAAAAGAATCTGGGCCGCAGCTGAAGTTGGTAAGATGAAGGCCAAAGAAGTTGGGCGTCATCTTTATGAGCTTGGCGGCTTTTAGTACCTGGTAGCCATAGGCCCAGTACATATTCGGAAAGTCAGAGAGATCCACGCCCCTGATATCAATAAAGTCTATGGGAAGGGCTGTTAATCCTATTTTGGCCAGATTCTGCCCAATTCTCAGATTCAGCCTTTCATCGAAGAGGTTGTAGGGTCTGCCAGTAATCAAAACCAGGGGCTCCTTACCTCCCAAAGAGGATGTGATTTCAGCACCATGAGCGCATAGCTCATTTTCAAAGTCCTGTTGTCTGCAAGACGCCACATCGATTGCCTCCCTGGTTTTACTTGAGGATATTCCCAGGGTTTTTCCGATATGTTTGTGCAATTCTATGCTTAATAGATCAGGGCTGTATTTGAGGTGGACAGTTGGGTTTAGGATCTCGTGTTCCTGCAGGCCCAGTGCTGTTTTGAGCATATATTGATTTCCCTGAACCATGGGGCAATAGAAATTATTCTGTTTTTCAACCTGAGCGGGAAGATCAATTATGTTGGGCAGAAACAGGTGCCGTGTCTTACCGAGTAGATCTATGACATGACCATGTGAGACCTTGACTGGAAAGCATGTCTCGGTAGTCATTGACTCTATTCCTAATTTTGAGATCCGGTCGTTTGTCTTTGGTGTCAAGACAGCCCGATACCCAAGTGCATCAAAGAAACTTGCCCAGAAAAGGGCGAGCTGGTGATTGTATAATGCCCTCTGCATCCCCACAGTTGGTCTTCCGTCAATCTCAAAGATGGCTCTGGTATCATCTTCAGTGCCGCTTTTCAAATCTCGCAGGTCGTAATAGAGGCCTTCAAGATGCCTTTCCCAGATGGCGTCTCTTCGCTTAAAGTAATCCTCTTTTTTCTTGCCATATTGGCCTCTTATTTCATACCTGCCACATTCTCCTCCCCATACACTCTTTCTCCCACTGAAATTATATATCTTCAACTTGCATTCATTATGGCACTGGGGGTCTGCATGGCAAACTGCCTCCTTGTAGTCCAGTGTATCATCAATCGCCTCATCTATCCCCCTGAAAGAAGACATCCCTTTGTTCTCTTTCGCCATTTTTTCCTGCACACTGATTGCAGCGCCAAAGCCACCGAGCACCTCTCGGTGTTTAGGTATCAAAATACCTTTTTCCAGTACCGCCTCAAAGGCTGCCACTATCGCCTTATTAAGAGAAGGACCTCCCAAAAACATAATTCTATCGCCTACCTTTTTGTTTCCCACCACCCTGTTCAGGTAGTTGTAAACAATGGCATAGCAGAGGCCGGCGATAAGGTCGTTTTTGTGCGCACCTTTTTGCGCATAAGATACAAGATCAGATTCCATAAACACGGTGCATCGTTCGGTCAATTTGATGGGGTTTTCCGAGGATAGGGCTATCTGCTGGAACTCTTCAACAATGTTTATGCCATTCTTGTTTGCCAGCTCATGGAGAAAGCTCCCTGTTCCAGCTGCACATACCTTGTTCATGTCAAAATCAAGTGGATGGGTGTTGGAAATGGAGATGTACTTACTATCCTGCCCCCCTATCTCAAAAACGGTATCTATTAGAGGGTCAATTTCAACAGCACCCCGTGCGTGAGCAGTGATTTCGTCGATGATCAGATCTGCATTGAGGAAATCACCAACCACCATTCTCCCTGAACCGGTAGTCGCCACCCCTCTGATATCTATCCGGTCTCCAAGCCTATCTCTTACTACCCGTAAAAGATTCTGGGTTACTTCAATAGGCTTGCCCATTGTTTGGCGATATTCCTTGTCAATGATTTCTCTGTCTTGATTGAGAAGCGCATATTTGGTCGTAGTTGAACCTATATCGATCCCTAAGAATACCGGTATCTTTTGCCTGGTCTTGGGCGGGGTTTTTACCTCATTATCTTCTGGAAAATCTGTGTTGATCAGTTCCAATCTCGGGGCTGCCAAAAATGAAAACGATCCTTTTTCCGTCATGGATCTAAGCTCATTGAGATCAGGCTTGTTGGCGATACCTAATTCTTTGGCCTGAAGGGCAACCCCCAAGGCACCAACAGAGGTAGAGTGCGTGGGGACAATAAGTTCAGGAAAATGATCTCGAAAGGCCCTTACCTGAAGCTCGTTCATGGTTAAACCGCCAATAAACAGTATAGGTTTGGGCAGCACCCGGTTAGAGACAATGGTGCTCAGGTAATTGGATGCATTTCCTTCATGGAGCCCCGCAATGATATCTTCCAGTTTTTCACCCTTATTCTGTAGGTGAATCATATCTGATTTGGTAAAGACGGTACATCGACAGGCTACCCTGGCAGGGTTTTTGCTTTTAAGGCCTAATCCAATAAAATCTTCCAGGATCTTGGAGATATGAGCCTCTGATGTATCAAAGTCCTTCCCGTATATAGATGATGCCAATCTTTCTGCCTGTTGGTCAATGAAGGACCCTGTACCAGAAGCACAGGGGCTATTGGTGTTGAAGTCATCAAGTTCCCACTTGTCCCCATGATGACTGAGGAGATACAGGGCGGTATCCTGTCCACCCATGCCTATAATAGCGCGTACATCTGGCTGCAAAGACACGGCACCAAGGATCTGGGCAATCGATTCAAACTCATAGAATCCACCTATCCTTTCACTTATTATTCTTCCATGATTTCCAGTAAAGGCCAGGGCCTTTATTTTTTCAGAAGCAAAACGGCCGTAGAGCTCGCTGACGATCTCAAAGACAGATGCCTCCACCCCACCAAAATGTCTCTTGTAAGGGGCCTCATAAATTAGCTCTCCTTTAGCGTTTATTACCGCAGCNTTCACACTCACAGAACCAGCGTCAATACCAATATAGTAGTATTCCATTTTCTAAGTGCCTAAAGTGCCTTTCCACAATTCCTNAATTCCTCAATTCACAATCTCAATGAGCCTCTCCCCAGTTTTTGCCCCAGTTTATATCTACTTTAAGGGGGATATTCAAGGAATAAACACCCTCCATCTCATCTTTTACTAATTTAGTGGCACTATCCAGCTCCCCTTGGGGAACCTCAAAGACTAACTCATCATGGACCTGAAGGAGCATNTTTGTCCTTAAATCTTCTTTCTTTAATCTTTCGGCAATAGTTATCATAGCCATTTTTATAAGGTCAGCGGCCGTTCCCTGTATGGGCGTATTGATAGCAGCCCTTTCCGCCTCGCTTCTGAGGTGTCCATTATCGCTGTGTATGTGAGGGAGATATCGTCTTCTTTTGAACAGGGTACTCACGTATCCATTTTGGCGTGTCTGGGATAGTGTTTTTTCCTTGAACTCCTTAACCCCTTTATATCTCTCATAATAATTCTCAAGGTAAACCTGTGCTACCTTCTTGCTTATCCCGAGTTCCTTGGCTAACTTTATTGGTCCCATCCCGTAGATGATCCCGAAATTGATCGTTTTCGCCATCCGGCGCATTTCTGGCGTAACCATTCTTGGATCCAGATCAAATACCTCTGCAGCGGTCCTGGTGTGTATGTCCTCTCCCCTGTCAAAGGCTCGAACAAGGACCGGGTCTTCTGAATAATGGGCAAACACCCGCAACTCAATCTGTGAGTAATCAGCGGAAAGGAGAAGATGGCCATTATCTGCTATAAAACCTTTTCTTATTTCCCTGCCTTCTTCTGTTCTGATAGGTATGTTCTGGAGATTCGGGTTGCTGCTGCTCAGGCGACCAGTTGCGGTCACTGTCTGATTGTAGGAGGTGTGGACCCTTCCGGTTTTCTTATTTACCATGTTCACCAGGGCGTCCAGATACGTGGATTTGAGCTTACTGATGGTCCTGAAGCGCAAGAGAAGGGAAGGGATCTTATGAAGGCTGGCAAGATCGGTGAGCACTTCGACATCTGTAGAGTATCCAGTCTTCTTCTTCGTCTTTTTCCTCATTGGCAGGTTCAACTTTTCAAAGAGGATATATCCGAGTTGCTGGGGGGAATTTATATTAAATTCTTCTCCAGCCAGATCAAAGATCCTGCGTTCAATGGAGGCAAGCTCACCAGCAAATTTTTCTGACATATCTTTAAAGAAATCCACATCAATCTTTACTCCGGTCATTTCCATATCCATTATAACCGGTATGAGTTTCATCTCGAGATCCTGAAAGAGGGCATAATTATCCGTATTTCTCACCTTTTCTTCCAAAACGGATTTTAGCTTGAGCGTTATCTCTGCATCCTCGCAAGAATATTCCTTGGCCTTATTGATATCAACAAAGGCAAAGCTCTTGTCTTTATTATGCGCAGTCACCTCCTCATAACTGATCATTTTGTAGCTTAGATAGTGCTGTGCCAGGTAATCCAGATTATGTTGGCGTAGGGTAGGGTCGATCACATATGAGGCGATCATGGTGTCAAAGAATATCCCTTTTAGATTGATACCGTATCTGGCCAGCACCTCCGCATCGTATTTGATATTTTGCCCTATCTTTTTTACCCTCTCATCGCAAAAGATATCCTTGAGGATGTCTAAGGCCTCACCAAGGTCTATCTGGGCACCCACGCCCTCATAGGCATGCCCCAATGGCAGGTAGTATGCAACCCCTGGCTCAACACAGAAGGATATGCCTACCAACTCAGCTGCAAGATGCTCCTTGCTGGTGGTTTCTGTATCAAGGCAACATATCCCTTTGTTTCTTATAAGCTCTACTAGGGATCTCAGTTCTTTTGTTTTCAGGATCAATCGATAGTCTTTCTCGCTGAGTTCAGCGTGCTCGGAGAATTTATCGATGAGAGATTTGAATTCCAGCTCCCGGAATATCTCGGCCAACATCTTTTTATTGGGTGACTTCAGCCTTAGATCATCAATTTTTGTCTCAATTGGTACAGAATTATTTAAAGTGACCAGTTTCTTGCTTAAAAGGGCCTGATCCTTGAATTGCTCAAGCTTGTTCTTAACTGATGCCTTGGCTACTTTATCAGTATTCTCAAGGAGATATTCCAAGGAATCAAACTGCTGGATTAAATTGATAGCGGTCTTTTCCCCCACGCCGGGGATACCAGGGATATTGTCTACCGAGTCTCCTGAAAGGGCCATTACCTCAATGATCTGTTCAGGCTCGAGCGCGTAATCCTGCTTTATGGTAGCATAATCGATCTGCTTATCGCTCATTGGATCCCACATAAGCGCATTTTCGGACAGGATC
>JGI2172J19969_10000567_pt1 | contig 15944 bp, 12 predicted proteins | sample DeeMarSWOR230_32_FD_19969 | JGI IMG/M metagenome (IMG submission 19969)
GCCTTTATGCAGTTGACTATTTGGTTGAGGTAGAATAGTTTGAATTCCCAGCCGGTGAGGTTGGTCACTTCGGTAATCGTGACGTTTACCTTGAACGTCTCTCCAGCATCAACATTTAATGTCGTCGGATCCACGTTAACGCTCGTAGAACTGGCCCAGACTCGGCGGGGAAAAATCGCTATCGTTAGGACAAGTAACAAAGGCAAGAGAAAACAGCTTACGCATTCGCGCGCCCCAGCGCTTCGGAGAGTGTGACTTTGTTGACACAGCCTAGTAGCGTATAAGATGCCCAAGGCAGCTTTTGCTCCTTTCTCCCTTGAATTTCAACTCTAATAAAAGTGGAACACTGTATTTAAAAATTCAGGAACAAACCTCTATTATGCGAGCTATGATAAAAGAGTATGCAATGCTGCATGCATTATATCATCGGGGATGCATGCACTAGGCAGGCGTTCCATGAGGACACCTTGGAACTGGTACAATAAACAACACATCTGAGCTGAGTAGAGCCTCAGAAGGAAACGTAGTTGGATCATCGATAAACGGAAACGCTGGATCCTGAACATAACCTGATACCATGCGCACCAGCACATCTGGAGAGACGAACGTATGCGCAGCTGGGAAGATGATCTACACGGCAGCATATGGTTCAACTACATGGAACTAGGCTTCTCAGAAGATCCAGCTTCGAATATCCATTAGTGTCCTCTCCAAAGCCCTCCTACAACATCGCCTTGAAGAAGCAAACCTGCCTCTAGAATAGAGGTTTATTCCTGAACTCTTAAATACAATGGTTCCAATCATTAAAGCACTGCAAGTACAAGGGAGAAAGGCGAAATGCAGAAGAAAACAGCAGTTTCAATACCACTCTTCACCTTAATTCTAAGCACTCTGACATTTTCGCTTGTGACAACCACAACGGAGGCAGATCCAGATGAACTCCACGTCGGCCCAGGGCAGACATTCAGCACAATCCAAGCAGCCATAAACGCTGCTAACCATGGAGACACGATAATCGCACATGCGTCTACATACACTGAACAGGTAGTCATCAACAAGACCCTGACAATCAAAGGAGAGTCAGGAGCGAAGATTGAACCTCCAAAAACGAGGAATACCTACACTATCACCGAATCAGCTAACACATTCGAGCCAATCATATTCGCATATGGAGGCACAGAGAGCGTCGGCGCCGTGAGCGGATCTGGGACCATAAGTGTCACCTTGACTGGTTTTGAAATTGACGGTAGGAACAACGCATCTGCCAGTCCAACATATATCGGTGTTCTATATCGCAACGTGAATCCGGGCATCATCTCTAACAACATCATCTACAACATGTACGACTCTGATGAAGCAGGGGATGGCCCTCAAACAATAGGGATCGTGGTCTATGGCGATTCAAACGTCACGGTTGAAGAAAACGAAGTCAGTGAATTCAGCCGGTTAGGCATAGGTGCTCTGGGAGACGACGGCCCCCAGCCCGATCCACTTACTGCAATCTCAAGGAACAACGTCATAGGAAACGGATTGGAAGTCGCCAGCGGCTGGTGGGCTGAGAACGGTATACAAATAAGCTTGGGAGCTGGAGGAGCGATCGTTGGCAACAACGTAAGCGATTGTCAAGTGAACAATCCAAGCTGGGCATCATCAGGCATCCTTCCGCGCGACCAAGTAGGAGGCATGATCGAAGTGCTCGACAACAAAGTAGCAAACTGTGACGTAGGCATCTACGTCGACACTGGATCATTCGTACTAATCGATGGAAACACCGTATCCGGATCAAACTGGGATGGAATAACGCTCGGGTACGTAAATAACAACAACTGTACAGTCACGAATAACATTCTCTACAACAACCCCGTGGGAATAGGAGTCTACGACTCCTCCGAAAATACCATCGGATACAACATGGTAAGAGACAACGACTACGGAATATACATGGATGGGGCGTCCCACAACAACGAGATATTCGCAAATGACGTTCTGAACAATACTGTTTACGGGATCTACGTCGGACCCTACGGAGTCGACCCGTCGGGCACTAAAGCCTACTACAACAACATCGAAGGGAACGGTGGCTATGGGTTAAACAAGGATGGCTCAGAGAACGTTACTGCTAGCTTCAACTGGTGGGGGGATCCAACCGGACCATACCACCCAACGAACCCCACAGGATTGGGAGACAACGTAAGCGATAACGTGTACTTCGCTCACTACCTAGATCAACCCTTCTTGACACCTACAACTTACATTGATCCAAGCCCGATTCAGAAAGCTTACTCAGACGTATGCACCTATTTCAACGTCAGCGTAACTATTGAGAATGTTACAGATCTCTTCGGATTCGACTTCAACATTACGTGGGACAATTCGCTGATAACCTTTAGCCATTGCTACTACAATGAAACGTTGAATGAAATTTGGGGCGTTGACAACTGGTTTGCAGCCAAGAACGAAACAGGGGTTGGCGCAGACGGAACAGGCTGGTTCAAATTCGCCGCAGTGTCAACGAGCAGCAACTTCAGCACAACTGGAAGCCAAGCCTTATTCAATGTGGAATTCCACGTCGAGGATCCTCTATCTAACACAGTTAGAGAAGCAAACATCCAATTCGCAACACACAAGCTTAGTAATCCATTCTGGACACCTATCCCCCATACGACACAAGACGGCACCTATAATATCACAGGGGTGAAACCAGGACTGCAAATGACGCCAAGCAGCATCGCATGTCGAAGATACGGTCAAAGCTTCACAATAGAAGTGAACGTCACGGACGTCTTCAACGTAACCAACTTTGAATTCGAGATACATTACAACACCACACTCTTAGACTACGTTAACCTCACTTGGAACGCTTGGGGATCAGGAGCACTCATCTTAACCGAAGTTGATGGCAACCTGACAGGCTCCACATCTGGCACTAAAATGACCGGAAACCTCACATTAATCAGCATCAAATTCCAGGCTGCCTATCACCACATATGGAAGGACGAAAGCCAGGTGTCCGGCTGGACAAACGACCTGACGGGGACAATATACATTCAACGGGCAAGCCTGAGCTACTCAGGCGCCCGGGACGTAGAGTACGAAAAGGGAACAAGCTTTGACATCAATATTGACCCAGTTGAAGTGGACTACACGTTCTCACCCATAAGAGGGGACATCAACAACGACGGAGACGTTGACATATTTGACCTACGCGCAGTCGCCCTTTACTACGACGAGATCCACGACCCGTACGACTTGAACGGCGACGGTACGATCGACATCTTCGACCTAGTGATTATCGCCACAAACTATGGATTCGAATACAGCCCGTGAATCGAATACACGACTAAAGAACTCCCTTTTTTTTGGCAGGACAATGGAATGCACGCGTCACGCGCTGAGAAGACGGTTGGCTCCACACACGTTCTCCGAGATGCGAGCTGCTTTACGTTGCTCTTGTTGACTTCAGTAGCCCCGATTACTTTTCTAACAGTCTGGAGTCAGTCGACCGCAGTCAGTGTGCACCCATCCATATCTAACATGAGTGTCGGAGAGACTTTCGAAGTCAACATAACGGTTACCGAAGTTACAAGTCTAACCAGCTGGGAACTCAGACTTTTCTACCGAAACGACGTAGTAACCTGCACAAGCGTTACTGAAGGATCCTTCCTGAAACAAGAGGGGGCAACCTTCAGAATTTTCGACATCACCAAAAACTACAATGGTACTCACGGTCGCATCCTGGCGAGCTGCACTCTTCTTGGCCAGAATGTCTCAGCGAGTGGCACTGGAGTGCTGGTAACGCTCACTCTTGAAGGCATAAGGGTGGGTCAGACTCCGCTTGGCCTTGTCGCCACAAAACTAGGAGACGAGCGGATTCCTCCTGAGCCGATCCCTCACACATCGATCGGAGGAATTGTTAACGTCAGGATGATTCACGATGTAGCTGCAATCGACCTCGTCTTTTCCAAGTCGATTGTTGGGCAAGAATACCCTTTACGTATTACCGCGACCGTCGAAAATCAAGGCAGCTTCTCCGAAACATTCGATTTATCCTTCTATTCCAACCAAACAGAAACAGGATTTCGGAGTGTTGTCAGTCTAGCTCCGGCAGCTCAAGAGAACATAAACTTCACTTGGGATACTGCAGGTTGGCCTGTGGGAAACTACAGTATGAGCGTCTATGTATGGCCCGTTCCGTTAGAGAATTACACTGCTGACAACAGGCTGGTCAAGGGCTGGGTCTTCGTCACTATACCTGGAGATGTTGATGGCGACAAGACTGTAACCATCTACGACATAGTTCGTATGGCCTGCATCTATGGCGTATCCGCTAATGATCCTTTATGCGACCCTTGCATCGACATCGACGACGATGGATACGTAAACCACGTTGATGTTGCCATTGGTGTAACGAATTACGGGCAGATAGCCTAGTCAGGCACGGGAATACGTTTAACGTAACAAACAAGTCGCAAACATGGAAAAGCGCAGCGGGCACAAATGCGCTAATCTGGATCCTAGAGCACGCCGGCTAGCAATGATTGAAGGTCGAGTACGGCGAAGATCAACGAAACTGCAACTGAAATCGCGATGACAATGACGATCGCCCGGGGCTCTACAGGCAGATTTATCGGTGTCTCCTCCGTCTCCTTCTCAATGCCATACTCCTTTATCTCGCTGGTAATCATGTCGACCTGCACTTTGGCAAGCGTTTTCTTTCCAATCTCTGCCTCGACAACGTAACGCTGATTTTCTATAAACACGCGCCTTGGATTAACCCCTCTTTTGTGCCCAAGCGACTTCAAAAAGTTGACAGCCACTGCAGTGACTTGTTGGGCGTTCAGCGGCTTCATCTCTGTTGGCGTTCTTGGAGGCACAGGCTGAGGCGCGACTCTCTCACGGGCTATCGCCATTTAGCATGTCACCTATCCCCTTTTCATTTAACTAGCTGTTCATGATAAGGAGGTGTGTGTATTCTGTCCTACAGACTTCTCGCCATCTGCTGCGGAATACGCGGCAGGTGTATAATAAGCAATGCTTATCGGCGTTGAGTTTGCAGCCCTCTGCCTCCTTATAAGTAGACTTCACGCATGCAAGGGCTTCACCACTTAAACCTGAGCTCGAACTGGTTCGCAGAGAATCTGCTGAATTACGTTTAACGTTTCAAGAAAGATAGAACTGCGACGGCGATGAAGGCAATGCCCGCTAGCACCTCAATACCGCCGGTAACCAACCAGACCACGAAAGCCACAATGGCGGCGGGTACGATGAAGAGGAAAAGCTTCGCGATCACTATTATTATCATTAAACCCAATATAAGAAGCGCCATTAAGACAAGCCAGCCAATTGGGCCGAATGAGCCTAGGAAAAGAGACAGCAAAACTATAGCCTTCCCTTCATGCCAGCTATAGAGTGACTCTGAAGCTTTCTATGAGCGCTATTGCTGCTTGTCGTAACGTGCGACTTTTTCTAGAGCAAGCAAATAGTCTAATCTTTGAAGTTCATAATGGACACTTAAGTACAAACCCACAAATAGCAGAGAAAAGCCAGGGATCATGAATAGGAGGACTTTGAGGAGCAAAGCAACCACCGAGATGCCGAAGCCTAGTACCCAGATAACCTCTCCAACGAACTTCGCGAAGCGAACCCTAACGATTTTATCACTCAGATAATCTGTAATTTCCGACAATCGAGTTTCTCCAGTTTTTCTTGAGCAAAACTGGAGAAGACATATATAAGCGCTAACCTCAATTGCGCCCAAAGCCGACTGGCTCCGCACCAAGCAAATTAAATAATCTTTGAAGAGCAAATGCTAGTTCGGAGAGGACCATGCAGCAAAGAGTAGTGACGCTTCTTTCAGATTTCGGATTGAAGGATCCATACGTTTCAGAGATGAAGGCTGTCATTCTGAGCGGATATCCCCAAGCCGAGATCATCGACATCACCCATCAAATCGACAGATTCAACGTACGCATGGGGGCCTTCCAACTCGCGTGTGCAACTCCATACTTTCCAAAGGGAACAGTCCACATGGCCATCGTTGACCCTGGTGTGGGAACAAAACGTCGCCCGATCGTTGTCGAAACAACCCGCAACCACCTTGTAGGACCCGACAACGGATTGCTCATCTTGGCCGCCTTGAAGGAAGGCCTAAAACATGTATACGTAATTGAGAATCCTCGATTCATCCTCCCCAAGGTTTCGAATACATTCCACGGCAGAGACATTTTCGCTCCTGCGACCGCTCACCTAGCCAGCGGCAGAGCCGCCGCGGAGTTCGGAGATGAAATTTCAGACTATGAAGTCCCGGATTTCGCAGAGCCACGTCTTGAGAAGGGTGTGATTTTCGGCGAGATCCTACACGTTGATAGCTTCGGAAACATAATAACGAACATCCCTTCAGAATATCTGTCGAAATTACATATTCACGAAAACACACGTCTTAAAGCTGCTATAGGCAATGAAACAACTGTGTTGAGATTTTGCTCCACCTATGGCAACGTTCCCATAGGTGGCTCCCTAGCAATAGTTGGCAGCCATGATTTCCTAGAGGTTTCTGTCAACCAAGGTAACGCTGCCAAGCTGTTCAGTGTAAGAAGCGGGGAGCCGATAAGCATCGGGCTCAACTATGGCTGAGCTTTGTCGGTTCGGGCTAAGTCTCGGAGTCTTCCTACGCCGTCAATCTGTCTTATGTAGTCCGCGACGCCTTTTGGCACAAACTCAGTCCAACTGTCGTTTCTCAGCATCCTCTCCCGGATTTCAGTGGCAAGATAAAGGTGGCGCTTGTTGAAAGGGATAGGCTTCACGGAAAAACCGGCCTCCATAAAAAGTCGACGCGTTAGCGGTTCATTTGAATAGACTGGTTCAAACTCAGGCGTATACCCTCTTACTTCTGCAACCCACATCATGTGAACGTGCATGTCACGAACAGGAATGATCCAATACTTAGACCTTAGCACCTTGGCTTCATCTAGGGCTTTACGAACCATTGTGACTCGCTCCCCTGCAGTAAAGGGATTGTCCAATTGGTGACTATATTGGGCGCTCCCGATTACTATGACTACTTCCTCAACTTGGGACAGGACATACTTAACAGCATGAAGATGCCCTAGATGAAAGGGCTGAAACCTCCCAACATAAAGTCCGCGCAAAGTCATGAAAACTACCCCGTCCACCTAATAACTATAGATGAGCTTAACATTTGCTGTATAATTCTCCCCTATTAAGCATAAGCCACAGCCATTACCGCTTTCTGAAAAGCATCGCCTCATCCGTTGTGCGTGCGTATTCGAACCCTGCTTCCATGAGTCTTCGCGCTATTTCATGCATGCATGATGCCACAGCGAGGCGCGTTTCACAGCTGATCGCAAGTTTTGATGAGCAAGCATGAAGAAATCTTGTGTGCATCTGGCTGCAAGCATGCCGACTTTCGCATCGGGTTCAATATGAACCTTGGCATAGGATACGTGCGCTCGAGCTGGAGCGGAAATCGGCAAACTGTATTAAGGACCCGCCACAAGAGTGTAAGGTGTTTGAAGAGGAAAAATATGATTGTCCCTTCCTTTGTCGAAAGGGTAGTAAAGAGCTGTCTCCAAATTGGCAAGGACGACAAAGTAGCGATTTTTACATGGCGACACACGCTTGATTTGGCTGAAGCATTTGCAGTCGCGTGCGAGAGAGCTGGAGCACACGTTCACACAGAATTCACGACCGACGACTTATGGTATGATACGGTGCTCAATCGCCCAATAGATTTCTTAGAAACTCCTGATCAATTTGACCTTGCCTTGGCGGGAATCGCCACCGTCAGCATTTTCATAGCGGGTCCGGAAAGTCCCGAGAGAATGAAAGGAGTCCCAGCTGAACGGTGGATGGCGTTAGCTAGAGCAGATCGACAATCCTATGAGAAACTGCGTGAAAGGCGAGTTCGCATGGCTGAAATAACATTGGGGCACGTCACTCCTCAACGAGCCAAAACTTACGGCTTCAACTACGACGCGTGGCGGAGAAACGTTGTTGAAGCCACTGATGTCGAATATGAGGCAATGCGGAAACTCGGCAAGAAATTGGCGGCTGTTCTTGAGAGATCAAAGAAAGCAATGATCACAGACTCAGGGGGAACCAATCTGAGCTTCACACTTGAAGGCAGAAAAGCCCACATCTACGATGGCGTCATCGACGACGAAGACGTAGAGATGGGAACAACATTCGCAAGTCTACCTGGAGGCTCCGTTTCCGTAGCCCCAACAGAAACAAGCGCGAACGGTAATCTTCACTCCAACGTTCCGTATCCCCAAGCAGGAGTGCTAATCCAGAACATGTCGCTCCGTTTTGAGAATGGAGAACTCACATCATTTGATGGCGACGAGAACTTCAAAGTCTTGAAAAGTATGTGGGAAAGAGGGACAGGAGACAAAAGCAGAATAGGCTGGCTAACTCTAGGTCTAAATCCAAAGGCAAGCCTCGGGTTCACGACCAACCCCATCGTTCTTGGGACAGCAACCGTAGGGTTAGGTCTTAACAAAGAGCTCGGAGGACGGAACGACAGCGATTGGGGTCTAAGCGTGACCCTTGCAAAGCCCACCGTCAAACTTGATGAAAGGACGATCGTTAAACAAGGCAAACTGATTCTCTAATATCAAGCAAAGCAACCTCCACAAAACTTACTGCAGGAACCTTGTTCAACCTAGTGGTGGGCTATGACTCAAAACCGCTATGATCGCACGGATCCGAGTGAGAAGCTAGACATGCTTATGAAGAAACTTGCTCTGCTTGAAAACATGGTGCTGATGGGGAACAAAGTCTATGCTAAAGAGAGCACAAAGCAGATTGCCAGCACGCTTCTGCAGGCAAAAGCAACAGTTGAGAAGACCGAAGCTGCGGCAGGCGAAATCTTTGACTTTGAAATCGAAATAGCCAACTTCGGACGAGCACCAGCAACCCTAGAAGGAATCGAAGAAATCGTTCCTTGCTGTGGGATGGAGCTGATGACAAGCTCCGAAGCGTACCGCCTGGACGGTTCCTACCTCGACTTGAACAGAAAATTATTAGAGCCCTCAATGAGAGAAAAGCTTAGATTTGCGCTGAGAGCCGTGGAAAAGGGCACGCATACTGTCACCCCAAGAATAGTTTACATGGATGCGAAAGGAGCACAGAGAATCCTAGACCTCAAGCCAATCACCATCAGTGTAAAGGAAGTTGCCTTGCCAGGGCGTATGAGCACAGGATACAAAGACCTCGACAATATGCTCTTAGGTGGAATTCCCGAAAAATATGCTGTTGTCCTTACTTCAATCTCCTGTGATGAAACGAAACTCATTGTCAACCGTTTTCTCGAAAAGGGAACCAAGGAAGGAGAAATCACCATTCTTGTTACGGTAGAAGCGAGGAGATGGGAAAGATTCGCCGAGGAGTTTCCGAACTTCTATCTTTTCGTGTGTAACCGACAAGCCGAAATCGCGGCCAAATCGCTTCCCAACGTCATCACGCTTAGAGGCGTAGAAAGCTTAACCGACCTTAGTATCCCCTTATTCGCCACTTTGCGCAAGCTAGAGGCATCCACTGATAAGCCTAGAAGAATATGTCTCGACATTCTCTCGGATATCCTATTGCAGCACCACGCGGTTCAAACAAGAAGATGGTTAATCAATCTGACTACTGAGCTTAAAACGAGGGGATTCACGACCTTGGCGATAATGAATCCGCAAATGCATGCGCCCGAAGAAGCTCAAGCGGTTCTCGACATGTTTGACGGCGAGATGCTAGTTTACGAGAAGGAAGGCAGGAAATTCTTGCGAATAAGAAAAATGTATGAACAGAACTACATTGAAAACGAATTACCACTTAGAAAGGATAGGCTATCGATAACGGGCATAACAAGAAGCCTGAGATATAAGCACTACTAGCCGCGCTGTCTGGGGGGCGCTCAACCTAGTGCGCCTAGGATTTTCTTGATTGTGCCAGTTTCCCCAGCCAGCAAGCATTTGCATGCATCTGTTCTCATTGGTGTTTAGCGTTTCAATCCGCTGCTTTCTTGAAACCGCGTTGCGTATCTGGATCCGTCGCTTTCAGGATTAAGGTTTAAATGGCGGGTAGTCAATAATGAATCAAAGCCTAAGGGAACGATGGACTTGATTGACCAGAATCAGCAATACCCGTACTTCCTGATGCCCGGAGCAACTACTCTTGGCATGGTTTTTTCCGAAGGCGTCATGCTTGCATCTGAGAAGCGAGTAACCTACGGTTCTTTCGTCACCAGTAAGGCAGGAAAGAAAGTTTTTAGAATTACAGATCACATAGGCGCAGCGTGCGCCGGACTTGTCTCTGACATGCAGATATTGATAAGGGAAGTAGAAGCTTATTCGAATCTATTCGAGCTCGATGTTAGCAGGAAGATTTCAGTGAGATCGGCGGCAAAGGTTATGTCAAACCTTCTCTTCGGCAGACGTCTGTTCCCGCTAATCACTCAAACAATCATTGGCGGCATGGACGATGATGGGCCGTCAATTTATGTTCTGGATGTTCTGGGCTCTGTTATCCCAGATAAGTACGCAGCAGTGGGCACGGGCGCGGAAATCGCAGTTGGAGTTCTGGAAGAGAACTACACTGAAGAAATGAATCTGCAAAAAGCTAAGGATTTGACACTTCGCGCTATGAAGTCTGGGATCAGTAGGGATGCAATGAGTGGCAATGGAATCGATTTGCTGGTCTTCATGAAAGAAGGCATGTCCGAGGAATCCGTCAAATTCTAGTTCATCTTTCCAATTCTCTATAATACAGGCCACACACAAAAAGGCTCATCATTATCGGAAGAATTCTTCATAAGAGCCAAAAGCAAATGGCGTGGCCCAATAAATGTGAAAAGCTTCGTCCCTTCATGATGTGCTACGGAGACATGGTTTCCAGTTGCCGATTCAGTGCCGCGGCGAACTTGCACTCGCCTAGCTCTCTACAACGGATTACGCTAAAAAACGTACGAGACGAAGAACTCGTATGTGGTGCGGCGGGCCGGATTCGAACCGGCGAACCCCTACGGGAAAGGATCTTGAGTCCTTCGCCTTTAGTCGTCAGTCTTTGACCTGGCTTGGCTACCGCCGCCTGCTTTCTCCAGAAAATGACTCATATTTAAGCATTGTCAGCTCGCCTCGAGCTTATAAGCCTGCTTAAAAATAGGTTGGAGGGAGCAGAAGATACTCCCCTAACCTTTAAACTAAACCGCGCTCTAAGAGAGTAAGCCGCACAAAAAGGCGTATAGCTATGCCAAAGCCAAAAGTTCGGGGCATTCATAAAGCCGGCCTTCGGGTGCTTAAAGCGATATCAGCCTCAATTCGGCTCCAGATTCTGAACCTACTCCTGGAACGTGGCCCTATGTCTTATACCGAGATCATGAGCTCACTCAAACTTGATGCCACTCGGGATGCGGGGCGCTTTGCTTACCACCTCAAATCTCTAACGGGGGCCGATCTCGTCGAGCCTGACGTGGAGACCAAGAAATATCGTCTGACCGATCTTGGCCGGCGCGCCATCGAAATCACGGACGACATAGAAGATCGCACCTACAAACGGGCGAAGATGCTTGTTCGCACGTCCCGCTTTTCCATTGAGGAATTCGACAGGAACAAGATCACGAGGTCTCTAATCACAGAAGCGAACGTTCCCTCGGACCTCGCCCAAAAAATCGCCCGAGAAACAGAAAAGCGTCTCCAGCAATTCAACACCAAGTACTTGACGGCCCCTCTTATCCGTGAAGTTGTCAACGCCATTCTTCTGGAGAAACACTATGAAGAATATCGTCACAATCTCACTCGATTAGGCCTACCGGTCCACGAAGTTAACCTCTTGATTCGCGGTCCAAAGCCAAGCGTGGACGCAGTTCACAAGGCCGCAGGCGACTCCGTCATGGAAGAGTACACGCTCCTGAAGATCCTGCCCCGTAACATAGCAGATGCCTACCTTAGCGGAAGCCTACACCTCAACAGCCTAGGCACTTGGATATTGAAGCCAAACGAAATCACCCACAGCCTTCCGTATTTTTTGCGAGCCAGAAAACCCAAAACTCTTGAAGCAGCCCTTAACATGATAACAAACGTTGTTCGAAACACTTCCGCGGAGGCAATCGGACAACAGAACCTTAATGACTTCAACGTTCATATGGCATCCTACACGAGAGACGAAGCCCCAGGAAAAATCAAGGAGCTTTTGCGGTTCTTTGTCAAAGACCTAAACCAGACAACTCAAACGCCAACTACAATAAACCTAAAGCTTCCGACTGAAAGAGACTTCTCATATGCTCACGAAGCTCAACAACTTGCTATATTGCTGCTAGAAACGTTGTCAGAAGGAAACCAGAAACAACCGCTAATGAACCCGAAAGTCGTGATAAAGAACAGGATTGACGCCTTGGAGGCAGCAGAAACAGAGTCGGTGTTGCATGAAGCCCACAAACTTGCCACAACAAGTATACTAGTATACTTCGCCAACCTTGATGCCGAAGACCAAGAACATGCTACCTACACTGCTTCGGGTTTGAGACTGGCAGATGAATGGCAAAAAGACCACGAACTCGATACTCAGCGTACTGGAAACCTCGACGTGGTCAACATAAACCTGCCTAGAATCGCCTTTGACGCGCGAGCAGACGAGGGGAAATTCTTCGAACTGCTGGATGACCAACTTGAAATGGCTCGCCAAGCATTAGAAATCAAATACCAGCAAATTGAGAAACGAATAGAGCAGAATTTGCTACCTTATCTCAAACAACAGACAACCAGTGATAGGTACTTCATACTGGAAAATGCAACCCGAACAATAGTTCCAGTCGGGCTTAAAGAGGCAGTCCAAAGGCTGATAGGCAAAGATGCAATCGAAGACCCTGCAGAAACTTTTGCAGCTACGGAGAGAGTTTTGAAGCACGTCTTGACCTACGTGAATAAGCATTCGAAGAAACCCAGAACTCGACTGACATCTGCAGTAGTTCCAAACAAGACAGCAGCTAGGAGATTTGCAGAACTGGACAAGGAGAAGTATGGCTGGGAGATAGTTACAACTCGAGGAAATAGGGAGAACCCCTACTACCTAGATATAGACTCATTGCTCCCCTCAAGGAAGGAGTCTCTGGAGCTGGAAGAGCGGTTACACCGACTGACCCCAGGAGGACACCTTGCTCTCATAGAGACTGAGGGTTCCGAAACAACTGCGGAAGCACTTCTACCCATGACAAAGAAGCTGGCTAATAGCTACCTTCGCTTTTTTGCTTACAACCTTTCCTTTGCACGTTGCCATCACTGTAGAACAACCTTTGGCGAAGCAAGGCTAATGTGCCCGGAATGCGGCTCAACGGACATTCTCACTCTTGGGCATTTCCCCCGGCAGCGAAGCTAGTGAATGGTGATTCTACATTTTGGTTTCAAACACTAAGTGTGTCAATTTTGTCCAGTGGAACTACAGAATTTTATACTATTTCTCCTAAAAAACTTAAGTGTTGTCCAAACACCTTAAAATTTACATTTATATGTATACATAGACCATAATTGAGCCACTCAGAGATCACTTTTTTGGCATAAACACTATCTGAAAGCTGTAAGAACTCAGTAGCAGTATGTGTTTCTGCTGCGGGGGTTTTTCCACGAGCAATCAGGAATATGCTGTAGATTCACTCAAGTATTTCCCACGTGTTAGAACGTCTCAAATAATGTTTGAGGACTTTAGCCATCAAAGAATAAGAGATTCTCTGGTGAAAGAAACTGGACTTTCGGGCGAGGTCGCAGGCAAAATAGCCTTGGACATTGCGGGGCGGATTAACACTTTGGACTTGCAGTTTCTATCAGGACCACTGATCCGGGAATTCGTCTGCGTGGCACTGCTTGAGAACAGCTTCGAACGTGAGAGAGCCAAGTACACAAGGCTTGGCCTTCCTTTGTTCGATGTCGATAGGCTCATTCGCGCTGGCGACAAAGAAAACGCTAATCTCCAACACAATCCGGAGACGATACACAAGCTTGCCGCCGACACCATTTTCGATCAATACTCCTTGTTAAACTGCTTGTCACCACCGTTAGCTGACGCGCACATTGGCGGCTCGATTCACATTCACGACCTTGAATACTTTGCAACTAGACCTTTCTGCCAAGAGCATGACCTGCGTTTTTTCCTCAAAAAGGGACTTATCGTTGACGGGCAAGGCGTGCACACTGCTGTTGCTGGACCAGCAAAACATCCGGAGGTGGCAATCTTACATGCCGCCAAGGCTCTAGCGGCGGCACAAACTAATTGGGCCGGGGGTCAAGGCTATGACTTCTTTAATGTTTGGCTCGCACCCTTCGTGAGAGGTCTATCCTATGACCGGATGCAGCAGCTGGCTCAGATGTTCATCTATGAAATGTCCCAGATGTACGTGGCAAGGGGTGGCCAGACAGTCTTCTCCTCAATCGCCTTGGAATGCGCAGTACCAAGCATAATCCGGGATATGCCCGTCTTGCTACCAGGGGGAAGAGTCAGCGAGTCGGAAACGTACCAAGACTACTATGAAGAAGCCAACGCCTTCTTCAATGCAATAATTGATGTCTACTTGGGCGGCGACCACGTTGGGAAAATGTTCAACTTCCCGAAATGCGAAGTGAAGTTGCGAAACGAATACTTGAACAAGTTCGAGGAAGAATACGTCAAAGTGGCGGCTTTGGCATCCAAATTTGGAACTCCATACTTCCTAAACCTCTGCCCCGATTACATGCCAGACATAGTGAACAGTCAGTGTTGCAGGCTGATTTTTACTCCCGATAGTGATGAATTGAAAGATTTTCACAAGGGAGCCATGCGAATGGGAAGCCTGCAAGTCGTGACGATTAATCTGCCGAGGCTTGCATACGAGGCAGGAGGGGATGAAAAGCGACTTCTCGAGATTCTGGACAGACGCATGGATTTAGCCAAGGAAGTACTTCTGATTAAGCGCGATATAATCAGAAAAAGGATGGAGGGCGGAGCGTTGCCCTTTTGCGCTATGGACTGTTACGGAGAGCCCTATCTGAACTTGGACAAACAAGTCCTGAACGTGGGCTTTGTTGGCTTGAACGAACTACTGAAGGCCCACTCGGGAGCGGAACTGCACGAAGACCCCAGTGCATGGCGTCTAGGATTGAAGATAGTTAGGCACATGGTTAACCGAGTGAATGCTTACGCTGAGGAAACCGGGTACCGATTCGGATGCATTCAAACTCCCGCAGAGAGTTGTGCCCATAGGTTGGCTTTGGTTGACAGAAAGATATTTGGAGAGGACGCCGTAGTTCAGGGCGACACAGCAAACGGAGGCATCTACTACACCAATAGCTCTCATGTTCGCCCCTCGGCTCGAGTTCCGTTACTGAGACGGATCGACATTGAGGCGAGCTTCCATCCATTAACCAAAGGCGGCGCAATCACGCATGTTTGGCTGGGAGAGGGCAACCCATCAGCAGAAGCTCTATGGAGCTTGACCAAGCGCATCGCAACCCAATCACTAGCTGCTTACTTCGCCTTTACCCGCGATATGACTATCTGCCGAAAGTGCAGCAACGTTGAAGGCAGCCTGCAAGCCCGGTGTAAGCTCTGTGGAGCAAGTGGCGATGATTTAGAGCACTGGTCGAGGATAACAGGTTACTATCAGCAATTGCGAGGTTGGAATGCAGGAAAGGTGCAAGAATTCAAGGACAGAAACCGCTACGTAGTGTAGTAAGCTACTGGACATAACGACTCTTCTCTGTTTACGCCATCATTTCTGTCGCGGGGCTCTTTTGGCCTTGTTAAACGCGAAATCAGCTAGGCTTAGTTTCTCACTTGATTGCACTGTCGTTGGTTGAAACAAGATTGCAATCCAGGATCGCGCGCGCACAACGGGTTCATTCTATCTTCCCAAGGATCAGTGCCAAAAGCGCCATTCTTGTGACAATTCCGTTCCATACTTGTTGAAAATAGCG
>JGI2172J19969_10000570_pt1 | contig 15897 bp, 17 predicted proteins | sample DeeMarSWOR230_32_FD_19969 | JGI IMG/M metagenome (IMG submission 19969)
CCTTCACCGAATCGACGGAAACCGTATCCATTGGCGAGAGTATCCACTTTGATGCTTCGGAAAGTTATGATTCTGATGGCACAATTGTTACTTATTCCTGGGACTTCGGAGATGGAACCATGACCACAGGAGTAACGGCAGATCATTCGTACAGCGAAGATGGAACATACACCGTAACATTAACCGTCACAGACGACGATGCTGATTCATCATCAGTAATTGCTGAGATAACTGTGGAAACGGAAACTACTTTATCCTTAGCTATTCTTTCCGGGATTGGCTTAGGCATAACAGCTCTAACAGCGACTCTTCTACTTGTTTTCTTCATAAGAAGAAAGAAAAAGAAAAAACCTGAAGACATCTACCTAGAATGATCTAGGTTTTACCCTTTTTTAATATTGAGAATTTTTTTCGTGACAATCACAATCTCTAGATAGTTTTAAGTTTCAATTGGTAAACACTTAGGTTCTGTGTTTGCACTCTTTTTATGTGCATTCGTAGATTGTCTATTTGAAAACAGGTAATACAATAGCACAAAAACAAAAGCAATAGCCCTCACACTCGCAGCCTACATACTACACAAAGAAATTCGAACGCATAACCGTCAGATAGAGACCCAATGGCGAATAAACAGGTCAATTTTTCATTCATATATAATAAAAAAACGCTTTGTATTCTGTTGTTAAAAAAAGGAGAAGCGACAACCGTGATGTCTAATGGCAGATCTATGTTAGCTGCTTCCAACTATGGTAATATCGAAGGCGAAGCTTGTTACTCCCTCAATGCTTTCGTCTACACTTAGCGTAAACGTAACTTGAACTGAATTATCTGGGTTGATGTACCCTCCATTATAGTTCCAGCTGAGAGTAAGATAATTTTCGGCACTTGAAGGGTTCCAATTCGAAGTGTACATAGATAATGTCGATGGTAAGTCACCCTCATTCCTGATGTAACAAATCACGGTTTGGTTTTCTCCAGGCTCAAGTGTTCCCCAAGCAATAGAAGTCAACGGGCTGCTACATTGGATATCCGTATAGACGCCAACTCCGATAGTTTCTATAGTTCCTGTGCTGGATAATGTTTTGCTTGTTTGAGCGGCAGGGAATGCTTGGCTTACTAGAGATAGACCCAATGTGTAAGTAATGAGTATAAGCATGGCGCCCGTGATTATGGATTCTTTACTTACCATTGATCACACCTTGCTATACTATGTATTAAGACTTAATAAACATTTTCGTCTAAACGAACTACACATATACAAATATTCAAAAAAAGCAAAAAAATCAAACTTACTACTCAGAAAAACAGTTACGAATAGAAAATTCAACTTAAACATATCAACTAATGTCATCAGCTAAACGTGGTTAAGCTGAGATTTTTATCTCTTCCTGTTCACTATAGCATTCCATAATTCTATAGCAACCTAAACACCTATCCGAAACAGAACCATCATTATCAAGCTTTCTTATATTTCCAAATCCACGCGGACATTCTGCATAACCGCTTTGAGGATTTGATGCACTTTTTTCTGGACTTGTATCTTTTGCTATTGATCCCCGGAAAAATTGTTCACCAGGAATTTTCGATAACTTCGCCCAGTATAGCACTATCAGGACTATGACTGCTATAACCAAAATAATATCAATTGCGCTGAGTTCAAAGGATAGCATATTCATTCAGTTTTCTCATTTGGTGCTTTTGTCTATATAGAATTGATGAATTTGGCGTATTTAACCACATTACAAATTGAGAAATAGTACTGTTAATATTTGTCACCAAGAATAAGATGAGCATTAAAATGTTTGAGGAAACACTTCATGTACGCTGTCGGACACTTTGCTCTAGGATACTTAACCGGAAAAGTTGCAGCCAAATCGCTAGACGTCAACATTAATCTCCCATTATTGTTCCTTGCATCCGTTTTTCCTGACATCGACATAATAATACCCGGTTTGGAACATCGAGGACCCCTACACTCCGTGATACTTTTCTGTCTCATCTTCCTACCCATATTTGCAATCTACAAAAAAAGAGCTGCACCCTACTTCGTAGCATTAATCCAACACATCATAATCGGAGACTACTTAATAGGCGGAGAAATGCAACTACTATGGCCATTAACCACTAATACGTATGGCTTTCACATTTGTATAACAAGTTTAACAAGCATCGCCCTTGAATGGTCTCTTTTCCTCATCTCCCTGACGTTTATGATCAAAACAAAGGACATATTTTTTCTGTTCAAACATCACCCCTCAAACATGATTCTAGCTATACCACTACTGACCGTTCTCTTGCCTACACTCATAAGTTTCCCCCTGTATGTTCCTTTATCATTGCTCATTCCCCACATTGTCTATCTGATTCTTTTCAGTATCCCCATTATCATAGATTGGAAAGCAATCCTTACAAAAACTGAGAAACCATAACCTGTCTTTGATAACAGTTGCCACAAGTTGGCTGATTCTTAACATTCTTCTGAGGTTTTCAATCCGCTGATCTGATAACAACAACTCTTCAATGCAACTTTTCTCCCTGCATTTTCTATCTTCTGCTAAAAGTTTTCAGTATCTCCGGGCTACTCTGCCGTAAAGAAAACGGCGACCGGCGATACTCCAGTGTTAACTCGGTGATAACATCAGNTCCATACGTTAATGTGTGCGCGCAACTTTCTTAGGCTAAGCTTTGGACAACTTCACAACATCTTTTAATCCATCAAAATGCTTGTCAAAAGAATATATTTCCTTTAGCCCATAACTTCTCATAAACAAGTAGGCAAGCGCATCATTGGCGCTCATCCCATTTTCCTTCGCAAGTGACAAGGACGTNTCGTAATGACNTAAACCAACCGAGTAAACTTCAATATTGTTCATGGTCACAACCCAAGCTAGGAAACCCAAAGACTTTTCGAGGCCCAAACTCGTCTCAATCATATTAACGACCTCAGAAAGATGCGAAGTCGTCATGGCAACTTCCTCGCCACCCTCAATTCTTTTCACTATCGCCTGCGCTTCCTTCTTAATCTTAAGTTCCTTTTCTCTCAATTTTCTGCGAGGCTTAAGAAAGGAATGGAAAAAAATGTTAGAGTCCACAAACCTCAATACGTGGCCCGCTCCAATAAAGCCCTTTTCAAAGAATGCGAATCTGTAAAATCCACATCGTTAACTATCTCGATAGAATCAAACAAACTAGAAGGCAAAAGCGGCTCCACTGGCGACAACTCGATTTTCCCCCCACGCTTTATTAAAATAACTTTCCCAGATTTCCAACCCCGTCTCCACGCTGCCGGAATAGCAACCCTACCCTGAGCATCAAGCTTCTTCAAAGCCACCTCCACCAATTTAAGCATCTCCACCAAAATAATTTAGATTGACAAATTTAAATCTTTCACCAAAAAATAAGAAAGCACCAAAATAGACAAACTTGCCTGTTTACGCGAGACGGCGACCGGCGATATTCCGATTTAAACGCTAATTTTTTCATGAAAGATGCGCACACGCTTTGATTTAGAATTTGCTAACATTTATTAGCTGTATCAGNCAAAATTAGCGNNCGGTTGCNTAANCATTCAGGAGAGATTAAAATGAAAGTAAAAGTCGGTGTCGTCGGACTTGGGTTCATGGGCTCTGCTCACGCTAGGGTATACAACAAACTGAAGGAATGTGAATTAGTCGGTATTTGCGATAGCAATTCAGATAAAAAGCACCTAGCCAAAATGTACAATTGCAAATTTTTTGAAGATTCTGAAGAGTTTCTCGGGGAGAATTTGGATGCAGTAAGTGTCTGTACCCCAACTTCTCTGCACAGANACGTAGTCATAGATGCTTTGGAAAAAGGCAAACATGTTTTGGTTGAAAAGCCCTTTGCTGATAGTTTAAACCATGGTGAAGAGATGGTGAAAAAAGCGGCGAGAATGGACAGGTTGTTGGCTGTAGGGTATATTGAAAGATTTAACTCGGCAGTTAGTAAGTTAAGGGAACTCGTAGATTTTTCTCAAATTTATTCCACGGTTTCCATGAGGTTTGGTCCATTTCCGCCAAGAATGAAGTACAGCGGTGTGTTTTTAGATTTAGCATCCCATGAAATCGACATATTAAATTATCTCACCAAAACNCANCCAGAAGTCCTNTACGCCCATTTTTCCAGCAGATCAAACAGCAGGTTTGAAGATTATGCATACATCTCACTAAAGTANGGTCACATGCACAGTCACATTGAGGCAAGTTGGCTCCCAAACTATAAACTGCGTCTCATCCACCTATACGGAAACGAAAGATTTTACACCTTAAACTACGCACAACAAAACCTGAAAACTTATAGAGCTCCACCCGAAGCGAAAATTGAGCATGGAAGCTGGAATGACATCTTGTGGCTGTCTAGGCACGTCGAAGAGGACATACCTGTCTCAGCAACTGAACCTTTAGTGATGGAATTGCAGTGTTTTATTGAATCTGTTAAAAGGAACAAGGTTCTAGATCCACTTTGTAACACTCAGGAGGCGCTTCATGTATTAGAAGTTGCAGACAGCGCATTCAGTAAACTTATTGCTTCGAATAAGATTTGACGAGTTCGCTTAGCCCCCTTTCAAGCTGGACCTTCGGCTCGTATTCTAAGTCTTTTCTGGCATTAGTGATGTCGCCGTAACTGTGCTTTATGTCTCCGGGTCTCGGTTCGGCGTGAACTGGTTTAAGGGATGTCTTACCCATAATCTTCTGAATAGTTTCTGTAAGCTTATTTATGGTGGTGGCTTCGCCTGTGCTGATGTTTAAAACTTCTCCTACAGCCTCCCCTTTTGATAAGGCGAGCATGTTAGCTTCTACCACATCTTTGACATTTATGAAGTCCCGCGTCTGCTCTCCATCTCCATAAATTATTGGAGGCTTATTTTCCAAGAGGCGATTTATTAAGATGGAGATTACGCCGCTGTAAGGACCGTATTTCTGTCTGGGGCCATAAACATTGAAGTAGCGTAAACTGACCGTTTCAAGACCGTACACATTGTGAAAAACTTTTGCATATGTTTCAGCAGCCAACTTGTCAGCGGCGTAAGGTGAAAGGGGCTTGGGTGCCAAGTTCTCATGGTTGGGTAGAGTTTCGGTGTCTCCGTATACTGCACAAGAGGAAGCGAGAACAAACCGTTTTACGTGTGCATCTACGCAGGCATTAAGCAGGTTCACTGTTCCCGTGACATTTATTTCGTTAGAGAGTAGAGGATTTTCTACTGAACGACTGACGCTTACTAATGCTGCTTCGTGGAAAACAGCGTCGACGCCTTTAACTGTCCTCTTTACCAGATCGAAGTTTCTGATGTCGCCTTCTATGAACTGGAATGATTTTTTGTTTTGGTATTGAGCTAGATTTGTTACATCTCCGGTAGAGAGATTGTCAAGAACCCTAACTTTGAACCCTTCATCGAGCAGCCGGTCCACGATGTGGCTGCCTATGAACCCTGCGCCTCCACTTACAAGAATCTCAGAGAAATCAAGCGGCATTATTTACATCGCCCTTTGTTAGCACAAACGTTTTTTCAATCTTTAAGTTTAATGGTCGTCAACTGGAGCTACGTTCATATCTTCTCAAAAATTTGGATTATGTTTACTGTTTCCATCCTTTCTTGAAGGGTGAGATCTTCCTTAATCGTTCAACCGATTTTGGTACTACTTCCAGAACGTAATTCACGTCTTCGTTTGTAGTATATTTTCCTAAAGATAGCCTTAGGGATCCGTGAGCTTCCTGGGGTTTCAGTCCGATGGCGAGCAAGACATGGCTTGCTTCTAGGGACTCAGAAGAGCACGCTGAACCTGTGGAAGCGGATACGCCGTTTATATCTAGTTGCATGAGCAGGGATTCTTAGTTGCATGAGCAGGGATTCTCCTTCGATGTAAGCGAACCAGAAACTGGTGATGCTGGGCAGCCTTTTTGTTAAATGTCCTGTCAGATGCGCATCTTCTATTGTGAGAAGTTCGTTTATCAGTTTGTCTCTGAGGATAGTCTGTTTTTGGGCGTCAGAAGCCATTTCTTTCTCTTGGATTCGGGTCGCTTCAGCGAAGCCAACAATTCCTGCAACGTTTACTGTTGATGATCTCATTCTGAATTCGTGTCCTCCTCCGTGCAGAAGTGGCTCGATTTTTGTGCCTTTCTTTATGTATAGTCCGCCGACTCCTTTGGGTCCGTACATCTTGTGGGAGCTGATAGATAACAAGTCTATGTTCAGTTTTTTTACGTCGATGGGAATCTTGCCGAAACTTTGGGCAGCGTCGGAGTGAAAGTATACGTTTTTTTCTTTGCAGATTTTTCCTATTTTTTCGACATCCTCTATGGTGCCTATCTCGTTGTTGGCGTGCATTATCGAGACTAAGATTGTGTCTTTTTTTATCGCGTTTTCTAATTGGGTTGTGTCGATGAATCCAAAGTTGTTCACTGGGAGACGTGTGATTTCGAATCCTTGTTTTTCTAACCATCGTGCAGGTTCTAGGACGCAGTGATGTTCTATCGAGGATACCACTATGTGTTTTCCCTTTTTTCTGTTGGCGAAGGCTATTCCCTTCAGTGCCATGTTGGTGGATTCAGTGGCGCTACCCATGAATATGAGTTCGTTAGGTTTGGCGTTCATCATTGCTGCGATTATTTTTCTGGATTCTTCTAATGCTTCTTTTGCTTCTCTGCCCTGTTTGTGTAGGGACACGCTGTTTCCATATTTTTTGCTGAAGTAAGGCTTCATGGCTTTGAGAACTCTGTGGTCAACGGGTGTGGTTGCGGCGTAGTCCATGTAAACTCTCATTTTGTGACACTCAGAAACATAACACCGTTATAGCTATTTAAATTTAACTTTGCAACAAGCATCAACTATCAAAATTTTGTCACATTGTATCCGGCTGTAATTCTGTCAGACAATAACCTGACTATCAGCGGATACTTAGTGGATACTATCAGGAATTTTCTGTGGCTCTCGTTGAGTTTATGGTCACTGTTAAATTGTATATCGTTGCTAGTAGTTTTTGGTTGTTGGTTTTGAGGTTCATAACTGATGGTATGCTTGGCAAATTAAGCCGTTGGCTTCGTATGCTGGGGCACGATGTCAATTATTTCCGGTCTGCTGATGATAAAAAGCTTGTTGCGATGGCGAAATCTGAGAAACGTGTTCTGCTTACCCGCGACCGTAAACTGTATCAGCAAGCTGTGACCCGAGGAGTGGAAGCGGTTTTGGTTGAGGCAACAGATGAAGCTGAAAAACTTGCTGACTTAGCTAAGCGATTCGGTTTCAAGCTGGAAATTGACTTAAGCGTTTCCCGTTGTCCCAAATGCAATACGCGGATTAAAGCTGTCTCTAAAGAGGTGGTGGTTGATCAAATTCCTGAATCAACATCTGTTTACTATGATGATTTCTGGAAGTGCCCGGGATGCGGTAAGGTGTATTGGCAGGGAGCGCACTGGAAGAGGATAGAAAAAACTTTGGAAGAAGCAGAGAGTAAGCTTGAGCTGGTGTAGATTCTTTCTGTTTTTCGTTTTCTACGTAATGCTTATTTGAATCTGTTATGAAAATTCTCAAAGACGTCCATATTGGAGCACAAAGAATAGGGAGGTGAAAAGGTTTGATTGAAGAAGAAGACTGGGAAGAAGATACCGATGATGAAGAAGATGAAGATGAGGAATGGTGAAACAGACTAAAAAACAGAGTAGATTAGTGCTAATTTTTTATAATTTCATTCCCTTCTAGACACACCGTCATCTAAAAAAGCGACTTTTTAGTAAGCTGGTTACGGTTTTTCAGAAAAAGTACTGTTTTCAACATAGAACTATTATTAGGCTCCTAATAGAATCGAATATTGGTTCTTTTATGTTGATAAAACACTTTCACGCCTAGCCGAAAGGACTGAGCGAGGAAAACTACTCTAGGAAGTTTATTCAGTTTTATTTATGCTGAACTTAAATAGAAAATATACTAAAAAGTCATATACAAAGAGGGAAAAAACTTGACTAAAATCAGGGAGTATATATCATTAGTTCCTTTGGCTTTTTTTTGATAGTGATGTTGATGTTATCAGATTAACTGATAATTTGTGTATTAGACGAACAAACAATATCGAATTAGAACCCTTGATCAAAAGGGCTATAGGTTTTGAAGTGCAATTAAGAAGCTCCTTTATTGATGTACAGTATTTAATTGAAAAAAGATAATTATTGATATAACTAAACCTCAGATTTTTTCTTGGAAGGAGGATTCTGAGCACATAACCGAGATAGTAATCGCTTTAAGATTATTCAAAGAGGGGCATATAGAAACGCCCACAGCTTTTTTAGTTGATTCTAAAAACGAAGTTTTTGGATTAAGTAATGAATCTCCATATTTACAACGTTTAGAGGACTTCTATTTTCTGGAACATCAAGAAATTGAGCCCTTCAAAGCATTGTGGAGGAAGGTTCAAAATGTGGCAAGTGAGAAACAACCTTTGATATTTCCCCTATCTCATTATAATCATGCTTTTTACAGGGATACAGATGAAGAAGTGTTACTGGATCATCTCATTGCATTTGAGTCATTAATATTTGGAGGTGAAAAAAGTTCAATTGAGCCCGCAGGAAAAGTAATTGGTATTGCTATCGGGATGTTATTAGGAACGGACAAAAAACAAAGGGATCAAATTAAAAGTATTCTTGTAAATGCTTATAAAATTAGAAATACTTATGTCCATGGAAATTTGGACAAGTTCACTGATTACAAAGAAATCATTAGTGAAATTACGGTTTGTATTGAAGATTATCTTAGAAACGCACTAAGAAGGTTCGTTGAAGAGTAAATTAGGAACAGCATATCAATTGTAAGAACCTCTCAAAAAAAGAAAATAGGGTTAAAAAAATACCCTTATAGCAGCAAAATTTACGCTTGTAATAGCCATTTGAGGGGTATGTCTTGGTATGTTCCGTTTGGTAGTGTTCTTCTGATAGTGAGAGGAAGTATCCCTGAATCCAGCTCCAAAAGTGCGATGTCAATAGGACCAGCACGAGCTTCTGGGACCTCAATAATTATGGGCGCACCCATGGCAATCTGCAGCGCTCTGGCTCCCACTATTCGCGCTCTCTCAAATCGGGTCAGTTTGGCAGGCCCAATGAAAACTTCATTCTCTTCTTTCGTTATATTAGTACTCTCCTGCGCCTGGGGGCATTCCCATTCCGCCCATTCCGCCACCGCCTGGTGGCATTGGAGGAGTCTTCATTTTTCCTGAAGCTATTACATCGTCGATCTTCAGGATCAAAGATGCGGCTTCTGAACAGGATTTGATAATCTGCTTTTTAACTGCTATCGGTTCAAAGACACCAGCTTTTTCCATGTCCCCAGCTTTGCCGGCATTAACGTCAACTCCTGCCCACACTTTTCCTTTCTCATGGTGTGCTCGTAGCTCAGATATGATGTCAATAGGGTCGAGTCCAGCGTTCTCAGCTAACGTGGTTGGTATTGCTTCAAGAGCCTCAGCGAACTGCATAACCGCAAGTTGTTCTCTTCCAGGAAGCGACTCAGCATACTCCTTGAGCGCCTTGGCGACTTCCATTTCAGGTGCACCGCCTCCAGCTAGGATTTTGGGTTCTTCAATCACATCGCCTACAACGCATAGAGCATCATGTAACGAACGTTCTGCTTCGTCAACTATTCTTTCAGTTCCTCCGCGTATGAGGATCGTGACCGCCAGCGGATTTTTGCATTCTTCTATGAAAGTCATCTTGTCATCGCCGATTTTCCGTTCTTCTACAAGCTGAGCGTACCCAAGGTCTTTCTTGCTCAGCTCATTTAGGTTTGTGACAACTTGTCCTCCAGTTGCCTTAGCTAGTGCCTCCATGTCCGATTTTTTTACTCGGCGAACTGCCAAGATTTTTTTTCTAGAAAGGAAGTGTTGAGCCAGATCGTCGATGCCTTTCTGACAGAGAATGACATTGGCGCCTTTGGCGACAAGTTTCTCCACCATATCTTTTATCATGTTCTCTTCTTGTTTGAGGAAAGCGTCCATTTGCTCTGGGCTTTCTATGTTTATTTTGGCGTCGAACTCGGTTTTCTCTATTTCAAGGGCAGTGTCTATTAAAGCAATTTTTGCTTTCTCTATCCTCTTCGGCATTCCAGAGTGAACAACTTCTTTGTCAAGAACTATGCCGTTTATGAGTATTGTATTTGTAAGGGACTCGCCAGGTTTTTTCTCCACCTTGACGTTGTCGATATCTACTTTGTATCCGTCTCCGGTCTTTACGGCGACCTGTAGAATTGCTGAAGTAGCAATCTCCCCTAGATATTCCTTGCTTCCTGACACCATTTTGCTAGCCATGGATGTCATGGCAACTTTTTTTATGGCGTTTTTGTCAGTGGGACTGATTTTTATTGCGATTTTCTCTAGAGTTTCAAGAGCTTTATCAGCGGCTTTTCTGTATCCGTCGATGATAACTGTTGGGTGAACATTCTTTTCTATGAGAGTTTCAGCTTTTGCAAGCAATTCTCCGGCTATAATTACAGAAGTTGTGGTGCCGTCTCCCACCTCGTCGTCTTGGGTTTTGGCAACCTCCACCATCATTTTGGCAGCCGGGTGTTGAATATCCATTTCGTCTAAAACTGTGCGTCCGTCGCTGGTTATAGTTACGTCTCCGAAACTGTCTACCAGCATTTTGTCCATTCCTCTTGGTCCAAGGGCGCTTTTTACTGACTCAGCTACTATTTGTGCAGCCATAATGTTGGCGTGCTGGGCTTCTTGCCCTCTTGAACGGGATGCTCCTTCACGGAGTATAAGAACTGGTGTTCCAGCTAATCCAGAAGACAATCTCAATCATTTCTCCTTATTTTGTTTCGGAACACTAGAAAATGCCTTGAGATATAAATCTTTTTGTATGCTAAAATAATTTTTCGTAGACAACACTGATATTTATATAATAAAAGCTAATAGTAGCCTGCAAAAATTAAAATCGGTGACTGTTTAGAATGAGTGTTTCTCGCATACCCATCAGATTCATTGTGGAGGGCGTCGGCAACGCAGAGGGAGAACTTGTTCGCATTCGTTCTCCGAGGACAGCGGATGCTATAATCAGGCGGCTTCCATTAGAGGGACGAGCAGCCCTGTGGCAACAAGAAGTTTACTTTGGCATTCCTGTGAAAATGGGTAACGAAAAGGCTTCTCCCACCGTAAAGAAGGGAGCCCTCGCCTACTGGCCAATGGGAAGCGCCTTCTGTATCTTCTGGGGTGAAACGCAGCCATACAGTCCCGTTAACATAGTCGGTCAAGTAACCAAGAATCTGAAACTGTTTGAACGCGTGAAAAGCGGAACAAAAATCATTGTAGAAAAAAGGTAGTTTCCGCAACAGATAATGGTCTGTTGAGTTAAGAAAAAAGAGAAACTATGAAAATGGCTGTTCACTGCAACATTGGAGGCATCACCCGATTTTCTCACGCAACTCCTTTTTTTGAAACACTCAAGGGTTAAATTTTAGCCCCAAACCCAAAAATCGAACAAAATCAAAAGTCAATAAAAGCCTATGTATCTAATATTTAATCACCAAACAAAAAACTTCCCTTTTTTACTAAAATCTTGGGATTCAGTTTATCACTATAGACCTAAGACTTTTTGCGCTTTCTATCCAATCTTCGACCATACTGTAGGGGGGTGCTCGTCTCACCAGATTCTTTCTCCAGTTGGTTTTCTTTAACCTTTCATAGAGCTTATCTGGATTTCTCCTTGAAAGATCCGACACTGAATTAACTCCAGCCGACTCCAAGAGAGAGGAATATTGCTTTCCGATCCCAGATATTCGAAAGAAATCTGCCCGATAAACCCATCTAAGTACTGTTGACGCAGAGACACCCACCTCTCTAGCTAAATTGTATCGCCCAGATCGGTCATAACCTTCTCTCAATAAATCATCTACAGTTCTAACCCCAGATCTTCTGAGCCTCTTTCCATATATTGGTCCGATTCCCTCAATTGCCACTATTTTTTGATCTAAAGGAGCCTGTGTTCTTCTTTTTCTAACTTTTGGGGTCGGTTTTTTTGCATATGTTTTGGGTGGTACATAGTTGGATGTAGAAGCACGCGAGGTCGTATAACCGGGAAACCATGCTGGAAAAATTACCCTCTTTTTTGAAGGACCATTCAATAATCTGAATACTATCAAAATAATGATCGCCCAAAAAAGTCCATTAATCACTCCATTCACAAGAACCACCCCAGAAATACCAGAAATAGGAGAAGTTATTTCCGAAATTCCTAAGAAAGTATATACTATTTCTCCCGGAGGCAATGTAGGAACAACTATGGTAATGCCGAAAAGAAATAGAAAAGATGCGGCAAAAAGCACTACACCTAGCATATTTAATGAATTTGTGGGCAAATTAACTTATTTTTTATGAAACCGGAATCATAATTCATAATATGCGAGCCTTAAATCCTGTATGTTATTTCCTTGGGTTGGGTTGGGGTTAAAATTTAACCCTTGAGTGTTTCAAAAAAAGGAGAGAAAATCAAGGAAGCGGTTAGTTACGTCAAAATCTTATCTTTTTTATTATTTGTGAGCAAACCAAGGTCGAAGCACAGGTTGAATCAATTCACAGGTGGGTTAATGAAATGGGTTTGTTACACCCTTTACATTTCAGCATTTTTCCTTTCAAAGAACGGAGCCTATACGGCGTAACACGTCCACAATTTGAGCATTTGGCAAACTTGAGTAGTTTTCCTTCTCTTTCTTTGATAGAATGATTTAAAGTAATGAATGGTTTATCAGAAGTGACTGACGGCAATTGTATTCCTTCCAGTTAAGAGAAAGAAAACAATTCCAATAAAATATTTCAGAATCCATGATTAATATCTTGAATATAAATAGTGACTCATTAAGGCGCGATGCATTCTACTACTCTTGAGCAAAAGAAACATTCTTCTGGAATGGGGGTGTTCTTGGGTAATTCAGATAAATAACCAAAATGGTAAGGACACTTTATATGATTTTTTTCTTCCTTATCTGATTCTATTGGTGATTGATTAGAGATTGCTTCCTTAACTCTTTCAAGTAATCTATCTGACGGAACCTCAGTGGTCATATGCCACCATCAATTATTTCCCAAAGTTAGATTTATTATATAACGCCTATGAAATCAAAATATACATTTCAACTAATCTAAAAATTATCTGCAAGAAAGTATTTCAAATGCAGTTCCACTTCTAAGAAAATCATTTAACACTGAAGATGGAGACATTACCCGTTTTTCTCCCGCAACTCCCCCTTTTTTCAGGGGCTAAATTTTGACCCCAAATCCAAACTTGAAATTTAATTATTTTAAAAGAACTATTTTTTTCTGTAGTTGGCGGGAATTGTGACTTTCTTTTTTTCTTTCTTCTTCATTTTCTTTTCCCTTAGCGCTTGTCTATGCTGTTCCCTACCAGCAGTTTTTTCTTTCTTGCTTTTCTTGCTCAAATTTTTTCCTCCATCTAAAACATGGACTTGAATAATATCCTATAGGTGTAATTGCATTTGGTACATCTATAAAATTGTTTTGAAGATAGCTGTTTTCACTATTAATGGCGATATCTCCCGCATAATCCCCATTTTTTTATTCTAAAAGGTTTAATCTACTTCTCTTCTCCATAAAAGCATAGTTTACGAGATGAGATGTAGGTCTGCCTCTTATTCCTATTGTCTTTAATTCTTTTATGTTAAAATATTGTTCGAAAAGATCTCGTAATTCATCTTCAGAAGAAAAATACAAAATTGTACTTAGTCGAGTTTTTCTGTATTTTATTGAGCCACCAAACTCGGGATCTTTTTCGCTGAAACAAACAGAAAGATACTTTCCGCCTAGATTGAGTATTTTATACACGTTCTCAACGTATATCTTCCTTTGTTCTGGGAATATGTGATGCAACAGCTCCCAGTCATAGGCGAAGTAAAATTTTTCCTTGATTTCATTTAAGTTGCCAAGAACATCAGCGACAAGAAAATTGCATTTGATTCCTTTCTTCTTTGCGTTTTCTTTGGCGATCTTTATTGCCGTTGGTGAAATATCAATTCCTGTAACGTCAAAGCCTACGCTGGCAAGATAAATGGCGTAATTGCCAGTACCACACCCTAAATCAATAGTTTTGCATGGTTTCACTTTTCCGCTATCGACCAATTCGACTAAAATATTTGGAGGGGTCTCAATATTCCAAGGAATCTCGTGCAAAGGGATCTTCCGATAAATTCTTTCCATTTCAATGCTTCAGTATAAACTTGTTTTGTTTTACCTTTATAACATCAATGCTTTACCGTTCATAGAGTATTCCCGCACCTACAAATCCCCTTTTTGTTCCACCCAAAATTACCTAGGTAAAATACAGAAACAGCAGAGAATACCAACTCTAATTTATCTTTAGTTATGCTATACCCAAATATTTAATTAGAAAATGGTTTTTTTTAGAGGTTCATGAAACTGGGTTTTTCGCAATCAGAATGGTTCCAAAGCTCTTATCTGTAAAGTGTACGGGCTTTGAGCATTTTATCTGGTCTACTCCGTATCTGTTTAAGGACCTTCTTGTAAGGACATGTTCCATCAATTATTGTCTCGATCAAGTTAGCCCACCATTGATCTTGAATGATTGAAACTACTGTTCGTTGTTGCTTGGTATCTGAATTTATGAAGTTGCGAATTTTAGTTGCTAATCTTAAGTCATCCTTTACTTTCTGGTCCAAGTTTTTGTAATATATCGTTCGAATAGTATTAGCTGAAGCATCACCTTTTTCCAACGTTTCTGCAGCGCTTATCCCAGCTGCTTCTCCTGACTTCATTGAATACCAGATGCCTTCTGAGTTTACAAGGGAGACTGTTCCGCTAGCATCCCCAACAATTAGGCAACCTTTTGCGACGTTATCTTTCAAAACTCCGGGAAAACCAATAAGATGTGCTTGACTATGAAGCACTTTTGCCCCTTCCAGTTTCGTAGATGCAACGGGATGTTTTTTTATGAAGTGATCTAAATGTTTTTTGAGGTTTAGTTTTCTTTGTTGGATTACATCAATCCAAGTACCACAACCAACTGTTACAACGTTATTCTTGGGAATAATCCATGTATAAGCGAATGGGATCCATTGACTCCCAAAATATGCTTCAATATTACTGCCAATTCTTTGTTCAATGAGTTCATTGGAAAGTTCCATCTGGTATTGAAAACAAAATCCGATTGTGTTTGGTCTGCCCGAGTATAATTCAAGCTTTGTCGCCATTGTACTTGGAGTCCCATCCGCTCCAATGACCAATTTACCTCTGATAGTTTCGGTTTTACCCTTGATTTTTGTTTTTACACCCAATACTTTTCCGTTTTTGATTAGTGGTTTTTTAACTAGAGATTTCTCAAAGAATTCTGCACCTTTATCCATAGCCATTTGGCAAAGAACCTTATCCAAAATACTTCTCATCACTAACCTGATTTTCCCACGTTTTCCGATTACCACCGTCCTATTTTTTGGACTGCACAAAAATACTCCAGTACACTTCCGAGCAAAGGCTTTTTCTGGTATTCTGAAATGCTCAACTACCCTATTGGTTATTACCCCCGCACAAGGCTTTTCCCTATCTAGAGTATACTTCTCTAGGACAAGAACTTTAAACCCTCTTTCAGCAACTATTTTGGCTGTAGTTGATCCCGCTGGACCTGCCCCAACGACCACGACATCATACGTCATAACAATCACGTATCTGTACATGCCTACGTTAGCTTTCTTGTAATGTAATATTTCTGATTAATGGATACTTCTTATTCCCGCTTCAAACTTGGAATTTATTTGCTCGCGCGAAGCTAAGAAAGCAGAGGGTATATTTACTAGTTGACAAAATGAAGTGTGGGGTTATGAATTGATTACTGGATATGTGTTCATAAACACTGAGAAGGGTAGAACGTTGG
>JGI2172J19969_10000572_pt1 | contig 15864 bp, 10 predicted proteins | sample DeeMarSWOR230_32_FD_19969 | JGI IMG/M metagenome (IMG submission 19969)
AGCTGTTGAGCCTGAATTCTTAATCGCTGATGAACCTGTTTCTTCGTTAGACGTATCCATCAGGGCTCAAATCCTCAATTTACTAGGGGAACTTCAAGACAGAATAGGACTTACTTATCTGTACATATCACATGATTTGAGTTCGGTTAGACAGATCAGCCACAGGGTAGCAGTCATGTATTTAGGTGAAATAGTTGAACTTGCAGAAACCGATGAACTTTTCAAAGAACCTCTCCATCCCTACACTAGAGCCTTGATTCAAGCTGTTCCAATTCCCGACCCAAAAGCAAAAACTATGAAAATTGCCCTGCCTGGAGAGGTACCGAGTCCAATTAATCCTCCTTCAGGTTGCCGCTTCCATCCAAGATGCCCGCAAGCCAAGCCTGTTTGCAAAGAAAAGAAATCTGAGTTGCTCGCTATCAACCCCAAACATATGGTTATGTGCCATCTGTGTAATCCGCGCATGCAGTTTTAACTAAAGAAAGAGCTTTCAATATTCCAGAGTAACGAAGCCCTTCTAGGAAATGACTGTATATTCTACAAGAAATCTTCTTCTGGCGTATGGAGCAACTTAACACTATTTTCAGATGAAAGCGAAAGCTGAAACCTCTATTTTCTTATCCTTTGATTTATAAAAATATTTTTACCTTTAACATCTTTTTTGGGTAGTCTTGCGAGCTGATAATATCGGCATTTAATGCATACACAAGCTTATTTTAATACTGTCAAAGTGTAGGTGTTGATTTCAACGCAAAACAGGCATAGGATAAACTAATTGCTTTTTACGTTTCTTCCTTATTGTGTGAGGGTTGGGGTTAAAATTTTAATCCTTCTTCTTCTCTCTACACCGCATACACGAGAAACTAACGTTTCTTCAAGGTTTGAATTGCACTTGTCGCCCAGTCTGGGTCTTNAAGAAGCGCTCTCCCCGCAGCCACCAAGTCGACACGTCCTTCCCGTATCAAGTTATCTGCATATTTTGGTTCCGTGATTCCTCCGACACCGATCACGGGTATGTTCACCGTCCTCTTGATTTGTTGGGCTTGAGGTATATAGTAGCCTTGAGTGTTCTGGAGGTGGGCGGGTCGACTGCCACACAAGCCTCCAGAAACGTCGATGATNTCTACCCCAGCTTCTTCCAGCTTCAAAGCGAATTTCTTTGAGTCTTCGATTTGGATTCCTGCAGGGTCTAGATCACATGANCCTAAACGGTAGAGGAGAAGTCTTCCTCCAACCTTTTCCTTGACTTTTCTGACAACTTTTAGAGGAAGATTCATTCTNTTTTGTAGGGAACCTCCGTACTTATCGCTGCGTCGATTGGTTANAGGTGACCAGAATTGGTTGAGTAGGAAACCGTGGGCTCCGTGAACTTCGACTCCGTCGAAACCTGCCTTCATCGCTCTTTTAGCAGCCATGGCAAAGGCTTCGGTTAAGGCGTCAACCTCTTTTCCACGGAGTTCTCTAGCGTTTTCGTTGGGTGAAGGAGCAATTGGTGTTGTTCCTGTGATTTCTTTGTTGGTCTTTCCTCCTGCGTGATTGATTTGTATCACGATGGGTGTGCCCGTTGCATGTACGCTGCTTGTGAGTTTCTCCAAGTTAGGTAGCAGACAGTCGTCATATATTCCGAGCTGCTGTTCGTTGAGCTTTCCATCAGGGGATACATAGCTGTGCTCAACTATCAGCAGCCCGAGTGCCTTTGAACGCCGGGTGTAATGCTTAATGAGGTCGTCGGTTACAGCTCCTTCAGTGGTAGCCAAGCTGGTTTGCATGGGGGGCATAACGATTCTGTTTTTGAGGAGTAATCCCTTTATTTCTATAGAGTCTAGAAGACTAGCCAACCTTAACATCTCCTTAAACGTTCTAGACGAACACAGTCAAAAGGCTTTGTGTGTGGGGGAGTTAAAATTTTAACCCACACACAAAAAAAATAAAAAAGGGAAGATTGTTTCTTGAAGTCTTTATTGATGTTACTTCAGTAGTGCTTCGACCGCTTTTAGCAGGTCATTTACTGTTGACAGAGTAGTTACTAGTTTGTTTACTTTGTCTTCTAGGTTTTCTACGGCAGTTTCGTACTTAGGCTGTAGTGAAGCTATTTCAGCAGAGTAGTCTGTGTCACCAGTCATCAACTTTTCTAGTAGCGAGTTGAATTCAACGTAGACATCTGTGAAGTGTGCTTCGCGTCCCTGATCACCCCATGTTATGCCTTGCCAGTCAGGACTTGTGCACTCAATCATAAAGTGGTAGTAAACTTCGTAGTCAACGTTGTAAGCGTACCATCCGCCGTATACGTCTGCTAGCCACCAAAATGCGTACGGGTCTCCTTCTTGCAAGCCTTCTATCGCTTCTCTCAGACATGTTGTGTCGACTTGGTAGTGCTCATGCCCAAGCATGGATTGATCACCCCATCCGCCGACAATTATGAGGCTAAAGATTTCTTTCGCTGCCTGCATCATCAAAGCATTTACAGCGTCTGCGTCTGCGCATTCTGTGGTGTCTTTTATCAAGTTCCACACACGGTTGCCTATGCGTTCTAGTTCATTGAGTTCAGCATATATTCGCCCAGTTGATATACCCGCGGTAGTTATAGCATCTTTGTCAACAGTCGCCTCTATTAGATCGGCCCATTTGCCGTAGTTGTACGGTACTAGTAGGGCGCGGTCCATCCTGATGGTATTTATGCCGTTTGCTATGGCGTTCATAGCTAGGGCTTCCGCGGAAACTATTCCTGTGTCATTCTGGCAGTGATACATTCCTTGATAGAGAGTGCTACCTGTACTGCAGCATGACATCGTTTCCATACCGGATGTACCAAAGTTCCAATTATCGATCCAAGTGGAAGGTAGAGCTCCAAACCATGTACTGGCAGGAACATAGTAGTCAGACCATGGCTCATGAGTGGTGAAGAATTCATTGATCACCTGTATCACACTTTGCCTCCATAGGTAGGTTCCAGGTTGTCCACCGAGATACACGGTGTAGTCTTCTTTGAGAGAGCCTAGAACCTCAACAAACGCACGGGTTCTGCCTCCCCAGTCGGGGTGGTCGTAGTGAGCGAGGAAATGAGAACCAATCGCCCAAGCGTTAAGCGTGTCAGTCCATCCATATTCCTCTGCGCCAATAGCAACGTAGACAAGAGTGCAGGATGGCTCATAGCCTGAATCAATTAAAGCCTTAGCTGATTGCAACATAGCTGAAACATCAGATATATGGTGATGGAAGCCATACCAATGCTTATCAAAGATAGCACCATGGATAATCAGTTCGTCAGGGTTGGTTGTGCCAGGTATGTAACCTACAACGTTGTGACTCCAGTCGGGAATAGTTACTTCACAATCAGCATACATCTTAACGACTGTTGGTCCAGCTAGAGCTAAATCTTTCAGGACAGCAAAATCCCTGTGGCTTACAGTAATCATTGGTATCGTTGGTCTTGCTTCCGAATCATGGGTACAGACGAAGCCTTCTCCCTGCTGATATTCAATCCAGTGAACAACTAGGCCCACCGCTCCTTCGAGTTCAGCTTGCATGTGGGGGAAGTTCGACCAGTACATTTCCTCAGAATAAATGTCAACTAGCACTATTTTGCCTTCAACGTCTTTGCCAATATAATCCTGTTTTCTTCCAAGCCCTACATAGACAACTTCTCTTGTTATGCCTCCGTCAGGATCAGAGTAGTTTTGTTGAACTGTTCCTGGAATACCGCTAGGTACGGCACCAAGCATTTCTCCAGTTGTTATTGGAGACTTCACTTGGACATATGGTTGGGAGTTGTATGTGAAGCCGTGGCATGGGAAAGGCTTCATTGCAACGTTCTGCAGTCCAATTCTTTCCATTTCCTCTTTTATCCAGAGGGCAGCTGCATCGTCTGCGTCGCTTCCAGCCGGTCTCCAACATCCTCTGCCTAAATCATCAACAATACAGTTGAGATCTGGGTCGTAAGACAACGTCAAGTCTACGTCCATTGCATATGAACCGTCGCCAACAGCTGCAGCCATAGCCAGTTCCTCTTCAGTAAGAAGAGTCTCAGGGGGTTTTTTGCCGTAGATTGGTGTTAATGTAATCAATGATATAGAGATCATCAGTGCAATAGTCAGCGTCCAAAACATTTTACTTTTCATTCTGTTCTTTTCTCCTTTCTCCAATTAATTTGGGTATTTTTAACGTGCTACCCACTTGGCACAAAATGCTATTTACCCGCATACGTCGCTTAAACTTTGTTGTCATCCTAGTCAAAAAGAACCACAAGAAACCTCTAGTTTTTGGCCAAAAATACATCAAATGATACACGGCGTACGTCAGCAATTTTCTGGCTTAATCCCCACTTCAAACGCCTTGTGAGTTTGGGGTTTTGGGGTTAAAATTTATTCTTAACCGTGCATGGTGTTCAAACCACACGTTTTGCATGCATTCACTCTTTTTTCTATGGTACCATCCCTGTACATTCCTATTCCATTAGGTACCTTCCATAAACAGGGATAAACAGGATAGGAAAGTCCGTTAGCCGTCGTCCGTTTTTGGTTGGTTGGGTTAAATTTTAACCCCACCCTCTTTTTTTCTCGGACTCCACGCTTGCATCTAGCCTTGTCTCAAGAAGTGGTCTTCGGCAGTTCCTTTTCTGCTCTTTCAATTATTTCTGAGATTTCTTTTTGGACGTCTTTATCCAACGGTTTTGGCCAGTGTTCTTTCAGAATTTCTTCTGCCTTCTCCCTAGCCCGCTTGACCATGCTTCTTCCTCCTGCCTTCTTCCAAGCATCGTAGCTGTGTCTATCTGCGAGTTCAGGGAAGAAGAGACTCTCTTTGAANTGGTTTAAAGTGTGTTTTTCAGCAAGAAAGTGCCCGCCTGGACCCACTTTGTCNATTACGTCTACGGCCAACGTTTCATCGTTTACTTCTATTCCCTGAACTGCCTTCAACACCGCTCTACAAATTTCGTCATCCATTATTAGTTCTTCAAAGGAAGCGGCCATTCCTCCCTCTAGACTGCCCGCTCCGTAGACTTCATCTGCTCCTGCTAACACGGGTAGAAGAGTGCTCATCGTCTTTTCATAGCTTGCTTGAGCTCCAGACATTTTGGAGGCTGTGTTAAATCCGATAACATTTACGCGAAATCCGTAGTATCTTGCGACTTCAACTGCGCTAGCATATAGAAGCGATTCCTCAGGACCTTGTCCCCATAAACCAGTCTTCATGTCCAAATTTCCCATCTGATAACCAACGCTCGTACTTGTGCCCGGAGATGCAAGTTGAACAGTGCAGACGCCGCTTAAAACCTCAGCGTTTGTCATTACAAGGGAACCAGCGAGAGTTACGGGTGCCGTGGCTCCGCCAAGAGGAAAGCTTTCAACCACGCAGGGAAAACCAAGCTTAGCAAGCTTTAAGGCAATTTCAACGTATCTTCCCTCAAACTTAAGTGGCGATTCTGTGCAAAAGCCGCCGCCTCCTATTGGTCTTTTCTTTAGTTTCTTCTCACTTCCAGCAACTGCGGTGGCTATCTCAAGTTGGTAGTCAGTGAGTTGCATTGCTAGTTGAGGTGGATAAACAGACCAGCCACACGGTTTCTCTGTGTTATTTAAAGCAGCAGCGTAATCGTATAGGCATCGGACATTGTTCGGTTTATCTAAAGCCGTGGTGAGGTGGCCGCCGGCAGCGTAGGATTCCAGAGCATCTGTAACTCTCGTTAACTTTTCTAAATCATCTAGGGTTGAGGGCCTCCATTCTCCAGTTGAAAGGTCAACCGTGTTAGGTGTTTCAGTGTCGGTGGTGAAGTAAATGTGTCTTCCATCTAGTTTACGATCGTATTTCGGGTTTCTACCGTACATGACAATTGTTTTCGGAATTTTCTTCACCGTCTCCTCAACAACATAGGATGGAAAATGGACTAAACCTTTTTCAAAATCAACGGTGCAGCCATTATCTTTCAACATTTTCAGAATACTTTCACCGTGATGGATTCTGATACCGGTTTTTTCTAGGACTTCAAGGGAAGCTGAATGAATCGCGTCAATCGCGTCTTCAGAGAAAACGCGAAACGACGGCATCAAACCATGTTTTTCAAAACTCACCATCTTCATCACTTAATGTCTGCGGTTTTTCTTCATCTATCGGGAATAGATGGTTCATATATATTGGGTTTGCGTGTGTGGGGGGTTAAAATTTAACCCAACCAACCAAAAGGAATGCTCTAACGGTAGGGTTTCATTGATGTTATCTTACCTGTGTTTCCTGTTTTGAGTTCATAGAAGAATCCTTCGATAGATAAAAGCAACTATGATCCCGATTATTATTGCGCCAAGGATTAAGAATGGACTGTTAAGTAAAACATCTTCAAGGAGTGGCGGAGTTTCAAAGAATATTGTGTCTCCTGCAGCATTAATGTTGATCGCTGTTTTGGGTAATATGAATTTGCATGATGCAGTAAACGCGTCTAATCCTGTATATTCATTATAATATGCTTTTTCAGAATCGATGTAATCCCAATTGGCTATCGGCGTTCCAAAGTATTCATTGAAACTTATTGAAAAATTTTCTGCAAGGTCTGCGTGAAATTTTCTCCATTCTGTTCGTACTTGATAGCGCCTAGCCATTGTTGTTTTGTTGAATGTTATAGTTATTATGTCTGAGCCGCTTAAGAAGAACTTTGCATGGATGGAGTTTGTTAAATTATTGAAATCTACATCTTGACTGTAACCCCATCTTACCTGGGTTAGACCTTGCTGTTCAAGATTCTTCTCAATGATTAATGGAATAGTTGTGATGTTGAATGTTTGTTTAATCTCATTGTAAATTGGGGAACTAACATTTTCAAAGGTTAAGGCGACATGAATGCTTTGGTCTATTGCGGCTTCCATTGTCACTGAAGCGTGAATGGGCATAACCAACGCGACAAGCAGAATGAGCAAAAGATACGTTACAGTTAGTTTTTTCATTCAGCTCTTTCTCCAGTTTTTCAAGGTGCCAAATCTATAGGTTAGTTCAGATAGACTATAGCATGATTTTACAGAACTAATATATTCTTTGCTATTTGCGTTTACAAAATAGATTAAGCCGACTTTCTCGGTTGCACAGTCAAAGCCCGCTTCCATAAATTGTTTGGTTTCTTCCGGTGCCTTTGCTATTCTAAATCCTCAAACAGATCTACGCGAACAAGGAAATGTGGGATTTCAAACCATACACTTAGAGAATCTGGGTGACTCTTTGCACTTGTATGCAAAGAGTTTTCCCTTCGTGGTAGAGGATGCCTTTAGCCTTAAACCTCATGCTCTTCTTTATCAAGTTGGGAGGACCTTCATATTCTTCTGGAACGAGCCTGGCTCTCCATTTATCGTTGATTATGCATATTGCTCTTCCAGGCAAGATCTTTTCAATCTCCACTTCGTACTCATCCTTATCCTCTTTTTCCTTCAAGGAGGACATGCTTGCCACCGAGGCGATGCGGTCCAAACCCAACTTGTAGATTTGATCAGACTTTTCGAGGCTGTTTATTCCAGCTCTAACGATGTTTGGAGGATAACCTTCCAAAGCCAACTCTTCCAGAAGGTCCTCTATGAGAATACCTTTTGCTCCAGTCTTCATCACTTTCATCCACAGGTTCTTCGCCGTGCGATTAACTTCCTTAACGAATTCCTTGATTTCTTCTGCTTCAACTTCGATTTTTTCCACAGCTTTTGGGGGCGGTATAAAAGGTTTCTCTTCAGCTATCTCTGAGTTTGGTATGAGTTTAGGTGCAGATCTTGCGCCTCTTCGCGTGATGGATTTTATCTGCTCGTTAAGACTTGCTACGATATCTTTCATCTTTTCCATTCTTCGTTTGCTGGCGTAGAGGTAGGCGATGTCGTAGGTGTCATTCGCCGCTAAAATCACCGTTTTTCCGATGTCTTTTCTTCCTGTTCTTCCTTTACGTTGAATGTATCGCACTTCGCTCGGAATAGGCTCATAGAAGATGACAAGGTCGACAGCGGGAATGTCTAAGCCTTCCTCAGCTATGCTGGTGGCCACCAAAGTATTCAGGTTGCCTTCTCTAAAATCAGACAGCATTTGAGCCTGTTCGTCTTGGCTGAGGCCCGGATCGTCTTTTTTGCTGGCTTGACCTACAAAACGTTTCACGTTTACACTGTTCAAATCCTTCAGCACGTTGACTAGATGGCTTGCTGTGTCTCTGTAATTTGTGAAAACCAGAATGCGTGTGGAAGGGTTGTTAATTAGGTGGCGTCTAACCTCTTCTTTGAGTGCAAGGATTTTCGGGTGATTCAGATCACGATTTTTGGTGAGATGTTCTCTGAGCAGATGGTAACTCGGATTGTTGATGATGTTTCTGTAACTTTTCTTTTGGCTGCTATTTTTCTCCACTCTTTCTAAGAACCGACTTAGGGAGTAGATTCCTTGGGTTTCAAGTAGTTCTAGGGCGTGAAAGGTTGTGAGCGAAGCAGCTTGAAGCATAATGGCTCCGTAAAGACGGCCTTTCTCAACTTCTGAGACCTCGTCCAATCGCTTTCTTAGGTTTTCTCCAACGTTCAAAAGGTCTCTACGAGTCACATACTTCAAATATCTTCTAATTACACCCATGGACTGAAGCCTTCTAACCTTCTCCCAAAGAATGCTTCGTAAGATCTCTCCCATTTCCTTGTATTCTCTCGGAAGATCCACTTGTTTCCATTCCACATCCACTCGATGAATGTAGGGTGTTACATCCGGGTCGTCTTCTCTTCGAAATTCTATCTGTTCAATGTAAAGGTCGCTACAAGTTTGAAAGATGTTCTTTTTGTTGGAACCTGGACTGGCGGTTGTCGCCATAATGATTGGCCAACGAGCCTGCTCCACGTACCTTTTAGCCACTAGGGTATATGCGTAGTTCTTTCGGGCCCGATGACACTCGTCAAACACTATAAGACTAAAGTTTTCGAGGAAGAGCCTTCCACTTTCTACATCATTCCTCACAACTTGAGGAGTGGCAAAGAAAACTTTGCCATTCCCATTCCAAAGATAGCTTCTATAGCTGGGAGGAACCTTACCTGTAAGGACAACCATGTCTTCAGCCTTAATTCTTAGAAACTTGCTGAATGTGTCCTTGTGTTGTAAAACCAGAGGTCTGGTGGGAGCCATGACTAGAATCTTCATGTTCCAATGATTGTACAGAAAATACGCTGCAACCAAAGCAGAGATAACAGTCTTGCCAAGTGCAGTGGGCAATATCACCATAGTGTTTTTCTGACAAGCTTTTTCCGCTATAGTTTGCTGATAGAGTCTTGCCTCCACGGTTTCAGACCAAATCAAAGGGTTCTCAACGTACTTCTTATTCGACTCCATGGAAACCACAGTAAGGTATGCGTTTTGAAATAAAAAGTAATTACTTTCACTGCTCTCTCACCTTCATTGCAATACGTTGGGTCGCAGGTTTTAAAACCAACACCTGATGGATGCATTATCAAACGCGACGGATCAATAATAAAGTGTGTAAAAGGTGAAATTGAGATGGAGAATGCAGATCTATCAACCCTTGACGGTGTTGGACCAGCCATAGCCAGCAAATTTCGGTCTGCGGATATAACCACCATCGAAGCAATTATGGTGACTCCCCCTAATGAGTTAAGTGAAAAGACAGGGGTAGGATTCAACACAGTTCTCAAAATTGTTGAGGCAGCAAGAAAATCAGTTGGCGTAGGTTTTATCACTGCTGAGGAACTGTGGAAAAAAAGACAAGAAATGATCAAACTTTCCACAGGTTCCAAGAGCCTAAACGAGCTTTTGGGAGGCGGAATCGAAAGTCAGGCCATGACCGAGCTTATAGGCGAATTTGGTGCGGGCAAAACTCAAATCTGCTTAATGCTCTCCATTATGGCCCAGCTTCCATTGGAAAAGGGAGGACTAAACGGAAAAGTGGTGTACATGGACACAGAAGGAACCTTCATGCCAGAACGTATTTTCGAAATAGCCAGCGGGTTAGAACTTGACCCTCACGAAACCTTAGAGAACATTTTTCTCGCTCGGGCTTACAACAGCAGCCATCAAGATCTGTTGACGGGTCATCTCTTCAAATTCTGTCCCGAAAACGACATAAAACTCGTCATCGTAGACTCCATGATTGGACATTTCAGAAGTGAATATATAGGTAGAGAACATCTTTCGGAACGCCAACAAAAACTCAACGGCCTCCTCCACAAGCTGTTGAGACTTACAGAAGCTTTTAACCTGTCTGTAGTAGTTACAAATCAGGTTCAGGCAAACCCTGCCCAATTTTTCGGAGACCCCAACAGACCAGCAGGGGGGCATGTCATGGCTCACGCCTGTACGCATCGGGTCTATCTGAGAAAAGGAAGCCAAGGAACAAGAATAGCCAAAGTCATTGACTCCCCATCCCTGCCCAATAATAAAGTACGGTTCAAAATCACGGAAAAGGGCATCGAAGACGTCGAAGAGAAAATCAAGAAAAATGAAGGTTGACGCTCAGTAAAGAATTTGTCTACGAGTAGCAAGATTTAAAGAACTAATTTGAATAAGAAAACAGTGCTGGAAAAGCAAGTCCAAGAACTCTTTGAAAACAGAAAAAAGGGGGAGTTCGGGAGATATCCCCCACGGCTCTATGATAATAAACTTTACTTATGCCTTTTCCACATTACCACATAATTTTTGCTGGCTACTATTTCCGCTTTCTGAAAAACTAGCAAGAAGTCATATTTGGCTCTTAATAGCAGCAGAATGTTGAAAACATAGTTTTTTCTGAAAACAGCAATGAAAACAAAAAAAAGAGAGGGGAATCACGGGGGATGTCTCCACAAGGACTTGCATATGCTTTTATATGTGTCATGTTCTGAACGATTGTGGTGGAGCGCCCTTTGAGTTTTGTTACAAACACTATTTTGTTGAGAAATAAAAGAAACAGTGGGACAAAAAGTGATTTATCTAGTTCTATTGTAGCAAAGGAGTAGAACAATAATGAAACTTGACCTGGTATGTTTAGGACACGTGCTCTACGACATTCGATGTTACGTTGATAGCTTTCCGTTGCCAGATAAACTCAGCATCATGGCTGGTCGATTAAAACACAGTGGCGGAGGCTCAGCAGCCAACGTCGCAGTGAACTCGCAAAGACTAGATTTAAAAACGGGAATTATTGGAAAAGTTGGGTTTGATGAATACGGTTGGTTTGTTGTTCAGAACTTTCGCAACCATGGTGTCAACACTGATCATATACTTGTGGACTTTAAGAGTGCAACAGGAGTCTCTCTTATCATAGTTAACAAACAAGGCATCCCCGAATTCATCCAAATGATCGGAGCAAGTGAACCTATCCTTCCAGAAGAAATTCGCACAGAGTACATACAGAATGCCCACCATCTTCACATGAGCGGCACAAACTTAGAAGCTTTACTACATGCATCTAAAACAGCTAAAGATTTGGGNATAACNGTGTCTTTTGACTCAGGACGAAAAAAGTCNGAGTTAGGACTCAGGAAACTGAAGCCAATTTTGAAAAACGTCGACACCTTGATAATTAACCGNCACGAAGTAAAGGCTCTGTTAGGTCTCGAAAACAATACTAAAATTTTAGATGCTGCTAAACAGTTAAGAAAAAAAGTCGGAAAAGACAAAACNTACCTGATTAAAGGTGGCAAAGAAAACGTTATAGCACTCTCAACGAACGACGACTTTTTAGTTTCATCATTCAAAGTGGCGGTGAAAGACACTATTGGCGCAGGCGACGCCTTTGATGCTGGCTTCCTCGCTGCCATCCTTCGAGGAAAAACTTTAGAGGACGCAGTTGTGTATGGCGCAGCATGTGGTTCATTAAAATGCACGCAAGAAGGNGCTCAATCCGCTCCTGACAAACCTACTCTTGATGCATTTTTGAAAGAAAATAAAGATAACATTGAAGTATGGAATCTGCAGAAAAACTAGTAAACTTTCTAGTATTTTCACATGTTTGCTCATGCCAGTGGGCAAACCCATTGTGAAAGGTAAGTTAGGAGCTGAGGTTCAGTGCCTTTCCGCAGGTTCGTGATGTCTGAATAGGCGATGAGTAGACAGTGGAAAGGCTTGAAGTGTTCAGGGTGTGGACATGAGTTCCAAATTGGCGATGAAGTTTACTATCGGGCCAATAAATCTTTGAAGGAGCATCTTTGTAGGAAGTGTCGTGATGAAAAATACATTTAACGCAGCTAAAACTTAAGGAATCCTACCAGATGGATTTCACTTCCACATTTACATTGGATTATCAGCTTTTCCAAAGAATTGCCTTTGAGCTTTGTTTCCATGATGCTGTAGACGTTCTGTGATTCATCAGCAGGGGAGATAACGGCTCCACACTTTGGACATGGAAAAGCCCCTTGTCTGTCAGTTTTGGCCAAGTCGATTTCGTACAGCATTGAGCGTTTCATTTTTCCTCACGTGAACGCCTTCATCTATTTCTAGTTTGAAGAATTAAGATTTATGAATGCTAAGTCTGTTTCGAAGCTCCAGAATGCATGCACGCATTTGACAAATTCTAGATTCAATCCGCGCGAGCTATTTGGTTGGTATGGTGAAGAAAACTACGCCTCCGAATTGGTTGATTCGCTTGCCTGCTGGCGTTTCCGCGTTGACTATTCTTGTCTTCACTTTTCTATTCTTTGAAATCTGCAATAACCTATGAATCCTGTTCTTGTCCTTACTGTCAGCAAGATACTTGTCTGTGAGCATCAGATATGCCGTTCTGAAGTCGTTGTGTCTCTCTCGGTTATAGACCATGTCTTCGATTTCTTTGAGCGAATACAGGACGACCGCGTTGCTGTCGATGCTGTAAAGATGTTTCTCCAATGCATTGACGATGTGATCAGCTTCTCCTGAGGTCGTCTCTGCGATTAGCTTGCGGAAATCTTTGGTTTTCACCAGTTTGGCCACCTTGTAAGGCTGGTCAGCGGAGCCGACTAGCTCGGCAAAAGTTGCTCTATTCGGCCTCTTCGATTGAATCATATACGCGTGATGTTTTCGCACGTGGTCCAGAAAGTCTGCGGCATAAGTGGTCTTCTTCGGAGCTGTGACCACGATGCTTCTTACCCCTTCCTTGAGCACTGGTCTCAACGCATCAACCACAGATTCGTGAAAATTATATAGAACCCTCTCATCTGTCCTCTTTCCGCCAAGCTCCAACGTAAGGTGCNGTTTTACGACATGACTAAATACCTGCCACAGAACCACATGGTCATCCTCAAAACCCACAAGAAGTGCTACTGAGTATCCACGTTTATAGCCTCGTTTCCGCTTCACCTTTGTCACCTAATCTCTTATCCTTCCCATATTCCATCACAAGACAGTCTTTTATGAGGAAGGTGCCCGACATATTTGTGGTTAGCGCGCGCATATTGATTCTTGCGAATATGATTTTCCTCTTATGGGTTAAAGTGTTTGGTTTGCGGATTTACTAACAACTTCTAAAAGGGAACGTCGAAATTGGAGATTTTTTATCTCTCTCATCTATCATTAATATTAATATTTAAGGTCCCTTTCTTTTGTGCACAAAAATAGGTTTTATATATAAACCCTAATAAAAAATATATTTTATCAGATTGCAATGGTGTTTCATCATTAAAATTACGAGATGGGAAAAGTGTTTTTAGTGGAAAAGTTATTTTCATGATAGTGTCAACAAATTTCCTAAGCTAAGGAATGAAAAATATGGGTTTTTACCTTATCTTTGTTAGGAAATCTATGCGCACTGCTTTTTAGATTAGGATTTGGATAAGGTCTGCTATGTAATGAGAGATTATGGCTCCTAGAACTGCGAGAAAAGCGTATTTTAGTCCTGTTTTGTAGACGTTTTCATGACTTATTTTGCCTACATAGCTTCCCAGAATGAATGCCATTGCAGTTCCAATGATGAACGTGAGAATTGTAGCATAATTCATGGAGAGGCATGCGAAGGGGGGTAGTAGGACTAGCGTGGCGGCGATTGTTGAGACAAATGCGAAAAGACTGTTTCTGAACACTTCCGTTTTCGAGTGTATTCTTGTTGTTACTCCTCGGTCTATTGTTTCACGAATTTGCAATGCCCTTTCCGCTGATTGAGACATAAAAAACCCGATGGAATTTCCAAATGCATTGGCAAAGCCACCGATTATTCCCGTAACTATCACCAGCTGAGCATTGGAAGTAGCCTCAGCAACCCTATTATCAAACCTAGACACATGATTAAACCATCTGCGAGCCCGAAGGCGATTCCTTCCAAACAATAATTTTCTTCTGACAAAATTTCAGACATCTTTCAACACGTGTTTTCAAGCGTTCTTAGCGATATATGTATTACGTTAGCAAATTGGCGTAAATTGGTAACGCGTGTAAGACATAATTTAGATTGCTGATAGTAATATTATTGAATAAATAAAAAGAAGCAAAGTTTTACGACTAACAAAAACAAAGGTTTTACTTCACATTTGCATGGAAATGCGCGCGCATACACATTAAACTCCTGCCAAGAGGGTAATTTTTCCTTCTTTTGTCCATGCTACAGGCGCATCTGCTATGATATTCCAATGCTTTATGCATAAAGGAACCCTTTTAGAACTCAGGAAAATGTCAGGCTTAGTCTTACAATTTGGACAACGGCTTATGTCGTTGACAAACTTCTTGAGACTGATAGGTGCCAATTTTTCTTCCTCAACATTTGGAGCTGAAGGCTTTACATCAACAACCGTTTCGGGCGGTTCATACCCTTTAACTCCTTCGGGTAAGCACTTCACTTTTGAGCAATTGGCAATAGAAGAATTTTTCGTTCGCTGGACGCATATTTTTATGACCAACAAAAATAGAGGTTTTACTTTATCTTTGTTAGGAAATCTTTTAATACGAATGCAGAACACTACATCAGAAATTAATAATAAAAAGGTGACTGGAATGCCCGAAAAAACAACTATATCCTTAATCAAAGCCGACGTAGGTTCCTTGGCTGGGCATCACACTGTGCCTAAACCCTTACTAGACATAGGCAAAAAACGTTTGAAAGAAGCTCAGAAAAACGGGCTCATCAACAGCTATTACGTGTTTCACGCCGGAGACGATTTTGAACTCCTCATGGTCCACACTAAAGGGGCGAGTAACCCTGACATTCACAAGCTGGCATGGGACACCTTTAAAGAGGCAGCGAAAAAAGCTTCAAGCCTTAAGCTGTATGGTGCAGGACAAGACCTTTTGAAGGACTCCTTTAGTGGAAACGTTCGCGGAATGGGTCCAGGCGTGGCTGAAATGGAAATAGAGGAACGACGTTCTGACCCCATCGTTGTCTTTGCCGCTGACAAGACTGAACCAGGAGCTTACAACTATCCTATGTTCCGCATATTTGCAGACCCCTCCAACACCGCAGGACTAATTATCGACGCGAACATGACTGGAGGCTTCAAATTTGAAGTTCTTGACACTGTTAAAAATAAGAAAATTGTTCTAAAATGCCCTGAAGAAATGTATGAACTTATTGCGTTGATAGGAACGCCTGGACGTAACGTGGTTTCGCGGATATGGCGAGCACGGGACGACCTTATATGTGGAACTACAAGCACAACAAGGCTTGCATTAATAGCTGGCAGATACGTAGGGAAGGATGACCCAGTTTCGATTGTAAGGACTCAACACGGCTTACCTGCAGTTGGAGAAGTTCTTGTACCTTTCATGCACAGTTACCTAGTGGAAGGATGGATGCGCGGTAGCCACTGGGGACCACTGATGCCTGTGGGGTTAAAAGATAGCAGATGCACACTTTTTGATGGCCCACCAAGAATTGTGGCGCTCGGTTTGCAAGTTGCAAATGGCGCGATCGCTAGCGACGATGATGGTGTTCCTTTGATAAGCGACCTGTTTGATGATCCAGCCTTTGATATGGCTCGTCGTGAAGCTGTTGAATAC
>JGI2172J19969_10000575_pt1 | contig 15844 bp, 16 predicted proteins | sample DeeMarSWOR230_32_FD_19969 | JGI IMG/M metagenome (IMG submission 19969)
GGCAGGTCACATCGTGAAGCACGCTCGGGAAAGGCATGATTAAGGACAGCTTTGGTCGCCCTGTTCTGAACTTGCGCATCTCGGTCACCCAACGATGCAATCTGCACTGTCCATACTGTCATCGTGAAGGCCAGGAGAAGGAGCCTTTCGATTCTGCCGTTGAAATGACCCCCTCAGAGATTGCGCTACTTGCAAAGATAGCCATCAGCTTGGGCATAACTAGAATAAAGCTGACGGGCGGCGAGCCCCTATTGAGGGGGGACATTCTGGACATAATCAAGGGCCTCGCTGAACTGAGGAACCTCGAGGATCTGTCAATGACCACAAACGGGACTTTTCTGGCGCCCATGGCGAAGGACTTGCGATCGTCCGGCCTGGAGAGAGTGAATGTCAGCCTACCTTCGCTTAACCCTGAAGTTTATGCGGGGTTAATGGGTGGAAGCTTGAAGGAGGTGTTGGAAGGAATTGATGCTGCAGTTGAAGCAGGCTTACATCCAGTCAAGGTGAACATGCTGATTCTAGCAGGTGTGAATGAAGAGGAAATTCCTGCAATGATTCATTTCGCTGGAGAGAGGGGAACTGTGCTTCAACTCATAGAGTTGGAACCTGTAAACATTGGGAAGCACTACTATGAAAGACATCATTATCCGTTGAATGCTGTTGAGTCTGATCTGGCTAGGCAAGCTGTCGAAACAAAGGTGAGAAGAGACATGCAGAACAGACGCATATTCGTGCTGCCAGAAGGAACGGTGGAAGTAATCCACCCGATAGAGAACACAGAGTTTTGCGCCCATTGCACGAGATTACGGATAACCAGCGATGGAAAGCTAAAGCCATGCCTCATGGTCAACACAAACTTGGTGGATGTTTTAACTCGTCTCAGAAGCGGAGCAAACGAAGAGCAGTTAACAAAGCTTCTCGCAGAAACCTGCAAAGCAAGGGAACCCTACTATAAGCCCCCGCCACTTCAGAGGACGAAAACGCTCGCCCTTTAATCCCCGAAAACGCAGTAAAAGGCGTTTCAAGAGCCAAATTAGCCTTTTTCTCTTCAATCTAGCCCAAAACGCATAAAAATCTTTTATATAACCTCCTCGAACATAGCGGAGAGGGTTAAAAATGAAAAGAAAGATTCTGCTAGCGATTCTTATATCCGCCCTAGTTGTGACACTAGCTACCTCAAGAATAACGCCAGCAAAAGCATACACCTACAGTCATTCATGGATAGGACAAAGCCACTACGACCCATTCTGGGGCAGCACGATCACTGTGTTTCAGGAATTTTCGACTGCAATAGCCACAGTCACGGTACGCAACACGGGAGGCTTAGATCTGAACGTCTCGGCTGTAACAATAGGCATGGACTGGGGAACGAATTACTCCTCAACTGAGTGCTCCACAGCTTCACCTGCAGTAATAACACCAGGGGAACAGTATCGCACCTTCACAATAACCTTCAATGTGCCTTCCACATCTGTCGCCTCGAACCTCTACAGGCATTACTACACAATCTACGTGTACGAAGTTAACGCTACCAGCGGCCCTCAGGAAGTGACTCTCCATGACAGCGATACCTACTCAGGCTTCACGGTCTACTCAACAACTCAGAAAGACGCCATGAAGCTTCGCGACGAAATATCTCTACTTAGTGGAATCTATGATGGTTCACCATGGAACTACCCTGATTGGATGGATTCCGTTGACGCTCGAAGCATGTGGGAGAACTACACTATACACTTCGATACTGGAGACCATGATTACGACGCAGGCCATTTCGACACCGCCAAAACGCACTACGAGACTGCTCTCGACCTTTTGCAGCAAGCAATTTCGACTGAGCTGGCCTACGACCTACAAGAGCACCAATATCAAGACAGTTATGACAAGCAAATAGACTCTCTCAATATACTACAGCGACAGGCCAACATTTCTAACACTTCAGCCACCGCAAACGCTACTTTGAGAACAGCAGATGCTACTTATGCGCTGGCACAAGCTGCAATGACCCAAGCTTACGCATGGATCGTATTCGGAATTGGATTCGTAGTGTTTGGAATCGCAGCGGTTGTTTGGGCATCTAAAAGACCCGTGCCGCAACCCTAACAATCCTCCTTTTTTTGGCAGGGAGTGTACCTACGCAAAGGATTCCAGTATGGCTTTTCCTTGTTTCTTGCTTCCAGCAATGTAGTTGATCTCGTCTTCGTTGAAGTCAAACCCACCTGCGAGACCTGCGGCCATGTCAGAGTTGCTTTCGAAGATGACTCGAAGATATGGCAAAACGTCTTTCAGCGCCACGGCTACCGATATGTGCATTCTTCGTTTTATCTTCTTGCCTATCTCAGCTTTCTTTGCCCTTTCAGCCCGGCTAGTTGACAGCATTCTTATCCTTTGTGGAAACTGGAATGGTATCCATCCGGAAGACTTTGACTTGTCTCGTGCCATGGCTACGCCTGCGGTCATGAAGTCAATAACGTATCGCATAAGCTTCCAATTGCCCGTTTGCCTTATCCTCGCTCTATACAGGTCTGCTGTGGCAAGTGCTTTCATGGCCTCGGCCAGTTCGGAAGGAACGTTGAAATGGTGAGGGGCATTTTCGTAGATCCACTCAAAGAGCATGTCGAGGTCAATGTCTGCCATGTCAATGGCCTGCTTGGCAGCGTTGCAGCTTCTTCCGTACAGGACCTGGCGTAGAACAGTGAATATGACGTCTTTGCGGTCTCGATATGCAAGCCAGGAAACGTCATCGTATGTTAGCCTGTTTTTTCCCTGCGCGAGGGCTTGTAGGTCGTTCACGGCTGATCGCACGTCGCCTTCGTTACGTTGAGCAATGAACTTCAAGGCCTCCTCCTCAGCATTGATCCCTTCTCTGGCGGCGATTCTCCCTAAATGCTTCAGCACTTCTCCGCCGGGTGGTTTCTTGAACTCGACAACAAAGTATTTCTTTTTGTCTCTGAATGCTGCGAACTTTTTGTTCCAGAAGTTGTTTGCAATCAAAACGATGGGGCATCGTGTTTCTTTTATTATCTGAGTTAAGGCCGGGATCGCTCCTCTGTCTACAGTGCCATAGATGCCATCCATCTCGTCAAAGAGGATAACCCGCCTCTTGCCCGAGAAGCTACCATATTGGGAAGCTAGCCCAGCGAATCTGCGAACTTTTTCCTCGGTTCGATAGTCGCTGGCATTTTTTTCTATGAGTTCCATGCCAAGGTCGCGAGCCAATGCCTCAACAGTCACTGTCTTGCCGACACCTGGTGGTCCATGTAGGAACGCCGCCTTCTGTTTCGGAACTGTATTCTCCCAGGATTCCAGCCATTCTTTAAGGTAGGCGGTCACCCTCTTGTTTCCTACAACCTCTGCTAGAGATTTTGGTTGGTGCTTCACTGTCCAAGCAGCATGCACTGGAGATTAGCCAACCTTCAGATCGTAACCTGCCTCGGTAAGCTTAGCCAACAAGGCGCTTAGCTGAACTTCTTCATCTGCTCCTTCGACAAGGTGGAAGTCAACTTCGCCGACTATGTCGGCGAGTTTAACCTTATAGTTTTCAGGGATGTCAAGGCGGAAAAGCTCTATGTGAATCTGCCTTACTATGTCGTTTCCTGACACGCCGTACTTCATGATCATTTCTCGAAGCTTTTTTCTTGCCTCAAGGAAGCTTCCATTCATTGCGATTTTTATCATGGCTCGGACATCTGCGGGGTTTGCTCTCCCGACGACTGAGTAGACAATCTCTGAGTCTATGGGCTTGCCGAGGGATGCGGCAGCCTGCAATGAGTTAATCGCTTTCCGCAGATCTCCGCTGCAAATATCGTAGATCGCGTCTAAACCATCGTTTGGCAAGGTTATCTTTTCGGTTTCAGCTATGTGCTTAAGATAGAGATCCTGTTCTTGCCTTGGCAAGTAGCTGAAGCGGAAGGGAGCGCATCGACTTTGGATCGGTTCAATTATTTTCCCGCTGTAATTAGCTATTAGGATGAACCTGCAAGTTTCAGTATACCTTTCCATAGTCCGCCTCAGAGCTTGCTGCGCGTCACCTGTCATGTTATCTGCTTCATCCAAGATCAGAATCTTGAAAGGGATCTCTCCGAGAGTTCGCACCCGAGCAAAAGTCTTCACGGTCTCTCGAACAACGTTTATGCCACGCTCGTCGCTTGCGTTTAACTCCATTAGATGCTCCCGGTATGCTTCCCCATACAAGTCGCGGGCCAAGCACAGAGCCGCCGTTGTTTTCCCAGTTCCAGGAGGACCGGCAAAAATGCAGTGCGGCACATTTCGTGATTTCACAAAGCTCGCGAGACGCTCTACGATGTCCTTTTGGTCAACCATCTGGGTCAGCGACTTTGGGCGGTATTTCTCGGCCCACATTTCAAAACTCAACTGAATCGCTCCTCTGATGCCGCTAATAGAGACGTGTGCCACAATAAATAGCTAATGTTCTGTCAAAAACGACAAGAAACCACCATCTCCTACAGTCTTTACACATTCGCCAGCGATCAGTACATTATCTTTTGATTAATGTAATATTGATTCTTCATGTGTATTAACAATTCATACCGATTAAATAGCGCTGTTTACCAAGTTGACTCGAACCACAGCCGAGGATTAGTAGATGAGTTTCTCTCTATTACCGGAGTTCTTCGCCTTCCTCGGGGTTGACATTTTTGTAGCTCTGAGTCTGCTGACATGTCTTCTAGATGACCACTTTCCAAAGACGTTGCCTTGGCTGTTTCAGGCAGGGGCAATAGGCGGCTACGTTCACATTTTCATCAGCAAGGAGTTTTTCACTATATTTGGAGACTACATGCGATTTTGGTACTGCCTTCTCTATTTGGTAGTGGCTTTGGCCAACGTTATTGCTCTAAACGCATATATCGCTGTAATAAAGAAACATTGGACTCTTGCGAAGGTCTTCTCTGGCACGGTAGTGTTCCCCACCCTGCTAATCTCCGGCTTTTTCATAAGCAACTACGCAGGACAAGTCGCTGAGTTCTACGTATCCAGGATGGCCTTGCTCTTCAGCGCAGTGGTTCTAGGAGTGTCAATTTCCGTGCTTCTGAGTCCAAGAATAGTGAAGAAATATTGGAAGAGGAGGTGAGAACAAATGAAGCGAGTGTTCAGCAAATCCATCAAAATGTTGATTCTAACGCTGATGTCCATCGTCGTCCTCTCCGCAACGGCAGCAATGTACTACTCGTTGAGCATGTCATCAACAATTGATGTATACGCAGCAGAAGTATACTTCGTGGTTGGCTCTGACAACGGAACCAAAGGCCTTGTCGTAACTTTCGGTTCCCAAAACACAACAGCAACGGTATCCGGTTTACGAGCGTATCCGAATGCCACCTTCACCTACACGGATCCTGTCAGAGTGAGAAACAACGGCTCAATAACGGCTCAACTCAGACTAACACCAGACATAGATCCCTCAACAAATCCCGAGGACTTTGTCTACGTAAGGTTCCTATTGAATGCAAGCGCCGCAGCCGACCGCAGATGGTTGAACTACACATCAAACGGCGTCTCATGGACAAGCCCAAGTAGCCCAACCAGTTGGACAGCAACCGGCATAGGTGCAAGCGCAGAGTGGCCCATTGTAATAATGACTAAAGCAAACGCAACAGCAACAGCCAGCGACTCCGCAACAATAGGGATAACCATCGACGTCGACTAACACCCCTCCCTCCTTTTTCCAACTTATCGGAGGAAAACGAGAGTATGATTAAATCTAGCAGATACTATGGAAAGATTGGCGACCCCATTCTGGGAGCGGCAGCCCTGCTGATACTCTCAGGCATGCTGCTAAACGGTGTGATAGGAAGCACATACTACTCTTTGGTGATGCAGTCCTTCATGGCAGTAGACGTACCGCCGGTCCTTCTTCAAAACGGCACAGCTGGAACCAGCACAGTGTACACGAACAGCACAAGCGCCAAGGTTAGTGTTGAGGCTCCGTTGTATGACTATGTGGACAACAACGATCCTGACATGGATTCCAGCTCAGACAAAGGCATGCATTCAAACTTCAAAGCCCAGCAGGCTGGCCCAGATTCGATAAACGACACGCTTACAGAGGAAAACACACAAGCGATAGAGGATTATGTTGACGACAATCTTGGTGATGTGGACAGCTCATCTGATGTTGGCAGCCATAGCAACTTCGAAAATCAGAAAGCTCAGGATTCATCTTATGACACCCTCACCGAAGCGAGTCAAGGAAATACACATTCTTTGGATGCCACAGGCGGATACATGATAATAGGTGGGAATCCCGACTGGGGCTCCGTAACAGGTACTATCTCCTTNTGGGTTAAGATGGATGCTACTGTTCAGGGCAGATTCTGGGGACAGGATGGAGACATGGAAACCCGTTGGTCAGGAACGAATCTTGTGTTAGACTGGGGAGGAACCCCCTCGATGACCAGCGCCTATTCGTTTTCTCCTGACACATGGTATTTCGTTGCCATCGTGTGGGACGAAAATAACGACAACCTCTTCTTGTATATCGGCGATGAGAACAACGCGCCCACACTAGACTCAAACAGCCTGACTGGAACATGGACAGGCACAACCCCAGCACCAACAGAAAACCGCTTCTTAAACGGCCTCGGCGGTAGCGAGCCGGTAGACGGACATGGAGATGATCTAAGGTACTGGAATGTAACTAGAAATCTGACGGAAATTCAAAGCGATTTCAATGTAACTCTATCGGGTTCTGAGCCGAATTTGAGATCGTACTTCAAGCTGGACAACAGTTTCGACGACACAGGACCAAACAACAACGACGGTTCAGGATCAGGAAGCTACTCATTCTCAACTGATATTCCATTCAGCGGCAGTGGTGATTACAACTTAGATCTTGAGGTTCAATGGACGAGTGTCATAGATTTCCTGCCTACAGAAAAACTTTGTATCTACGCTGGTTCGCTCGGCGGCGAAGACTTAAGAGTAGATTTTTGGAACGGAACTGGGTGGGAAAATCTTGCCACAGATCTAACAGCCCACAGTTGTATCGAATATAGTGTTTCCCTGACTTCGACGAATTTTACCATTAGATTCAAGGGTGGGAATGAGACAGGAGACACAACTCAAGATCAATGGCAAATCGACGCAACCCTATTGAGGGTTGAAGGTGCAGGAAGCAAGGAAGACGCTGTAGATCAGCAGAGTGATGTTGACAGTTCATCAGATGTTGGAACACACACCGACTTTAACGCTATGAAGACAAAAGACGGATACGACAACTTAACGGAGTCGTTGGGTGAACAACAGTACACGTTCTTTGAAGACTGGGAGTCGGGGTCAATTGCTTCAGAAAATTGGACGACTTATTCAAGTGCCGCACAAGGAAGGATAGTTGTTGCCACTGACACACCTTATGGAGGAAGTTATGCGTTGTGGATGGACGTTGACACGGGAGGAATATACTCTCTTAATGAGTTGATAACGAACTTGGATTTTTCTGGAGCAACACAAGTTGTTTTAGATTTTTACCATAATGAATACGGAGACGAAAACACAGCAGGATCAGATCACACAGATCATCAAAATGCTGACGGAGTTTATTACACTCTTGATGGCAGTTACTGGTATCATCTTGTTGACCTTGTTGATCCTTCAGGTTGGACTAACGTAAACATTAACGTAACCGCTGATCCTGATTTTCAAGGTCCAGTAAATAGCAGTTTCGCAATTAAATTCACGCAACATGACAACTATCCGAGGACGAATGATGGAAGAGGATTCGAAAACATAAACATAACTTATACGACTGCCGGAACAGATTATACGATGGATTTAGAGGTTCAGTGGATAGATCTTCCACACTTACTACCGAACGGAAATCTTTCAATCTATAGCGGAACCATGGGAGACGAAGACATAAAGGTCGATGTTTGGAATGGAACTAGTTGGGAAACCGTATTTGGCGATTTATCAACTGGATGGAACAATGCGTCAGTAGCAGATTGGCTGACAACTTCTAGTTTGACAATTAGATTCAAGGGTGGAAACGAGACAGGGGATTCAAGCCAAGATACGTGGCAGATAGATGTTGCCTTAATTCATGTTTGGGACGATGGTGGAGAAAGCTATGAACTCGACCTCGAAGTGCAATGGACGAGTACAGATTACACTCGAGCAAACGAGGAACTATGCATCAAAACAGGACCGTTCAGCGGTTCAGAAAACATTCAAGTAAAAGTTTGGAACAGCACGGGGAGTTCTTGGCATTGGGTCATGAACTTAACGGCAAACCAGTGGAACAACGTGTCAATAACGTCCTATTTAACATCAAGCACTTTAACTGTGCAATTTTCAGGTGGGACAGAAACGGGCGACACCAACCAAGACAGTTGGAGCATAGACGCAGCGCTCTTACACGTTTGGACTGATGATGCTACACACGATTACGTCCTCAGAGTGAACAACACCGTTACAGATTCTTGGCAGATTAGGCTGAAGAAATACTCTGACTCCAACATTGATCGTTTACGAAACTGCACCATCAGCTTCCACAACTCCACTGACGGAGATTCGAATCAAATACTAATCGACAGCGGCGTATACATGCAGAGCACAGGTCCGTGGTACAACCTCTCACCTTCAACAACTATCTACATTGCTATGTCAGTTGAAGCAAGTCAGACAGGCGCGTCTCACATCTATGCTTATCTGGAAATTCTGGTGCCGGGCAGTACAGTATATGCCCAATACATCATAACGTTCGAAACCACCTAGCATGCAAGCGGGAAAATCAAGCGCCATGCGTCAATCGCGTGAGTTTCAACCCTTTAATGGGCCGACACTGCCACGGCGGGTTCAGGCTTCTCAGGTTCTTGGAGCCTTTTTCTTGTGCGACTGTTCCTTTTTCGACCGCCAGTTGGACTACCCCTCTTCTTGCCTTGGCTCTTGGTTCTCGCACGATTTAGGCAGTCTACTACGTCTGGGCATTCCAGACATTCATCTGGAACGGTCGCGTTCTCAGGCAAAGTCATCAGGTATTGGATGCGATCAGTACACGTGGATTGTTGTTTTCTAGATTTTGCCTTCGACGTCTTCCTTCTCGCCCTCTTCGTGCTTCCTATTTTGGGTTTCTGATTCTTTGTAGCGGGCTCAGAAATCTCACTGCTGGGCAGTAGTGGCTTTCGTCTCAGTCTTCTTAGAATCAGTGCGTAGGCGCCTACTGCTGTGGCGATCAGAATTCCAATCAGGAGAGTAGAGTCCAGGGGAAGCATGGTTTTTCTCAATCTCTTTCTGCGTGTACATCAAGCTTATGCGCGGGTGCGTTTTATACGTTGGGAATTTATAATTCATATCTCGAGGTTTGATTCTCTCTTCATAAGACTTTAGATTACTGCGCTTCGTAGATTAATTCACAAACAAAAGGACAAGTGCATCTATTGTCAGCGGAGATCTTGCCGGAGTTCTTTCTGTTCTTGGGCATTGACTTCTTTGTCGCCTTAGCCTTGCTCACGTGCATCATGGGTCAGTTTCGCAGGCTTGTTCCGTACCTCTACGAAGCAGCCGCTGTGTTCGGATACGTAAATTTGCTTATGAGCAGGGAATTCTTAGCGAGCTTCGGAGAGTACATGAGGTTTTCCTACAGCTTTCTGTATCTAGCTCTCGCTTTGGCAAACATCATTGGAATCAACATTTACCTGCTGGTCTCCAGAAAGTCGTGGAGCGCAGCAAAAATCTTCGCAAGTTCTGTAAGTTTCCCAACGATTCTCATCTCCGCGTTCTTCTTTTCGCTCTACAAGGGAGAGACATCGCACATCCTTACGGCTGCTCTTCTGTCCAGTGCGATGGTGCTCGGCATAGCTATCGCTTTTCTAGTTAATCCGAAGAAGATTGGAGAATATCTCAAGCGGGGGTGATATAGTGGATAAGAAATGGCTGGATTTCCTAGTATTGCTAATGATCTCTCTAGTGATTGTAACCGCGAGCGCGGCATACTACAACTACGCTTACATGCGCGCATCTCCCATCGGGGTAGAAGCGCCTTACATCAGGTTCGTGTCTGGAAATGATGCTACTTCGACAATTGGCCAAAATGGCACCTACGCTGAGATCTCAGACATGAAAGGCTGGCCGAACGCTACAAGAGTGTATGAAGATGCGCTGCGAATTGAGAATCTCGACAGCAACCCGCATGGCTGCGAACTCATGTTTGACTCATGGAGCGGCGACACTGCCAGCGTAAACTATATTTACGTCAAGATTTTCGACACAATCGGAGGAACTCAGCAGAACTCAACATTAAGTGTAACGGCTCAGAACTCGACTGGAACATTCACAATTCCGGCAACGACAACCTATTACGTACAGTGGGAGATCAGATGGGATGGCAACGCGCTCTCAACCCATACTGTTGACATCACCTTGAAACTGAAGGTGCCTTAAACATCTCAGCACGATCCGTATTTTCTTTCTAGGTGTCCAACCTAAAAGGGGAGAATCAAAAGTGTACATGGCTTCTACCTCCGTTGCTAGAATTCAGATTCTGTATATGCATTCCAGTGTCATCAAACCTATATCTGGACAACCCAGAACAAAGACTAGGTGATGACGCTGCCTTTCGACACGACTCTGCTAATACCTCTGGCAACAATTACAGCGTTGGTGACGATTTATTTCACGCTTCTCCAAAGGCTAGAGCCATCTGGCGAATCGAAGCTTACTACGTACCTAGAGCCTGCAGTCGAGAAAAGGTCNGCNAAGAAGAGAAAGCAGGCCTCTGAGGCAGTCAGTGTTGCTGAGCAATCAGCAGTAAGGGAAAGCGAAGAAAAAGTGTGTCCTCACTACGTAGGTTACTTGACTACTCTGCCAAAGGGCAGCCCTTTTCCCGACGAATGTTTTGGCTGCCGCAACGTAATCCAGTGCCTAAGAATAGAACCCACAAAAGTGATTGAAAGCTTCTACATAGCTCAAGAGGCTGAGTAGAGTATCTGACCTTGGCCCAGAGATTCCAGACCGTCAGAGTCAGGGCCAAAGGCCCAAGGTTTTAATGGCCTCGCCAACTCTTCCCACGCCAAGTATTAGCGCCGCAGATCTCATGTCAGTACTTTTTTTCGCCATAATAGAATTGACGTCCTTGAAGGCTTTAACCATCACGCTTTCCAGTTTTCGGTTCACTTCTTCAAGAGCCCAGTGTTCTCTAGTTAGGTTCTGAACCCACTCGAAATAACTTGCTGTGACTCCCCCTGCATTAGCGAGAATGTCAGGGACCAAGAGGATCTGCCTCTCACGGAGGATTTTGTCAGCCTCTGGCGTTGTGGGCCCATTTGCTCCTTCACCTATTATCCTAGCCCTGATCCTGCCTGCATTTGCCTTCGTGATTTGATTGTGTAAGGCTGCTGGAACGAGTATGTCGCAGTCCGATTCTAGAAGCTCAGAGTTGGTGACCTCTTTCGTCGCCTTCTTGAATCCCACAACTGACCCTGTCTTTTCTTTATGTTCAGAAACCTTGCGAGGGTTTAGGCCACTGCGGTTGTAGATTCCTCCGCTCGAATCGCTCACTGCTACTATCTTCGCGCCCATATCCTGGGCTATTTTGGCTGCATTTGACCCAACAGTGCCGTATCCTTGGACAGCTACAGTTGCCCCTTTCATCCTCATCCCTTTGCGTTTTGCGGCCTCTCGCACGCAAATCATTACCCCCCTAGACGTCGCTTCTGTTCTTCCCTCGGATCCTCCCAGGATTATTGGCTTTCCTGTCACGCATTCGGGTACGCTGTAGCCTTTGAACCGACTGTAGGTGTCCATTATCCATGCCATTGTCTGAGCATCAGTGTAGACGTCTGGAGCCGGGACATCTCTGCGAGGTCCAATGAAGTCCAAGAGCATGTTTGTGTATCGTCTGGTTAGACGCTCCAGCTCCGCTTTGGACATGTCTTTTGGGTTGCAGCAGACTCCTCCCTTTGCTCCTCCATATGGAATGTCAACAACTGCGCATTTCCAAGTCATCCACATCGCCAGCGCCGTCACTTCAGCCAAGTCTACGCAGGGATGGTAGCGAATACCCCCCTTGAAGGGGCCTCTTGCGTCGATATGTTGAACTCGGCATCCCCAGAACACGTTTATGTCATCGCTATCCATCTTTATAGGAATTGAAACTGTCAAGGTTCTCTTTGGACGTTTAAGGAACGCGTGGATACCTGGATCCAACTCTATCATCTCGGCGGCGATTCTCAACTGCTCCAAGGCAACATCCAACGGTCCAATCGCTTTGCTCATCTAAGAACCTCAGCTCTGCTAGTTTTGCTGAAGAACAACTTTAAGATTTGGGTTTCGACGTGTACACCTGTGACTTGTCGCATGCCTACCAAAGCTCATGGGCGAATCTTGGACAACCCATAATGAATAAATGCCTGCTTCATACTTGAATTGAGTGAGACGAAATGAGCATGACGATAAGAGCCTTGCTGATTCTTGGACTCGTAATTGCAAACTCTCTAGCCTTCGGATTCGAAACAGAGTCAAGTGTTCGTGGACAGTTGATCCAGACAAGCCTTCCGGTAGTTTATGTTGACCCATTAAATACGACGGATCCTAGTCTCGCACCTGGTGAAAATTTCACGATTGAGGTGAAAATCTCAAACGTTACGGGGCTTCAGGGGCTCGACATCCAGTTGAGTTGGAATACTTCAATATTGAACTACACAAGCCATTTGGTGAAGATCCCTGTTGAAGATTACCCTGACGGAGTTCTCCACGAGCCTGCAATCGAGCTGGCTGATCAAGTAAACGAAGCTGCTGGAACATACTGGACAGCCTTCACCACCCTTGGCGGCCCATCTTTTAACGGCAGCGGAACAGTCTTTGAGATCACCTTCACAGTAGTGGGCTTTGGAGAGTGTATCTTAGATATATTCAACAGCGACCTAGCTAATTACCAAGGGAAACCAATCAGTCACAGGGTTGAAGACGGGTACTTCAGCAACGTTTTCTACGATGTGATCATTACCAACGTTGTTCCATCTTCAGCGGCCGCCTTCATCGGAGATACAGTAGAGGTCAACGTGGTCGTCCTTAACAACGGAACGGCTAGAAACGAGAACTTCAACGTGACAACCTACTTTGACGATGAAGTCATCGACACTATAGCTGTATCTATGTTACCTCCAAGCGAAGAAGAAACTCTGACGTTTTATTGGAACACNACAGGNANNANCCCCGGCAACTACACAATAACTGCTAATGCAACCACTGTGCCGGGCGAATCCCACGTCGAGAATAACGAATTCACAGATGGAGTGGTTACTTTAGCTATTCAGCCGATTCACGACGTCGCCGTCACAGCACTGTCTCCTCTCAAAACGCTAGTTTTTAGTGGCTACTGTTTCCACGTAAACGCTACGTTGGAGAATCAAGGCCTTTTTGCAGAAACCTTCAACGTAACGGTCTGTGCCAACTTGACATTGATCGGGGAATTGCAGGTCGCTTTGAACCCAGGAGATAACCAAACCCTAGTTTTCCCTTGGAATTCCGAAGGCACTCCTTATGGCATGTACATCATAACTGCTACGGCGGATCAAGTCTCCGGTGAGAATGATACTGGGGACAACACGCTCATCTATGTCNGTGTAAACGTNATGCATCNGGGCGACTTTGACATGGATAGGGATATGGACATCTACGACGTAGTGTTNCTTGTAGGCGTTTACGGCTCTGCTAAGGGCGATCCAAAATACAACCCCAACTTCGATGTGAANTGCGATGGCAGAATCGACATCTATGACGTCGTGATGGTAACCCCTTTNTACGGATACAGAGAATCCTGAACCAAAGGAGGAATATCCTTGAAGGACAGCAAGAAGTCGCGAAGGAGACTGATTGGTGTTTTTTTAACCCTGGCTTTGATCGTTGTTATTGTCCTAGCCGCTGTTTACATTCATCTAAGCAATGTTCTCGGCATGACTCTTCTGGAATCGCTGGGAACCGCAGACATCGACTCAGTTACCTACGGCTACATCACGCCAGGATCGGTTGACCTAAACGTCACCTGGAAATTGACGAATCCGACTGATCTCTCCATAACGGTAGAAAGGATCGTTGTGTATTTCTCCGTCGATGAGCGTGATATTGGAGGGGTGGAGGTACCCCTCAATCAAGAACTGCCGCCTGATGGGATTCATCATTTCTCCATGATCCAATCAGTGAGAGATGCAACAGTGTTGGAAAGTCTAAACAGTCCCACCTATATACTGAGGGTTAAGCAAGGAAGCATCGGTGGGTCCGCCCGGTATCTGTTTGTCCAAACACGCATCTCTAAAAGGCTTGGCTTCTCTAGAACCATCGAAGGAATCCCTCAAGCCAAGTCTTAAATAACATAGTGCGCAAATCTCCAGTAATGCGCGCGCATCCTCAAAAACCAAAAAGGAGGAGATTGAAACGCTCGACTTATTGAGAATTAAAGGCGTGGCTGTGTTGGGTCTTTTTGTCATCGTCCTCGCAAGTGCTACACTATACACAACGTACAAGAGCGCGGCCTATGCGGACACTACCGCAGACGTCGAAGAGCCGAAATGCACGGTGCTCTTCGATCCTCCAGAACAAGATGTGGCAGTCGGTGATACTTTCACGGTAACCGTGAAGGTAGACGATGTGCAAGCTCTCTGGGGATACGAAATCGGCCTGAAATTCGATCGCTCAGTCATGGAATACGTGGGATCGAGACTTCCATATTGGAGATTCATCTCTGGCCGGATCGAGTACCTCTTCTGGGTCGCCGGAACAAACCCGCAAAACGGTGAAGTGGAACTAATGGAATTCATGTTTGAAGCCAAAACCGAGGGTAGCTCTGCTCTTAGCCTCTATGTTCACGAGCTGGCAACTCGGATATATTGGGATGCACCAAAAGACTACGTAGGCTGGCCAATTCCTCACAAGCTCTCCGAGGGTCTGGTAACAATTTCATAGCCACAGGACATGCCGCCGGTCTTCACAAAGGCCACACAGCACGTTCCCTTTTTCCAAAACCTGAAAATAGCGTAATCAATGCACGCATAGTTTGTCTGTCGCACACGAGAGAAGAAGCGAAATGGTTATTCAAGGTTTTTTCGCTTTTTTCTGCTTCTGTGGAGCAGCGTTTTCGCAATCTCTGCTGCCTTTTCTGTGCAGTTTCAATCTTCTCGGGCTTGCCACCAAACGAACGCGAACTTTCTCCAGCAATGCCCAAAATTTTTTCGACTACACGTTTTATATTTGAGGTTATTCTTCTAAAGACGCTTAAAGGGGAAAGGAAGTTGCCCAGTCACCGGCACATCTCTGTAGAAGACGCAGATTTTATTTTCGAAAACAGCCCTCTAACTGTCGTTGCGAATCGGAACGAAGCGGAAATCGAATTAGCAGGTTTAAGTGTTGGTCCTTTTGAAGAGGGAAAGGAGTACGAGGTTCGGTTTTGGGTTGCACAGGAGCTCCAAAGAGCGGGGATAGTTCGTTTCAGAGAAGAGGACACATTGGACGTTGTGAAGCTGCACAAGACCCATTGGAAAGAAAGGGTGCAACCATCAAATAAGGTGTCTCCGCTCCCAGAAGAATTCTATCCAAGACTAAGGCGGTATCTTGTCTACCTAGAAAACGCTTCTTCTAACAACTCTGAAAGAATGAGGGATTATGAGAAGTCGCTGCGGATCTCGCGTGACATTGTCAATTGCAGAGTGAAGAAGATCGTTTCTCTTGCATCATCGCCGCCCCTCGCTGCTCAAAGGCTGCAAAGCTTAACGCCAGAGGAAAGAACCCTTTATCATCGCCTTCACAGGATCATCAGTGAGTGGAGGAGGAAGATTTTGGAGGAAGGAGGTGGCGAAAAATGACAGAGGAAATCGAGATCGACCCGCAGCAGAGCTTC
>JGI2172J19969_10000576_pt1 | contig 15840 bp, 10 predicted proteins | sample DeeMarSWOR230_32_FD_19969 | JGI IMG/M metagenome (IMG submission 19969)
AGTGACTTTTTTTAACCTATAATATTCACCGGCATTTTCTATGAATAGTTAAGGATAAATATGGCTTCGGCTCTATTTCCATTAGATAGCATTGAAATTCTTTCCTGTTTGACTACTATTAAAGATGGAAAGATGAAAAAAAGGCCGGCTGCTCAGACAGGTCCTCTTCATGTCTTCTCAGACAGGGATTTTACCTCAGAGGTCATCAGGCTGATCAAATCCATCCCCAGGGGGAAGGTGGCCACCTACGGCCAGATCGCCTTCCTGACCGGTCTTTATCCTTCTGTCCGCCGGGTAGTCTGGATCCTCCACTCCTGTTCGAAAAAGGAAGGACTGCCCTGGCACCGTGTGGTGAATCGTCAGGGCGCTATTTCCTTGAAACCCGGAGCTGGGTATGAGAAGCAGAAGGAGATGCTCAAAAGAGAAGGGGTCGTTTTTGATGAAAGGGACCGGATCGACCTTGAGCGTTATCTCTGGGAACCGGACGAAGAAGACATCGTATAGTTATTCATACCGCAGGGAATCGACAGGGTTGGCGGTGGCAGCTTTGATAGTTTGATAGCTGACAGAAAATGTGGCTATTGTAAGGGAAGCTAAACAGGAAAACACAAAAATTCCTGGATCAAGGTTAACACGATAGGCAAAGTTTTGCAGCCACTTGACCATGATAAAATATGCGATGGGCAAGGCGATGACATTAGCAAGCAGGATACATTTCATAAACTCGTTTAACAACAGCACAACAATTCCCGGGACTGAGGCACCAAGAATTTTTCGTACTCCTATATCCTTTGTGTGTTGTTCTGCTGTAAATGAAGCTAGGCCGAAAAGACCAAGAGAAGCAATAAAAATGGCCAGGAAGGCAAAACTTTTCATTATGTTGCTGATTCTTTCTTCATCCCTGTACATCCGATCGAAGTCCAAATCTAGAAAATGGTACTCAAAAGGGTAAGCGGGGATCGTTGTCTCCCATGTTTCCTTTAAGAATTCAATAGAAGCAGGGATATTATGAGCAGAAATGCGCGTGATAAGATAGGATGGTCTTTGATCGTTAAATTTTACTACCAGCGGTGGAATTTGATAATTGAGGGGGAGAAAATGAAAATTTTTCATCACTCCTAAGATTTTCCCATTGACACGCGACATTTCAAGTCTGTCTCCAACACCTTTGTCTTTTCCCATAAGTTTGATCATTTCCTCGTTGACGAGAAATCCAGTTGTTCGAGCAGACGGAGTTGCTCGGGAAAAATCAATGCCTTCCAATAACTCAATTTTGAGGGTTTTGATGTAATCATAATCAACCCAACTTATATGAATTAAAATCTCATTTTCTTTTTCCTGCCCGTCCCATTTAGCTCTAGTATCATTAGTCCCTATATATGAAGGCAAGTGTGCCGCACCTGTAACACTCAATATTCTTGAATCATTCAGCAGCTTGTTTTTTAAAACGCTGTATGATTCACCGCTTCCTGCACGTAAAGGGATGTAAACGACATGTTCTTTATCAAATCCAAGATTGAAATCCTTGATATAATCGAGCTGTCTGTATATAACCACTGTGCTTATTATCAGAGACACGGATAGAACAAATTGAAAGGTGACGAGACCTTTTCTCATCATCCCGCGCTTCCCCCTCGATTTTAAATTCCCTTTGAGTGTCATCACTGGTTTAAACGCGGATAGGTACAGTGCCGGGTAACTCCCGCCTCCCAAGCCTGCGAGTAGTGCAATACCGATGTATACCAGCGGAACAAAACCGCTTCCCAGGATGCTTAATGGGAGATCTTTTCCAAAAATCTGATTAAAGGTCGGAAGGAAGATAACAACCAGGATAATGGCAGCATTCATGGCAGTAAATGACAACAAGAGCGATTCACCAAAAAACTGGAGAATGATATTTATTCTATTTGCTCCGATAACTTTTCGCATGCCGATTTCCTTAGCCCGGTTGGCTGAGCGGGCTGTTGACAGGTTCATGAAATTAATACATGCGATTAACAGGATAAAAAGTGCGATCAAAGAAAAAATGGAGAGGTAAGTCGCCCGCCCGGAACCGCCATAATAGGGAGAAAACCGGAATTCTTCAAGAGGGACGGTGGAAAACTGATGAGCAGTATCATCATTTGCTTTTTCTCTTACAAAATTTCGTATTTTAAGATTCAACGCTTCTGTCAAGTCGGGATCTTGAATCTCTATAAACGTCATCGGACGGTTTTCGCGCCATCCAAAAGGATCACCCTGTTGTATACGCAATCCTTCATAGAACTTAAACGGCATTAACATTTGAAACGTCAAGGAGGAATTATGAGGTGCATTTTTAAGAATTCCAGTGACCATTAATTCGTGTTTGTTGTTGAGTGTGAGAATTTTNCCTAAAGGATTTTCATCGGGAAAATATCTTGCCGCAAAATCTGTTGAGATAACAATGGAATTTGGATTACTCAAGGCGGTGTTTTCATTTCCGCTAATGAGTGGAAAACTGAACATTTTTAAAAATGAAGAATCGACGAGATAAATTCCACTTTCAAAAGATGATGTTTCCCCATGTGTAAGAAGCACCTGGCCATANGATTGATATCTTGTTGTTGCAACAACCTCTGGGAGTTCCTGTTCAAGAGCAGGACCGAGCAGAGCGGGTGTAGAGCTGATGGTCCATGTATTACCTTCAACCTCCATATCAAACACAGCCCCGCAGATCCTATCTGATTTTTCATGAAACCGGTCATAATGCAGTTCATCAAACACCCATAAGGCGAACAAGCAGCAGCAGGCCATTCCGATGGCGAGGCCCAGAATATTCAGCACAGAATAACTTCTATTCTTATAAAAATTTCTTAGCGCAATTATGAAATAATTTTTAAACATGACTATTCTCCAATAAAATGATTCCAATAGATATTCGGGGGCTGTATGAATCAACTGTCCCCAATACCAGAGCGAAGCTGATAAAGCGTTCTTCTCCTCCAGCTTTCTTTGAAAAGATTCTTCGTAATCCCCCAATAAATACTCCCGGTCCTTGGGTGGGAGAATCCATCTGAGAATGGAAGCGGCTATTTGAGGAGGCTTTTTAGGCATATCAGAATTCAGGAGCTTTCAGGTTTTTCTACTAGTCCTTTAACACCACTCCACATGGTCTCGTTGATGGCTTCGAGTTCAGCGAGGGCTTTGAGGCCGATTTTTGTCATTTGATAGTACTTGATGGCTTTTCCTCCGCGCTTCTCAGTCACTTCGCCAATAGTTGTTTTTAGATAGCCATTTTTTTGCAGCCGGCTTAAAGGGATATAAACCGAACTGATCGACCAATCCTTGCCGGTAAAATGATTGAGGTGGTCTTGGATTGAAATCAGGTAAGCGTTATCCTTCAACCGGAAAACCGAAAGAAGAACGAGTTCTTCCTGCCGTGTGAGGTATTTCATGGTGTTCTCTCCATTTCCTTCAATTGTTGAAATTTATTAGTACTAATATACAGCCATTTCTTTCAAAAGTCAAAGGAAATTTAGGTTTTTTCTTAAAAAAATTTTTTTCCTATCTTATAACCGAGCGGAAAACATAATTTCAATTTTACTGTTATTCATACCGCAGGGAATCGACCGGGTTGGCGGTGGCGGCTTTGACGGACTGGTAAGAGAGCGTCAGCAGGGAAATAGCCAAAACCAGTCCCAGAAAAGGAAGGCTGTCTTTATGGGAATTCAGGCATAAATTGGGGACAGTCCCCAATTCCGCTCCAATTTCGCTCACTTCCTGTCAATTTGAGGCAAACCCTATTTATAGAGCTGGAATTCACTCTGCAACCTTGACTGAAGAAATAAGCCCCTTTATCATGTGTGTTTGAAGTATTTCCGCAACCAGCCTTAATCGAAAGGGAAGGTAACATGGCTGTGTTCAATTTGAAAAAAGTATTGCTTAAAAGAGTGGAAGTAGAGACAGAGCCTCAGGAACAGGTTGAGGCAGAGCGGGTTCAGGTCGCAACCTGCATCATTCTGCTTGAGGTGGCCAAATCGGATGATGAGTTCAGCAGCGTTGAGAAAGCCACTGTGGAGGCGATCCTGAAGAAAAAGTTTGACATATCGGCTGAAGCGGTTGAAGAGTTGATGGAGGTTGCCTCCAGGAAACGGGAGGAAAGTGTCGACCTTTGGCAGTTCACCAACCTGATCAACCAGAATTATACGAAAGAGGAGAAGAAGAGGATCGTGGAGAGTGCCTGGCGGGTGATCTATGCGGATAAAAAGCTGGACGGCTACGAGGACCATTTGATTCACAAGCTGGCCAAGCTGCTTCAATTGGATCACAGTGACCTGATCGAAGCCAAATTGAAAGTCAAGTACGAGAAAAGAGCTTAGCCTTTAGTATGTATTGTAAAGGCAATAAGTGTTTTAGCGTCGTCATTGCAGGCCCCAAATAATTGGGGACAGTCCCCAATTTATGCTTACTCATTTTCTATATGCTATTTTGGATGCCACACAGCAATCTAAGAAAAAATGGATGGAACTAAAAAGATTCTAATTCGTATGTATAATTAAAGAGATGAGTACGTCTAATTCACCAAGAATTCTGGATATATGCAGTGAGAAATATTTATGGAGTAAAACATCATGAAAAAAGTCATTATCATCATCGTTGTCGTAGTGGTCGTCGTTGTCTTTGGGTTTCTGGCGATCAAGGGCTGCCAGAGCAATGGTGGCACGCAAATATTAAACACGGCCAAAGTGGAGACGGGTAACATTTCCAAGACCGTTGTGGCCACCGGTAAGATCGAGCCGCTGTATAAGGCTGAGATCAAATCCAAGATCGGCGGTTTGATCAAGCAGTTTTATGTCGAAGAAGGGGACCGGGTGACATCCGGCCAGAAGCTGGTAGAGGTCATTCCCGGAGCCACGCCGGTGGAGCTGGTCCAGGCGCGGACCGAGGTCAAGGCTGCAGCCTACGACAAGATCGTTGCTGAAAAACAATACCAGAGGACAAAAGAACTGGTTGAGCAGAAGATGATTTCACCCGAAGAATACGATAGGGCTTTAGCCAACTACAGCACGGCTAAGGCCCGTTTTTACGCGGCTATGGCCCAGCTGCGGGTGCTGGAGCAGGGTTCGAACATCGCCTCGCTGGCTGAGGGAATAGAGATCAGCGAGCAGGACCAGCGTGAGATCGAAAAGGAAACCAAGGAGGCCATCGCCAGCATGACCTTGATCGCTCCTATCTCCGGTATCGTCCTTTCTCGAGATACAGATAAAGGAAGCGCGGTCATTCCTCTTTCTTCGGCCTACGGAGGAACAGTGATCATGACCATTGCCGATGTTTCTGAGAAGCATTTTCGAGGAGACGTGGATGAAGCGGATATCGGAAAGGTGCATCTCGGCCTGCCGGCACGGATCTTTGTCGAGGCCTATCCGGACGAACCTTTCAAGGCCAAATTGACCCACATCAGTCCTCAGGGCCGAGAGGAACAGGAAATCGTCAACTTCGAGATCCGGGCGACGATCGATGACCCGGAAAACAGACTCCGTTTTGGCATGTCGGCGGATGCCGAACTGGTGCTGGAGGAACATGAAGATGTCCTGGTCATCCCGGAAGGCGCCATAATATACGAGGATGGAAAAACGTTCGTCAATGTCCAGGATGAATCCCTTCCTGAAGGTCAGCGCAAGGTCGAAATCACCAAGGGGATCTCCGATGGTCTCCGGACCGAGGTATTATCCGGATTGGAGGAGGGGCAGGTTGTTGTTCTTTCCCAGTAACGCTATCAATAAATTTTTAAGGATCCATCCAGAATGAGCCCAGCAAAGTGGATGAAAACCATTATAAACGCAATAAATGTTATTACATTGTTGATGCGGGCCCAAAGGGTGTGGCAGCCTCTTTCTCTGTATGATTTTGTAAGAGGTTGCTGCGTTTCATTCCCAGCAACATTTTGTTTAGGGCGTTTATATCACATTAGGGAATAAATTATGCACTGGTCCGATATTATCAAACAGGCTTTCACAGACCTGAAATCCAATAAACTCCGAAGCACCCTCACGCTTTTCGGCATCATCTGGGGCATCATGGCCATCATGATCTTGCTGGGTTGGGGATTCGGGTTCCGAGATTATATGTGGGAAGGCATGGGGAAGATCGGCAAAGACCTGGTCGTTTTCATTCCGGGCCACACATCCATCGGAGTGGGCGGATACAAAACCGGACGGCCCGTGGTCCCGGAATTTGATGATATCGAAGCTATCAAGATCCAATGCCCTTCAGTGGCTGAAGTGAACCCTCAGATAAGCCGCTATTACCAGATAAAATCGGAAACAGAAGCCCGCCAGTACAATATCCGAGGGGTTCTGCCTGTAGCCAAAAAGATGAACAACTGGCAGGTGGCGCGTGGACGGTTCATCAGCCAGGATGATATCAGGAACCGGCGGCGGTTCGCGTTTATCGGCAATAACGTCAGAAAGCAGCTTTTTGGCGAAGACTCCGAGCCGGTCGGCCAGAAGATAAAGATCCGCGGCGTATCGTTTCTGATCGTCGGTACAGGTGTGGAGAAAGAGCTGCAGATGTCCACCATAAACAGCCGCCATGACGACCAGGTTCTGGTCCCGCTGAGCACGGCTCAGCAGTTGTGGAGCGACGGGAAAAGCCTTGACCTTGTCTTTGCCACTCCCAAGGATAAGACAAAATCCGGTCAGGTAGTGACCGAGATACGCAGCGTGCTGGCCGAGCGTCACAACTTCGACCCCAGAGACGAGGAAGCGCTGATGATCTTTGAATTTGCCTTCTTCGAAAAAATGCTCAACCTGCTTTCCCTCGGATTGAATATTCTCCTGGGGCTGATCGGGATCATCACCCTCTTTATCGGCGGGGTCGGAGTGATGAATATCATGTTCGTCTCGGTGCAGGAACGCACCCGGGAAATAGGTATCCTGAAAGCCGTAGGAGCCAAGAAGAGGGATATTCGTCTTCAGTTCCTGGCTGAGGCGCTGTTCATCACCACTCTGGGTGGATTTATCGGATTTTTGTTGGGTTCGGCCCTGCTGGGAGCGGTCAATCTTCTGCCTCTTCCTCCGTCCATCCCTCTTCCCCAGAACTCGTTGGAACTCTCCTTGATCGTCGTTTTTGTGATGATCCTGACCGGAGTTATCTCCGGATACATTCCTGCAAAAAACGCAGCTGATTTGGAGCCGGCCAAAGCACTTCAGTACGAGCGGGGCGAGACTGTTGTTGGAAAGAAAATGCCAAAGCCTCTTTGGGTCTCTAGGACTTTGACAGGCGAGCTCATCGGGCAGGCTTTTCTCGAGATCCGCAGCAGCAAGTCGCGGAGCTTTCTGACCATGTTCGGGATTTTCTGGGGCATTGCTTCTGTCATTGTCCTTATCGGTTTCGGAGGAGGCTTTAGAGGATTTTTCGACCGGGAATGGGGAAAGATGGGTGAGAAAACTGTCTTCGTGGCTGGGGGCCGTATTCAAACTGAAAGAGGCACCTTTAGGAAGGCGCGCCGGGTGCGGCTTTCCGAAGAAGATGTGGAAGCGCTCAAGGCCTTTCCCTTCGAGATAGAGGAAGTCATTCCGGAGTATGACTGCAGCTTTCCTGTGGTGAAATACGGCAGCGAGAGCCGCGCTGTGCACACCCTGGGTGTGGTTCCGGGAACTTTGAAGATGCGCAACTATAAAGTGGCCAAGGGGCGGTTTATCAACACGGGTGACGTAGAGGAAAGCGTAAGAGTTTGTTTTTTGGGAGCGAACATCCCGGAGCGTCTGTTCGGGAACAGGACGCGCGATGCGACAGGAGAATACGTCAGCATCAACGGAATCCGCTATCTTGTGGTGGGAATTGCCCAACCCAAAGGCGTTCAAGTCTCTATAAACAACTCTTTGGATGATGACAAGATACTTATCCCGGTTAGCACCGCTTTGAAAGATTTCAGCGGAGACAAGTACCTGTCGCGGATACTTGTTTCTCCCGTTATAAAAGAAAATTACAGGAAGACTGAGCAGGAGATCCGCCAGACGTTGTCCAGGCTGCACAGGTTTGATCCTGAAAATGAGGATGCCCTATATGTATACAGCATGCTGGAGGGCATGGAGTTTATGGATTATATTGTCCTGGCGCTTCAGGTCTTCCTGGGCGGCGTAGGAGTGATCACACTGCTGATAGGGGCTGTAGGCGTGATGAATATCATGTTCTTTGTGGTGACTCAGCGGACCCGGGAAATAGGTATTCGCCGGGCTGTCGGTGCGCTAAAGAGACATATCTTCCAGCAGCTCTTCACCGAGGCTCTGGTCATAACATTTCTCGGAGGGCTGATCGGGTTTGGGATCGGCTGGGCTCTGAACGCCGGGCTCACAGCTCTGGTCGAGATCCTGCGGAGCCAGAGCGCCCAGCTGATGATGCTTTTTTCACCGCAGAATTCATTGGCCGCATCTCTGGTCACTGCATTGTTTATGATAGCGGCAGGCTTTCTGGCCGGGGTGACTCCGGCGCTGCGCGCGATGCGGCTGGATATCGTCGATTCCCTCCGCTACGAATAAATTGGGGTCAGGGCTCGACATTAGACATCTCTCCTCGAGAAATCAAAATCAATTTTTAAGAGGATTGAGCAAATCGGGGACTGTCCTCAATTTGTTTAAATGAATTGACCAAATTTTGCAGTTTTTTCCACACCGCGTCCACCCAGCCAGAGATCTTTCATTCATACCGGAGCGAATCGACCGGGTTGGCTGCAGCGGCTTTAAAGGTCTGGAAGCTGACAGTTAAGACTGCAATACAGAGAGCCAAAAATGCAGAGAGAATGAAAGTGGCGGCACTGATATTCGTTCTATAGGCAAAATTCTGCAACCAGCGAAGCATGGCGTAGAAGGCAACAGGCCAGGCAATTACATTAGCCAGCACCACCCAGCGGACCAGGTCACGGGTCAACAAATAGACGATTTCCGACACAGAGGCTCCCAGAACTTTCCGAATGCCAATCTCCTTGGTTTTTTGTTCTGCTGTGAATGCTGCCAGGCCAAAGACGCCCAGGCAGGCAATGAAAATGGCTATCAGGGCAAAAATACTGATTATGCTCTCGATTTTCTGTTCTGTTTGGTAAGCCCTGTTGAATACATCATCAAAGAAACGGTATTCAAACGGATAATGCGGAGAGAACTTCTTCATGGTCTGGCCGATAAACTGGAGAGTTTCTCTGATGTTCCCCCCTCGAATTTTAATGGAAAGGCGCCAGTTCACATCAGGATTGAGAAACAAATAAAGAGGCTTGATTTCCTCATGTAAAGACAAAAAATGAAAATCCTTCATGACTCCGACAACTTTTCCGCTGCTTTCAGGGCTGCCCCAATGGCCAAAATCCATTCCAAGATGAAACTCCGGGCCCAGAGCCTTCATCGCGGATTCATTGATCAGGAATGCGCCGTTTCTATCAGAGGAAAATTCCCTCGAGAAATTCCTGCCCTGTACGATCTCAATGCCGTAGAGATCGATAAAGTCATAGTCGACTTCTCCGGCATGGATTGGGATAACCAATCCTTCTGGCTTTGTCGGCCAGTTTATCCATGTCGAGGAGCCGACGTCATTGGGCAAGAATTGGGAAGAAGAGATGTTGAGGATTTCCGGGTTTCTCTTGAGTTCTTTTTTTAGAGCTGACTGTCTTTTTCTTGCTTCGCTATCTATCATAGTCAAAATCACTATATGATTACGGTCATATCCCATTTCTTTGTTTCGGATAAAATGAAGCTGGTCTTTCACCTGAAGAGTGGCGAAAATCAAGATGATGGATATGGAAAACTGGAAAACGACAAGTGTATTTCTCAGCCGGGAACGCTTCAGCCTGATACCTGTGGTACCCTTGAGAACATTGATCGGGTTGAACGAAGACAGGTAAAACGCAGGATAACTGCCAGCAATCAGTCCCACAAAAAGAACAAGAATCAGGATGACTGGCAATATCTGTATAAAACTTACCCCATCGAGGGCAAGCTGCCTATCGGCAAACCTGTTGAATACTGGAAGGAATAGCTCCACCAGTATTATCGAGATAGCCAATGAAAAAAGAGCTGTAAAGATGGATTCTCCCAAAAACTGCTTGGCTATCTGGCCCCGGTGTGCCCCTACGACTTTTCGTGTTCCGATTTCCCGCAGCCGGAAACTGGAGCGGGCTGTCACCAGGTTCATGTAGTTGATACAGGCAATCAAAAGAATAAGAAAAGCAATCGTCCCGAATAGAATAAGTGTTGAAACATGGATATTGGAAGATAATTCCCCCATTGAATGGGAGTGGAGATGAATACTTTTCAGAGGCTGGAGAAAAAGACGCTCTCTTCGTAAGAAATAAAATCCCTGACGTTGATATTCCTGCAGCATAGTTTTGAACTTGGATTCAAGCGCATCAGGGCTGGCATCAGGACGCAATAAAATGTAGGTATAAAAGCCGTTCCATCCCCAATTGCTTAAATTAATGCCGTCAATTTTGGCTATGGTCTCAAAAGGCATGATGATATCTGCGACAAAATGAGAGGCTGACGGCATGTCCTTTATAACTCCTGTGACTACGAAATCTGTCTTCTCATCCAAAATAATGGTTTTTCCTAACGGGTCTTCATTCCCGAAATATTTTTCTGCTATACTTTCTGAAATCACAAGAGAGTTGGGAGTATTAAGTGCAGTCGTTTTGTCGCCTTTTGAAAAAGAGAAGGTAAAAATTTTAAAAATACTGTCATCTGCAAAGAAAAAATCCCTTTCCAAAAAATGGTTTTGCTCATAAGAAAAAAGCCTGTCGCCTCTCCTGCCTATCCGGGTGACCTCAACGATCTCAGGAAATCCATCACGAAGAGCAGGGGCCAACGGCGGCGATGTTGTGATTGCTTTGTGTCCTTGAAGAGTTCCTTCTGTTATATCTCTGGCTATACGGTAGATATGATCGGCATGCTGATGATACCTGTCATAGCTCAATTCATGCTGAATCCAGAGCATGATCATAACGCAGCAGGCCAGGCCTATGGCCAGGCCTGTTATGTTGATGAACGAATACGCTTTATGCCTTTTTAGATTTCTCCAAGCAATCTGCATGTAGTTTTTGAACATAATATGCCTCCAGTAGATGGAGTTGATTAAAAACGAAGGCATGGCCTTTAATGTCTGGGCCCAATACCATATCTTCGCCCGAAAAATTCCGGATTTCTCAGCTAAGCACCTGTAGACCTCTTCAAGGTCTCCAGATTTCTCAAAGTATTCTTCTTCAGCCAATAAGGCTTTAAGTATCAGGTCAGCAATCCAGGGAGGTTTAAGTCTTGCTTTTGTCATTTTTTACCGTTTGACTCTAAAATAATGTCTGGGATGCCTGCCCAGATTTTTTGTTGTGACTCACGGAGTTCTATTAAAGATTGGATGCCTGATGGAGTGACCTCATAAAAATATCTGCTCTTACCTCCACGTTCGGGTAAGGGATGGCCCTTTATTTTTTTGACAAATCCTTTTCTTCTCAATTTATCCAGAGGAGTATAGATGGAGGCAAAAGACCATTCCTGGCCCGTATCTTTGCTGATTTGCTCCCGGATACTCACACCATAAGCGCCCTCTCCGAGCTTAAGGATTGTAAGTAAGATTGTTTCTTCGGCACGTGACAGAGTTTTCATCACCTTCTCAATTCTATAAATATCACAATATGATATTTATTGCAATATACAATACTCAATAAAAAAATAAGAGGAAAATCATAAAATCGGACTAATTGGGGACTGTCCCCAATTTTCACAAAAAATTCTATTCGTAACGGAGGGCGTCAGCGGGATTTGCCCGGGCGGCTTTGACAGCCTGGTAGCTCACGGTGAGAGAGGCAGTGATTAGAGCTGCTGCTCCGGCCGCCAAGAATATCCACCAGAAAATGGGTACACGGTAAGAATAATTGTTCAGCCATTTGCTCATTGAGTAGTAGGCGACCGGCCAGGCAAAGACATTGGCGATGACGACCCACTTCGAGAATTCCTTGGTCAGGAGCACGATTATCCCGGGAACAGAAGCCCCCAGGACTTTGCGCACACCGATCTCTTTGGTCCTCTGCTCAGTCATGAAAGAGGCCAGTCCGAAAAGCCCCAAACAGGCGATGAATACAGCTAAAAAGGTGAAGGTGTTCGAGATTCGGGCCACATAACGCTCGTAGATGTACATGTTGTTGTAGTCGTCATCCACGAACCTGTATTTAAAGGGAAAATGAGGTGAGTATTTAGCGCAGACCGTTTTCACATACTCGACGGATTTGGGGATATCCGTTGGACTGAGCTTGACGGCTATGTACTTGTAAAAATAATAGTAATTCCGGGGATGGATGGTTATGATGAGGGGCATGATCTCGTATCTCATGTGACGGAAGTTGAAGTCTTCGACAACGCCGATGATCTGTCCGGTCACGCCCATAAATCGCACCTGTTTTCCGAGCGGAGATTCCAGTTTCATCAATTTAACGGCCTCTTCGTTGACGATGAAATTGTTGAGGTCAGTCTCATACTCTCTCGAGAAATCCCTGCCCTGGAGTATTTTCATCCCGAATGTCTTGATGTAATCATGATCGCTGACCACGAATTTGATCGAGGCGGGCTCGTCAGTCTCTTTTCCCTCCCAGAGGATCGGGTTCGTGTTGCCGATTTGCGTCGGAATAGTGGAGGTCGCTATCACCTGGAGGATATTCGGGTTTTGCTCCAGCTCGTGTTTCAGGGACTCGAACTGCTGCTTCAATTCGTTATTGATGGGCATGGCGATGACGTTTTCTCGGTCCCAGCCCAGGTCTTTGTTTTGAATGTAATCCAGCTGCTGGTAGACGATGGTTGACCCGATGATCAGGACAACGGAGATGGAAAATTGGAGGATGACCAGGATCTTTCTGAAGAGTGAGCCGCCTGAGTGGCCGGAAAAACCGCTCTTCAGCACCTGGACAGGCCGGAATGCGGACAGGAATAATGCCGGGTAGCTCCCGGATATGATGCCCACCAGGACCGTCAAGGCAAGAAGCCCCAGAAACAGGGCCGGGTTTGCGATTATGTTCAGGGTCAGCTGCTTTGAGGTCATGTTGTTAAAGGCTTTAAGGACCACTTGGACCAGAATAACCGCCAGGAAAATGGCGATAAACGCAAGCAGAAGGGATTCGTTAAAAAACTGTCTGATGAGCTGTGCCTTTTGGGCGCCGACAACTTTGCGCAGGCCGACCTCCCTGGCCCGGTTGGCCGAGCGGGCTGTGGCCAGGTTCATGAAATTGATGCATCCGATGAGCAGGATGAAAAAGGCCACTGAAGAGAAAATGTAGATCAGCCTGATGTCGCCTCTTCCCTGGTGAAGGTGAATTTTAGTGACAGGCTGGAAGTTGACTTTTGACTTTATCCAGGTTTGTGGTGAATGCTTGGTGAGGGCACCTGCGATTTTTGCCCGGAATTCCTCAACATCTGTGTGGGGCCGGAGCTGGATGTAGGAAAAGCTTTCCCAATCCCAGCTGGTGATCTTCTGGTTCCCGAGGATCTGGATGGGGGAGATCAGATCGAACTGCATGTGGGTATTAAGGGGAAGATTTTTGATGACTCCTGTGACTTTGAGGTCTGCGACATTGTTGACCCTGAGGACTTTTCCCATCGGGTCTTCATCGCCGAAATATTTATGAGCGGTGTTTTCGGTGAAGACGATTGAATGAGGATCCTGGAGGGCTGTTGCAGGGTCGCCCTTGATAAAGGGGAATCGAAACATCTCGAAAAAGGAGGGATCAGCGAGGAAGAAATTCGGCTCATAGAATTTTTTCTCCTGGTAGGCAAAGGAGGAGTTTAAACGCCAGCTGAGGTCCTGGTATCGAGTAAAATTGGCAATTTCGGGAAACTCCGTCTTGAGAATGGGAACCAGAGCGTAGGGGATGGTTGAGTTACCGAGGTCGCCCTTGGCATCAGGATCTTGGGTGATCACCCTGTAGAGCGTATCTTTATTCTCGTGAAACGTATCGTAGCTCAGCTCATCCTGGACCCAGAGCATGATAAGGATGCAGCAGGCCATCCCGATGGCCAAACCCGTTATGTTGATGAACGAATAACCCGGATGTCTTTTGATATTCCTTAAAACCACTTTCAGATAATTTTTCAGCATTAAGGCCTCCGTTTTTTCAATTGCTAATAAGTGTGAATTGTTACCAGGCTGGAAACTGAATGTATAAGTTTAATGGTTTCCTCCATCAATATATACAGATCTTCACTTAAAAGGTTCTACCGTTTGTTCCGATTTCCTCGGTCCTGGCTTGGTTGCAGGGGATAGGATTCCAGGATTCTTTTTTTTTCGAATCGATCCAGGTAAAAGTATAAAGATCCGATCGACCAGGTTTTCCCTGTCAGCTGAAAAAGACTTCTTCTTATGTTTAATCCAAATGGCTTATCTTCCATTGTGCAAATGGCTTTTAATAACAATTCTTCCTTTCTCGGTAGGATATTCATCAGCTTCTCATCAATTATTTCTATAATATAGAATTTAGAAACGCGAATGTCAAGTAATTTTTTCTATATTATGGAATTTTTTGAAGCTGCTCTTGCCTTCCCAACAAATGAACTCGAAATTTCCGGCTTATTCATAACTTCAATAATCATGAAAGAATTGGGGACAGTCCCCAATTACTTGCTTTATTGGTTGGTTTTGTCATAATATGGCGGCGAGTTGATTTGAACCAAATCCTTTTAAATATTTGGCTTTGTCCCAAAGTGACGGGATTAATGTTCATGCAGCAAAAGAGATTCTCCAATTGTCATTGCGAGTGACCGTAGGGAGCGCGGCAATCTCATAAAAAAAGGATTGATTTCTTTTATAAGAGATCGCCACGTCGTTTCACTCCTCGCGATGACACGGAGTCCCGTCACTTTGGGACAAACTCAAATATTTATTTGTCGACTAAAGGAAAAAGGTTAACATGATTATCCCGATCGGTCACGAAAGCGATACCGTCCGCCGGCTTCCCTGGATCACCTTCACCATCATGGCTGCCTGCCTGATCGTTCATATCGTGATTACGGCGACCATGCGCAAGCAGATCCAGGATATGGGAGTCACCATCCAGGAGCTTTTCAATTATTATTTCACCCATCCCTACCTTGAGCTTGACCCCGAGATCGGAAAGCTTCTGGGCGTCGAGGACCAGCTGGAAAGGATAGAGGAGTTCCTGGAAACTCCGGCTGTGAAACCGGATAGGTTCACACTCCAGGCTCAGCAGCAAGAGCTGGACAGCTTGACGGAAAAGTTCAAAGAAATCTATAAGAATATCCCCTATAGAAAATACGGCTTCATTCCAGCTCAACAGACGCTGCTGGGACTTCTGACTTACATGTTCATCCATGGAGGCTGGCTCCATCTCCTGGGAAACCTGCTCTTTCTCTATCTCTCCGCTCCCTTTATCGAGGATGTCTGGGGCAGACCGCTCTTTGCTGCCTTTTACCTGTTGATGGGCATCGGTTCGGCAGAGCTGTTTGCCTTGAACTACCCAAATTCCATGACCCCTTTGATCGGCGCTTCCGGGGCGATTTCAGGGGTTATGGGTGCGTTCCTGCTCCGCTATCTCAAGACCAAGATCAAGTTTTTCTACGTGTTGATCCCTTTCATCTTCATCCGCGGAACCTTTAAAGCTCCAGCCTGGATGATGCTTCCTCTCTGGCTGTTGCTCGAGCTCCTCAATGCCAGGATGATGGATGTCATCAATCCCAGGGGAGGAGGAAGCGTGGCCCACTGGGCCCATGTCTGGGGATTCATATTTGGCTTTCTTTTCGCCCTGATGATAAAGTATTTCAATGTCGAGGAGAAATATATCCATAAGAAAATCGAAGGCAAAATTTCTTTTATGGACCCAGGTTTCCAGGTTTATGAGGAGGC
>JGI2172J19969_10000586_pt1 | contig 15742 bp, 8 predicted proteins | sample DeeMarSWOR230_32_FD_19969 | JGI IMG/M metagenome (IMG submission 19969)
CAGAAAAGAATATCAATTAATCAATAGAGAGTCAATCTTAGTTTGAGACAGACCTCTCCCCCTTTGTCACCATTTTGTCACCAAATTTGATTAAAATCGCCTAATTACGGCTAAAAATGATTAAATGGAAGCGTTAGAGAAAAAATGAAAAAATTAAGGAAATTCCAGAGGCAACAGGAGTGCCGGAGGAGGGAGTCGAACCCACACTCACCGTGAAGTGAACTGGATTTTGAGTCCTGTGCGTCATAAAAATTCATTAATAGTTATCACATTTTCGTAATATCTTAAGCCGAGAAAACATGATCAGGTTAACAAGCTGAAATAAAATGCGATGTTATGTTAGGATGTGTATAGAGCGACGGAGTCGATATCAGATATTCGTTCAAAAGCTTTTTGGATCAAATTGACAGTCTCTTATAGCTCAATTAGAATTATAAACAGAAATAAGCACAATATATGCATCGATGAAGATAAGATTAACAAAAAGAATCAAGAGGTATTTACGCGAAAATTACCGTCACACAACTGATAGACTCCTGGCAAAAGAACTCGGTGTATCGGAAAGTTTCGTCCGGAAGGCTCTTGAACAGCTTCGTCTCAAGCGAGCAGTAGAAGAAGATATGATTATCCAAACTTCCGCGTCAAGAAAAAGTAAAACATCTAATTTATCAGATTTTTTTTCGTCTCACAGATATTTTGTTTCCTTACTTATCATCGTAGGACTGATATGTATTGGCCTTATAACCTACTTCACCTTGAATAGAATCTTCGCGTCCGAGGAGTCTAAATCGATCAGAGAAATAAAAAAAATATTGGCTCCTTATAAAGGTTCTAACCTAAATCTTCTGGTATTCACACTTGATACGACAAGGGCTGACCATCTAGGTTGCTATGGTTATAAACAAGTGGATACTCCAAACATTGATCAACTTGCGAAAAATGGTGTTCTTTTCAAAACAGCCATCTCCCAATCACCCCTCACTTTACCCTCTCATTCTTCTATCTTCACAGGAACTTATCCGTTATACCACGGAGTACGAGACAACGGAGGCTTCTATCTTGAGCCTGAGCATATGACTTTGGCCGAGATGTTAAAAAAAAGAGGCTGGAATACAAGCGCCTTTGTCGGCGCATTTGTCCTGGATTCCCGCTGGGGCTTAGACCAAGGCTTTGACTATTACTATGATAACTTTGATTTTGCTAAATACAAAAAGGTGAGTCTTAGCACTGTTCAAAGAGAAGGAGGAGAAGTCATCAACGCTTTTTTTGAGTGGCTTGAGAAAAATTATCAAGCCAAATTTTTCAGTTGGATTCATCTGTATGATCCCCATACCCCATATGATCCACCTGAGCCTTACAAGAGTCAATACTCTCACAGACGCTGGGGCCTTTATGATGGAGAAATCGCATATGTTGACAATCTAATTGGGAAGGTCTTGGAGAGATTGAGGCAAAAGAATCTTCTGGAAGAGACCATTATTATCATAGTGGGAGATCACGGCGAAAGCCTGGGTGAACACCACGAAAACACCCATGGGTTTTTTATATATGATGCGACTGTTCATGTTCCCCTGATTCTCAAGATCCCTTCGTCTAAATTAAAAGGTAGGGTCATTGAATCCCAAGTCAATTGTGTGGATATCCTGCCTTCAATTCTCCAGGTTCTTGGCATCTCCGTTCCAATGGAGGTCCAGGGAAACAGTTTCCTGCCTGCTATTTTAGGGAAAGATGCAGATATCGAACAGCTTGCTTATAGCGAGACATACTATCCTCGGTATCACTACGGATGGAGTGAATTGAAAAGCATCCGAAGCTCACGATACAAGTTTATCCACGCTCCTAAACCTGAGCTTTATGATCTCATTCAAGATCCCGACGAGAAAAGCAATATCTATGACCAGAAAGCGAGTGAAGCCAAAAGATACGAGAAAGAACTGAAGGAGCTTGAGGAAAAGATGTCTGTTGAGGGAATCGAAGAAAAAAATCCACAGAAAATGGATCAAGAGGCCGAAGAAAAGCTGCGGGCCCTAGGATATATTGGAGGATTTACCTCTTCGGCNAAGCTTAGCAAGACCAAAAATCTCGCAGANCCGAAAGACAAAATCTTTCTCTATATAAGAATCAAGATGGCAGAGGGTTACGCAGCCAATGAAGATTATGAGAAAGCACTGCAGGAGATCAATCCGGTTATTGCCGAAGATCCGGGAATTATGGAGGCTCGACAAGTGCGTGCGCAAATCTTTCTCCGTATCGGCCGATCCGAAGAAGCTATAGAGGATTGTCAAGAAGCATTGAAAATTGATCCGGAATATGAATCAGCCATCCTCACACTTGCTCATGCCTATCGTCTCCAGGAAAAGTATGATGATGCCATTGCCGGCTATGATCGGCTCATTCAGTTGAACCCGAGAGATGCCAGGCCCCACGTGAACCTTGGAGATATTTACCTGAAATTAAAAGATATTGATAAGGCGACATCCCATCTCCAACAAGCCATCGAAATGGATCCTGAAATGAGTTCGAGGGCACATAATCTTTTGGGATCTGCCTATTTAGAAAAGAAAATGTTGGAAGAAGCAGAACACGAGATCACAAAGGCCTTGGAGCTCAGGCCGCGCATTCCAGACGCTCATTACTTTCTTGCTCTCCTGTATGAAGAGAGGCAAGATTTCTCTAGAGCATTAGAGGAGTATAAGAAGGAAATCGAGCTCCATCCGGCTGCCTATCCTGCTCATTACAATCTTGCTCTTCTGTATGGAAAGATGGGCTCACCCCAAGAACAGATCAAACATCTTAAGGAATGCATCAACCACAACAAAAATTTTTCCAAAGCATATCTTTTTTTAGCCAAAGCTTATTTAGATCTGGAACAGAATTTTGACGAAGCGATTAGGCTTGCGAAAAAAGGCCTAGAACTGGAACCAGAATCTGAAGCTGCACCTTTAGGACACTACATTTTAGCAGATATCTACAATCGCATGGGACGCTGGAAGGAATATAATTCAGAACTGCAAAAAGGCAAAGAGCTTGAGAAAAAATTAAAAGATCTCAGCAATACTCAATATCAGGAAGAATGATCTATCTAAAACATTTCAAGCTATTTCAGACTCTTCAGAATTTCCCTGGCAGTTGAAGCGTTCCTGCTTTCCGGGTCCATTTCTATGAATTTTCGGAGGAGCTCTTTTGCTTTTTCTGTCTCCCCCAAGCCAATGCTAATTATCCCGAGCTGATAATATGCGTCCGAGTATTCAGGATCCAAAATAAGCAGTTGCTCCAACACCCTCTTGGCATCTGAGGTCTTGCCTGTATTGACTAAGCATACACCGTAGTTGTAAAAAGTTTCCGGATCTTTGAAACCCAATTCCACCGCTTTATCATAAAACTCGATGGCTCTTTCGAAATCTCCTTTTTTAGCTGAAATGACACCCAGTCTAGAGAGTGGAAGAGTGAAATCAGACTTCAATTCAACCGCCCTTTGATAATCCTCCATAGCCTTCTCGGTGTCTCCGTTCCTCTCAAAAGCCACAGCCCGGTAATAATGATAAACTGGGTTAGAGGAATCCTTGCTGATCGCATCTGTGAATATTTCGATCGCCTCTACATATTTTCCGGTATCCAACTGCTTCTTACCCTTTCCTATGAAATTTTCAGACGCGATGGTGATTCCTCTCGATGGTTCAAGCTCAATTTCTACACTTACCGTATCCGCCAATTTCACCCTTATGGATGCTCCAATAGGGATATACCCATCCTTTTCAAATGTGGCTCTATATACACCAGTCCTAAGACCACTTTTATAAAATTTTCCTTTCTTATCTGTATGCAGTTCGTATTTCAGTGTCTCTGATCGGGAATAAACGAGCGTTATTTTGGCTCCAGAAAGTGCTTCTCCCGTTTTCGCGTCTATTATCGTCCCTTTAAAGGCACCAGTACTGGTACTCCACAGTAAAGCGGAACAAAAAATTAAGACGGCGATGGAGGATATCCATATATTTCTGGTTGTCTTCATTGCATTGGTCCTATTTTTCCCTGATTTTTTTCTTTCTTTTTTTTCTCTAATTCTTTGGCTCTCTCATAGTAAATCTGAGCTTTTTCTCTCTCCCCTAAAGAATAATAGATTGCACCGAGAACGCGATTGTTCTTTACAGTATCACCATACTTTCGCAATTTTTCAAAATATTCTGCTGCAGTTTGCAGCTTCTTGAGTTCCAAACAGGAATTGCCGAGCAATAAAAGAACAGAATAATCCTTCGCAACTTCCTCTCTTTCAAGAAGCTCTATGACTTTTTGATAATCCTTCATCCGGTAATAGGCACGGGCAATCACAGGTAGGGTATTTGCGTTCCAAAAATCTTTAGGAAGTTTTTTGAATTGTCCTAGGGCAGCTTCTACATTGCCCTTGTTCAAATATTCCTTTCCAATCATGTAAGTATAGTTATAGTGAGATAAAAATGATTCAGCTCTATCGAGTTCCAGAGGTTTTTCAACTTGAAAAGACAAAACAGAAAGGATCTTTTGAAATACCTCTATATCGCCAATTTTTACACTCAAAATATAATTGCCAGTCTTCACATCCCCAAGAGGCTGTTTAAAAATAAAGACTTTTCCCTTTTGTGTGATGTCATTGATTTGTATTGAATAATCTTCTTCGTGATGGATAAGAAAAACCTCGGGGGTTTCTTCAGAATGAATCAGCCCCTCTAAGGAATCGGCGTTATTGAAAATGGCACGTGGGTCATTCAAGACCTTATGATTTTCCATCCTGAAAGGAATGAATTCATCTGTGCTCAATTCTCTCACTTTGTATCCCACCAAAACAGGGAAAGTCTTTTCGGTTATGTTGATCTGATCTTCATAAACAAAAAACTCATTTGTGCTTTTATTCGAAAAAGTTAAAATGACTCGAAATTGTCCATCAATTAAAGGAGCAAAATCATTAAACGCAAGCTTTCTCTTCTCTAAATCTCTCTTTTTTGCCGGATCAAGATCGAGATTGATCTCTCTTTCTTGTTGATGAATGGTTTTTCCCTCCTTATCTGCTATCCTCACAGTTATAGCTATCCTGGCAGTGTCAAAATTGTCTGCGCTTTTTTTAGTGTGAATGGCATCCGGCAAAAGAGAAAAACTGAGAAACCTGAATCCTCTGTCCTCACTAATGGAAACACTGCCACTGCCTCTTATCTCCTTCATCGAATAGTCGACATCTACGATTCCCTCAAGAGAAGCAAAATTTCTCAGATAACTTCTCTCGACCTCTCTTTCTGGCAGCTTGAAGATTTGTGCAATCATATGAGCCGAGGAAGTGGAGGCTCCCATAAGCATAAGATTTCCTGTTTCTGGGATAATGGATAAGGTCGCAGCCGCGAGTTCTGGAAATTTCGCTTTTAACATGTTATAGGCTTGATAGGTTGACAAAGCTCCTCTTCTATAGTTTGGCGAGAGGATATCCACGGGAGTGTTGTGACCAGGATAAAAGAGCTTATATCGTCCCAAATTGTTGGGTCTGAAAAAAATCAGGTACATGATTGGAGAAAGACCAGGTCTGCCTTCGCCCTTGTAAATCCACAATTCACAATCAATGATGTCCTCATCCCCGATGTAGTTGCGTTTTTCTGAAGGTTCTCCAAGAAGCACATAGATCTTTCCTCGGTCTGAATTTGCTCCTTCCAGTCGGTTCTCTGCATACCTGCGGCGGGTGTAATATTCGACCATGTATTCATTGGTGGGTGTTTGAGGGGTGGGATCCCTGGCCTGCCAGAACAATTTCTGAAACCTTCTCTTATCTTCCTCTGTTTGTAGCGTCTTAAAAACAGACAATTCCGAATTGGTTATGATGGGCCGGACTTCATCCAACCATTTTTCCCATCGATCCTGTTTGTTCCCTGCAACGCTCAAAATGCACAATAGAAAGCAGACGAGCATCATATTGAGAGCTGGTATTTTGTGTTTATTTTTCATCTGAAAACTGATCCCTCACCTTTTATATCATAACAGAAAATTACCATCAATCAATGCCTAACAAAATTTGACGGTTAAAATATCCGATAACAAAACAGGAATTTCCACTGGGGAGAGGTGGAGCCTTTTGTCTAGCGGCAACTTTGGGTAACAGACTGGTTTTATCCCACATCAGTTTATATATAAACACGCGAAAAACATGGATTTATTTGTCATTTTATGTTATTTTTCTGAATCTAGGGATGAAGCACGTTCTGAAAATTATATTCAAGGATGAAGTCCAAACCATCTTCGATCTCTTTAGCTCGATCTTTGATGTCAAAATTATTTACTATTCGCCCGAAGGAAATATCATAAAAGTTGGCTTAAACAAACCAAATTCCAGATATTGTCAGCTCATCCAGAATAAATTATACGGAATACAATCCTGTCTTTCCACAGATCAGCAAAAACGTGAAGAAGCCAAATACAAAGGCAAAACCATTCAGTATTCCTGCCATGCGGATTTGAAAGAAGTGCTTACTCCCATTTACAACGACGGATATCTATTAGGGTTTATGGGATATGGACAGTTTCGCCAACATAACAGCATATCCAGGAGAGTTTTGAAGGCTTGGATTCAAAAATATAACGATCCATCAGAATTGACCGAAGCCTATAGGGCTCTTCCCTATTATACAAAGGAAAAAGCACAAGATATTCTTGAGTTATTTTCGGTTCTTGTCAATCATATCGTTTCCCAGCATATGGTCACGGCAAAAGGAGACTTTCTTCTCCAAAAAGTCCTCGAATATATCCATTCCAATATCGAAGATCCTGTCTCTCTTAATGATATCTCATCTTATGTCGGGCGAAGCAGTTCAACTTTATCCCACCTGTTCAAGAATAGACTGGGCATGAGCTTCAAAGAGGCTATGATCAATACAAAATTAGATAAAGCCGAGGAATATTTTCGTACGTGTCCACACCTCAAAATCCGCGAAGTGGCCGAAAAGATTGGCTACAGTGATCCCCTGTATTTTTCTCGAATATACAAAAAATATCGCCTGAAAACGCCCAGCCAATATAAGAAACAACATCTGCTCTTTTGACACTCGAACAGATCTATATTAATATCAGAAAAAGGGCGGATGCCTCCGGTTCAAGATGGAAAGAAAGGGCCTTCAATTCTTCAAAAAATATATACTTTTCGCTGTACCTATCCTTGTGATAATCGCCACACTGTATCTAGCTTTATTCTCCAAATGGAGATCAGACGAATATAGAAAAAGATGCGAAGATCTCAATATCATAGTCATCACGATTGATACGCTCAGATGGGATTATGTCAGCATTTACGGCCAGGGCTATGCTCAAACTCCCAAACTCGACCGCCTGGCAGAAGAAGGGATTTTATTCAAATCCTGCGTCGCTCAGATACCTCTTACTCTGCCTTCTCACACTACGATTCTTTCAGGAACTTACCCCTTGTACCACCATGTTATCGACAACAGCGGCATACAAGTGCCCAATCAACTCCAATTAATCAGCGAGATTTTGAGAAATCACGGCTTTTCCACGTCTGCTTTTATCGGATCTTACGTTCTTCACCGAAAAACCGGAATGAACCAAGGTTTTGAGTACTATGCAGATGAATTTGAGGTCAAGGACAAGATTTTCTCACCAGAGAGTCTCCAGAAAAGTTCGGATGAGGTTTTGGCAGAGGCTAAAGAGTGGCTAACGAAAAATAAAAAAAACAAATTTTTCACCTGGATTCATCTTTTTGATCCTCATTCTCCCTATACTCCTCCTTCTCCCTATAAGGAAAGGTATCCCTCCAATCCCTATCGAGGAGAAGTTGAATACGTGGACAATCAATTGGGACAATTCATTGTCTTTCTCAAAAATGAAGGATTATATGATCAGACCCTTATTATCGTTACCTCCGATCACGGAGAAGGACTGGGAGACCATGGAGAGAAGGAACATGGATTTTTTTTGTATGAATCAACGGTTCGGGTTCCCCTCATACTCAGAGCGCCCTTTGATTTTCCTGTTAAATATGTGGTTCAGATTGTTGAGCACGTAGATATAGTCCCCACCATACTGGATCTCTTGGATATGCCGATTCCTGAAAACTGCCAAGGAGTCTCCTTTTTTAATCTGATGATCAACCGAAAAAGAAATAAATCCAATATCGCCTTTAGTGAAACCTATTACCCTCGACTCCACTTTGGCTGGTCTGAGCTCAAAGCCTTCTATCGGAAAAATTGGAAATATATCCAGGCCCCGAGGGAAGAGCTGTATGACCTTTCCCAGGACATTGACGAGAAAGCTAATCTCGCTCTTGTCGATGCCAGTGAAAGAGAGAAGATGAATACAGATATGGAAAGATTCATCAAAGAAAAATCGGCCAATCCACTTTCTTCCAAGAAGGCAGGACAACTTGACAAGAGGGATATCGATCGATTGGCTTCATTGGGTTACCTGACATCAGTCGTAGATATAAGAGGGAAAAAGGATCTGCATGATCCAAAAGACAAAATTCAGATAGTCAATGACCTAGAAAGAGCAAAAAAGCAATTTGGAAATCAGCAATATGATCAAGCTATCAATCTAATCAAATCCATCCTCGAAACCGATCCTGAAGTTATTTATGCTCATCATCTTCTGGGAAACTGTTATTTTCAAAAAAAAATATATTCTGCAGCTTTGGAAAATTATCGTTACGTTTTAAAACGCCAGCCAGATTGGATTGTAGCTATGTATGATGTTATTGACTGTCTTTACAAGATGGGAAATTACGGGGCTGCCGTGGAAGAGACGAAGAAATTCCTTCAAGCCTTTCCCAATGATTACATTCTTCTAGAGAAATTGGCAGGCCTTTATCATGCCCTAGAAGAATATGACAAATCAATGGATGTTCTGGAAATACTCAATCAGATGGATAAAACCAACACAGAAATATTGAGTCTTATTGTCGATATTTGCATCAAACAAAGAGAGTATGACGTTTCCAGTAAGTATGTTGAACACGCATTGGAAATCCATCCGCGTTTGAGACGCGCTCACTTTTTATTGGGCCGGATCGAAAGCGCACAGGGTCATTCTCAAAAAGCCATCGATCTTTACAAAAAGGAATTAGCCATTCATCCTCATGATCCAGAAGTCTATTTTTACCTGGCTGAAGAATTGCGGATCAATGGAAATTTTCCTGAGGCAAACATTTATTACCGAAAAACAATCGAGCTGGATCCCGAATTTAATGTACCATATTTCATCATCGCCAAATACCTAGTGATGAAAGATATACAGCTACCAGAGGCTATTCGTCTCTGCAAGAAAGGAATCTCTATAGAACCCAAAAATCAGCACACTCTCATGGGCTATTCTCTACTTCTGCAGATTTACACCAAGCTCGGCGATGATGAAAAGGTTGCCTTTTATACAACTGAGGCAAGAAAATTACAAGCATTCTTGAACAGAACGCCAAGGTAGCAGAATCTATAAACAGGTGAGCAATTTCCCAACATATATCTGACATCTTTGTAAACTTTTGCAAAAAAATCCATGATTTTTGCGAATTATTATATTGAAATGAGCGAACTTTCTGGTTATTTTTACTAATGTGGGGAATATTCAATATATATAAATAAATAAAAAGGAGGCATTTATGCATCCAAAATCTGTATTTCGTTTGATGGTTGGACTGTTTATATTATCTTTTTTGTATCTACCGCTCTCGTCCCAATCCATCGTCACTGGAGCCATCGAAGGAAAAGTTGTTTCAGATACAGGTGAGGCCCTTCCAAACGTAAAGATTGTTCTCAGCTCCGATATTCTCATTCAGAGAGAGATTGAAACCTTCACAAATGAGCGTGGTATTTATCGATTTCCTGCCTTGCAGCCAGGAACCTATTCTATCAGAGCCACCCTTGAAGGATTCGCACCAATTGAACAGAGAGCTGTTCGTGTTACTTTGGGAAAAACCCTGAAGGCCAACCTTACGCTTCAGGTAGGAACACTCGCAGAGGAAATCGAAGTTATAGCTCAAGCACCTTTGATAGACGTCAAAGATTCGGCTACTGCTGTCACAGATTTACCAGAAGAGCTACTAACAAACATTCCAAATCGTCAGGACTGGCAAAGCATCGTGAATCTAGCTCCTGGTGTAGTTAGCGACAGCGCCTACGGAGCACCGATTCAAACCGGAATCAGCTATCAAATCGATGGAGTGAATGTTTCTGATCCTGGAGAAGGAGCAAAATGGGTTCGACTGGACTATAATGCTGTTGAGGAAGTCTCTGTATCGGGCATAGGTGCGCCAGCAGAATACGGCGAGTATTCTGGTGTTATCTTCAACACAGTGACCAAGTCCGGGACAAACAGATTTGAAGGATATGTCGAATTATTATTTCAGGGAAGAGGCTGGACGAGCTCTCATGAAGCAGCAGAAGCTGCAGGAATAACCTACCAGGAGAGGCAAGAAATCGGAGCATCCTTTAATCTCAGCGGTCCGATCATCAAAGACAAACTCACGTTTTTTATCTCAGGCGCGTGGAACAATAGCCGAGCCTATTATGCAGAATTTGAAGATTGGGGCACCGTATACCCCGAGACTTATTCCAACTGGTATACTCCAAAGATCTTCGCCAAGTTGAGCTGGCAAGCTTCAGGAAATACTCGTATCCATCTCTTTACCCAGTACGACGACCAACGAAGCCCTGCTTCGATGGGAGGATGGGGGGTTAGAGATGGTGCCAACGCCGAAGTTGAAGCTCCCAACTTCATATTAAATGGAGACCTCATCCATTCGTTCTCTGACAAAACATTCCTTGAAGCAAAATTTGCCTATTACAACGGAAAATGGCAAGTAACTCCAGTGAAAGGGCGTGAACCAGGAATTGTCGATGTGTGGAATTGGGTTTATTATGGTAATCACATCTACCGTCCGCATGATAGAAAGGAAAGACTGCAGATTAAAACTAGTGTTTCCCACCACGCTGATGACTTTTTGGGCACACACGATCTTAAAGCGGGAGTTGAACACCAGCGTGGTCACTTCTTATACGGAGATGACACGGTCGCCTATTATACTTACTATTTCGGTTATCCCGGCTACGAGTATACTGTTGTGGGGAGCTGGGGGTACGAGCACGAGGGCTATGTCAGGACCACTGGCATTTTTTTCCAGGACAACTGGAGCGTAACGGATCGGCTGACAATCAATCCAGGCTTGAGGTACACCTTTTACTCGGGGAAAGTTGAAACATCCACTGAAAAAGTCAAGACAAAGCCCACTTGGGCTCCAAGGATCGGATTGACTTATGATTTCTTAGGAGACGGCTCTCTTGCGCTGAAGGCTCATTGGGGGCGTTATTATGACAATCTCTACATCCGTGGCTTTAAGACATTATCCAAGGACAACTTTGCATCCTTTGGGGCTTACATTTTTGACATGGACCTGTGGCAGAGTACTTTCGACTACAATAATCCTGATATTGCAGGTGCAGACCCAGACAGTTATAGTTTGTGGTGGTATGATCCTGGCGGCGGAACGAATGTCATGGTTGATCCAGATTTGAAGCAACCTTTTATGGACCAGTGGACAGTTGGTCTTGAGTACGAGCTCTTTAGAGACACCTCCATCGGAATAACATACATTGACAGGCACCATAAAGACCTCCAAGGACAGATCCCGGTTGGTTCGGTCTGGTCCCCTGAGGAGATTGAGAATCCATTGGGTGGTACGATCACTGTTTATACAAGGGATGCAATTGAAAATGAATGGTTGATCACGAATCCGAGTGCATCCCGGCATGAAAATATACTCGTTGAACCTTACCGGAAATACAAGGGACTCGAGTTTTTCCTGAACAAGCGGTTTTCCGACAACTGGATGTTGATGCTATCATACGTCTACGGGAACGCAACCGGCTCTGTCGATAATAATTCCACCCGCCTGGCTGCAGGAGCAGAGGTCAATTCGGGATGGGCAAAATTTTATCACAGTCCCAACACACAAATCAATTCAGACGGCCATCTCACCTTTGACCCGACACACATGTTTAAAGCCCAAGGGACGGTCGTTCTCCCGTTTGATATCAATTTCTCAGCCAATTTTTCGATCATCTCAGGAAACAGATGGACAAGGACCATTAAACCTGATCGGAGAAAATACAGCATGCCCAGCGCCGCTAACCTGAACATTCGCCTCGAAGAGATGGGAGCCCAGAGATACCCGACCAAATATAATCTTGACCTCAGACTGGAGAAAACCTTCATCTTCGACAGATTCAGATTTGGCATTTATGCCGATGCCTTTAATGTTTTTAACGATGACGCAGTAACTTCCTGGCTTACTTGGTACGATCTGCCTGTATATCAAAAGCCCACAGGAATACGTGCTCCAAGAGATTTCAAGATAGGGCTGCGTTTCTGGTTCTAGGAAGATAAGTCTCTCTAGGGTATAAAAAGGAGAGGAGGAATCTCCTCTTCTCTATTCCTAGGGTCGTTGTTCCTTTTGAAGAGATAAAATTTTCATTACGATAACGTAGTAATAAATTACCTCCGAAATTACGATTTCTCTCAGCAGAGGAAATTTTTGCATTATTTCTTTTCTATCTGAGGTATAGTGCAGATTCAAGCCAGCATACCAAATAAACATTTAAAAAACCTTGCATTCCCAGATAAAAAAGGAGATTTCATTGAACAAGATTATAAGTCTAGGATTAATGGAACAAAAAGAGTACCGAACAGGAAGAGTTCATAATCCCTCAGACTTGAGCTTAGTTACTCATGTTGAGTATAAATACTTAGATTCTGTTGATAGGTCGATTGAAAGTGTGAGACAAAATGGAGGTGATAAGTTCACAATTTTACACGTTCAATATCCTAGCGAGGGTGAGGGAACTTTAAATTTAGTAAATCCAGAATTCAGAAAAATGTTAGATAGTATAGGTTTGGAAAGGATTATTAAAGATTATGATCCGTGCTGGATTTCCTTTCATCTTGGTTTTGCCGCAGAGGAGCTCGAAAGTGGGGGACAATTCGGCCATGATGTAGCCAAATCAGAGATTCTTGAAAGAAATGAAGTCAAAAAAAGGATTATCAAGAATGTAAATTGTGTTAAACAAAAATTCCCCAGTATTGATGTTCTACTGGAAAACCTTGACTACAATCCGACTGAAAGGAGCAACGGAGCCTATGAATATATTACGGATCCAGGGTTCATCAGCGATATCTTGCATGGCACGAATACATATATGTTATTGGACCTCGCCCATGCAGAAATAAGCGCCAAAAATATGGGATACAAACACATAAAAGATTATATTGATAGACTGCCGCTTGACAGAGTCTGGGAGATACATCTAGCTAAGCCAGGGGAAAAAAACGGCTTTCTCCACGATTCACACGAAGAATTAAAGGATACAAAGCTGTTTGAATATGTTTTGGATAAAACAATGCATTTAAAGGCGGTTACATTAGAGACTTTTTCTGATATTGGAAGACAGCTCGATTTGATAAAAGGAGCATTAAAAAGGAAAACGCAAATTGTCCTGGAGGATGTTGTTAAACCTGAGTATTATTTTGTATTAGAGAATTCTGAACATAAAAAAATATTTGATGATGTTAAATATGTCTGGGAAATCATTAAGAAGATTGAACCTTATGCAATAGAATATGTGTCAAATAAAATTCAAGAATTGGATTCCAAACTTACTTATCCCCTCTACCGCATTAGTGAGGAGGCAAGGGTGCACAAAACTTCTGTAATCGGTGAAAACGTTACTATTGAGGAAGCTGTTGAAATTGGTGCTTATAGTGTTATTGCAGATAATGTTTTCATAGGTAAAAACACAAAAATTGGCTCACAGGTAGTCGTTAACAACAAAGTGTCTATCGGTGAAGATTGCAGTATCGAAGAAAAGGTTATACTTAAGGACAACGTATTGATTGGGAACAATGTCTCGGTCAATCCTGCAAGTGTTCTCATGGGGGATGTATTTATCGATGCCGGCGCGACTATAGGGACTTTTTCAAGGATAAAAAACAAAGTATATATTGGGAAAAAAACTAAGACCGGTCATCTTTGGATCGAAGGACCCACGATAATCGGTGCGCATTGTGATCTTAGGCACGGAACATACATTAGAGGAAATGTTATTTTGGGCGATCATGTAGAATTTAGAAGTGAAGCGAAGAATTCCATCGTATTGGGTGGCCTAAAAAGTAACAAGGAAATTATTCCAGGAGCAGCAGCACACTATAGTTATCTAGGTGATTGCATTCTGGGTTTTGGAGTCAACCTTGGTGCAGGAACCAAAATAAGCAATGTTAAAACTGACTGGACCCAAGTAGTCGTGGACATTAAGAGTTGGAGATTTATGACTGGCTATTATAAGTTTGGCGCTGTGATCGGAGATTTAAGTTCAACCGGGTGCAATTCTGTTATCAATCCAGGGACTTTGATAGGCAAAGCAGTCGAAGCCTATGCGCTAGCCACGATAAGAGGATTTACTCCCAGTGGTCATCTGGTTAAACTAAAACAGAAACAAGAAACAGTAATCATGAAAAAGGCTATTGGAGACTCGCTGTTGAGTCGAACTGATTTAAAAAACCGGATCCTTGATGAGAAATGAGTACTCCGTTACAGGAAAGGTTCCTATCTAAGAGGTGCCCTCCCAATTCTTTCAACACGTTTAATAAATTCTTCCACATTGTCGGACCGCGGCCCTCCCCATGTACGCTCTGCCAAAACAACCTTAGGTAAGCCTGCCCACTGATCAAACCACTCATCCTCCTTGTCCTCAACCCTATCTGCCCAGATACAGACCTGAAAGCCTTTGACGTGAGGATGCAGTCTCGGTTGCCATTTTTCGTAGTTGTATTTCACATCAAAGAAACCATAGTCTCCTAATTTTCTTCCATGTCCTGGTGTAACGTACAAAGCCCCTTCTCCTTCTTCGGTTGTGATGATAACCTCATATCCGTCTGCGATGATTTCATCTTCGCGAGGTTTATTCCAGACTGTGATCAGAATATCTTTATCGGGTTGAATGCTGGTCTTATTTTGCATCTTCTCATTCACAGAGAATCTCCACCAGTTCCATATCTGGGTTTTCTTGCCGTAAGATTTTATCTGTTCATTGACCTCATTAATCCATTCAATAAATACATCTCCTGGGTAGGCTAAACCCTTGGCCTTTGCAGCATCCACCAATTCCGGGCAGGCATATTTCTGTGCGTCATACTGATATTCGTCACCCCCCACATGAAAAATAGGTGCGTCAAAAAGGGGAACAAATTCATCTAGGAGGGCTTTGATCCAGGCACGCACCTCCTGCCTCGTGATGTCCAAAGTCCATGCTTTTCCCACCTTGTTGGCTTCCTCACCCTGCCAGCGAGCTTCCCGCATGGAGAGGCATTTGAAACCCAGCTTGGGATTATGATCTGTGATAGCCGTGGCATGGGCAGGAAGGTCGATTTCGGGAACAAGCATCACATGGTATTTTTTCGCGAAATCCTGCAATTCTCGGATGTCGACTTTGCTGTAAGATTTTTCGGAAGCTAAGCCGGGATATGTGTCGCTTTGAAGTCGGAATCCAAGCCAATCCGTGAAATGCATATGGATATAATTCATCTTGTACCAGGCTAAATTCCTAATAGTCTTCTTCAAATAGTCCATTCGCCAGTATTTACGCCCTGCATCGAGCATGATTCCGCGGCGCTCAAACTGCGGGAAGTCACGTGCGTATCCTGTTGGCAGAGATCGTTTGTCAGGGGTTTGTTTCAAAAGCTG
>JGI2172J19969_10000587_pt1 | contig 15740 bp, 10 predicted proteins | sample DeeMarSWOR230_32_FD_19969 | JGI IMG/M metagenome (IMG submission 19969)
ATTGAAATTCGCTCGAGAAAAGATTTCATCAGGTTCCTCGTGGACGATGAAGGGCTCAAAGCTTCCCATGAGCTTATGGAAAAGTGGATCGATTCCTCAGCGACATACAAAGCCGCTCATCCTCATCTTTTCATCGGTCCGCTTAAGGAAAATCAGTGGGACTATATCAAGAGTGTGAGCTTTTTCGTCAATCCTGACCAACTCAGCACTCTTATGATTGGGGCTCAGTACAACAGTGCTCCGGATGATCCGCCCCCTGTCATCGCTCCTTTCGGGTCAGGCTGCATGGAACTTTTTCCGTTCAAGAACCCGGAGATTCCGCAGGCGTCGATTGGCGCCACAGATATCGCCATGCGCCAGCATTTACCCCCTGATATACTCACTTTCACCGTCACAAAGCCGATGTTCAAGCGGCTCTGTGACCTGGATGAGCGGAGTTTCCTGTATAAGCCGTTCCTCCGGAATTTAAAGGAATCCAGGGAAAAACTGTAGATAAAGTTTATCTTTAATTCTTTAAACATTTTATTCCTGGCCAAGACAAGCTAGCTCGATAAAGCATTTTTTCTAATATTCTGTGACGCACATGGGAGATGAGAACAAATCTGTTCTCTTTCAATACCACATGTCCGCGGAATGGGACATAAAATCTCATTAAAATTTGCATTTCCCTCTGATTTGAGTTGGCACTAAAATTGCACCTTCAGAGAAGCAAAAAGCAGGGCAGACATGTGCAATTCGTATCAGGAGATAATCAGATTGATATATAGGTGTCGTAGATATACACTAAGACCCGAAGAATAAAGCGCTGTATGGAAAAGACGAAAAAGCTATTTCTAATCCTTTTTCTCCTATCCATCTTTTCTCTGCCTCCTTATCTCCACGCAAAAAAGAAGATATATATGAAAGTATCTTTCGGTCTATCCCAAGGAGGATTTGTTGAGGATGCGTTGCTTTCACCATCCGAATTAAGCGAGTATGTGGGTGTCTCGTATGAAACACACTCTCCCCTGGGATTGGACGTGTATGTGGAATTTATCTATCATATCAACCGATTTCTGAGCTTGTCCGTAGGAAACGGATACATTTCTAAATCATTAATTGGAAAAACTTCTGAATATGACCGATTAGATTCAGGCCAAATTTATACAGTGTATCCCGAGTGTTACATGGAAGTCATTCCTTTCTGTTGTTCTCTTGCGCTTTCCTTTCCTCTGAGCTCTTCGATGCAGGTCAATTTCTACGGAGGAGCGGGTTTTTATATTATGAACTGTGAAAGTAAAACAACATGGCAGTTTGGTGGCTATGACAGGTCCACTTACAATTTTGAGGGAAATTCCAGCCAAATAGGCTATCATTTTGGTGGAGGTTTCGACAAGGAAATCGCCATGAATTTCTTGCTGACAATCGATGCTGAGTACAAGATTGTCAATTTTAAAAACATAGAAAGCGAAGAATTATTTGGCGATTATAGAACCTCCGAATATCTTCAATGGTTTATGCGTGAGACTTTTACTGAGGATTTTAATTATCAACTCTCTGAAGTTGGTCTCACAGGCCTAACAATAAGAGTGGGAATAAAGTTTAGATTCTGAGATCTTGCATGCGCCTTTGTCACCGATTGAGGACAAAAAGGCTCTATCTGTTTTTATCTTCCCCCTATTTTTTATTGGCACAAAATTTGCTCATAATTAAGGCAAAGAAAGGGATGAACACATATTTGACTGCCAGCTAATTTAATATAATTGAATAATTTGCATTAGAGGTTTACAATTTTAAAAAGGGAACCAAGTAGGAATAATGGGAGCCAAAACATGAGGAAGCAATTTCTCATAATTGGAATCCTTGTATTAGGTTTAATCCTCTTCGCCCAAGAAATCCAGCATGAAACCATTGCCATAAATATCGAAGTCCCGGTCAGGGTGTTTACAAAAGGCCAATTCGTTGAAGAATTAACCATAAAGGATTTCGAAGTCTATGAGGATGGAGTAAATCAGGAAATATTGGCGTTGTATCTTGTCAAAAGAACTGTGATAGAAAGAGAGGAAACAGAAATCGATACAAAGCAAGCGAGAAAAATATTCATCCCCGAGACTTCAAGGACTTTTGTGCTCATATTCGAAATGATGGATTATTTCCCCAAGATAAGAGAAACATTCGATTATTTCTTCGAAAATGTCTTCTCGCAGGGTGATTCACTTCTTATTGTCACGCCTTTAGAGACCTATTCATTTGAAAAAGAGCAATTAGACAAAACGCCAAGAGAGGAAATAGTCGAACAATTGAACGGAAAGCTAAGGAAAGATATTAAAATGGCTGCCAGAGAATATAAAAGCATGATAAGAGATTTGGAGTGGTTAGCGAATGTAGAAGATAGTTCAGGTTCGAATATAATGGCAGCTAAGGAGATTTTAGAGCAAATTAGTGAGTACAGATATTTTGACGAAGAGAAACTTATGGAATTCAAGGATCAGCTAAAGGATATCGAAGGACAGAAGTACGTCTTTCTTTTTTATCAACAGCAAATCATTCCCATACCCGAGGGAATTCCGGATGCCCGGGAAAAACGTGTTTCATTTAATGTTGATAAAATTAAACAGTCTTTTGCCGATTCCTCCATTAATATCAATTTCATATTTTTAACAAAGACAGAACAACATCAGTTGGACATGTTCAGGATGGATCCAACAGGTTTGAAGTTGGATAATATATCTGCAGAGATGTTCGGGGCCTTTAATGAGGTGGCTAAGGCAACGGGTGGCATCACGGATAGTTCTTCAAATATTGCCTCCTCATTCCAGAGAGCTGTGATTTCATCGGAAAACTACTATCTGTTGTATTATGCCCCAAAAAATTACAAAGCCGACGGAAAATTTAAAAATATAAAAGTTAAAGTCAAAGGCAATAATTATAGAGTCACTCACCGTGCGGGGTATTTGGCAGATTAATAAACGGGGGCAACGGAAACCATATTCCTTAAAGCCCTGGTTTCAAAAGTAGAAAAAAAAGTCAATTGACCAAATTGACAGATATGCTCCGAGGGTTTACACTGAAAATAAGGGAAATCAAGATATGAAAAAGTACATTTTCATAGTTGGTGTTTTCGCATTAGGTCTTGCTCTCCTCGCCCAAGAAATCCAGCATGAAACTATTGCCATAAATATCGAAGTTCCGGTCAGGGTGTTTACAAAAGGCAAATTCGTTGAAAAATTAACCATAAAGGATTTCGAGGTCTATGAAGAGGGTGTTCTCCAGAAAATAGAAGCTCTGTATCTTGTCAAAAAGAGCTTGATAAAAAGAGAAGAAACAGAAATCGATACAAAACAGACTGTGAAAATATTCAAACCCGAGACTTCCAGGACTTTTATCCTCATGTTCGAAATGATGGATTATTTCCCCGAGATAAGAGAAACCCTCGATTATTTCTTCGAAAATGTCATTTCACCAGGTGACTCCCTCTTTGTCGTCACGCCGCTAAAGACCTATACCTATGAAACAGAATTTTTGGATGAAACACCCAGGGAGGAAATGGTCGACCAAATAAACAGAAAGCTAAAGAAAGACATCAAATCAGTGGCAATGGAATACAAAAGTATGATCAGTGATCTGCAGTGGTTAGCGAATACAGATAATCCTCTCAAGTCTGAGGCGGCAGATAAGATATTCGAAAATATTAGAGATTACAGACATTTTGATGATAAGAAGCTCATGAAGTTTAAAGATCAATTGATAGAGATTGAAGGACAGAAGTATGTCTTTCTTTTTTATCAAAAGCAAATCATTCCCCTCCCCCCTGAATTTGCGGCAGATCGGGAAAAACGCATTTTCTTTAACACCAAGAAAATTAAGCAGTCCTACGCTGATTCTTCCATCAATATCAATTTCATATTTTTGACAAAGACAAAGCAACAAAGTCTGGATATGTCAGGCACGGGCTCAAGCGAGATGGTGATGGATGATTTATCTGCAAAGATGTACGGGGCCTTTCAGGAAATGGCCGAGGCAACAGGAGGCGTCAGTGACAGTTCCTCGAATATTGCCGCCTCATTCGAAAGAGCTGCGATTTCGTCTGAAAACTATTATCTGCTCTATTACACTCCAAAGGATTATAAAGCTGATGGTGAATTCAAAAATATCACGGTTAAAATCAAAGGCAAGAACTACAGGATCACACACCGTGCAGGGTATATTGCGAACTGATCTTTTCTTGGAAAAACAATAATTCACAGAGCCAAACAATAGGATTCCCTGGTTGATAATCCGCTGAATTTACCTGATTGATGACTCGTTGAATTCAGGGAAACCTTTTACTTTCTATTTATCTTTTTCTTCTTTCTCCCAGGCTTTGATTCCGTCGGTCATCCATTTCGGTGCAGGCGCGCCCTTCAGGTGATGGTCGAAAAACTCCTGCATGCATTGAGTCCAGTGTTCCTGGTTCACCCTTTTGCGCAAGCCGTGTTCTTCTCCATTGTAGTTGAACATGTAGGCCTCTTTCCCCAGTCTCCTGAGGGCCATGATGTATTCGATTCCCTGATACCAGGGAACAGCTCCATCCTCATCATTATGGATCATCAGGAGAGGCGTCTGCACTTTATCGGCCCAGAATATCGGTGAGTTTTCGATATAACGGAACGGGACATTCCAGAGACTGTCTCCCTGGCGGCTCTGAGTCCTTTCGTACTGGAACTGCCGGACCATCCCGCTTCCCCAGCGGATTCCGCCGTAGGCGCTGGTCATGTTCGAAACCGGGGCTCCGGCCTCAGCCGCAGCAAAAATGTTGGTCTGTGTCACCATGTAAGCGATCTGGTATCCTCCCCAGGAATGTCCCTGGATGCCGATGGCTTTGGGGTTGATGTAGCCTTCCTCGATGAGCATCTGTACTCCGGGCAGCACACACTTCAGTGCGTCTCTTCCAGGATAACCGGTTCCATACTCAATATCCGGCATCCACAGCGCGTATCCATTGCTGACATAGTACGATGGATTGACAGATGTTCCAGGGGAAGGATGGCGAAAACGGTTGTGCCCTTGATGGAGTGTCTCGTAAATGTAGACCATCAATGGGTATTTCTTATTTGGGTCAAAGTTATCTGGCTTGACCAGTATCCCCTTCAAAGGCATGCCGTCCGCACTGAGGAAATCACGGAGTTCAGCTTTTCCCCAGAGAAACGGTTCCGTCTGCTTGCCAAGGTCTGTTACTTTGCGGGCGCTCTTGAAACTCAGGTCGCTCACCCAGTAGTCCGGGTACTCGTCAAAGCTGGAACGGGACCACAGGATTCTATCCGCCTTTTCAGCTTTTGTCGGAAAGCCAAAACTCTTATCATCCATGAGAAGCTTTTCTGGAAGATTTGTGCCCTTGACACGATCCTGGAAGAATCCTCTGACCATTGTCTTTTCGTTTGTTGTGCGGAGCAGCATTGTTTTGCTGGGATCGATCGTCCTTTCTTCAGGGTCGAGCCGGATATACCGGAAAGAGAGATCATTTTTCCGCCCGAATCCTTCGGTAATCATGCGGGGGTTCGATCCATCGGGTTTTATCTCCCAGATATCGTATTTGTCATAGATGAGAATCGACGCATCTTTATCGGTCCAGCCAGCGATCCCGTAGCCATATGGAGGGCTGGGAGTGTCCCAATCTTCCATGTCAAACCGGACATCCAAAGAAGCGGTGATGTTCTTGGCTGTTTTTTTGGCGATATCATAGACGTAATAATCATTATCAAGGAACCAGTAGACGTATTTAGCGTTCGGTGAGAGTCTCGCTCCTCTGTAGAGCTTCTTTTTCACCAGAGTCCGCTTTCCGGTTTTGGGGTCGATTACATAAATATCGTAGTAGGAGCCGTCATAGGAGACCATTTTTGTGTAGGGCCAGATGTTCCTGGCGAAGGCGACTTTTCCATCCTCGGATAATTCGACCTCAGGGATTTCCTCATCCGCCAGCTTGACAAATGTCTTTGAATCGATGAAATAAACCGATTCCCAGGTGTTATCCCGGACTCTCTGGGCTATCTGTTTCTGCTGGGGTTGCGGATAGGGATCGTCCCAATGCCAGAGGTCAAACGTGGCTTCTTCTTCATCCTCCTCTTCCTCCTCTTCGTCCTTCTTCGGTTCTGGGATTTCTTTGATTCCGAACATCATCACTTGGCCATCTTCACTGAAAGAAATATTGGATTTATCACTGACTGCCATCCCTTTAGGGAATCCAGGCGTTGATGAGTGAGATACCCACAAAGAGGCGGTCGCGTCTCCGACTTTCCATCCATAGAGATTGAAGGTCGGTTCATCGGCCTCATAATCATCTCTGTCAGTCAGGAAAGCCATCCGGGTCTCTTTCTTGTCCAATGCCCATTTTGTATAATTGCCTTTTCCGGCGAGGAGAGGCTTGCTGGGCCCTTTTCCTGGCTGAAGACAGTACATTCCATCTGTTTCTGGCTTTTCTTTGCTGGAGACCGTATAAAGGAAGTATTTGGCGTCCTCTGTGAAACGATAGTCCATCACATCATTGAATTCTGTTTCACTGCCATCTTTCAAGGAGCGAAGAACCAGAGGAGTTCCATACTTCTTCTCTTTTTCTTTTTCCTTCTCCTCTTCTTCTTCTTCAGCCTTTTTCTCCTCTTTTTTCTTCACCGCTTTTTTCACTTCTTCTTTCTTCTTTTCCTCCTCTTTGGCCTTCTCTTCTTCCTTTTTTTCTTCTTCTGGCAGAGCTTCCTTGAGATAAGCGACCCATCCTCCGGCTTTCTCGGGCAGCTTGAAGCTCTTTATGTCCTCGATTACAGTCACTTCCCCATCAGAGAGAGCCATGATCCCGAGTTTTTTCTTGGTTTTTTTGTCTGCTTTCTTTTTTGCCTTTTTGGCCTTTTTCACTTCCTCTTTGGACGGAGATATTATAAAGACAGCATTGGACGAATCGTAACTGAATTGAGCATTGGCCGCTCTCTCTGAATCTGTCCCTTCTCCGGAATAGCCGATGGTGTGGCGGTACATTTTATTGGTTTGTAAACTTTTGACCACGATATCCGCTTCGCCGTCCTGGGGGGTTTCAAGATAGAGAAACCAGAGCCCCTCCGCTGAGATTGTCGGCCTCACGATCGATTTCCAGGAGTCATAATCGTCATGAGTCAAGGGACGTTTGTTCGCGTCCTCCGAATCCTTGGATATTCCAGGCGAAAGGAATACCAAAGACAGAATTAAGAATAATCCAATAAACCTTGATTTTTTAAGCATGTGACCTCCTTTACAGCTAAGTCGTCAAAAAAAAGGGGACAGGCCCCTTTTTTAAGAAGAGGGACAGTCCCTCTTTTATTAAACATAAGGAATGAAAGGGACAGTCCCTAAAAAAGGGGCCTGTCCCCTTTTTCTCTAATCGGGGGAGTTGGGCGGGAAGATACAAACAGTAATGCTTTAATTGGCGGGAGCTCCTCGGTTGCCTGACTCTCATAGCAGTCGCAACGAAAAAGCTTATAGTATGGGAGGAGTAAGGTCAAGGGATTTTAATTCGAGATGCAAACATTCAATTCCCGTATCTATGAATGATTTTGTGATTGTGAAACCAGCCTTTTGATAGGCTCTTATTGCGCGTGGATTCGTATAGACAACGTCAATCCAACACTTCTGAATATCCATCACGAGAAATAGATATTTGGACAGTGTCTGGAGAGCATCGGTACCATACCCTTTATTTTTATACCTGTCTTCAGCGATAAGGATATCCAGCTCGACAGAATTATTTCTTCTATCGATTTCATTGTAATTGATCTGCCCGATGGCTGTATCATCAATGAGAATCACGAAGCATCTTCCCTTCTCCGTCGCGCTCCCATCAAAATAATACTGCTTCCAATCTTTACAGAATTCTTTAAATGTCGGCACCTGATCACCCTGGAGCTCTCCATACCAGTAAGGCGTGGCATCAGATTGAGTCGCCCACTCAAAAAACAAGGGAATCTCCTCGACTGTCATCGGACGCAACGTGACTTTATTGCCTTGTATGATCATCTTATTTCCGAAACAGGCCTTCGAATTGTGCGACCACGATGCTGCTGTTCGCGAGCGCGATAGCGTGTTTTTCGGTTGGACGAAGCCTGTTTACCTTGATGAATGTTTGCAGTCCCCCATCCTGAAGGAATTGTCTGCTGTTTCTGAAGTGCTCTCTTCCGGCTATTCGCTCGATCGACCATGTCAACAGGCTTCCCAATCTGGATAAGCGATTCCAGGGTTTCTCAAAATCGAGAAAGATTATTTTTCCCTCAGGAGATAATAGACTCTTTACTTCTTCCAGAATTTTGGTCCGTACATCTCGAGGCTTTTCGTGCAAGGCGTAAGAAATGATGACAGCCTTCAAGCGTTCCTTCTGCAATGGAATGTGGGCCGCATCTGCACATATAAAAGTGATTTGAGGATACTTGGAGGAAGCGTGTTTGATCATTTTAAAATCGAGGTCTAGGCCGATTATATCCTGCCTGCTGTTTGCGACCAATTGGCACTGTTTCCCGGTTCCGCAGCAGATATCCAGTGCGGGAAAGAGGTCATGCTGGACGATGAACTGGGCAACCCACTCCTTAGTTCTTTTTAAAAGAGGCTCTATGAAAAGGTCGTAGAGCAGGCCTCTCAAAATAATTTTTCTCAACAGGTCATCCTTGATTCATTTTCATCTAAATTCTATAGCCCCTCCCCTATTTTTATCATCTGGCGATTACGTCTTTTGTGAATTCGGAAAGTTTACCTTGGATTTCCCAGATGCGGAGTTTCATGTTCTCACGATTTCCTAAGAGATCGTCCATCTCTTCGCTCAGACTACGCAACTCACTGGAGGTGAGAGAAACGGGTTCGTGAGGTAACCGCACTCGCTCGATAGGGATTCCAGGGAAATTTTTCAGGAGTTCGTGAGTCAAAATGAGAAGACTGATCAAAGTATTGCCCTCTTCGGTTCGCGTGATTTTCACGGGATAATACAGGAAATCTGTTTTAAAGCGGTACTGAATTGCCTCGTTTGTCTTCGGATCTGTGTCCAAGGAAACGACATCGAACACAAACCACACGAATCCCTCTTCGATGTATTCCTCGACTACTTCTTTTAAAGCTTCAGGAATGACCGGATTTTCCACACCATTTGCCTTAAGATAATCATCTACCCATTCAATAAATCCATCTCCTCTCAAGACATGAGTCACGGATATATCATGGGCTCCGATTCTCTCATGGAAGGTCACTTTGCCAGCGGGAGGCCTTTCGGTTGGACCTCTAACTCCTCTAAGCCTCGTTCCAGCCAGTCTTTTTTTAATTTTTCTGTTGATGAGCGCCGTCGCCTTTCGAAAGACTTCTATATCTCCCTTTTTAACAACTGGTTCTGTTGGCAAAGGAATGACTTCGAGCACGTTTGTCGGCTCAGACGCCTTTAAGTCAGTTGTCAGGAGCAGGATTTCTTCCTGCCCGTTCCAGGCAATCATCGCTCTTTGGTTGGGCTCAAAGACTTTGACATGGGGTTTAAAAGGAATCGAAGCTCTGTCCGCATGGATGAATAGAGAGCCTGTGGAGAATAATAAAACCAGCAGGCCTGTTATCCTTTTCAATATTCCCCCTTCATATATTGTCTATGGGACAAAGACTCGTTGGATTGCTCGCTCAAACCAAGAAATTAACTAATCATTTGTCAGATGTGAAGAAACGAAGAGCGAGATTAATCCTCCTTTTATAATCTTAACAGGTATTTAGTTCTCTGACAATACGCCTTTGTTCTTACTTTTTATACCGCCAGCTGGTCAGGTCCGCTCCAGGAGGTGCACTTTTTTCCATGCGTTCCACGATTCTGGGAATGAACATCTGGTGGTATCTCAAGCGTGAGATCGCATTCGGCTGGGAGTGGTCTCCGTTCCAGCAGTGCTCAGCCCTGTCTCCGTAGTCCACTTCTCCACCGTAGTAAGGATTATTTGTGCTTTCGAGAAATTCCTCTATCAAATAGACTGCATTGTTCAGGTAGTAATTGTCCATGTCACCGCAGTAGATATGGATCTTCCCTTTGAGTTTGGGGCCGAGTGTTTCCCAGTCCCGCTGGAGGATATAGGAAAGGTCGTAGTTCTCGCGCCAGTACTCGGCGACAGAATGGTCGATTTTTCCAGTCATTTTATCCCATATGGGTCTCGGGTAGCCATCCTCTCCAACCGGGGAATAAACCGCCTGCCAGATATCCCACTGGGCACCGGAGCGGCTTTTTGTCCCGAGAACGAGCTCACGATGGTTCATTTCTTCCAGAGTGCTGCTGATCTCGCCTAGATAATTCCGGTGACCGGGCCGATGCGTGCGTTTGAATTGGCTTTTCAGGTAATACGCGTTCTCATGCTCGTAGATGTTCACGATGGTGTAAGCCCTGAAATCGATCGGGTCAGGACAGGCCGCATAGCAGCCGTTGTATTCATCCGGATACAGAACCTGGACACCTAAGGCTTCCCAGCCGCCTGTGGAACCGCCATAGAGAAACCGTGACCAGCCTTCTCCGAGGCAGCGGAATTTCTTCTCAATATAGGGAATGAGCTCGTACGTGATGGCGTCTCCGTAAGGCCCCAGGTTTTCCGAATTCACAGCATAAGAGTCATCGTAAAAGGGATTGGCGTGCTGAACTTTTATGATGACCACTCTGGGGAAATCTGGGCCTGTCCAATCCTTATAGAACTTATAATCGTATTCCTGGACGATCCTGTTGTAGCCTTGAATGCCAAATCGAGAACTGTACGTGGGCTTCAAGTTCGGGTCAGGCGGTGTTTCCCGGAAACCGCCGAATGTATACGGAAAATGCCCGTGGTTGATCACCAGAGGGTATCGCGCTTCAGGATGTTCATCAAATCCTTCGGGCAAAAGCACGCAGGCGCCGAGGTGCATGGGACGCCCCCAGAACTCTGTTAGGAGTTTGCTCTGGATTTTGACATGCTTGATGTATTTCGTGTCTCTTGGAGGTGGGATAGGAGGAATTTTTTTATCAAGAGTTATATTTATGATTTCATCTTTCCCCGGATCGATTCGAATCTTTTTGGGAGTGCTGTACAGGTTGCCAGGTGCCCGGTTCCAGCTCTGGCCCTCTCCCCTATCCATGGGGAGTTTAACGGTGTGGCCATCTGAGCGATGAAACGTTTCATAAATATGAAGAAGTGCCTGCACCCAGTACTCGCCAGAAGGAATCTCAGCGATGCTCTTCAAAGGATAACCAAAAACACTCGAATCGATGACAGCGGTATCTCCTGGCTTTAGGCCGTCAACATCGATTCCGAATATCAATTGTGTATCCGGACCATCACTGATCTGGAAACGAGGCTCCCCTGTCCCTTCCGTGGAAACCATCAACAGCATCCGTCCATCCAGAGCTTTTTGGCTCCATTTTTCAGGAAATGATATTCCAAACTGCAGCTTACAAGTTTGGCTCTCATTCCTGGGCAGTCCTATCAGGACCAATACAAGGATGACGATAGATACAAGCAAACCAAGTGTTGATATTTTAATAATCCTTTTTTGCATGAAAAACCTCCTTTAGAAATATTAAAAGTTTGCTTATCGTGGAATACTCCGCTTATAGCACAAGAAAAATTCGAATGTCAAAAAATAAGAAATATCTCAACGTTGACAGGACAAATGTTTTTTTCAAGCTAATTTTTAATCGATAACCTTTTAGTCTGCAAATGAGTTATAATAATAAAAAATTCAGACTAATACTTGTGTTTGGTGGAGGGAAAAATGAAGGCTAAACATCTTTCGACCTTGATCCTTATTCCTTTCTTTTTGGCCCATTTCTGTTGTTCAAAAGCAGATGAACAGGGAACTCAATGGAAGGGAAAAATAGAGTATGAAGATGGAGTTAAGGTCGTCAAGAATCCGGATGAACCGGTTTTCGGAGAAATTCAGTTCGAGCTTGAAGAAGATCTAATTCTTGGAAGCGAAAAAAATGAACAAGATCTTTTTGACAAGGTTTTTGATGTTAAAGTGGATAGGAACGGGACTATTTATGTCTATGACATCAGGGAGCGAAAAGTCAGAAGGATCAGCCCCGACGGAGAATACATGGAAGATATCGGTACGGTTGGCCAGGGACCGGGGGAGTTTCAAAGCCCGAGGGCAATATGGATCGACGACCGAACAGGAAACCTTTATGTTGTCGATTTCTTGAAAATTCACGTTTTTGACAAGCAAGGTATTTTCACGAATGTTATTCATTTACAGAAAATGTTCACAGAGATTTATGTTGATTCTGACGGAAATATATGGGCAAAAGGTTTTGATGTGAATGAGTCAGGAAGGTTTCATATATTTGATAAGATTTCTGCCAAGGGAGAGGTCCTGGAAGAAATCGCAAGTTTCCCGGAGATGGAAGGGAGTGAAACTGTCGGGAGAAAAGGTGATGAGGTCACTGTTGTTTCGTTTGAGCATGGTTATGAATACAAACTGTTCGTCTCCAATGTAGATGATGAATCATTCATCTACGGATACTCGAAAGTTTATGTGCTGCATAAGTATGACAAGAGCGGGAATCTGCTCAGTAAAATAGTGATTGAAGAGCGTCCTCAGGGTTTTACCGCAAAAGAAAAAGATATAGTCTTAAGCAACTTGGGTAAAAAAGCCAGGGATCAGGTCCAACTTCCCAAAACAAAGCCCTTTTTTAAATCGATCTTTTCTGATAGTGAAGGCAGGATTTTTGTCCAGAGAATGCCTTCTCCACTTTCTGATCCCGAAATACATGAGTATGATATACTCAGCAAAGAGGGATATTATATCTACAGGACAACATTCCCCTATAAGCCTCTTGTGATAAAAAACAAGAATTTTTATGCGCTCGTGTTTGATGAGGAGACAGGATTAGAATTCGTCAAGCGTTTCAGGATCAAAAACTGGAAGCAGATAAAAGCTGGGATTTAACTGGCTCGTTTGAGGTCCCCAACTTCAAAATAAATGATCGACTGATAATCAACTGACATCCAAAAAAAGTCAATAAACGAAAGTCAACATACCGGAGGATATATTTTCTCTCGTGTCCGGCGATTATAAAAATTCCCTCTATCCATCCTTTACAAAAGTCTGCTTTCTCACTATATTAGGTCAAGATGAAACTTCAGAAAAATTAGAGTTTTATACAAAGGAGGAAAGACAATGATCTCCAAAAAACTTCCAGCCATAATGATCATTTTATCCTTGATTTTTCTTGCTGACGCGTGCAGCAAGCCTTATGAGGGCCCGCCAGCCGATTTTGTGATCAAGAATGCCAAGATCGTCACCATCGATAAAGAGAAGCCGAGAGCACAAGCTGTGGCTGTACGGGGAGAGTTCATCATTGCCGTCACCTCTAATAAAAAAATCGAACAGTATATCGATAAGGCAACAACTAAGGTGATTGATGCAAAAGGCCGGTTAGTCGTTCCCGGGTTTAACGATGCGCACATCCACTTCTTGAGCGGCGGTAGCTCTATGATGAACCTGGATTTCCGGTATGTCCACGACGTTCAGGCTATCCAGAAGATGGTCGCAGAAAAAGTGAAGGAATCCAAGCCCGGAGAATTGATAAGAGGAGGAGGCTGGGAACACGAAACATTTCCGGATAAGAAATGGCCAACCAAGGAGATTCTTGACGCGGTCGCTCCCAACAATCCAGTCATGCTCAGCCGGGCGGATGGTCATTCAGTATGGGTGAACAGCTATGTCATTAAAATGTCAGGAATCACAAAAGACACGCCCGATCCTCCAAACGGCACGATCGTCAAAGACCCGGTTACAGGCGAGCCCACAGGCATCTTCAAGGAAGGTGCATCGGGGTTGTTAAAAGCAAGAAGTTCAGTCAGGTTGACGCCCGAGGAACGTGAACAACGGTCGAATAAAGCGTTAGAGCTGGCTCTGGATGCGGCCAGAAAGACTGGCGTCACTAGCATCCAGCAGCTCAACGGAGGCTATGACCGCTTCCAGCTTTTCAAGGATGCAGGAAAGCTCACCTTGCGTGTCACTTTTAACATGGGTCTGACAGCGGACGAGCAAAGTTTAAAAGAATTGGATGAGCTCCGAAAACGCTTTCCTCAGGAAGACAACTGGATTCGGTTTGGATACCTGAAAGGCTTTATGGATGGGACTCTCGGTTCAGGGACTGCGCTGATGTTCGAGCCTTTTGAAGATGACCCGACTACAAGCGGGCTTCCCATGATGCCTTATGAAGAATTTGAACGAAGGTTTCTCGCTGCGGACGCCAAGGGATTTCAGGTCGGGATTCATGCCATCGGAACCAAGGCCAACAACTGGGTTCTGAACGCTGTGGAGAAAGCCCAGCAGGTGAACGGAAGACGAGACAGCCGGCACCGAAGTGAACACGCTCAGATTCTAATCCAATCTGATATACCGCGATTTGCAGAGCTTGGAGTTATAGCCTCTATGCAGCCCACACACTGCATAACGGATAAGAGATTCGCAGAGAAACGAATCGGCCTGGAACGATGCAAGGGGGCCTACGCCTGGCAGAGCCTGCTCAAGGCTGGAGTCCATATCGCCTTTGGTACGGACTGGTCAGTAGAGCCAATTGACCCGCTGGAAGGCCTGTATGCTGCAGTGACGAGAAAAGACCGGGCGGGCGAGCCGGGTGACGGCTGGTTCCCAGAGCAGAAGCTCAGTATGGAAAAAGCCATTGAGCTTTACACGCTTGGCTCTGCTTATGCGGAATTCATGGAAAACCGGAAAGGCATGATTAAGAATGGTTATCTGGCGGATATGGTCATTTTCAATAACGACCTGATGACCATCCCACACGACCAGATCATGTCCTCAAAGGTCGATTACACGATTGTCGGCGGAAAAGTGGTCTATCAAAGAGAAGGAGTAGATCAACCTTAGGCATTGCTTTTTTCATATGAAGCCCACAAAAACATCTAAAAAATGGCTGGCGCTTGAGACTGCCATGCGTGATGAATTAACCACACACTGGGGAGGAGACTGGGGATGTGACTCTGAGGTCGGCACTCTCAAAGCTGTTCTCCTGAGGCGGCCTGGATCTGAGATCGAGAATGTCAAAAATCCCGAGTCATATCGATGGCAGGGAATCATGGACCCGGAGAAAGCCCGAGCGCAGCATGATGCTTTGGCCGAGTACTATCGCTCAAACGGCGTCACTGTCCATTATGTCGAGAGAATGCGGCAGGACAGGCCCAACGCGCTTTTTATGCGGGATACGGTTCTGATGACTCCCGAAGGCGCGATTGTCGGCCGGCAGGCAATGGAATGCCGTCGCGGTGAAGAGAGGTATGCCGCTGAAGCCTTGGCTGCACTGGGTGTTCCAATCGTTCGAACGATTTCCGGAACGGGCATATTTGAGACGGCCTGCTGCCTCTGGGTAGACGTTGGAACAGTGATTATAGGGACCGGAAATCGGGCCAACATGGAGGGATTTCGCCAGGTCTTAGAGGTTCTGCGGCCGATGGGAGTGGAGCATTTCCTTCATCTCCAGATTCCTTACGGCTATGCCCATATCGACAGCATCGTTAGTTTTATCGATAAGAAAACAGCTATCATAGACCCAGCCCGAATTCCCTGGGATGTATGGAACGCTCTCTCTGAGATGGGAGTCAAGCTTCTCGAAGCGCCCTCTTCTGAAGAGACTCAAAACCTTGCCTTGAATGTCGTGGCTGTAGCTCCCGGACATGTAGTCATGGCTTCTGGAAATCCAGTGACTAAAAAGTTCTTGGAAAAACAGGGAATCCAAGTCGATGAGATTGATATATCCGAGTTATTCAAGG
>JGI2172J19969_10000588_pt1 | contig 15717 bp, 12 predicted proteins | sample DeeMarSWOR230_32_FD_19969 | JGI IMG/M metagenome (IMG submission 19969)
TTCTGGAAGAGATCACCGCTTATTCGGGTGGCGATAATGGCACCCGTAATGGCTCCGGGCAGTGTGAAAGCCGTCAATCTTAAACTCAGTTTGAAGTCATGGTATTTCTCCTGGCGGAAAGAGACAACAGCTGAGAGAGTTTGAGCGAGTATTCCCATCCGGTTGGTGCCGTTGGCGAGAGAGGGATCCAGTCCGAGGAAGATGAGAATGGGCAGAGTGATTGTGGAGCCACCGCCCGCGAAGACGTTGATGAAACCCGCTATTGAGCCGACCACGAACAGCAGAAATAACTTTAATAGCTCATCCATTGCCAATGCACCTGAGAGTAATATGAGTCACGATATTTTACCATCCAGAGAGGAAGAAGCAAAAAGTTTTTATGGTTTTTCTTTCAGTGAATTCCGTTTTAAATAGATTTCAAAACGGACGGAGATAAAAAGGAGATTGGCAGGCCAGACGCCTTTCGGGAGGATCGCCACTCCCGAAGAAATCGCCCATACAGTTATCTATCTTCTCGAAAATGATTATGTCTCTGGAGAAGTCATCGATGTGAACGCTGGCCGTTACATGGATTAAAACTTGACACTCAGTCCGAACCTGTATTTTGGGTCTGATACGTCCTGCATAGGGTAGATAACCTCGGAGAAGAGAAACAAAAACTGGGTTCCGACCGTCACATACGGATACTGATACCCTTCATTCCTTGAGAACTGGTATCCTCCTCCTGTGTATAACCTGAAGATGAGAATTTTCCTCGGAAACATATACACGGCGCCTGCCTGGAACTCGAGGTCATCGACCGATTCCCTGTAATCCAGATTCCCAGTCGCGTACACAGTACTGAACAGGCGGGCTTTAAGCCCCAAACTTGAGGGCTTGAGAAACCAGGAGAAATTGAGATAATTGCGGCTTGGATAATCCCTGTGTGGCTTGGCCAGGATTCCGCTTGCGCTTGACAATATGATCAAGGACCCCACCAAAATGGTCAAAAGTTTCTTCTTCATTTGTTCCTCCATATTTGTTTTCTGGTTCTGTCAGAAACATAAGCAAATATCATGCCAATTTCTTCCCCCTGTTATGCTTCTTCATCTGCCCTAAAAAGAGGACAGTTGTGAATATAAAGAACAGATCTGAGAAGTGCCGGGTTAACCTTAATTATCCTTGATTATTCATTTGAGGAATTGATGTCTATGCCGGACATTCAAAAATTCAGAGACATGAATGAGGATTAAACTCCGAAAAGGCTGGAAAAGGTTTTGGATGAATCGAATAAAATGTGAGTGAGGCATGGTGAATCGAGTGAATTCAATCGGTGAGGGGTTGATTTAAAATGCTGTGTCACTGCCTCATAGGCAAGAGAGAACCGTTACTACTCAGTTTCTTTTGGACTCTCCTCTTCAGGCTGGGGATTTTGAGCTGTTTCTGTTCCTTCCACATCCTGTCCTTCTTTCATCATCTTGACAGTGCCATCGAAAAAGGCGTTGTCAGAGATCATCACAGCCGGAGCGAGAATTTCGCCTCTGTACTTCCCCGTGTCACGAAGCTCAACCTTTTCGTGGGCCATCACCTTTCCCTCGACTTCGCCTTCAATAATGATGTACTGAGCCTTCACTTCTCCTTTGAGCTTTCCCGTTTTTCCCACTAAGAGGAGAGCTGTTAGATCAATCGTCCCCTCGAACTCTCCGTTTAAAAAAAGATTGTGAGAGCCTTTAACGCTTCCCTTAACGCTTAGTCCTTCGAATATTGCGGTTGTGTCCGCTTTCTGAGTTTTCTCCAGCGAACGGAGATTCATTTTCATCTTATGCCCCTCCTATCCAAGAATTTAGCGAACCAAATTTCAGGGAGAGAAACTTGCTTTTTTTTGTGTACATGCAATTTTCCTCGACCTTATATAGAATCCCCGCCTGAGATCCACTCAGGAAGGATTATACGAATTTCTGTTCAATGCTTATAGCACAGGAGTGGTATGAAGTCAAATATGAAAGAGCATGCTTGTTTTTAATATCTTTGCCAGAATTCCTGATTATTTCATCAGAGCAGAGGGATTTTGGCTCTGATAATCACTCTTTCCCCAGTATTTTTCAAAAAATTTGTCCAACACTAAACATGACACCGTTCCGTTTTCGATGACCACCCAAACATCGCCATAATTGTATTTCACGTTTCCAGCGTACCATTCGAGTACAACTTGAGGTTTTCCGGCAGCTTTGATGACTTCATCCGGCGTCATTCCTATTTCAATGTTTTCCACGTAGGGTCGAATATTTTCCTCCAGGGGTTTTTCTTCCATTCTGGATCTGGTCTTTAACCGGATTTCGAAAGACAGAGAATTGACAGGACTTTTACGCTTTATCCTATCTTCTGATGGTTGGCCAGGTTGTGATGCTTTTAATTTGGGCTCGAGACGTTCTCTTTCAATGGCTTTTTCCATGTCAATCCTTTTAACTGGCATTGAGGACCTCCGCGGTGAGTGCTTCGAAATCCTTTGACCCGTTTGACCGAGGGGCATACTCAAAGATGGTCTGGTTCTCGATTCTTGCTTCACCGATCGAGACATTCTTTCGGATTCTCGTTTTGAATACTTTTGATATCCATTTTTCTCTCGCCACTCTGTCGATCTCCCTCGATATAATAGTTTGCTTTTCATAAAGGTTAACCAGAACACCGAAGATATCGATAGCCTGATTACCTCGGGCTGAAATTTCTTGGGCCACTTCGATGTACCGTTCTGCTCCCATGATAGAATCGATACCCGGGCTTACAGGGATCAGGAGATTATCACAGAAGATGAGGGCGGCTCTGTTGATAAGTGTATCAGTGGGAGAAAAATCACAAAAAACAAAATCGTACTTAAAATCCTTGATGAAAGAAATGCGTTCCTCAAATTTGAAAATTCCAAAATCATCCTTTGTGAGCTGTCTCTGAGCGTCATACAGTCTTTTTCGGCCGGATGTGATGATATCCAAGTTTTTGCGGACCTCAATGATCACGTCCTGGTGGCCGTCGTTGAGCAATTCTGAAAGCGTATGCTCTGAGGCGATGTTGAAATGGCCTCCCACATTCCCCTGAGGATCGCAGTCGACAATTAATACCTTCTTCCCCTTACGTGCAAGTCCCGCTCCAAGATTGATGGCTGTAGAGGTTTTGCCGACGCCGCCTTTGGAAGTCGCGATGGCTATTTTCTTCAATGCTTATATCCTCTTCTTCTACCGCTCCTTACCGTCAGCGTACACGGAGAAATCTTTCTCCTTCCCCTTCAAAAGGATTTATAGCACAGGAAAAATCTGATGTCAAAAATAAATAAAATCAGACTTTCCCAGATGAAAAGGTGATGATGGTTCGAAAATAGAGACGGTTTGACTTAAGAAATAATTAAGTCTTGCAGTCTTACCTTGACGGGCGGTGATGGTGTTGAGAAGATATAAGAGAGGATGTGTTTTAGGATTCCCACTCAAAGTCCGGGAGGAATTTAGAAAGAAATTTTTCCTGTCGCGGGGATCAATCTCGTCTCTCCTTTTTTCTTCGGTCTCCCCTGCGACGGTCGATTAATCTGCGCCTGTCTGTACCGGACCGTCGCTCAGGTCCCTGGTATTTAAAGGGATCTTTTCTTTCTTCCTTTTTCATATGGCCTTCCTCCAATCACCAATTCTCTTTTTTAGATTTTGAGGAGTGTTGATGCGTACATAAAAAACAAAAAACATTTTTGGAGATAATCCCCTTAACTTAAACCTTAAGAAGTCTCCCTCTGTGCCCCAAAGCTTCTAAAGGAATGATCAGTATCATCGAAATGATAAAAGACTCGTTAGTGTTTATAATATTTTCAAGTTTAAGTCAAGGATGAAATCAACCATATAAATGGGGTCAGGCCTCGACATTAGACATCTCAAGATTTATGTTATCCATTGTTATCAAGAAGCGCAGGAATCAACCGATAAACCAGATAAAAATGTTTAATGTCGAGCCCTGACCCCAAAGTAGTCATTCTCACTGAGGGTCGAAGACAGAGCATTTATAAAAGTGGGCAAAACGGAGGAAAACAAATGACGAGATCAAACCTCTTGAGCCAGAAAGTAATCCGCCACTCTGATGTTATATTTATTCGGATCCAGAGATTTCACTATCGTCCTCTTGTAGTCTCCTTTTTTTGGGTTCATTTCTGTGAGATCGATGATGTCTCCGTCGATTTTTTTCCCCTTCCTGTTAGTGATAAGTTTCACCTTGGGCCTGAGCATGAACGCTATTTCTGGATTGGCTTCCATCACGATGCCGAGCTCTTTAGTGTCCAGGGAGACAAGTGAGCCGATTGGGTAGACTCCTACCAGGTTGGCGAAGACCTTTAGTAAGACTGGGTCGAACTCTGTGCCGCTCTTCTCCATCATTAAGCTCAAAGCCTCATCTCTCGTTAGAACATGTTCACGATAGGGTCTTTGGGTCGTTACAGAGTCAAAGAAATCGCAAATTTTAACGATTTTGCTATAAAGGCCAACCTTTTTTCTTTTCCAGTACTTGGGGTAGCCGGAAAGGTTTGCCCAGAGATGGTGCTCCAGGGCAACATAAAGGGTTTGCACCGGGAGATAACTCGAATCTTTCATGTTGAGGAGTTTTTCGACTCCNTGGAANGTGTGTTTTTCAATGATTTTTCTTTCTTCTTCGCTCAATTTATCNTTCTTTTCCAGGATTTCTTTGGGGACCTCCAGTTTTCCCANATCATGGAAAAAGGCGCTCAAGCCCAACTCTATCATTTCTTCTTTATCNAATCCCAGTCTCCTTCCGAAACTCACGGCTAAGACGGCAACATTTGTTGAATGGTTGACTGTATATTCGTCGTAATTTTTTATGTTGGTCATGCCTATCATGAAAGACTCGTCTTGGCTGATGAGATTGACTATGGATTGAATCAGCCTGCGGGAAGTCTTCCATGGAACTTTTTTGTTTTCTTTTTGTCTCGCAAATGATTCTTTCAAGTGGGACATGCTTTTGCAAAAGACTTTTTTGGCGGTTTGCTTAACATTCTCTGCTTTGATGCGGGCCGCCGGGTCATAAGGATGGATTTTTTCTAAGAATATATGGTCGATTCCTTTGCCTTTCAATTCTGTCTCAAAATCTCCGAATGGATCATCCTTTTTTCCATTAGAATTGGCGAGATGAGTAACGAATTTTGCAAGTTCATCGTCATCCAGGCCAGGTTCGAAACCTACAGTTCCAATTTCTTTTTTTTTGAATTCATCAGCCAAGAATTTAAAGTTATGAAAGCTGGCAAGGTCAAATTTTATCCTGCTGTTGTTAAAAAATAACGTATTTTCCTGAAACTGAAACAGGGCTCGACCTTCTTCCGCAAAGATTTCCTCGATTGAAGAATAAAGTGAGCTGATGTGTTCTATGAATGTCAGGTTATTGAGTTCATAGATTTGAGCGGTTTTTATAGCGGAGGAAAAACGAATGAAGATATTTTCGATTCTTTTCGAGAGGACTTTATTAGCGGGTGAAGAAGGCTTCTTTGATTTTTTCTTATCCTTTTCTACCTTGTAATTAAGCACTTTGTTCGCCTGAAAGGATTTTGTTCGATTCAAAATTTTGGGCAATTTTCCTTAGCGAAAGACAGCACGCCTTCCGGATGGTTTTATTCCGAGATTTTGCTCCTTCCTCAAGAATTCTCCGGGCTTCAGGGATAGCCATTTTTTCCAATGCGGGGACTGCACAGAGACGGGTCTCATTCTGCTTTGTTTTATAGAGAATGCTCGACTTCTTCAATGGAGCGGAGCAGGGTGCTGACTTCTTGAGATTGAGTCTCAGCTAAATATTCTAAGAGAACCCTCTTCTCTTTTTTTAATCTTTCCTTGAAATCTCTTTTCTCAGCTATCTGGATGAGACGAGAGATTGTGGTCTGGTCTTCACAGCGTTTAAGGCCCAATGCTGCCCTGGTACGGACTTCTCCATTTCGATCAGAGAGAAACTCTATAAGGTAAGCGTTGGTCCTTTCGTCATGGATTGTTTCCAATGCGTGTATGACAGAGAGCCGCACTTCTTTATTTTCGTGACCAACAAACTTTTTAAGGAAGGGGAGAGCTTTTGTGTCGCCAATCTTCCCTAATATTCCTAAGACTTCTTTTATCAATTTTATTCTGTGGTCTTTGGTAATATTAAAAAGAGAAGCGATATCTTTTTTTCCGAGTTCATACAGGAAGTTTGAAGCCTTCAACCGGATGATCGGGTTTTCCGTTTCTTCCCAGATATCGGCCATGAGAGGGATGGTGCTGGGGCCGAGAAGCTTCAGGTATCTAAAGAAGGAGTCAAAATCAGCAATCTGGCCGTTTATGTATAATTTCTTCAGGTAGGCTAGAGAGCTTTCACTCTTAATGTTCTGAAGAGTTTTCTCGATTAATTCCTTTTTTTCTTCAAATTGACCAGAGAACAGGTCGGACAATTCCTGCAGACGATTTAGGATCAGAGAGGCGAGGGCAAAGAGGGACTTGTAGACGGCTTCTTTATAGAATTGATCGAGAATGTTTAAAATGGATGAAAACGCGTCAATTCTATCCTCCATATAAAGGATTTCGAATAACAGCGTGACCATCTCGGTCATTGGAGGCGTAGCCCGATGTTCTACGAGCATTGATTCAATCACTGGAGATTCCCCCCCGTTGCCAGATGACATCTGAAAGGGAAGAGAGATGTCTTCCAGAGTGACTTTGTCGTCCTCTTCTTCCCCCTTGATATCCGTTGAATTGAGGCCTAATGCGACGCTCCTTTTACGCAATTCTTTCCGGTCATTCGAAGCGAGTTTAATTTTTCCCTTTGTGAGCTCTTCTTTATCGATGTTGAAGCGTACTTCTTCTCCGCCTTCTCCTTCTCCTCCGATTTCCGAATCGAGGAATTCATCCACAGCAAAATAGCGGATATGAGGAAAATCCTTAATCCAGAGTGAGTTGACAATATCACTGTCATCCGGAGGAAGGTCTGCATTGTCCTTGATGACTTTCAGGAAATCTTGAAGTTCTTCTTTATCCAAACCTTTGTAAAAAGCCAGTTCTCTGATTCCATCCTTAAAGAAAAGAAAAGGTAGACTGGCCTTTTTTTGTCCGTCTTGGAAGACTGTTTCTTTCTTGAAGGTGATGCTGAACTCGTCGATGATGAGTTTGAGTTCTTCCTCTTCGTCGAGAAATTTTTGTATTTTCTCGTTAAACGTATTAATGAGACTTTCCACGGTGGGATTTTCTGGCGGGTATATTCTCATGGAGGCGAATGCCTTGGCAAAGAGATTGAGTACTTCCTTTGCCCTCTTGATACTCGCGGCTTCTGGGAGAAATTCATTATAGTTCGAGGAATTCTCCATGTCCGATGGAAAGAAAGAATTTAATCTCTCTTTTCTTCCAGTCGTGACATCGATCTCAGATGACATTGGCTCACTCACCGGTTTTAAATGAGAAGAGGTTAAACTTCGGCCGTTTCACACGGATTGAAAACAGTAAGGATTGGAATTCTATCGGAGGGATTGAGTTGCCTGGGGTAGTTTTCATAGGGTCTCTTCTTTTTCCCCTCAGTCAATTTTTCTCTCGATAACCATCGATGAGATTTTCATAATGTAATTCACCCCGTAAAAAAAGGGCAAAGATTTAGTCGGTCCCGATAAATAAAAATGGAAAAAAAATTTGACTTCGATGAATACGGTTGAATTGAATATGTTATGAAGACTCCGGAATAGGCTTTGTCTTTGTCCTGACTGTGTCAGATTCTTCGACCTAAGAGATTTCATCCTGCCTCTCTATTTAAGGAGTGGAAAAGGTGTAGATATTTGTAATAAATGAACAAGGCTTTGAAAATCGCCTTTCAGGGTGAATCTGAGGATGATTTTTATCATCGTTTCTCACCCCCTCCTCTCACCCCTGATGCGTGAGGAAGTGATCTGATGATGAAGTTGTGTTAGATATGGGGTGGAGGTTTGAAAGAGAGCATTTCCTTTTCCAAATTAGCTTGGTGTGAGGGTCCCAAATCTTGGCTTCAAAATTATCACACAGGAAAACTGAAATGTAAAAAGGAAAAATAGTGAGTAAAGATAGCCCGAGTGTGAAAAATTAAGCAAAAATCAGGAAGCCGAGATATCTATAATCGAGGAATGGATTCAGGTTTTTGGTTTCTCTGAAGGATGAATTCTGGCTGAGACTTCTTCTTCTATTGTCCCGGCTCTCTCGTCCAGACGCTTTCCATCTTATTCTTGAACCTTATCACACCGTTACTCGCGGGGTGATAATAGAAGGGAAATTCGTACTTCTGAAAACCTCGCACCACGTATGAAATGGTGTAAAGAGTCCACTCTTCATCGGCAATTCTCTGAATCTTCATGTCCTTGATGAAGAAGCTGCTGACCTGGCCGTCTTTGGATCCAAAGCTTATCTCTTCCTTTGTTATCTGGAAAAAGCACCCTTCATAAATTGGAGTCGGAGTCTTCCATATTCCCACGAGTGAATCCGGAATAACGGGTTTTCTTGCACATCCGTAGACAAGCAATACAGAGAGGATGACGAATATGAAACTTATCTTTTTTATTTTCATTTGAGTTTCCGCCCTATTTCATATGGGATAGCGCCCGGTACTGGACTAGCCGGGCATAAATTTTGTGATACGGAATCGTTCTTTACATCTGCAGTGAATCCTTGCCTGTGACAAAGCCGAATAGGCTTTTCATCCTCACGATATCTGAAGACATGCTGAAACGTTTGTATAGGAAGTGATAATCGTCTGTTGAACCGGGCCATTTTACTTTTTACTCTCTTTAGCCATGACTTTCAGAAAGGCATCCACCACTTTGGAGTCGAATTTGATTCCTGCTCCTTCCTTGATATACTTGATTGCACTCTTGTGGTCAAGTGCTTTTCTGTACGGACGGTCTGAGATGAGAGCATCATAGGTATCGGCCACGATGAAGATGCGGGCTCCCAGGTTGATGGATTCTCCCATAAGCCCGTTCGGATAGCCCGTTCCATCATAAAACTCGTGGTGCTGGAGAACAATGGGTATGACATCAGAATACGCAGCAATGGGTTCCAGGATTCGTGCGCCTAAAGTCGTGTGTTTGCGCATCAACTCTAGCTCATCAGGAGTTAAATTCCCTGCCTTATCGAGAATTTCAGGCGGGATACCCAGTTTTCCGATGTCATGGAGTAAGCCCGCTCGACGAAGGTCATCGAGCTCTTCTTGGGCAAGTCTCATGACCTTGCCGATTTTTATGGCCAGCTTTGTGCTCCGCTCAGAGTGTCCCGCTGTCCAGGAAGATTTGGCGTCGATAGCCCGGGCCAGGGCTCTCAGTGTGCCCCAGTTCAGCTCATTCAACTCCTCGATCAACCGGGCATTTGAAAAAGCGACGGCCACCTGGTTAGCCAGTCGGCGGGCATTGTCAAGGTCCTCCTGGGAAAACTTGGGCTGTTTGATATAGCCGAGCGCGATAATCCCAGCCAATCCTTCTTTGAGGAAAAGAGGCAGCACCAGGAATGATTTGATTCCTCGTTTGGCCAGAGGAGTGAGGTAATGAGGAAGATTCTCTTCCAGTGTGATCATGAGAGTTTCTGGATTATCTTTGAGTGTTTGCATTTCTTCTGGCGTGATCTTGACTGTCTCTACGTGACTTTCTTTGCCGTTCTCATCTTCTCCGATATAAGTCTGCGCTGTATCGACAGAGCTTGGGTCGATGACAGTTATGCTCATACTTTTGCAGGGAAAAACTTCCCGTACGCGGGCAACTAAGGTATTCACGATTTTTTCCGTATCCAGGACCGAAAGAATGGCCCTATCGATTTCGCCCATCGCGACCAAAGCTCTAAACTGCTTTCCCAGCTGGCTGGCCATTGAGTTGAATGATTCCGCAACCTCTTCGAATTCGTCGTTACTTGTGACCATGACTCGACTGTCAAAATCTCTTTTGGCGAGGCGTTTCGTCCCCTCCTTGAGCCTTTCGAGCGGCACCATGCTTCTCCGGATCTGAACGATACTCAGGAAAAGAACGAACCAGAGTGAAGCCAAGACGAGGAAAGGAAACCATCTCTTGAAAACCACAAGTGGCTGGAGGACATTAGTTTTTTGTTCACTCAACACGAGTTTCCAGTTATCGGCAAGGAAAATATTCCCAAGTACAATGGGTCGGAAACCGGCAATATAGTTTTTTCCCATGTGTGTCCATTCGAAATGAGATGGCCTGTTTTCTTCCATTTGGAGCTGGGCCGAATCAGGAAATGAGATTGGAAGCCGCAAGGTTGTCTGAAGAATATTGTTGGATTGATCCATTATACACAGTTGAGATCCGTAGAGGAGAAAATCATCTTTTAAAGTGGACCAGATAAAAGAAGGATTGATCTCGGCCAAAAGTAGGTCTTTTGTCTGACTTGCCGGGCGGATCGCCACTCCCATGATTATTCGGATTTGTTCGTTTTCCCGGAAATCGGTTATGATCATGGTCATTCCGCTCAGGATTATTTCTTTGGCTTCCTGGGAGATTTCGGGGAGATTGGATACATGACCGAAGAGATGTCTGGACGTGCCGTCTTCAGCAACAAGGGCTAGACCAGAAAACCGAGGTTTGAAGCCGGATTCGGGTTCTTGAGGAATGGAGTAATAAGACTGTTCCGGATTAGTTATGAGGTTGGCGGCAATCATCTTTAGGTTGTCATCGAGGTGAGAAAAACCTTGATAGATATATTGGGCCATACTTCCGGTTGTTTGACGGAGACGCTCTTGACTTTGTTCGCGGAGTTGACTTGTCACTGATATCAGGGAGATAACCGCCTGGACAGTTATTGGAAGCAGGGCGCAGGCGACAAAGAGGAAGAAGATACGTTTGGCGACTTTGCTGCGAAGGAAGGTCAGCTCAAGTTTCATACTCTAAGAGGGAGATTAGTACTTATATGCCAGGCCTACAAAACCCCCATTGTTGGCACGGATGATGTCATCGTGGCTGGCTTCGGCTGTAAGGGGGGCTTTACTGTCTTCGTCTTGTCCCATGCTGTAGAGGTCAAAGTCGGTATTGAGAGGAACCAGAAACCGGTCTTTCCGCAATTTATCCTCGAGCTCGGTTTTATCCAGTCCGAAAATGGCCATGTACTCGTAAGGATTTCCCCATGGGTCCGTTGGGTTCGGCTCGCCGATCTCATCCAGAGTTGCGGGAAGCCTTCCGTAATCGATCATGAAATCCTCGATCTTCTGCCCCATCAGAGCGATTTTCGATATGGCCTGGTTGACTTTTGCTTTGTACATTGCATTCGTGTAAACGGGCACTCCAACCGCCATGAGGGTTCCGATTATGGCAATGCCGAGAAGCAGTTCTATCAGAGTCATAGCCTTCTGGTGTCCTTTCTTTTTAGAGGATAAGAAAGGAATGGGAGTTTTAAGCCAGCGTGGCGAAGGGAATCGGCTGGCTAAGCTTTTAAGTATGTTTTTTCTCATTTTTTTCACTCGATTATAACTTTTTGAGACAGGGATATTTCCTGACTCTTTTTATGGAGGCGCGATAAGCCCTCCGTGAAATCTATCAAACGCGCATGCATTCAACTCAAAGTTTGAATACTTGTAAAGAGCTTGTGATTTCTTCAAGAATACGAAATCGCTCTTTCCCGTCCGCTACCTTCCTTGGCGGAGATTGTTTAGGAATTGTACCATGATAAAATTTTAAATGTCAAAGCGTAAAACGGCAATTTCACTTTTTGAGGGCATGAATTTTCACGCAGAAAACAAAAAAAATTTTCGTCAAATGCTCACGACCACCCCCCATAAATATGAATGGTGATGGCTTGATCCAGGCCTCCAGGTTTTATAGTATTTTTTATTTTTGTACCCGCTTCCCCTGAAATTCATGAAAAAATACAATAAATTTCATACGCAATCTTATAAATATAGGTGAAGTAGAGAGCTGTCGCCAGTCATTATGTTTATGCAGAAAATCATCGTCATTAGCCTTTTCTAACGGGAGATAATCCTCTTTGAGGGTGAGAGGAAAAACGAAAAAATCACTGCAAAAATCATCGCAAGAGGCTATTGGTAAACAGCGTGATTTTAATTATCTTTGTCCGAATTGTTAATGGAATGTTGGAGATGTCGATTGCAACAGAAAAGAGAGAAAGATTAAATTGACCCTCAACCCATTTTTGATTATAAACATTAAACAGCCATGAAGTGCTGGCTTGATAGAATGCGGAAGAGCGTGAGATGGAAAAGATAAAATCCTATTTCTTCAAGCATTTTGAAAAAATTCTTGTTCTTTCCATTTTACTCATCATTGTCCTCATCAATTTTTTTGTTCCTTATAAAATCGGGTTCCTCAACTTTTTTTATCTTCCCATAATCATAGCCGGCTACTTCCTGGGAAAGAGGATGGCTGTTCTCACTGCGTTTCTTTGTATTCTGGTTGTTGTCATATTTGTTCTGATTTCTCCTTCGCTCTTTTTCACAGCCGACACAGAGAATACCTATGTCATTGTCAGTCTCATCGGGTGGGGTTCCTTTTTAATCCTGACCAGCGCAGCGATGGGGTATCTTTACGAAGAAAAAGAAAAGAGAATCAAAGATTTGAAAGCCGCATACATCGGAATCCTGGAGATTCTTTCCAAATATCTCGAATCCGCGGATCGATACACTCAGGGACATTCGGTGCGGGTGTCTCATCTCGCTGAAGACATTGCCCGTTTTATGGATTTGCCTTCGTATGAGAGAGAGAATATAAAAACCGCCGCATTGCTCCATGACATCGGGAAGACTGAAATAAGCATGGACATCGTCAAGAAGGCTGCCTCTCTTAGTGATAAGGAAAGAGAGCTGATGGCTGAACATTCAGAAAAGGGAGCCCGCATCATATCTCTGGTAGGCGGGGTGCTTGAAGAAGCCGTGCCGATTGTCCTGGCCCACCACAAATTCTATTTTGAGAATAAAACGGCATCAGATAAAGAGAGGGCTGATATTCCCCTTGGGGCCGAAATCATCGCTGTGGCTGATGCCTATGATGCCATGATCACTGACAGGCCTTATCGAGCCGGAATGCCTCCATGGAAAGCGTTTGAGGAGATTGAGAAGGAATCCGGGAAACAGTTCCGTCCCGATGTGGTGAAAGCTTTTAAAGAAGTCCTTATGTCGAGCGAGAAGTACAGCAAGGAAGAGAAAGTCACCCCTTAACCTGAATCATTCATCGTCAGAAAAAATACCTGATACCAACACTTGATGTGAGTCTTAATTTCGTTGCTGGAGTCAGGTCAAGCACAGGCCCGAGTTCGAAGAATATATCCAGAGGGGATTGTTCAAATATGTAACATATTCCGATTGGAATCCGGATGCCAAGTCTGTTGTCTCCTCCTCTGGCTCTGATTCTAAACCCAATCCCGAAATAGAACGGAAGTTTACCCTTTTTCACATTGAAAAGATTGAAGTCATGGTAGAGATAATCAGCATGCAAATGAAATGAAGATGGTGTGACTAATGACCAGGCAACCGCACCGTCTAGCGCTGATTTGTCGTCAAGCCATTTCTTTGCGCTAATGCCTGTTGGCTCTCCGAGGATAATTCCTAGCCCAAAATCTTTATCCTGAGAGCGCGCGATACCACTGAAAAGCACGATGCCTAATGCAAGTATCAAAAATCCCTTCTTCATTGTCTGGCCTCCTTAGAATGAATGGATATATTTCTTTTTATAGATGAGTGATTTTTTTCCTTTGTATCCTTTTTTCTTAAAAAAGTTTATGGCAAAGAAATTTTATGCCATGATTTTTTGCTCTCGAACAGATTTTCAATATATTTGTCAATCTAAAAAATCCTTTTTCTTGTGGCGAGGGATTGAATAACCGGAAGTGAAAATCAATAGTGATGTGCATGTCTAACTGAGAAGAAATTCTCGATTGGCAAAATGGATTCGTCGATTAATCCTTTTACTTTGTCCAGATTATTTCAGGCTGATTCTGGAATCTAATCTCTCCGCTGTTTTTTGGGCTGAAGAAAAAGGAAAATATGGACTCCTGTCCTTCTATATTCACATAAGTCAATGTGAATAAGGTTTCTTCCGTGTCAGGAACTTTCTTTTTCTTGATTTTTTTAATTGTGTTGGCGTTGACCTCTCCTCCAAGAGTCCTGAAGATAATCTTATCCGGAGTCAACTCGAAACTAGTCTCCTTGTAATTAGAGTCGGCGGTATTCCATGTCCCTATCATCTCATCTGATATGGATGCTTTTTTCCCGCATCCGTAGACAAACACGATAAGGAGAATAGTAAGAACAACAAATAACCTTTTTGGTTTCATTTTAATCCCTCCATGGCATTTGAAGTGCCAGAAGATATATGATAGCGAGTATCAACTGACTCTCGATAATCATAATACACTTTTCGAACAAATGAAACAGGCAAGTTTTTAAGCCAGTGACTCGCTGGTTTTTCTCAGCCTGGACACTTTGGGATGTCCTGCATTTATCTGTTCAGCGGCTTTTCAGTGCCCATTCTGAATTCATTAGTGAATATAATGATGAAATAAAGCCTTCTCTGGTTCAATACCCTTAAAGGGTGAATTAGGAGGTGATTTTTCACTCCTTTTCTCACCCTTAAGGGTGAAAATATTTTATATTTTTGTTCCTGCCCTGATAATTTGACTCTTTAACTGTGACTTGCTACTCTGTTTTTAAATAATGAAAGATTAGACGGATATGAAGTGTCCAAAATGCCACTCCGAAAATCCCGCTGACAGCAGTTTTTGCAGCAAGTGCGGATCGCCCCTTCTTTCCTCAGAGAAAATCGTAGATTCTCACACAAAGACGCTCGAGATGCCTTCTGGTGTGCTCGCCCGAGGGAGCACGTTCGCAGGAAGGTTCGAAGTTGTCGAAGAGCTCGGGAAAGGAGGCATGGGTGTTGTCTACAGAGTATTCGATAAGAAAATAGACGAGGAAGTGGCCCTGAAACTCCTCAATCCCGAAGTTTCATCTGACCTGAAAACCATCGAGCGGTTCCGGAACGAGTTGAAACTTGCCCGCAAGATATCCCACAAGAACGTTTGTCGGATGTATGACTTGAATGAGGAGAAAGGAACTCAGTACATCACCATGGAATACGTGTCCGGAGAGGATTTGAAAAGCACGATCATAAGAGTGGGCCATTTGAGTATAGGGAAATCTGTCGCGGTGGCCAGGCAGATATGCGAAGGACTGCTGGAAGCGCACCGGTTGGGAGTTGTTCATCGTGATCTCAAACCCCAGAATATCATGGTCGATAAAGAGGGGAACGTGCGGATTATGGATTTCGGGATCGCCCGGTCCCTGAAGAAGAAAGGATTAACAGGGACAGGGATAATCATCGGAACCCCAGAATACATGTCTCCTGAACAGGCAGAGATGAGAGAGGTTGACCAGCGTTCAGATGTTTATTCATTGGGAACGATCCTGTATGAGATGGTGACCGGGAGGGTGCCTTTTGAGGGAGAGACACCCTTAAGCGTGGCCATGAAGCACAAGAGCGAACAGCCTTCTGACCCGAGAGAGCTGAATGCTCAGATCTCTGAGGCTCTCAGCCATGTGATCCTGAAGTGCATGGAGAAGAAAAGGGAAACTAGGTATCAGAGGGCCGAAGAGCTCCTTTCTGAACTCAAAAGGATAGAAAAGGAGCTGCCCACCACAGAAAGAATCATTTCCAGGAAAAAACCGATCACCCGTAGAGAAATAACTGTGAAATTCACTCCAAAGAAGTTGCTCATCCCTGCCATTGCTGTC
>JGI2172J19969_10000591_pt1 | contig 15689 bp, 16 predicted proteins | sample DeeMarSWOR230_32_FD_19969 | JGI IMG/M metagenome (IMG submission 19969)
AGGAAGGGCTGCTCGAAACTGGCGAGAATACCAGAGAATACGGGATGCATTGATCAATCTGGAGCCTGATGAAACTCTGTGTGTCCAGTCAGGAAAAGCTGTCTACGTGGCTAAAACCTATAAAGAAGCGCCTCGGGTTATTATTGCCAATTCCAATTTGGTTCCAAGATGGGCTACAGATGCTCACTTTGACCATTTGGATGAGTTGGGTTTGATGATGTACGGCCAGATGACTGCAGGATCATGGATTTATATCGGGTTCCAGGGAATATTACAGGGGACCTATTCCACCATGTATCATGCGGGCAGGCAAGCAGGAGGCAGCCATCCCAATCCATTGGAGGGTAAGTTCGTGTTGACTGCGGGATTGGGAGCGATGGGACAGGCCCAGCCCCTGGCTGTTACCATGAACGGTGGTGTAGGATTAATTGTGGAAGTGAAAGAAGAGAAAATTGACAATTTACTTCCTGCAGAGGATAATCCTTTCCCCAAACTGGATGAAAAAGCTGACAGTCTAGAGGATGCACTGGAACGAGTTGTGAAGTACAAAAAATCAAAGACCGCAAAGTCCATAGGATTGGTAGGAAACTGTGGGAAAACCCATCCAAAACTGGTGGAACTGGCTCAGAACAATTCTGAATTGCTTCCTGATTTTGTCACTGACCAGACTTCTGCCCACAAATTGGAAAATTACATCCCTGTAGAATACAATAAAGAGTATCAAGAGTTGATCAAGACAAATCCGGATTTAGGCAAACAAGAATACGAGGATAAATCGCAGAATACCATGATAACCCATATGAAAGCGTTACTGCAATTAAAGAAAATGGGTTCCATCATATTTGAGTATGGGAACGGTATTAGAGCAAAAATTGAAGAAGCCAGAGCTATAGGAAAAGATGCACCCATCATTAAAGAGGTGCAGCCCGTGTTAGATGAGTATGGTGATCCAGTAAAGAAAAAGGGGGAAATTCTGCGGCGGAAGCAGTATGTTTATCCTGGATTTGTGCGAAAGTACATCAGACAGCTCTTCTGCCAGGGGAAAGGACCCTTCAGATGGGCAACACTCTCTGGAAAGGAAGACGACATTTTTGCTATTGATAAAGTGGTAGAGAAAGAATTTGCCACTGACCCAGAATTGAAGCGATGGACTGAATTAGCCAGAGAGTATGGGTCAATTTTCTTCCAGGGGTTACCCTCCAGAGTGTGCTGGGTTGCCTACGGTGACAGAGCTAAACTGGGATTGAAAATCAATGAAATGGTCAGAGATAATGAAATTACAGGACCCATTGTTATTGGAAGAGACCATTTAGATTGTGGGTCGGTGGCTTCTCCTACAAGGGAAACAGAAGAAATGCTGGATGAAACGGATGCTGTAGCTGATTGGCCGTTGCTGAATTTTGCATTGAATGCAGTGTGTGGTGCGTCCTGGGTGTCCTTCCACAGTGGAGGAGGTGTTGGCCACGGGTTAGCCATGCATGCGGGCATGGTGATCGTGGCTGACGGTACCAGAGAGCGAGACAAAAGATTGGAACATGTGTTAACAGTTGACCCGGGTATTGGGGTTGCCCGGCATTTTGATGCAGGGTACAAAACAGCGAGAGAAGTAGCTGAGAAGAAAAGTGTGAAAATACCAGCCCATCTGTACACATATGAATAAATAGGTTCTTCTCTTTATTTTACTTTATTTTCTTTTGTTTTATTTTATTTTAGGTTATTGATTTGGGTTCCATCATGTACCTACGTACACAATGCTGTAAATTCTGCACACCTTCATAAACAACGGGTACATTACAAATGTATGAGAAAAGTTGAACTAGCCAAAACTGGAGAGAAGATTTCAGTCATTGGCCAAGGGACGTGGGGATTGAACAACTGGAGATCAAAAGCATACTATCACAAATGGAAGAAAGCTCTCCGGAAAGGCATTGAATTGGGCATGAACCACATAGATACGGCTGAAGTCTACGGCTGGGGAAAAGCAGAAACAATAACTGGAGAAGTCATAAAAGAATACAATCGTGATGACCTTTTTATCACATCCAAGCTATTTCCTATACATTTTACGTATACCAGCATGAAAAAAGCTGCTGTAAAGAGTCTTAGTCGACTGAATATTGATTGTCTTGATTTGTATTTGATTCACTGGCCAAATCCAATAGTTTCCATTAAAAAACAGATGAAAGTCATGGAAGATTTGGTTAATGAGGGAAAGACCCGTTACATTGGGGTGAGTAATTTTTCAGTAGACCAGTTTGTAACTGCTCAGCATGCCCTCAAGAAAACGGAATTGGTTACCAATCAAGTCCGGGCCAATGTGGTTAACCAGAAACACATTCACACATCCTTGCCATACTACCAGAGACATGGGATTACTATGACTGGATACAGTCCTTTAGGTCATAAAGGGTTAACTAATTTGAAAGGAACACTTTTGCAATCTTTGGAGGAAATAGCCAATAGCCATCAGGTCACTATTCAACAGATTGCTATTGCCTGGCTGATTAATATGGATAGGGTGATAACCATTCCCAAAGCGTCTCAGACGAAACATGTAGAAGAGAATGCTGCTGCAGCAGAGATTGTTTTATCATCAAAGGAGATGAATATGCTCTCTAATCCATCTAAATAACTCGCTTTTTTTCTACAGAATGGTGGAAAGCATCGGCAGTAAAACAGCAGAGCGCAGTAAGGTTTATAAACAGTGAAAGAGGAAAAATACTTGTGTCCGGGATAGGCTAGTCTGGTCTAGACTGTGGGACTGTGGATCCCACGACCCCGGTTCAAATCCGGGTCCCGGACCTTGACATTTTGTCTGAATCTTTGCCAATTTCGTGACAATTAACGAATGTTCTTTAGTTATCTTGTGCATTCTGAAAGGATCTAAAAACTCAATAAAATCCAAATCATTGGAAATGCCAATGATACTCACCTTTGCTCTCTTCAAATCGGAATTGATCCTCGTTAGATCGTACAGAACAGTGCTACTCCCCTTCTTGAGTAATCGATCTATTTCATCCAAAACTACAATAACGAGCCGTTCTTCTTTATCTGTTGCACGCACAAAACTTTCATATACCTTGTCGGTAGGCCATCCTGTAAGCGGAACTGACTGACCCATATATTCAGCCAACTTTGCTAACAGCCTATATTGGGTGTCCACAATTTCACAATTTGTGTAAATGAACCACACAGATAATGGCTCTTTCTTCTTGATTTCAAGTTTAGTTCCGTATGGTCGAATAAAACAGCATCCACCAACCTTTTTCACCAGCCCTTCACCGACATGTATAGTCACAGCAGTCTTCCCTGTTCATGTTTTTCCGTAGATGAAAATATTTGACGGTGCTTCGCCTCTTATAACTGAAATCAAAATAGTTGCCAACTCATCAATCTGGAAGTCTCTGTGGGGCATTAACGAGGGAGTATACGAATCGCGAAGGACTTCCTTATTCTTGAAGATTCGTCGTTGAACTTTGAGCTGATCGAAAAGCTCATCTAACGATCTCTGTCTCTCCAATGCATCACCACTTTCTCCTTTTGGGCTGTTCCTATTTAAGCCTTCTTCTCTGGATGGCTTTGGGACAAAATTCTTATTCACCCTTTGAGGATTATTACATAGACTCTATTGCCAATGTACTTCTTTGGTGCATCAACCTTTGCACCGTTCCCAAAAGGAGTTATTCTCTTTTCATATACAATTTCCACTTCATCTGTAAGTGTGATTTCATCATGGGTGACTTTGATTTTTCTCATATTTAGTATTTACTAGTATATACTTATAAAGGTTACGATCTATGTATGCACATGAGGATCACCAAGAAAGTAGCACGAGAACTTGTTGATGTCTTAGAAGAATCTCGAGAGAAAATCTCCAAAGAAGCAAAAGAAATTTTAAAGAAAGTAGGACAGACGTACGACTTTGCTGAGTACGAAAGACAGAGAAAAAAGGTAGAAGATAAAATTAATAATGTTCCTTCGCTTATTAGAGAAGCAGCATCAACGATTACCATTGCAAAGTCAGCAGGTAGACCAAAGAAGCTTAATCTGGTAGAGAGGACCCATCTTTTCTTTCTTACGAGGGTGTAAAACAAGAGCAACAGGGATACTGGAGCCTGGACCCTGAAAGAGGTTACCTCGCGTACAGCACTGATGTTTCAGGAGCCGCAGAAATTGTAGTACGTTCTCTTTAGCCAGCACGTCTCTGTTTACCTCGACGCGCACCAGTGAGGGCATTGTGTGGACTGCCAGCAGTCTCCGTCAGCCTCCCTGTGTCCAAGTATTCAAGAACGGGAAAGTAACTACCTTGATACAGTCATTATACACAGGCGAGTACATCTCTGGTGAACCACACTGGTATACCTCCTTTGATGGACGCAAAATCCAGGGATGGTTATTAAAGAATCCTGATCCCCAGGCACCTCTGGCAGTGCTCTGTCACGGAGGGCCCAATTTTGCTATCATAAACATGTGGCGCCCCGACATGCAGGCAGTGGTGCAGGCTGGCTACCACGTGTTTGCCCCCAACTTCAGAGGGAGTGATCTAAAAGATGTGCTCCATGGGGCGCAGTATGCTGCAGATCTCTTAGAACTGGAGAAGAAGCCTGCCATTGCAGGAGGTTCTTACGGTGGATATTTAACGCTGCGGGCTGTGACTACTCAACCAGATGCGTGGGCAGGTGGAGCTGCTCTCCTCCCCTGGGTAGACCTTACTGCACAATATGAACTGGCAGATGCTCATTACCGTGGTCTCAGTGTCTATCTCCTCGGGGGAACTCCTGAAGAAACCCCAGAATTGTACAGAGAGAGATCACCGATAACCCACCTCAGTAAATTGAAGAGCCCCCTATTACTTATAGCAGCTGAAAATGATTCCCGGTGTCCTTTACCACCCATTGAGAAATTCTATGAAAAAGCACAGGAATTAGACCTTCCTGTCACATTAGATATTATGAAAGAAGAGGGTCACGCGGGTGGAAAAATTGCAGGAATGATCAAAATGTATGTACTCCAACTGGAATTCCTCAAGACTCTTTTCGAGTAGAAATCTCCTTACGGAACGTAGAGAATGCATTTTTAGATGTAGAGGGTAATTCATGCGTTCACTGCGCATTGGAAAGTCCATGAAGACTTATTTTGTCCAATATTTAAGGGCTAATGGGTAGATACACTCTATTTCAAGCACCTGGGAATGTCCAGTATGGACCTCAACACACTAATCCCTTTATCTTCCCTCCATTGGTTCACCAATTCGGGCACAGAGATGTCCAAAGTATGCTGCGATATGTCTATGTAGCTAAGAGGACGTATGAAAACGATATAGGAATCTGACAAGAGATTACTGCCTAACTGAAAACAGCCCAACTCATTAGGGGACAATTATTTGTCACCCATTCAAAAAGTGCATTATTTCACAGCAAAAAGGTGATTTTGTAAATACAGCATCTGAAATTGCACTCCACTTCATTCCTCTATAATTATGCATTTCTCAACAGCATCCGAAAGGTTTTTAAACGTTGAAAATCATTAAAAGCGAATGAAGAACATCAATAGAAAGATAATTATTTCAATTCTGCTTATTGTAGGGATAGGATTAATAACTGTCCTATATCCTCAGGAGAGTGATTATATGAGTAGTGAATACAATATTTCTACCGAAATACCACCTATTGATACACATACTCCTCAGGAGACTGAGACTGCTGCCTTCGCTCTCGGTTGTTTCTGGGGAGTTGAAGCGCAGTTTGGCTGTCTTCCTGGCGTTGTGTACACTCAAGTGGGATATGCAGGAGGCACCACCAAGAATCCAACCTACCATAATCTGGGAGATCATATTGAAACAGTACAGGTAGTGTATGACCCGTTGACAATCTCATACGAAGAGTTGCTCACTGTATTCTGGAGTAATGAAAATGCGTATACCAGATCCTGGACGCGCCAGTACATGTCAGCAATTTTCTATTACAATGATACCCAAAAAGAGTTAGCCGTACAGAGTTATAACCGGATGAGCCAAACGAGAAAGGTACATGTTGAGATAATAGAAGCTGAACCATTTTATCTCGCAGAGGACTATCACCAAAAATATTTTCTGCAGCAACGCTCAGAATTGATGAGAGAATTCCAGATATATTCAGATATAAGGGCTTTCATCAAATCTACTGCAGCAACTCGAGTGAATGCATATATCGGTGGATGTGGTACGATCACTGATCTCCAGCAGGAAATTGATGAGTATGGGTTATCAGGGGAAGGAAAAGAATTATTACTGCTTATTGTACAACAAAGGCCCTGAGGATATGTGTTCATTCTTGAGGGAAATGGGGGAGAACTCTATTCAAGAGGAGACGAAATAAAAGAAGAATAGAGAATAAATAATGAAAATATGTTATTTAATAAATATATTCTGTGATATTCTTCAGCAATCATTCTATCTTGGTCTGATTTCAGGTTGGCGTGTTTTTTCTCCAGCACTTCCACATACCTATGGTTCAATTGTGCACTTGTAACGAGTAGTGTAAGTGTAGCCTATATTTGGATCATATTCGTATTNTCCAGGCCCAACTTCTTTTGCNTTTGGGCACTCTGGCAATGTTCTCTCGCAGAAGTTCTTCGCATTCTGATATGCCTTGTTATTCGCATCTTCTTTCGTGGGCCCAGTTCCGGATACCTCAAATGGTTCTTCGCATTGCGTCATAATGGTCACCTCCATTTGCAAATGGATCAATTCGAATATAAATCTTTTGGTACCTTCTTGTCTACTATTAGGGAAAAAGCAATGGAGATTCTATCTCTGATTAAANCAGATAATTTTATTCAGGAGATAGTATCAAAAAGTCTNCTGGGGGCTACCTGTGGACTGTAATAATTACCNAAGATCCCTATAAGAAAGACTCTGATAATGATGGATTCAATGACTGGTAACATTTTGCTAGAAGCAAGAGAGAACGTTCGCATTCCGCACGAATGCAAGAACGCGATTAGGACTCTGAAAAGAAAGATAGACCTATGGACCTTTCTGAAGTCGTACGTAAAACTGACTCTTGGACCACTTAAATGTGAAATTGTCAATGTGCGGGCAGATGTAAATCCAAAGCATTACTTCAAAGAATCCACGAAAAATCAAAAAAAGAGAATAAATCATAACAATTTCTGAAAAAAAGAAAAAAGAGGGGAGTTGAACACGAATTTACTAAGCGAAGTTCTCCAGATTACCAAGTGATCACTTCATCTCTTGACAAGCAGTGCTTTTGTCATTTCTCCATGGCAGCAGGCTACAGCCCTGACAGCGTGAAGCGACAACGTCAACAGCAAAACGCCCAAAACTGGGTAAAGGATCGTCGTGGTTGTCGTGCTGAACGGTAGATTCCCCAGTGACAATTCAAATCCCAATGGTACAGCAATTGGAGAAATTATCAGGGCTCCTGCGGTAGAAAACAGCAACACAAACGCTGCAAAGTAGATGAATCCCAGTGGAAACATTAGAATCAGGTAGCATGCAGAAGTATAGAGCCTCCAATCACTCAGGATACTCTTCATCTTCTCCCAGGCTGTTCCTGTTGTGATGAACTTCCTCTTCTTGCGGGGCATCCTGATGCCAAGACAGGTTTCGCTCATCCTCCCATGGAACCAGGACAGTCCGAAAATGCTCATCAAGAACAGAATCCCAAGAGGTATTCCTACAATAGTCACTGCAAGTCCTACACTCAGCAGCGCTCCCACCGCAATATACGCAAAGTACACAATACCTAAAGGAAACAGCAAAAGCACGTAAGCCAGCTTAAGGTATGTGTTTGCATCAATGTAGATACCAAATATGCGGGAAAGCAGTGAGCGCTTTTCAATCACTTCTTTTTCTGCTTCTTCTTGTGAGATTCTGTAATATTCTTCAGCAATTTCTGAGGGCAGTCCATATTCCTCAATGGCCATTCTGAGAGCGTCCTGGTCAGAACTGCATGTTTCTGATGTGGCGTGCTCCTTTTTACTGAGTTCCAGGTGTTCCTCTGCATCATCAAGCGCATCTGCAATCAATGCAGGGTCTAACCCTTCCAGGGCTTTCTCCAAATCTTTCAGATACTGATGGATCGATTCATATTCACTCACAGGGTTCACCTCCTACAACAGTATCAACAAAGTTCCTTATTCTATACCAGGATTCCTTCCATATCTCCAGAGTTTCCTTCCCTTTGCTGGTTATCCAGTAATACTTGCGGGCAGGACCAGAGTCAGATGCACGAATTTTGCTTTCTAGCAATCCGTCCTTTTCTAAAGCCCTCAATACCGGATATATGGTCCCCTGTTTCAAGAGTACTTTTCCGTTCTTGATGTCCATCTCTTTTGATATGCGGTATCCATAGAGGGGCTCTGTTGACTGTTCTGTAATAGCCAGAAGTACGAGGGAAATCATGCCCGAGATTACGTTTTTTTCGAACTTCGGATCTCTGCGCCTTTCGTCCTTCTGGTTTTTTGCTGCTGATTTCTTGTCTGTCTCTGCAGTTTCTGTTTTTCTTTTCAGGTACATCTCGTGGGGTATTGCAAGTGCTACAATATTATATATCATACACTACTGTATAGTGTACAATAGTATATAAAGGTTTCGGTGTCAACAGTCTAATACAACATCTAATATATCTTCAGTCTATCGTCTGTTATGAATGTCATAAAGGGGGGTATCTACCACGTAAGTGTACATGCGACTTTCGTAAAACATAGAGAAGTGGACAAACCGACGCAATACCCAAAGAATTGACCCAATTGCTATGAGGATAATTGGACCAATTCTTATATTTCTCCTTAACTCACGATTAAGCATATCTTCTGAAAGAAACTATTTGCTCGCGAATAATAATTTTTCCTCTTTGATGTTCTACTGGCATAATATTACCTCCGTTTGTTCAGATGCGAATTATTCTTAAAACGGTGAGCATAGAAAATTTAAGAAAAAGTATTTATCCTCTCAATTTTGATCAGAATTAATGATCTCTTCTATTTCTTCAATGAGCTTTAAAATTCTTTCTCCTTTCTCAGATANTGTGTACCATTCTTCTTTTTTAATTGATCTTCTCAAATGGTGCTCTATAAGTCCATTTTTTAGCAATACTCTAATTCTAATGTTCAAAGACGAAACACCAATTCTTAAGGTGGCTAAATCTTTATATTGCGTCTTATTCCCATCTTTCAGCATCTTTAAAATATTTATGGTTTCTCTGTTTCCTATGAATCTAAAAAATAATCTTATTTCTATTTTATCACCTTTCAAGATTAAGATTTGTGCGGGAGGCTGTTCTCTTTCAGGAGGTGAGATATGAAAGATACAGCAACCTCCCGCTTTGTGCATTTACTTTCCGAAGGGTGGTGAAAAGATGCTTTTTGAGCACCTATCCCGTATTTTGGGTTGAAATTCGAACCGAAAGGTTCTAATAATTGTAATGCTAGTGTGCTACTATCTTCTACGATCTCATTTCCTCTTTTGATTTTTGTAGTGGTTTCTCATTGGAATAGAGTTCTGGAATCTCTACGATAAGTTTATATATGATACCTCTGAAAAATCTTGTGGTGAAAGATATGACAGTTCTTTCAGAAGAACAGCTCAGCAGAAAAATATGTCTTGTATTACTGTATACTTGCTGGTCCTTACAATTTAATTTTTATGAGTTACAAGCCCATCGATTTATCCCATTTGAAGGGTTATAAACAAACAGTGGCAAGTGGGATCAGAAGCAATTACCATGTATCACCTGTACCGAATCAGAGTTATCAATTAGCATATCAGAAGATTTTAGAAAGATGTAACAGAAAAATTGAACCTTCAATGTTTGATATGAAATTTGAAGACTTTGCATGGACAAAAGAGTTATGGAACTTATATTGTGACTTGAAATATGATCTCCGCATAGATTTTACTCCCTTAGTTAAGAAATATGAGTTTAAATTTTCTACCTTTTATGAAAGAGTTAATCAATTAATGACATATTGTGATATTTATGTACCCTTATACCCTCAAGGAGAGGAGAAATACACCTTTTTCTATTTTCTGATAAAGACAAGATACCAGAAGTTTATTGCTGATTCCTTTGGTGAACTACATGTATTCTCAACCCACATAAGGATAAAAGACTACCTTTTGAGTAATGTTCCTGTTCCTCATGAAGGGGAAAAAGATTTTTTCCGAAATACGCTTTCTGTATGGCAGCGAAGAGGGATAATAGACTCCTATGATCTTTCGACTGCATATTGGAGTGAAGGTATCACTCACCCTGGCATGCCATGTCCGCCACCGCTTCCGCCACCAAGTGGGACTACTCCACCTGACAAAGGCGAAAAGAACACCGGAAAAGTGAATATGTCTTTCATGTAAATAGTGTCAGTTTTCCGAAATTTAAAGGTTAGTGTTTGTGGGAGATAGAGAAATTTACCTTCTGTTACCTCTTAATGTTGTATGGGCTTTGGGAGATTTTGACCTTAGTATGCTTAGAATCTCAGCTCATTTCACTGATTTTCATTTGATTTCTATGTTTCATACATGTTAATTTACCTTCTCAAATTGCGAAGATTACAAGAACTGTGCAAAAAATAAATACATGCGGAAGTACTGGTCAAATGTGAGGGATTTGTTCAATTGGGGAGCCTACTAATTTTGTAACATCTGACAATCTATCAGTGATCACCATAGTATTCCAGTCTCCAAAGGTGAGAGCATGGTACAAGACATAAGGGAATCCTTTTTAATCCACGAAATAACAGAAAAACAATATGACGAATTAGAAGAGCTTGTTGAGAGAGGAGAATACACTTCAATAGATGAATTTATTAAAGAACTATTACGTGAAAAATTCGATGATTTTACCTTCTATCTTCATAAAATTCTGAAAAAGATAGGAAAAAGTATATTCCTCTTGAAGTATACGGCAAATCAAGAGGATTAGAATGAGCCATGCTGTATTCGAAGAGATTAGAGAAAAAAGTGTCTATTAAGACGGACCAGAAAACACTATTTTGCACTCTGATTCAACATCAGTTTCTCGTGGACCAATGGATTTTTAATATACTCGAATTTGGCTCAAATTCCATTTTCATTTCCTGCCTTCCAGACAAAATTGACAGATCCCTGTATTTTCCTGAATCCCACACTTCGGTAGAGGTTCAGCGCGCGATAGTTATCAATATCTCCCTCCAGTATCATGGTTTTCATTCCATTTTCGGCTGCCTTCTGCATGCTCGACAGCATGAGTGCTCTTCCCAATCCTCTTCTCCTGAAATCGGGATGTATTCCAAAACCATTTATGAATCCTCCTTTCTTGATGAGTATAATGATCAAAAATCCCACAATTCGCTCACCATAATACAAGAGAAGGGATGCATCTTCCTCAATGCGTTCGGACCTATCAAAGAACACCTCGAAGTTACCTCTTTTTTGTTCTTCTGTTTGTTCTAGGAACCGACGATCACCACTTGTCATAAAAGTCTCATAGTAACATTCATAGATCTCGTCATTGGGAACTGAAACCAATGGTCTAAGCGTAAACCCTGGGGGGAGTAAAATCTCTCCAGAATCGAGTGTGGTAAGATCTGCCACCATGTGTGCCCATTCGAACCCCTGGTGCATGCCATTTGATTCATACCACTTTTTATACTTCTCGTATCGCGGCCGCATGTCATCTGTCATCCCCATGTGGAAGACTTCCAGCCTTTTTCGTCCCTCATTTTTCGTGTATTCTATGCTCTTCTGAATGAGTGCGGATGCTACTTCATCTTCGTTGAATTCAGGGTGGACAATGGGGTGCCAGCTATCGATGTACATCATGTCTGTACTCACCTTCCAGAAACACAGCCAGCCTGCGAACTTTCCTTTAACGTGTGCTGTGACAATAACATCTGTTCCGTAGTCCCAGATCTCCTGCAGATATTCTTCCACCATTTTGATAGTTCTGTCCTCTCTTCTTGATTCAGGTGTCTTCTGCAGAGCATCAAATGTGAGGGAGGCCAATTCTTTCATATCAAGGTTACTAAAGTTTTGGATTCGGGTTTCTATGCTTGTATTCATGTTATCACTTCTCTTGGGTTTCAACAATATTAACCTTTCGATTGAAGAGAGAACAGGGAAGAGAGGAAGACCACCACGAAGGCCACAGGCGATGTTCATCGCGTTCATTGTCCTGACCGTTCAAGGGATTTTCAGAGCGTGAACTGGAGACATTCTTGCGGAATTATCCATTCTGGAGTGGATTGTGCGGATTTAAAGGGGAACCTATTTAACAATGGTTTTATACAGTAGAAGACATTCAGTTTCTCACTGATCATGAAGATCAAGAAGTGGTTTTAATTCCTGCAAGGGTTAATATCTTTCGTTTCTTTTTACAGCTTTTCGTATCAGCAGTCTGGACATTGATTTTTCTTGTTCAATCTGGGACTTCAAAAATTCTATCAATATATCTGGGTGACGTCTGCCAATTGTTTTTAGCCCCCACCTAATACCTTTGACAACATCAATTTGAGTTTCTTCAGTGTGGAGTTCAATCAGTTGGAGCAGCTTTTTTGTCTTTTCTGGCTGGTCCAAGACTTTCTTGCTGAAAAAATGAATTGCTACTCATGCACTTCTTTTCACCCACGTGTTCTCATCTTGTAGGAACTTTTCCAGCCAGGGTAGTGCCACATCATAGTGGTTAACCACTGCATGGCCCACACTATCTATAAGAGGATGGAGGGACCTTTAAGAAACATTGAAACGCAATCTGACATCTGCTACAAAAACAGAACTTCTAAATCCTTGATTTTTTCGAAATCTTTATCCATTGTCACTATTTTCAGTCCATAATATCCAGCCACACTGTATTGGTAGGCATCATCAAAATCGAGATTCAAATCCTTCTTGACATCTATAACTCCTCCATAAAATTCTAATGGCAAAGAAAGCAGCACGATGGCTGGAAGCACATCTCCTACAAATTTCCTAAATAGGTCTTCCTTTTTGTATCTAAACGTAATTACGCCAATTGAATGTAGAGAAAAATCCGTTATATGAAGATCTCCAATGTTCTTATCCAAGAACTCTCTGCAGTCTTCTTCCTTATCCTGAATCAAGAGAACTTCCAAGAAGATGTTTGTATCTACAAGAAACATCATCTCCACTCCGAAGCCTTATGCTGTAATTCAACTGAAGTGAATTCATCTCTTATCTCTGATAACCCCCCTTTCCAGTCAAATTTAAACTTTCTTTTCCTGATTTTTCTGCCCCGATATTTTTCCAATAAGAACTCAATGTAATCCAGAACTTCTTTTTTCAAGTCTTCAGGAAGTTTGCGCACTTTTGTCTCAATCTCCCTTTCATACATAGCTTCACCTTGTGATGTAATGGTTTTCTCCCTTTTAAGGATATCGAAGATAGACAGAAAATATAAGAAACCTTTCCAGAAACTTATGATTGTCTATGTATTGCAGTAATTGATTTTCTGCAAGACGCTTTTGCGTATCTTCCTTTCCTGGAATCTCGAAATTGTTTTCAATAGTCTCACAAACAATGTTCAATAGTATATTCTTTAAAAATACGTTTTCATTTAGTACTCTCTTCTATTTTGACCTTACACCCAAGTAGAAAATAATGGATGGCAGTATTACAGCCCCACCCATGGCAACCATAATCTGGGGCCCTGTTACATCTGNGAAAACTGATATGATGAAATCCCCCACAAGGAAAGCTATGGAAATCACCATGTTCCGAAAAGACCCCAATGTGGCGCGCAGTTTCCGCGGGAGAAATCCTTGAAAGAAAGGCCCTAATACAGGACCCATAGTTGTGTACCGCAGCATTATGACCACGAAGAGGATAGCAGCTATTTCTGGAGTCTTTATCAGTACAACAGATGCGGTAACCACACCAAATACCAGAGCGTGCAGAGAAAGATAGTGCTCCTCGCGATTGAAAAGGTCAGCCAGGTGTCTGGCCAAGAAAGGCATTCCCACGCACAGGGCGAATCCAACTGCTGATAAATACCCAAAGTATTCTCTGGGGACACCTATGATCTCCAAGAAAGGTTTAGAGCAGATGTTTATTAGTTCGCTGCCCACAAAAAAGAAGAATGTGGCTATCATGATATACATGACATTTTTTTCCCGTATTGTAAAGTGAGCGCCTTCACGGATGTTTGTGTAGGTTTCGTTGAGACTTCTGAGGAAATGGGCCTCCTTCCTTTCGAAGTGTTCCTTTTGCATAACGAGAATAGAAACAGATGCCAGGAGGGCAGCACCATATGTATACCAGAGTGCGTCCATACCCAAAAACTGAACAATTAGCCCGGACAGCAATGCTGCTAGAATGGAGCCTAAATTCGTTATGGATGAGATCTTGACGTAAAATTCCTTGATTAAGTCCTCCCGGTTTTCTGCTCTCAGGTTGTCTACAACCCAGGCTTCTGCAGCGCCAGAAATGAGGGCTATTGGGAATCCCCACACAGCAAACACCACAGTTAGTACAAGAGGACTTTTAATGAACGGTATTAAAAATAAAATGAAGGCAAACCCGCAGAGTCCTGCAATAACCGAAAGTTTGCGACTGACTGCATCAGCCAGTGCACCAGTGGGCACCTCTAATACAGCCATGGATGCCCCATTCACTGCGAGAGCTAACCCAATGATGCTGTAAGAAAATCCCTGATCTAAAAGGTACACTACCCAGTATATCCATACCACTGCAAAAGTGGATTCCAGGACTGAATGGAGGTAGAACAGTCCTAAGTGTTTTCTTTCATCTTTTCTGAACAGCATAGTATCCTCCAGTTGAAGTTGATGATTTCCATTCTCTGTATATAAAGATTTCCGACTCTTTATGGCTAATCTTTCTATAATTACGTGTATATGGGAAAATATTATTGACCTAATGAGATCTCTCAGGATTTCTGAGCTGAGACAGAAATCTTCCAGAAAGAACGTATATTGTTATTTTGTGGAACATCTACTTTTTGTGAAATATCTACTACTTCCATGTATCAGAAATGGAGGATATTGGCATATTACTGATCATTTCTTGTTTGAGACTTCTTACTTTGTTGTATTGACTTTTGTGACCTTCCATTTCAAAGTATATGGCTCTGCCAACGGGAACAGTCCAGGAGCAAGCTGGATATTTTTACCTTCCACTTTGAGTACCACTTTTCCGTCGAATTCCACTGTTGGATTCTTCATGACCATGTCGATGTGGATTGGTGCTTTGTTGTTGCCATACATGAGAGTATTATCACCCACAGCTATGTGTACTGTTCCTAGCACTCCTTCATCCTCGATAATTGCGCCGCGCAGTTGTGCGTTAGGATTTAGTCCAATTCCTAATTCTGCCACCTGGTACACACTGGGGGTGTTCTGTTTTTTTAACAGTTCCCGCAGCTTATCTGCATCCTCTCCACCTTCAATGCGCTGAACGATGCCATCTTTAATGGTCACTTTCACCAGATTTTTGACCAGCCCTGAAGATGAGATAGTGGCATCAACGACTGCAACCCCATTGACAGAGTTTTCCACAGGTGCTGCGTATACTTCAAGATCTGGCATTCCTGATAGATCACCAGGAGTGTCAAGGATCGACGTGCATATTTTTGCTTTTCTCCCTTCCAGGCTCATTTCAAGATTCGTGCCCTGAGGAGTAGTTATTTTAACTTTTTTTGCTGCAGTTACCATTTTACCCATCTTTTCGACGAGTG
>JGI2172J19969_10000594_pt1 | contig 15674 bp, 14 predicted proteins | sample DeeMarSWOR230_32_FD_19969 | JGI IMG/M metagenome (IMG submission 19969)
TCTTCCATCATCAATGTTCATAGTAAACCTTTTTCATGAAACTGCAGCGGGGTCGTTAGAGAAGGAGTAAAGAATATTAAAACAATAACGTTATCGAATATTGTCTCCATTGTCAAATGCCGCATACATTGCGAAATCGATGACCGTTCCAATTCGACGACCCTTTTTGGGAGCACTGCCGGAGCTTAATAGCTTTGCTTGTTCTGCGCTGATATGTGAGGTGGCTGTTTGGTGAAATGGAGGAAGGTTTGATCTTTTGCGCGTTTCTCCTCAACGATTGGGATTGTACGCTTTCATCAACGCTCGCTGACCGACCGGAGCATCCCCCTTTATTTAGTTCATAAGGCAAGCTGTAGATACGCATCCCCATCAGCTTCATTCAGCTCCCTCACTTTTTCTATTTAAGTCCCTCTTTCCGTTCTCCTTGTATCGTAACCTGTCCCTTTCCACCCCTCTTTCTCCCGCTGACACTCCAGGCAGTAGAGGGCAAAAGGGATAGCTTGAAGACGTTTCTCTCCGATCTCTTCGCCACATTCCTCGCAAACCCCGTAGGTCCCCTCATCGACTCGATCGAGAGCTTCGTCGATATCCTTTATATTTTCGGTATACATCGTCAGCACTTCATAGTCGACATCTCGTTCGAGGTCCAGACTGCTCAGATCTCCCAGCTCTGAGCCTGAACCCAGGAGGGATTCCAAATCCTCAACCATCTTCTTCCCTAGCTCTTCCCTGACGCGACCCTCGAATTCGGCTCGCTTGGTTAAGAGCACCCTGCGGAGCCTTTCTTCATGCCCTCTCTTATCCTTTGATTCCATTTCCATATTTCCTCCTAGAATTATTCCGCTTTCAGGAGTCCGCAAAAACAACTGGCAATTGCCTACTCGATCGGCAGGAAATTGAATGACCTATTCACAATTATGACCTCCCTCATAATCTTAGTTTTTCGAAGGCTAAATTCCGATAACCATTTAAGCGCTGGATTCGCTCATTCCATCTTGCGAAAAAAGCTGTTGGCACTCATCGTCCCCCACAACTACTATCTTTTTTACTAAAGGTCATTTCAGGGTGATATTATGCCCGATCTTTGCCTTCATTTATCCCCGGTCGAGCCGAACTGTTGGGTTCAGAACAAGCACTCCAATGAATCTTGCGAAGACATCCCCGACTGCACTACCGTTACCGTGTTCCTCAAACAAAAATTTCTGAAAAAAATACTCTAGCAACCCTTAAGCCGTGTGAGGGTTCTTTCGTTGACTAGCAAACTTGTACAAAAAAGTTGCCACAAATTTCTCAAATCGCTTCAGTCCTTCGACGACAAAGTACTCATTGCGGGCGTGAGCGTGGCCACCATGTCCCAATCCTCCGGCCACGACGGGGAGGTCTAGCGGCCGACTGAAAGCGAAATAGGGAGCCGCCCATGTGGCCAGGGGCCACACCTGGGGCTTTATTCCGTAGGCACGGTAGGCCGAGATCATCGTTTTGACCAAGGGATCGTCCGGATCTGTCTTTGACCACGAGTAATTATCCCTTACTTGAATTTGGAGGTCGTCATACCCCAGCCTTTTAAAGTGCCTCTGAATCTTATAGACCACCTCTCCGACTTCCATATCCGGGCCAAAGCGGATATCGATCTTCGCCGTGGCTGTCCTGGGGAGCACGGTTTTTGTTGCCGGCCCGGTATATCCGGCATGAATCCCATTAATATTTATTACCGGTTGATAAAGGCCTGTCTTTAGCAGCTGGATGCCCCGTCGATTGGTCTTGAAAGAGAGACTTTTCATTTCTTTGAGAAAGGCTTCCGGGTCAAAGACTTTTTCCAATTTACGCAAGAGGGCAAGATCCTTTCGGGAAGGTTTCGCCACGTTCTCATAGAACCCCTCCACTTTTATCCTCTCGGAACGTTCCACCAAGGAGGCCAGGGCGTGAACCATGCGCCAAACAGGAGATCGGATCCACGCGCTGACCGAACTGTGTAACTCTTCGAATTGGGAACCACTTTTCTTGCCACCCTGTAAGGTTAGGTCCAAATAGACGATACCTTTCAACCCGAGATGCATGCTGACCTTCCCCCGCGTGTCCTCCGAGAAATCGAAATCCACCACCCCGTCAGCTGATCGAAGCAAATTCGCGTGTTGAGCAATACAAGGAGGAAGGTTTGGGCTTCCAATCTCCTCCTCTCCCTCGATGACGAAAATCAGGTTAACCGGCAGGAGATCCGAATGGGCCATAGTCGTAAGGACATTCATAACGCCGGCCAAGGCTCCCTTGGAATTGACCGCTCCCCGGGCGATGACGCAATCGCCAAAGCGTGGGAGGTTGACGATTTTGGCTTCAAAGGGTGGGGAAATCCACCCTTCCTCTTCAGCCGGTTGAACGTCGTACATCCCGTAGATCAAGAGCGTTCTTGAATGGTCCCCGCCATACTGACCAAGAACAATCGGGCTCTTATCTTGACCATAGAACCAGATCTCGGCTCCTATTCCTTCGAGACGCTCCCTTATCAGCTCAGCGGTTCCCAGGAGTCCCTCACCCATGGCGGAAACGCTCTTTTGGCGGAGAAATTCGCGACACCTTTCCAAGTGATCCGGGAACATCATATCTATTTCGCTATGGATTGTCTGAAGGGCCTTGCGATGGTTGGTCTTCATGCGGATCTCCTTTTTTATCATCTCATTGGACCATGGTACCCCTGAACTTCTGAAGTACCGCAGGACCATTCGAGAGCTACTTTCCATTTCCGTTGATAGGAATCAGTTCGACCGAGCATTCGAAAATCTAGCGCGTTACTTTGGAATTCTTATCAAGAAACGCCTTTTATTGGTTTTGGTGCGATGTTTCTAACTAGTGTCCGTCCGGAAATTCTAATTGGTTGATTTAATTAAGTATATGGTCATTTTTTTGTTGTATTTTCATGCTGTTCGGTGTATCATCTTCACAGTAAGGTATTGAAATAGTTGGATAAATCTCTATTCTGTGGGGATGAAAATGCGTGAAAAACGGATTTCTCAACTGAGCATTTTCCACACCATGCCGCGCAACGAGGTTGCCAGGGAACTGGAGGCCATCTCGAGAGTTCTCGATGACAATCCAGGCATCTATGAGCTTGTTTACCAGGATATGGTTCGGGCCAAACGGGCTGACACGGGCCGTGAGGGCATGACGGCTGAGCAAGTGCTTCGATGTGCAATATTGAAGCAGTACCGCAATCTGAGCTATGAGGAGTTGGCCTTTCATCTGGAGGATTCTCAGTCGTTTCGGGCCTTCTCTCGGCTTCGGATGGGGCAGCGGCCCGGGGTATCGACTCTTCAGGAAAACATCAAGGAGCTGAGGCCTGGTACCTGGGAGGCGGTCAATGGGTTGCTTGTCCGCTATGCCGAGGCCCAGCGGATAGAGAAAGGGCGAAAGATTCGTCTGGATTCTACCGCCGTAGAGAGTAACATCCATTACCCTACCGATTCGAGGCTTTTGCACGATGGCATCCGGCTTATCACTCGGCTTTTGATTGAGGGAAAACGACTTCGGCCTGGGCCTGGATATGGGTTTTGCGACCATCGTCGAGTGGCGAAGAAGCGAGTCATGGTCATTGTCAACACCAAAAGCAGCAAAGTTCGCCAGAAGGCCTACCGAGAGCTTCTCGAGGTGGCTCGTCGTGTTGTGGGATATGCCACTGGGGCCATATCGGCATTGGACCATTTTAGAAGCGATGATGCAGCAGAGCTGTGTCGGGCTCGAGTCTTGATGGAGAAGTTGGAGCGTGCGCTGATGATCTTTGGGCGCGTGATCGATCAGACCGAGCGTCGGGTGATTCGGGGGGAGAAGGTTTGTGCCTCTGAGAAGGTGGTTTCCTTTTTTGAACACCATACGGACATCATCGAAAAAGGAGGGCGTGAGACCTGTTATGGCCACAAGGTCTATTTGACAGGTGGCCGTTCGGGGTTGATTCTTGACTGCCGGGTAGTTCGAGGCAATCCCAGAGACTCGAGCCTTTTTTCTGAACTGATCTGTCGTCAGCAGGGGCTCTATGGGCGAGTGCCGCGTCAGGTGGCAGCCGATGGGGGATTTGCCTCGCTCGATAATCTCGGATGGGCTAAAGGCACGGGGATCAAAGACGTGATGTTTTCCAAAAGAAGGGGGCTTTCTGTACTGGATATGGTCAAAAGCCATTGGGTCTACCGCCGGCTTCGTAACTTCCGTGCAGGGATTGAAGCTTCGATTTCGTGGCTCAAGCGAATCTTTGGATTGGCCCGGTGCACATGGAGGGGATGGAAGAGTTTTCAGCAATACGTCTGGAGTGCAATCGTCTCGTACAACTTGCATGTTTTGGGTCGGTTGAAGATGGCCACGGCCTAAGGTCGCCGAATCAGCATCACCACAACTCTGACAGTCGAGGTGTGCCCTAAATCGAGCCAAAGCCTGCAACCAATGCCGTTTGACGGGTAGATAATCCATTATCACCAGCTAATTGGCCAATTTCCCGTGGCTGCTAAACACTTCGTCCGTTCACACCCGAGAAAAATGGGGCTTTCCGGGCGGACACTAACTAGGGAACTGTTTTCATTTCCTTAATTTCAGTGATTGAATCAAAGCCGAATGGATCAAGGGCTGCAACCCCATCATTGTGCTCAATCTCTTTATATTGCTGAGGGCCTTTATCATACTAAAAACAGGAACTCCTTTTGGTTCGTGGACCCATCGGAGCAGGATGAGAGAGCAGTAACGGAGGGACGTCGAGAAAATGAAGACAAAATGGAGGTGATAGATATGCATCCCTCCTAGCTTGAGATCTAGATGAGAGAAATGCTCCGAAAGTATGCCTCCTACCAGGGGTCCGAGGGCAATAAAGAGGCTGCAAGCAAATGCGTGTACGCCAAAATAGACAGCCTGTTCCCCCTTTCTTGCTAGTTTCAGAAGCAGATTAACAGAGGTGAGGTTGATTCCGGCCCAACAAAAACCACCCAGTAAATGGTTAAAGGGGCCCATGTACCTGACAGTGTTTGGCGTGGCAAGGACCCAGAGAACTGGAAAGATGGCCGCCAAAAGCCCCATTGACTGCATGACCGGTTTATTTCCATACCGATCTGAAGCCCTTCCCCAAAACCACATTCCCAATAAATTGGCCATCAGGGTCAATCCCGTATAAAGGGCAATAGTCTCATATCCGAGATAAAGATCTTGAAACATAAAGACCGTGAAGAAAGGCGATGCCAGATTTACCCCAAAACCCCAACAAGAGCTGAAAAGAATGAAAATGAGAAATCTCTTGTCCCTCAAAACCGTTGTGAGAGATTGAGCAAAAGACCGGTGTATTTTTTCCTCGAAACCTGGGTCAAACGGAACCTTCCTCAGGAAGAGCATGCTCGTGTATCCAAACATGAGGGCGGCCAGAAACAAAAACGTGAAGCCAGTCAAGTCCTCGGGCTTGAACCATACATCATACCGTTTAATCAGAAATCCCGCTCCAAGGGTGGCAATCATTCCAACGGCTCCGATGGCCACGTTTCTGTTTCCAAAATACCGTCCTCGAATCTTTTCCGGGACGAGTTCAGTCATCCAGGAAATCCAGGATATACCAGCGATGGAAGCAGAAATGTGATAGAAGGCCAGACCGAGGATTAAAATCCAGACAGCCGAATGCGAAAGGGAGGACATTGCAATTAAGGGGAGCAGAGCAATGGCTCCCCATACCGACCGCCCCAAAAAGGATGTCCAGAGGCAGATGTTCTTAAGGCGCTTTCGGGCAAGAAAGGGGGAGACGGGTAACTGAACCATGGGAGCCAGCAGAGGTAAGGAGGCAATGACCCCAATCTCAAAATGACTGGCACCCAGTGCCAGAGCAAACCCCGTAAGGAACACCCCGTTTGTCAGAGAAGTCATGACTGAATAGGATGATCCATCGAGCGTTGCGTCCCGAAGGCCCTCCTTTAACTTAAGGCGTAAAATCTTTTGATTTTTGTTAGTGTACATACCCCAATCTCTAACCTCCGAGGTATCAGCTTGGGTCCCTTGGCGCTGCAAGGATAGAAGAGACAAAGTCCGGCTCTTGATTTCCTTTATGGGACGGGAAGTCTCAGTTGGCATGAACACCTCAGGCTTATAAAGGGCTATGGCCCGGCACCCTAAGCGACCAAAACCTCCTCCAGAAAAGGTCGTTCTTGGGAGGCTTCATGGAAAGATTTTTCGGTTTTTCCATTGGGCTCATAATGGAGTGCGAAATTATCAAGGGGGGGATGATCTGAACGATCCACGCTCAGATACAGGCCGATTTTTGGGAAACTATTCTCCATGAATATGTCATTTCATGGCAAGCGATGGTCCGAAGGATAGTGCCCAAGAAAACCTTTGCACGAGATTCCAACCCACTGAACGGTCCACGCCCCCCTTTCTTCAGCACGGGAAATACTTGCTGTAGACGAGCTTGTCATCTCTCTCGGAATAGAATTTCGCAATCCTCGCGGTCACGCGATATCCCATCTTTTCATAAAATCTCCTGGTAGAACGGTAAGATGGTTTAGTTGACGTTTCAATGATGATCAGCCTTCCTCCTTCAGCACAAATCTCGTCTTCAGCTGCTCGAAGGAGCATATTGCCGACATGTCTTTTCTGAAATCTCCTGGAGACTGCGATCCAGTAGATATCCCAGGTGCCAGAGGTCATGGGAGTCTGGCCATAACAGATATAGCCGAGGACCGTGTCACGTTCGTCGGTTGCCACCAGGAAACGATACGCAGTACTACCACCTAAAGTTTCATCCACCAGGGAAATTGCGACCGAAATCTCTTCAGGGGTAAAGGATTTGACATCCTCCAAAACCTCTCGGATTTTTTCCCTATCCGTGCGTTGGAGTGTCTTAAAGCGAATCTCCGATTCTCCCTGTCTTCCCCTCGGGGTGAAAGGTCTGCGAATCTTCCTTTTCTCGATAAGGCTTGACCTCCTCAGAATTCTGTACTTCACACTTCTTTGCATATATCTCTCGCGATTCTCTTCTTTCATGGTAGATATTGAATGATTACTATCCAGTCTCTTCCTGCTCCTATAGGGGCAGGGCGAATCCCTTTTTGCCTTCCTTTTTCGAACAAATTCGAGCAGTTGACCCATAAAGCGGTTATAGTTAATTCCAGCTTGTGCCAAAGCTGCCGGAAATCCCGCGTCAGGGCTGATGCAGGGGTTGGCGTTAATCTCTAGGACATAGGCAACGCCAGATTGGTTTACCCTAAAGTCCACACGACCATAATCTCTAAGCTTGAAGTGTCGGAAACAATCCATGGCTGTTCGGCGGATCTTCCTTTCCAGAAACTCCGGGAGATCCGTTGGAAATACCCGAGGGGTATGATGATATTCAAATGATTCTCTATCCCACTTCGCCCTGTATCCCACGATGGGATGGAGTTCCCGGGGAAAACTATCGAAGGACATCTCAGCAATTGGCAGCACATGGGGTGATGGGTACCCAAAAAGCGACACATTGAACTCCCTGCCCGATACGAACTCTTCCAAGATGAGAGGGCCAAAACGATCGTGGAATTCCGGAAGTATTTTCCTCAACTGTTTTTTTTCAGTAACAACGGACTCCTGGTCGATCCCGATAGATCCATCCTCGAATCGCGGCTTAACGATGACGGGAAACCTGAATCCTTTCAGTTTTGGCAGCGATGTATTATCGTAGGCCTCGAATTTGGGTGTGGGAATCCCTTGGGCCCTCAGAAGCCGTTTCGTATACAATTTATCCGTCGTTATCGCCAGTGCCATTGCAGGGGATCCCGTGTAAGAAATCCCGAGAATATCCATGACAGCGGCTGGGTGTCCGATCAAATGGGGATTTTCGTCTACTGACTCGCAGAGGTTGAAGGCGTGTTGGATGCCCTTTTCCAGAATTTTATCTACAAACGAGGGCAGATCTCGGGTGAAGGGAATACGGATCGAAGGCACTCCCAACGTGGCAAGGCTCTCTTCGACAGCCCGAACTTGATCGAGAATATCGCGGGAGGCCTCGGAATAGGAGCCCTCTGGGTTGACGGGCTCGTTATAGACCATTGCAACGGGCGACTTTTGCAAGGGATTCCCTTTCTCCTTTCGTGGGAAAATCCAATCCCCATGGTACTCTCTAAGGTCGATTGAGGAGCTATCCTGGTTGGTAGGAAGCCGGTCCCCTTCGAGCGATTTGCCTCATAACGAGGGAAACGTCACTGTACGCACTTTCACCGATGCCGTATCGCTCAAAAGCGTGGCACAGAATAGTCTCGATGAGTTGTCTATACGACCACCCCATGAAGTCCGCAAGAATCACCAGGTCGCTATATGCCGGGGCAAGTCCAGGCAAGGGATTAGCCTCGAGGAAATAGGGGGTGCCATCTTCGCCAAGACGAATATCGATTCGGGCCAGATCCCTACATCCGAGAACCCTGTATGAGCTGAGGGCCACTTTCTCGATTCGGCGCAACAGAGAGGGAGGAAGGTCTGGGGGACATCTGTATCGGACTGTCTGATCACCGTCTCGCTTCACCGTAACGGAATAGATGAAGTTCTCAACGGAACCTTCGCCAGGGGCTACTTCCATGATCCCGAGCACATAGGGTGAGCCATTCCCGAGGATACCCACGGTGAATTCCCCTCCAGCAAGAAAGGTTTCAACCAGGACGGGTGTACCATAGTTCTCCAAGAGACGGTCAATCTCACATTTTAATGCCTCTTTATCGTTGACCCGTGAGTGGGAACGGATCCCTTTGCTCGATCCCTCGTAGGCCGGCTTAACAAAGAGAGGGAATGAAAGGCCTATATCCTCCGCCTCCGTTTGATTCTTGATCAGCTTGAAAGCTGGGGTTGGAATTCCCTCGCTCATGACAATTCTCTTCGCCATTTCCTTGTCCAGGGTGACGGCGAGGGTCAATGGGTCAGAATGGGTGAAGGGAATCTCCAACATCTCAAGGAGGGCCGGAATGTGGGCCTCTCTGTTTCTCCCTTTCCATCCCTCGGCAAGGTTAAAGACCAGGTCCACCGGAGTTGTGCTAATTCGTTCCAAGAAGGTTCGTCTCCCCCCAAGGCGGAAAACTTCGTGGCCCAGCGCCTCAATTGCATTTTGAACGGCCCGGATGGTGCCTTCAGCGTCGTACTCTTCAAGCCAATCGTCAGGGTGTCCACCATCGATGCAAAAGTCGTTTTTTAAATCATAGGCGATGCCAATTCTCATCTTCATCTCTCCTGTGCTTCGTAATGGATGAATGCGAGCCTGATATACCATTTTCAGGAGTCATCCGTTCTCTCGATCTCCCCTTCCGTCCGAGGAAATAACGGGTGAACCCCGGCTCTCATCTGTTTGGACATACTCTTTGACCCAGCGAACAATATCCATCACAATGTTATTCAAAACGGGATCAGGGACCCCGTCGGGCGCCTTTGAGAGGGGCCTGAAATCAGGCTGGTCATTGACGTAATCAACGGTCACAAATCGCCCGTCATCGGATTGGGCGATTTCGGTGGAAAAAAGCGTTAGTCGGCAAACCTCTCCGATCTTTCTGGTGATGCTTCTCAGCATGTCTAAACCAAATTCGGCTTCCTCAACCGGTAACACCGGTCGGTAGACATGAGTGTCCTTATTCCACCAGCACAGGTGGACGTTTTGATCCACCATGAAGGTACGAAACCAAGCCATCCCAAGGGGAAGGTGGGCGGGCTGGATCTCTTCCTGGAGCAGCATCGTGTCTCCCCACAGGATTTTTCGGGCTTTCACCACATCGACTTTACCCTGAGCGCCAAGGATAACGCCCCGGCCGCCTCCGCCGTTGGCCGGCTTGATGATAAAGGGGGTCCCGATGTGCCGGAGCTCAGGGACATTGTGGATGTGATCCCCCTCTTGGGGACCCACGATGATCGTATAGGGAACATCTACTCCCCCCGTTAAAAGTTCTAGGTGCATCGTCGCCTTATCATTCGCCCGCAACAAAAGATCGGGGTCATTGATGAGCGGTTTCCCCGTATCCTTGAGGTGTCGTACCAGGGCCCGAATAGTCTCCACATTATCTGAAGCCCGATCCAAGAAAGTTCGGAAGGAAAGGGAACCCTTTTGAACTCTCCCCGACGTTTCAAAGAGATTGTTCGGATGCACGATATAGCTACTTAACTCGGCCTGTTGACAGGCTCTGTCTAGTCTGAAAACGAAATCGGCATCGAATTCCCACTCCCATGCAATGCCTAAGTCCACAGCCTCGGACAACGGATACCCCTCCTTCCGGGCTTCAAGCCTCTTTTTGGGGTTCTCGATAGTGGTATATTTCTCCCGCGTAGTTCCTCAACGTCATAACTCCGTTCTGGTAGCCTAGAACATAGTCCGGCCCTACTGGGATCTTCCCGCCTCCTCCCGGTGCATCGATCACGTATGTCGGGACGGCGTGTCCTGTTGTGAACCCTCGAAGGGATTGAATAATTTCGATTCCCCTCGATATAGGAGTCTTGAAGTGATCGATGCCCATGGCCGGATCGCATTGATAGAGATAGTAAGGACGAACCCTGATCTTCAGCAGTTCGTGGACCAACTGTTTGATAGTGGTCGGTTGGTCGTTGATTCCTCGAAGAAGGACGGTTTGGCTCCCCAGGGGAATCCCCGCATCCGCCAGGAGACCGCAAGCCTCCCGAACTTCGGGTGTAATCTCCTTGGGATGGGTAAAGTGAATGTTGACGAAAAGGGGGTGATATTGACGAAGCATGCTGACGAGACTCTCGGTGACCCGCATGGGTAGGGTGACAGGAGCACGGGTCCCAATCCTTAGGATCTCGATATGGCGAATGGCTCGCAGCTCTCTGAGAATCGATTCCAGACGACTATCCTCCAAAAGGAGGGGATCCCCGCCGGAGATGAGGACATCTCGGATTTCTCGGTTCTTCCGGAGATAGCAGTAGATGGCATCCAGATTGGCCTCGGTAATGTCGACTTCGCGCCTTCCCACGAGCCTCCTGCGCGTACAATACCGGCAATAGACCGCGCATTTCGAGGTAGCCAGTAAAAGTACTCGATCTGGGTAGCGATGCACGAGGTTGGGGACCACAGTGTGTCGGTCCTCGCCGCACGGGTCTATCATGTCGTTTTTCCCGACAACCAATTCCTTTTTTCGTGGAATGCACTGTAATCGAAGGGGGCACCTCGAATCAAATGGATCGAGCAGGGATAAGAAGTAAGGGGTTATAGCCATGGGAAATTTATGCCAGCACAGGCGGATGACCTCTTCCTCGCTCCTCGACAGGTGAATAATCGACTTCAATCGGTCAAACGTGAAAATTCGGTGGGAAAGCTGCCATTTCCAATCACTCCACTTTTCGGAAGATACGTCTCTCCATGGCTGGATTTTCTCCGGTGTCTCTCGGTGAGAAATAACCTGAAGAGCCCCTCCCTTGGAAGGGTGTTCATCAGGCCAGTCAGGAACTTCCTCCATTCTCCTTGCCTCCTTTGCGGTTTATTCTTAAGGGTTCTAAAACCATCGCATCCTCATTTGGTTTGTTGGTACAGCTCTACCGTGATTATGTTACGACCGGCCTCTTCTCTCACCACACCTTTGATCTCCACCACCTGTTGCATGAGGCCAAGCAATTTTTTCCCCTTCTCGTTTTCCTCAACAATGTACTCCTCTTCATTGGCAGTCAAAATGGCGGCCTTGATCACATTCCCTTTATCATCCCAGTCCACCGGAATGAGAATCCCTTTGATGTTGACTTGTTCATTATTCCTTTCCATTTTCTTGTCAACGCCCTTTGTATGGAAGAACAACCATCTTTTGGCAAACTATAAACAGAGTCGCAGAGAAAAAATTGCTCAGAGTTACAAGGAAGTATGGGAATGGGTATATTTCCCCTTCCCATCTCATGAGTCCGCCCTCGGTATTACTTTATGACTTCGGAAGCCATTACCGTGATGACTTTCTCGCCATCGATGTCCTGAACAACAGTACCGGTCACTTTCACATTTTTGTGGACGAGTTTGAGTAGCTCCTTTCCCTTGGCATCGTAAGAGACGTTGTAGAGTTCACCCTCGGCAGTTTCTATTACGACCGCGATGACATTGCCCTTATCATCCCAATCGTCCGCGTGCACCGTTCCGCTAATCGACACCTCAACAGGGGCAAGACTAGCCGTCGAAGAGAACAAAGCAACACAGGCAAAGACACAAAGCACCAGGATAAATAAGTTTCTGTTCCGTTTCATTTTCAATACCTCCTCCTTGTTCGATTTAGGTTCTAATTTAGGGTAAACAATTTACTTTGAACCGACGAAATTAGGTTTAGCTAATACCTTAATGACTGATGCTGCCACAAAGGCGCCGATGGTTAGGACTTAGTTTTCATCTTATCCACCTCCTTTCCGATATCGATGCATTGGGAGATGGTTTAATAAAAACTCATATGCTCAAGCAGCCCTGGGCATAGGTTGTATTTCTTTCTCTTTTATCTGCACCGTCGTGGACTTCTTACGAAACCATCCTTCATAGAGGATTAATTCCGGGTGATCATCAAGAGATGTATAGTGCTTAACCATTACATTCATTTGGGTTGTCTTGACCTCGTCAAAAACCCGAACATCGTAGGAATCTTTGCGGCCCTGCCTTGGCCGAACCACGCTTTTAAGACGACATACCCAATCGGGATCTTTACCCAGCTCTACCACGAGATACCTTACCACTGGCTCAGGGATATTCTTTGGTTTGGGCAACTTCTGCACTTTTGCCTTTGATGCCTCCACCTCCTTTGGTTTCTTTTTCCAGAATTTCAACATCATCTTTTGACCTCCTCATTGGTTTTTTGGAGATCTCAACCAATTTGTCAATAAGCATCCAAAGCAACAGCCGTGCCATGTTCATAACTAATTGATATCTTAGCATTTTATGGATTATTGGCTTATAAGGATCGGAACTATCGGTTCCGATCCTTGGGGAGGATGTGGAACTTCATCCTTGATGGAGCCTTTTAAAATTGTCTAAGATATTGAAATTATTTTGAAAACCAAAAACAGGAACCTTCCGTTCCGGTAGTCAACCTATCGGAACTTTCAATTCCGGTTCGGGGAAAAGATCGGGTTTTAGCGCAATCTGTTTTCTCGCTTTTCGAGAAAGCACTTCTTTGTAACTTGGGATGCTTTGAGGATTCTCTCAGCACTTTCTCAATCCATCTCGTCGTAAGCATTGGGTTGACATCGATGTTCGACGACGAGGTTTCCCGTTGCTCCTTCGAATCCGCATTTTTTTACCTTATCCGGATAGTTCTTTCCTCCAATGCTTCAACCGATTGATGCTTTTTTTCTGCAACTGCCGAGCCCTCTCTCTGCTGATGCCGAATTTCCTGCCAATCTCTTCCAATGTGTGCTCTTCTTCTCCACCAATCCCGAAGCGTAAACGCAGGATCTCCGCTTCCCTGGAGGGCAAATCGGAAAGGACCTTGTCCGCCATCTCTCGAACTTCTTTCCTTTCAATCACATCAAAGGGAGATGGTGATTGTTCATCCCCGATGAGATCTCCGAGGATCGAATCTTCTCCAACGGGAGTCTCCAAAGAAACCGTCTCGGGAAGGGAAAAGAGGGCCTTGTGGACTACCTTTAAGGAGACCTTTGCCTTTTCAGCTATCTCTTCAGGTTGAGGGACCTCTCTTCGTTTTTTCAGGAAATTGCTATAGGTCTTTGTCAATTTTTGCCTTTTCTCAATGAGATGAAGCGGAATTCGTATGGTCCGCTCCTTCTCCAACCTGGCTCTACGTATGGCTTGGCGTATCCACCATGTTGCATAGGTGCTGAACCTATATCCACGTTTGTAATCAAATTTTGTTACGGCCCTCATCAGACCCAGATTCCCCTCCTGCACGAGGTCCGAAAGGCTAACGCCTGAATACATATACTCTTTAGCAATCTTAACAACCAGCCGTAAATTCCTCTTAAGCATCTCTCCTTTAAGCTGAATCAGCCGACCATAGAGGTTCCTAATTTCCGATAAAAGAGTCATCTTGTGAGGGGGAAATTTTTTTTCTTTCTCAAGCTTTTCCAATTTTCCTGCGATGGCCGCTATTAGCTCGTCGGAGATATTCCGTTGTTTTTTGCCCAGGATATCGATCTCATCAATTTCCAAGTCCAATGTCAAAAGTCGGTGCACGAGATCCCTCTGTCCATCCTGAATTTCCTTTGCCAATGCTGTCTCTTCCTCCTCGCCCAGAAGAGGAATTCTGCCCACTTCCCTCATATAGGCCAGAAGGAGATTTTCGGAAGCTTCAGGCTTAAAGTCACCCGCCTCTCTTCCATTATCAGGTTCCCCTTTCTGTTGAATGTTGCGAGTGTAATCGTTTCTTAAAGGGCTCATCAGATATTCCGTATTCTTATATGCATTTGCGCCTTCGGCTAACATCTCATTATAATATCTCATTAGCTTCTTCATTATTGAAGTAGCCCCTGCTTTTTTCCCTTACTAACCGTTTGTCAGCTTTCCCTTTTTCGTCACCATATAGAATCCACTCATCCCCTTCATATGGTATCAGCCTTTCAACACTCAGACGTGTTTAAGAAGATAATAAATCAATGGACATCCCAACACTGTAGGACGCTGATATTCTCGGTTTTTTATTTACGTAAGAATGCTAATCGAAACTCTGAGTACCATTTAGGCGTCCAAACAGTGCACACCAATGGAATTTCGAAAACAGTAACCTCCACATCCTTGAGTACGCCTATCGCAAATCCCGATTCCGGTCTTCATATGTTAGGTAGTAATACTAGTTTGCCCTTTTGGAGTCGATCGTCACTTCCAGGGAAAAGCATTCGGGTTTGTTGATTATTTTCCTTTTCTCCGAAGTTCCAATAAATTCAAATACCCTCTCTTATAAGGCAACTTGTTGACCGGAAATATTCCTTCCCTTGCAGATCTTACATCTTCTATCAGGTAAAATGCTTTTGGGTTAAATCTATTGATGATTTCAACGACATCTTGAACATCACTTCGTTTTACAATAGTATAAATAATATGCACTGGGCCTGTAGAGCCTTGTGCGTCGACACTTGTAACTCCGTAATTTGCAGATCTGAGAAAGTTTATCAACTCAGATGCATCTTTCTTTGTAATAATTCGGATAGACAGAATACCAATTGCTAATTTTTCCTCGATGTACATCCCAACGAATGTACCTGCAGCAAAACCTCCGGAGTATACAACATAATACGAAAAGTTAGTCAGATTTTGCATGATTTGCCGGATTGCAAAAAGCCAGATAAGCAGTTCGAAGAAGCCAAGTAATGGGGCGATGAGTTTATATCCTCTGCCTATTGCGATGATGCGTATTGTTCCGAGCGAAACATCGCCAATTCGAGCAAGAACAATAAGGAGTGGGATTATAACCCATTTGAATATTTCTGGCTCCCCAAAATAGTCCATTTATTGTTCCCCTAAGATAGATCTATATAATTGATCATGATCGAAATGGCCGAAAAACCAATTGGCAATCAAGGATATGCGCAAGAAACAAGTTTGCTTATGTGCGGCTTTGGTCGGCATTAGTTCAAGTCACTACGTTAAACCTAGGCTACTGACGTAAAACCGAAATGGGCATCAGCAACGAACCAATCAGAGTCATCGGGACCATGTACACCGTGGTTCCACTATCGCTTTATAACGAGAACCGCCTCTTTGCACTTCCTAATGACTTTCTCCGAGACAGAACCGA
>JGI2172J19969_10000598_pt1 | contig 15609 bp, 20 predicted proteins | sample DeeMarSWOR230_32_FD_19969 | JGI IMG/M metagenome (IMG submission 19969)
ATTGAAATGTATGTGGAAACAGGATGCTTGAGAATGATCAAACCAATCTATTCTCAGAGGTCTCTATTAATAGTGGGTGAATCAGAATTACAGTCACAGTCGCAATCATAATTGTAGTTACAGTTACATTATCACCAGTTGAAAGGAGATCCATCAAATAAACACGGCATCTGTTTAGCATTTATTTTGAACTGAGAAGTGAAATACTGCGAACAGGTGAAAGAATACATTGGTGGATACACTGAGAAAGGATTAATTACTGCAGTTATGACGCCTTACACCAAAGAAAGACAGTACATTGTTAGAGCAGAAAATAGAGTGATTAGATGGCCAAAATTTCCCAGATGCAAAGAATAAAAGACTACTGCAGAATAGCTGGGCAATTAGGTGATCATCCATTTATATAGGTAAATAAGCTCGCTAAAAAAGTGAGCTAGCAATTCTTCGACTCTTGCAAGGAACTCATCAGCTCTTAATATCAGGGCTTGAGCTTCTGAAACATCTAATCCCCTTTCGGCCACTTCCTCCATTATTGTCTTGTGCTCTATTACCTATCCAGTCTTTTGATTACACTTAAAAAGTATACTTCGGGTGTAAGCTCTCCAGCAAATACTCTGTGTTGAGTTACACTTTCATGTTGGGTTAGTTCAATCCAGCTCTTGTTCGTAAGTTGGCAGCATCTGTGGCTTCTGAAACTATGGAATGAGAACTATCTGAATAGCTTGCAGTGTCCCAATGGTAAGGGGAGTTCTTCTGATACAATGTTCTCATCTGCTTTCAGTTGAAATGGCCATGGTCTGATAAAAATCAGTGAAATAACCCTCTTTCCTCATTCGAAAAATGAGGGAAAAGAGATCATCTTTTTCTCTCTTGTTCAGCAGCGACAGACGCGCCAGAAGGTATCTCCCCACTGAAAAGAAGAAGGCTGTGGAAGGGAGCATTCCCAAGATATCTGCCAATTGCTNTTGATATTCAGATTCGAACAAAAAATCAAACATAAAATACTGAGGTAATCCTGCAGGGTAAAAGGCTGGTTGTATTAAAGCAGCCTCCAGTAATTTTAAACCCCACTTCTGGTACCGTTCGTAGCGAATATTGCACTCCTTCAGCACAGGCATGGCCTGGATCCTTATATTGTACTTGAACTTGTGGTAGAGGGCCCATTCCTCTTTCTCCCAGGTGAGCGGAGAGGCTTCTTCATACAAAAATGATGTCGCAGTAGGGGGAGAGAGCGCTTTGTACATTCTCTTGACAGCAGTGTCCCAGTCCAAAGTGGTTACCTTAGATAAGTGAGTGACTCCTCTTACCCCCTGGAGGATGCATCGTCTGAACCCCTTTAACACAGAAAAGTCCATCAATTTCTCGCAAATGAGCAGCAGATTCCAGGTTCCAGAAACCAGGCTCCTGGAGACCAAATAGGGAAACGCTTTCAAACTCTGGTACGTGGTCAAAGGATCTTCAAAGATAAGAAAGGAAGCGTACTGGTGATAGTTTTTGGCAGGTTTTACAAAGATCATGGGGCCTTTCATTATGGCCAGATCATACATCTCTATGAGATAGCGGGATACAGTGCTTCTGGATATACCTGTGCTCTTGGTTATCTGGTAGAGAGGAATAGAAGGATTCTCAAATATTTGCTCATAGATCTTACGATATTTGGGCACTCTTTTCTCAATGGAAATCCTACTCATTTTTGTCACCTGAAGACTTAAAAGTTAAATTACTCTGATATATATTGTCCTCTGTAAGAAATTGTGCTGTTTAAGGCTTTTCCTTGAGCCTTTATAAAGGTTTCGGAACTGACCAGGATATTCCTGGAAAAGAGATATGGATAAATCTGTATCTCTTTTTATCTCAATATTTCTCTATCGCTATAGAAGAACAATTCTGAGAAATGAATGAGGGTACACGTAAAGGTTCTTCAGCTCATTATTAAATGAGCAGCCAGATATTGCCCAGACGGACCCGGTTCAGATGGTTTTGAGCCGCTTCCAGACAAGTATATGCCTGGGCTCGTGACGTCTGGGGGAGGTCTCTCATTTTGAAATGTGGATGAAATGCCAGCAAACAGTAAGGGATATCTGCATCAACTTCTGCTATGAAATTAGCAATATCAGAGACTTCCTGTGCATCAATGTACCCAGGAACCAACAATGTGGAGGCCACCAGAATAGGGGGCTCTCTCCTGGGGAAGGTATGATAAATGTATTCGAAATTGGACAGAGTATTCTTGTTTGAGCTGCCGCACAGAGCGTAATTAATCTGTTCAGAAAATGCTTTCAAATCGAATTTTATGGTGCCTCCTGAATTAAAGGCTATTTTTCCCACTTTTCTCGCCAATCCTCTGGAGAAGGCACCATTTGTTTCCCAGCATATCCTGGCATCTACTGTATCAGCTACAGTGAGAGCGTGTACGATCTGAGGTGTGGGATCACCACCGAAGTAGCAGACACAGGCTGTGGCATCATCCACGCGACCAGCAAGGTCCTGTACACTCATGGTGTGGTGCACCTTTCGGTAGTGCCAGTTCTGACAGAAGAGGCAGTCATATGTACAGCTCCCATAGAAGACAGCCAGGTTCTTCTTTCCTCGTGTTGATCTCTCCCCACAAAATTCCATGGAAACGCAGTTGGTGGGAAGCGGATCGTAGTAACATTCCACGTATGCCACATCTTCTGAGTGTGATGTGGGAATGATTTTTCCATTTTCATTTTTTCGCATTCCGCAATATCCTAATTGATTTTCTGCAATCCGGCAGTCATTGACACAGAATCCGCAGGGAATACCCTTCTGGGGAGGAGTTTCAGGCTGGTTGTACTCTTTTTTGGTTTTCCTGTGGGCTTTTTGAATAAAGGGGAGTGCCTGATCAAAATTATCTCTGATACAGTCCACACAGATATTGAGACTCTTTGACAGTTCTTTTTTCTGTCCGCAAATGTGACATGCTGACAACACGAGTATAGTTTCTCTCCACCATAAAAAGGTATTCTCATGCCCTCCAGCTCATGTGTACCTGTGATAGTACAACGAGAATTACACCAATAGTTAACTTAAAAAAAAGAGGAAGGGAAGATGAAAGATGAGCATATTTCTTTCCCTTCTTGTATATATAAAGAATTTTGTGGCATTTTTTTATAACCATGTAAAAAAAATATTTATATTTATTTTTTCTGGAATTAAATATTCTATATGATCTTAAATTGCACTGGAAGATTATTTATATATTTAAATTTGAATTGGATCTGATCTGCTGTATGAAGTATGTGAATATTACAGAGATTCAAGAGGTGTGTGCTTTGAGAAATAAAAAAAGGGAGGAAAGATGAGACGGTGAAGGCCTCTAAAATAGCCCATACTTGTAGAAACCAAAAAGCTATTTAAGATTTGTCCGAGAGCACAGGAAAAGTATTACTGCTAAGAAGAGAAAAAATAAAAAAATAGAAAAAAAGGGTTAGTAACCGCATCTTCGCTTGAGAACTTCCCATTCCTTGTCTACTTGTTTTTGAATATTCTTTAAAATGGGCTCTCTTTCTGCAGTAAACAGATGCTTGAATCGTCCCTGCTTTTTCATCCAGTCGATGACTGACGTTTTCTCTTTCTTGCCGTCTGCAATCCGCTTGGAGTATCCAGTTAACTTCCACTCCCCATCTTCCACCTCGTAGATGGGCCAGAAACAGCTGGTCACTGCTTCCTCTGCCATGGCAATGGATTGGTCTGTTTCATGTCTCCAGCCTCGGGGACATGGAGAGAGGATATTCAAGAACGTGGGGCCTTCCGTGTTCAATGCTTTCTGAACCTTGGCGATCAGATCATTGTAGAACGCTGGTGAGGTCTGCCCACAGTATGGAATATTGTGCGCAGCCACAATGCCAGTTAAATCTTTGGGAAACCGCTTCTTTCCCGGTATGACTCTCCCTGCAGGACTGGTGGTGGTTGAAGCACCCATGGGGGTGGCAGAAGAACGCTGTATCCCTGTGTTCATGTATGCTCCATTATTGTAGCACACGTACAGAATGTCATGACCTCGCTCCAATGCTCCAGATAGTGCCTGTATGCCAATATCGTACGTACCACCATCTCCTCCGAAAGCAATAAACTTGATGTCCCTTTGTATTTTTCCTTTTCGTTTGAGCACCTGGTACATTGTTTCCACGCCCGCAATGGTAGCTGCTGAATTCTCAAACGCAGAATGGAAAAAGGGAACTCGCCACGAAGTATAAGGATAGATAGTGGTGGCTACTTCTAAACATCCAGTAGCACTGGTAATGATCACTGGGTGTTCAGCAGCTAGAAGAATCTGCCGGACAATAATGGACGCACCGCATCCTGCACAGAGTCTGTGACCTGGAGCTAATAATTCAGGCTTTTCAGATAGTTTTTTGAGACTGACCATTTATCTCACCCCTAAGTAGTTGATGTAAGTTTTGACTTTTCCAGTCCTTCCCACTTCTGCAGTTTCAGTAATTACTTTTTCCACCTGATCCTGTCTGATGTCTCTTCCTCCCAGTCCATAGATGTAGTTCACCACTTCTGTATCTTCTCCCAATAATGCACTGCGCACTTCACTGAACACTGGTCCACCGAATGCACCAAAGCTGTCTGATCTATCCATGACTGCTACTGCCTTCAGCCCTTTCAAAAGGGTTAGAATTTCCTCTTTGGGGAATGGTCTGAAGACGCGTAACTTCAGCAATCCAGCTTTTACTCCTTTCTTGCGCATCGCTTTGACTGCCACTCTGGCTGTTCCCGCAGTGGATCCCAACACCACCACACCGATGTCTGCATCCTCCATCTGGTAGGGATGGAGCAACGTGTACTCTCTTCCACTGAGGTTACCATACTCCTGTCCCACTTTTTTGATGACGTCAGGAGTGAGCTCCATGGCTTCCACTTGCTGCCGTTTGTGCTCAAAGTAATAGTCATACAGATCTAGTGGTCCATAGGTAACAGGATTCTCCACATCCAAAAGGGGATACATAGCCTTGAACTCCCCAATGAAGTCCTGAACTTCAGAATCTTTTAAGGTTTCCAGTCGTTCTGTCGCATGGGATAGAGTGAACCCATCCATGTTGGTCATCGCTGGTAGGCGCACATTTTCATGTTCAGCAATTCTCACTGCCTGCATAATATTGTCGTAGGCTTCCTGGACATTTTCTCCATGGATCTGAATCCAGGAAGAGTCTCTGGCTCCCATCGCATCTGAGTGATCACAGTGAATGTTGATGGGTGCAGATAATGCTCTATTCATCACGTTCATCACAATAGGGCATCTATTGGAGGACGCCACATAGAGAATTTCCCACATCAAGGCTAACCCTGCAGACGCTGTGGAGGTCATCACCCGTCCTCCAGCCACAGAAGCGCCCACACAGCAGGACAGAGCAGAATGTTCTGAATCTGCCATAATCAATTCTGTATCCACCTCCCCATCAGCTACATAATCTGCAAACCGCTCCATAGCCACTGTCTGGGGAGTAATGGGATAGACTGCCACCATATCAGGGTTAACCTGTTTTATAGCGTAGGCAACTGCTGCATTTCCAGATAGTGCTTGAATCATTCTGATCCCTCCGCAACCATTTCTATGGCATCAAAGGGGCACACATTCGCACAAATGCCGCACCCTTTGCAGTAATCATAGTCGATTTTCACCACTTTTCCATCTTCTACAATGATGGACACATCAGGACATACAATCCAGCACTGCAGACAGTGGGTGCACTTTTCCTCGTCTCGCACTGGTCTCTGCGATCTCCAGTCCCCTGTTTTGTAGAGGACAGAATTACCAGCTTCGTCGATGATTCCTCCCCACAGACATTCTTTCCATCCTTTTTGTTTCATGATTTCACCTCTTTGTGTGCGCGGTTCAGTGCGTGTACATTGGCGTCAGTGGCTTTCTTTCCGATTTTGAATTCTAGCATTTTCCGAATCTGGTTTTCCACTTCTTCAAGCCCCACTAGATCGGTCACCTTTACCAGAGCTCCCACACAGCAGGTATTGGCAATGGGTCTGCCAATAGTTTCCATGGCAATTCGGGTGGCATCCACCACGTATATGCGTCCCATGTATTTGGTAATCTTTCTCACGTCTTCTGGAGTTCCCGCATAGTTCACAATCAACTTTCCTTCATCAGATAACCCGTCAGTGATGGTTGGACTTTCCAGTAAGGTGGGATCTAATACCACGACTACATCAGGAGTATACACGTGGGAATGAATTTCAATGGGTTCATCAGAAATGCGAGTAAATGCTCTGATGGGTGCTCCCATCCGTTCAGGTCCAAATTCGGGAAATGCCTGTAAATACTTTCCTTCTGCGAGAGCAGCCCCTGCCAACAACTCTGATGCAGTGACCACCCCCTGGCCTCCTCGGCCGTGCCATCTCACTTCCACAAACATGGTATCACCTAGAATATTTTTCCGAATTTTTCTTTCTTCAATAATAACTCCCAGTTTGCATCCACCAGTTCCTGTATGTACTGTATCTGCTTTTCTGTGAGGTGGCGGAACCGTCCCTGTGTCTTCAGATAATCAGCAACTGGAAGTTTCCTTCTTGGTTTCTTATTGATCTTGTACACACCATCTTCAATTTCATACAGGGGGAATACACAGGATTCCACTGCTAATCGAGGTATTCTTAACTGCCACTCAGGAGGACTTCTCCATCCTGTTGGACACGTAGCTAACACGTGGAAGAACCGGGTGCCTACCATTTCTTTGGCTTTTTTCAGTTTTCTGATGAAATCCTCGGGATACCCTATGGAGGCACTTGCGCAGTAGGGAATCCGGTGGGCTGCCATGATTTCCATCATGTTCTTTTTTGGTCGATCCTTGGGATGCTTCCGAGGTGTGGTGGTGGTCCATGCGCCCCAGGGAGTGGCAGAAGAACGTTGGATCCCTGTATTCATGTAGGCTTCGTTATCGTAACAGATGTATACAATGTTCTCATTTCGTTCAGCAGCTGCAGACAAGGCCTGTACACCAATATCAAAAGTACCCCCATCTCCTGCCCAGGCTACCACAGTCGCCTCTTTCCCCATAATATCCAGTCCTGCTTTAATACCTGAAGAAACAACTGCAGCTGTCTCAAAAGCAGTGTGATAAATGGGTACTTTCAGTGCAGAGGTGGGGAAGGGACCTGCAATGATAGACCAGCAGCAGGCAGGGATGACTACCATGGTTTCTGGTCCCAATGCTTTGAGTGCTAGTCGCATGGCATAGGCTGCTCCACATCCCTGGCAGTCCACTGTCCCGGGATACATGTATTCTTCTACAGGTATACTGGCCTTCATCATCTTTTTTTTCTTTTCGGGTTCAGTGCTCATAGTTTCACCCCCCACCACAGAATCTCTTCAATATTACAGGTGTCAGCCTGTTCCACAATACCTGTGATGTCCTCTATTTTCATGTCTCTCCCTCCCAGACCAGCGATAAATCCATACACAGGTGGTGTGTTCTTCTGGTTGTACAAGCAAGCTTTGATCTCATTGAAGAAGATACCCTGGTTCCCAAAGGAGATATTCCTGTCAATGACAATGATTTTGTTCACCATGGAGGCTAAATCTCTGATTTCTTCATTGGGGAACGGTCTGAACAACTTGAGTCTGGCCAATCCGATCTTCCTNCCATTTCTGCGCATGATATCAACAGCATCTTTGGCAGTGGAGGCTGTGGACCCTGCAATGACAATAACTTCCTCTGCATCCTCGCACCTGTAGAACTCTACCACACCGTATTCCCGTCCAAAAGTCTCTGCAAATTCTGCTTCCACATTTCTGGCTATTTTTCGCGCTTTCTCGTGGGCTTCTTCTATCAAATACCGCAATTCCATGTACCACTCAGGCGTCGTCAATGCGCCAAATGCTCTCGGATCTTCTAAATCCATCTTGTACGGCGGATCAAAGGGGGGCAGAAACTCATCAATGAGTTCCTGGTCGGGCATTGCCACAGGCTCATACGTGTGAGACAGAATAAAGGCATCCAAAATCAGCATTCCCGGAAGAAAAACCTGTTCGCAGATTTTAAAGGCAATCACAGTGGTGTCGTACACTTCCTGGTTGCTCTCACAGTAAAACTGTAACCATCCAGTATCTCTCTGTGCCAAGGAATCGTTCTGGTCTGTCCATATACTCCAGGGAGGACCCATGGCTCTATTAATGTTGGCCATGACCACTGGATGTCTCCCATTGGCAGCCCAGTGCAACATTTCATGCATCAGAGCTAACCCGTGGGAAGAAGTAGCTGTATATGCTCTGGCTCCTGCAGCTGATGCTCCAATACAGGCTGCCATAGCTGAATGCTCTGATTCCACTTTGATGAATTTGGCATCCATTGTCCCATCTGCACAGAATTCACTGAGTAACTCCACTACCTGGGTCTGGGGAGTAATGGGATAGGCAGCAACAACCTGGGCCCGAGAATCTCTTGCTCCATAAGAGGCTGCGTGATTTCCAGAAATAACCTTAACAGTACTCATATCATCACCCTCTCATCTACCATTTCTATCGCATCTTTTGGGCACTCTTCAGCACAGACACCACATCCCTTGCAGTAGTCCATATTCCACGTAGGGTACTCTCCCAGTTCTATACATGCATTAGGACACACTTTCCAGCAGATGCCGCACTGAATGCACTTTTCCTTGTGGAACACAGGCTTGGAATTTCTCCAGTTCCCTGTCTTGGTTAATTCATTGGTAACTGATATGGAACAGGGGGGCAAATCATGGGCTGTTTCAAAGGGGTATTGTGTCATACTACCACCCTCTCGTAGGCATCCTGTGCTGCCTGAGCATTCTCTTCATGTTTCACAGGGACATGAGCCCTGATAGAATCAAGCAGTAAATCCAATTTGATCTCCCCTGTTGCCTTGGCAAAAGCTCCCAATACAGCTGTATTGACGATAGGAGCCTGCCTGGACCCTAATTTGTGATTTATTGCAATAGAAGTAGCATCGACTGTCGATATAGTGAATGGACCCTTCAAATTGATTTTTGAGGGATTCATCGAGGTATTGACTAAAATCATGGCCTTGCCACTGACTTGCTCTTTGTACGATGAGGAAACTCCACATCCAGCAGTCACATCCACCTGCCCTATCAAGGTGGGATCCATTACCACCACATAGTCAGGGTTATAAATAAAGAACTTGATGCGAATAGGCCTGTCATCGATCCTGGTGAAAGCGGTCACCGGTGCTCCTCTTCTTTCTACACCGAACATGGGAAATGCTTGCACATACTTTCCATCACGGAAAGCAGTGTCGGCGAGAATGTCTGAAGCCACGACGGCTCCTTGTCCGCCTCGACCGTGAAATCTGATTTCGATCATTTTGACACCTCCTGCTTGATCTATTATATTATCTTTAAAATGTTTTCGATGAAAGTCTAAAAAAGGTAAGATGAAAAACGTAGAAATTGAAAGAAAAATACTAATAGGATAACCAACAGGAGAATTTTGAGAACATTCTTACCTGTGGAGCACACAGACTTATTTACCCAATCCAGAATATTATTTTTCCTGTGCTCTCGGACAAGTCATTTATATACCTAGCAGATGGAGTGCTCATGCACTACGAATTAATTGCCCAATGTGATCCTACAGAAAGACAGCACGTAATCCAGGAGATAGAAATGAGTGGAGGAATAATCAGAGATATTTTAGAAGATCAGGACAAATTACTTCTATTCATCGAGTATAATGAATATACTCAAAAGAAAGTTCATCTGCTGGAAACTCTGAACAACCTGGTCGCCCAGTTGGGGGATGCGTTCACCTTTCCAGTTCCCACTGCGTAAACTCTATTAAGTTCTCTGATTTTCTTTTCTCATGCTGTACGTGATTGGGTTAGGTTTAAATGGCGATCTCACACTAGAAGGTGTCAAAACAGCCAAAAAATGTCGAATCTATCTCGAAGTATATACCAGTTTTTTAACAGTATCTGTGGAGGACCTAGAACAGGTACTACAAAGAGAGATCACTGTGTTAACCAGAGAGGACGTAGAAGAAAGCCAGAAATTTCTAGAAGAAGCCAAAACCAGGGATGTAGCCCTACTGGTGATAGGAGACCCTTTAATCGCTACTACTCATGCTGAAATTGTCATTGAAGCACGAAAACAGAATATCAAAACAAAAATTATTCATAATGCGTCAATCTATTCTGCCATAGCTGAAACTGGCCTTCAAATCTACAAATTCGGAAAAACAATTACCATTCCCTATCCCCAAAAGGGGTTCCAGCCCACCAGTTTCTATGATACTCTTCAGAAGAATAATCGTATGGGAGCCCATACGCTGGTCCTTTTAGATATTAAAGAAGACCGAAAAATGTACATGAAACCGAGAGAAGCTATGGAGATTTTGCATGGGTTAAAATTTGAAGGCGATATAATCTGCGTATCTCGATTAGGCTGCCCAGATCAATGTATTGTCTATGGAAATATTAAAGAACTCCTTTTGCCAAAAGACGAATACTGGGGTTCACCTCCCCACTGTCTGGTTATTCCTTCTTCACTCCATTTTAAAGAGGAAGAATTTCTGGAAGCATTTCGAGGTGGTTAAATGAGAGAAGTGACAGAAGAAAAACTGGAAAAATACTTGAGCATTACTGAAAAAGCTTTGACTGTCTTACAGGTCTTACCACCTGAGAGTTCTCAATTACGAAAGGCAGCTGATGATTTGCTGATGATGGCTACCTCTTATTTTAAGGATGCTCGCTACTACAAGGAAAAAGGAGACTACGTGACTGCATTTGCGTGTGTTAACTACGCTCACGGGTATATTGATGCAGGCGTGAGGCTTGGGTTATTTCTGGGAGATGACAGCAGCATATTTGCGTTTGAGAGCAGGTAAGTGTTAATGAGACATGAACAGTGAAAAAAACAAATTTCAGTGAAAGCAGAAGCTATTTTTGACTCTCTCAACAGCCCGTTCTGGTAGGATCACAGGTTACATGCAGTTCAAATACATTGATGGTTTTTCCCCATTTTACTGGTTCAAAATTATACAATGTCAAGAGGGTGATCAGTTCTTCATCTTTTGGTATGACTGCCCATATTTCCTCTGCGCGCCTTTGTGCAGCCTGATGAAGGACAGCTTCTAATAACGCTGAATCAGAATCTGTATATGCTATCTGGACAGCTCGTTTGAGTGCTTCCTCAATCTGAAAATCTATGGCAGCCAGCCTATTTTTCCTCGCTATCAAGAGGAGGGATTCCAGACTCTGTACAGAAGGTGTGTAAAAAGTGAAACTGCTGGAAAGGAGTGAATGGTTCTGGAGATACAATGGGGAATGTTTCAAAAGAGTGAGAGCAGAAGCTGGGTTCACAATTCTACTTTGTGCAACTGCCTGGTAACTGCGTTCTCTTTTTTCAATTATTGAACCACTTCTGAGAAGATATGTGAAGGTTGCCACGTGTGAAAACTCCAGTTTTTCAGCCAGGGCTTGAGAAGGCATGGTATCCATGATGGCCAGCCTGACTTTATGTGTTCTGCAGATATCAATGCAGTACGTGGTGAGGGCTGTTCCAATACCTTGTTTTCTGCAGTCTGGGTGGACTCTGATAGCTCCCAGATGCGCTTGACCATCCCGTGAATAGGTGAGGCGAATCATTCCTTTAATCTGATGTTCCTGTTCATACACGTAGATACCTCCCTTTTTCAACCAGGCAGAAAGGTGATGGAGAACATAATCGTCTTCATATACTGCTGTACACAGGGTTCGAAGATCCTTTTCATCCTCCAGAGAAGCTGGATGGATCATGACCATCTTTTATGAGCAAAGAATTTAAATCTTTTTTGCCAAACAATTCCCAATTTGCCTTATGCAATCTTCCAGTAAGCCCGTGTGTGGGCTCTGTGTAATTTGTGCAATCCTGTAGTACGTATTACGGAAAGGCTTTTCTAGTTTAGCTCCCATGTAGTTTCGTGATTTGCGGCATAGACCTTGCAGGGTCAAAATCTCGCCCCACTGGCATATGCATCCTCAATGACCAGTCCCTGATTTCAACTGTTTATACGGATGAAGAAATCCTCTCTGCAGTGAATCAGTCTTTTGACGTGGTAGCTATTGATGCTCCTCTCTCTTTTCACGGGGACCATTTCAGAGACTGCGATTCAGAACTTAGAAAGGAATATCCCATTCTCCCTTTAACCTTCAAGGGGATGCAGATGCTCACCCAGAGAGGTATAGCTTTAACCTCCCATATCCCTTCTAAGACTATTGAAGTTTACCCCCACGCTTCAAAAGAAGTCTTGCACATTACCAGCCCTGAAGATCTCATCCCATACAGTATTACCACCCTCCCTTCCACCATTCATGAATTGGATGCTGCTGTGGCTGCGCTCACTGGAAAATACTTTCTGGAAGGAAAATACAGAGTATACGGGAAAAAAGACGAAATCATTGTTCCAGTTGAGGTAACACCGCTTTCAAATCTTTGATGGAGTCTAGGATTAAATCTGCCTCTTTCAAGGTCTCTCTGGTACCAGATCCGGACAAGAATCCTACAGTAAAGCAGCCTGCTCTGTTCCCTGCTACAATCTCGAAGTGATGATCTCCCAGAACCACAGTCTGTTCAGGTACAGAGTTCAGTCTCTGCATCCCTTTTACTACATGGTCTGGGTGAGGTTTCACCCTATTGACATCATCTCTGGCCAATATAACATCTATGTACTGGCAGAGATCACATTTTTTGAGTACCTGTACGGCCACATTTCTATTATTCCGGGTGATAATACCAATCTTCATCTTTTTTTCCTTGAGAATCTGCAGTATAGTGCGAGCCCCTTCAATGGGAACTGCTCTTGATGCTGCTTCTGATTCTACCTTCTTCAGATAAGCACTTGCCTCCTGGTTCAGGTGTTCCCAGTCCAGCCCTTTGGCCTGTGCATAGGTTACTGCTGATTTAATAGTTTCCAGTGTGGATACTTTTGCATCCAGAAGCTCTTCCGGATATCCATAGTTCACCACTATAGCATCGATGTGCTTTCGTATGAAAATGAAATCCAGTTCCATGGTCACCAATGTACCATCCAGNTCAAAGAGAAAGGTGTCACGCATACCCGGTCTTGGATAGCCAATTTTTAAATATTTGCCACAAAATATTTGCACATTATTCCTTTACATTCTTTCCAAAAAGGAAAAAAATCACACTTTTCTTTATGTTTCATGCTATCTATTTCTCATTTCAATAGTAATACTTTTATAACCCTCCTTGAACGCGGAAACGAGGTGAAAGGAATGAAAAAATTAATCTGTCTGCTCTGTATCTGCCTGTTGATAGTGGGCGGAATGTATGCAGTATTTGCTGAAGCACCGCCGCTGCCTGGTTCAGGGGGAATGGAACCCCAGGACTCAGATACCACCCCCAATGGTGGGGATGATGATGGTGGCATAGGCGGCGGTGGCGGATGGCCACAATAGCTGCTGGCAGAATCAACTCCTTGAATCTTTTTTTCTTTTCTTTTCATTTCATTTTACTACACAAAAAATAATCAAAAGCTCTGCTTATTCAAGAGAGAGTGATTCAGTGCCGCTTTTGCGTGAAGCTCTACAGTGTCCAGGAGCGGCTTTTCAGTATCTGTTTGGTTCAGTATCAAGGGGAGCTCTGTGCACCCCAAAATGACTCCATCCACCTCATAGGTATTAATTATCTGGAGGAGTCTTTCCTTACTTTCTTCCTTGATCACTCCTATGACCAGCTCATCAAATATTATTCTATTGATTTCATCCTACCCTGGCAATGTGGGCACCACAACATTGATTCCATATTTCCTGCACACATTTTGGTAGAATGAAGACTGCATGGTGAATTTAATCCCTAAAAGCAGAAGTGTTTTCATAGTGTGCTGGTACGCCTCTTCAGCAGTTACTGCCACAATACTCAGCAAGGGTACTGTTGACCTCTTTTCCACCTCACCGAACACTGCATGGGGAGAATTGGCAGCCATGATGACAAATTCAGCTCCTGCATTTTCTAATGCTGTGATCCCTTCGATGATGTAATTGATGTATTTTTCTCTGTTTTTAATCTCCAAATCAGTAAATTTCTGAAAATTGAGGCTGAATATAACAATTTCTGGGTAATAATAGTCTTTGGTTCTCTCATAGTACTTTCTGAGGATGAGTTCATAGTACCTGATGGCGGACTTATAGCTTATTCCACCAAGAATGCCAATCCTTTTTCGTTTCATAGTTGAACCTCCTTTTCATCTCCTGCAGAATCAAGGACGAAATTATATGGTAGTGTTGTTCGGACATTGCATACATGCAGCACAGCTTTATATTACTATTACTATTCGCACCGGCAGTAGATCGACATAGTTAGAACCTTTTCAGACCTTGCACGCCTTCAACAAAGGACAAACCAAGGGGCACCCTCACTAGGAATTATCAGCATGTACCTGTTTTCTGTACATTAATGTCAGAATGATCGGTGATAGCAGTGAAAGACTGCTACTGCTTGTTTGAATCCTTTTATCATTTCTTTTCTCTTCATGTCATAGATGATGCAGAATACTTTCCTGGTGATATGTGAAGAGATCATATTGGCAAACACCATTAGCTGGTTTCCTATTTCCACCATAAAGGGGGTGGTGGGAAAGGTGGAGAACAATTGTCTTATTGATTTTTCGTGGTCTGAAGAGAAGAGAAAGCAGTAGGTCATGTAGTTCTGATATCCCTCAGGATAGAATCCAGTATGAATGGTGCAGTGGTCTCTCAAAGTTTGAACCCATTTACTGTAGGTTTCATACCGCACAGCAATTTTCCGCAAGGTGGGAGTTATCTTTTTCCGCATATTGAATTTGTAGGTATAGAACAGCTTCCATTCATCTTCTCCCCACTCTAGAGGCGGACCCACCCTCCGATCTTTGGGCTCAATCCGGGAGGGATCGAAGTGAGCTACCAGCTCTTGTGATTTCTGGTAGCTTTCTTCCCAAGATGTGTATTCCACTTTCGGAGTGTAAGAGTGTCCTCTCACTCCCTGCCTCACCATGGACTCAAAGCCTACCAGTTTAGAGAAATCCAGAGGTCTGTTGGCAACCAACATGACGTTCCATTCTCCAAAGGTCATCACATGGTACAAGACATGAGGAAATCCTTTCAATCCCTCAAATACCTGGAATGGATCCTTAAAATTCATCAGATAAATGTATTCCCGATAATTAGAAGCAGGGTTCATCCTGATTTGGGGGCCGTGTAATACATTTCTGGCATACATTTCTCCCAGATACTTGGAAACAGTATTCCGGGATAATCCTGACTTCTGTGATATATCGTAGATGGACATGGTGGGATTCTCAAATATCTGCTCAAATATTTTGTGATAGTTTCCCTTTCTTTTGTTGTTGGAAGTTTTGCCCATGGTCATCACCGAAATCTTCAAATATGTCAATATTTCTTTCTCTCGTGTGCATATGTGTACATTTAATTACACAATCGAAAAGCGGAACAGTATATAAAGCTTTCGGAAAAAACAGCTGTTCCAAATGGAGACTGGCTGGAATTCCCGGCCAGTCTCTGACAAGAAATCCCGAAAGAAAAATCCGATCCTGAAGGCACCTTATTCTCCCAAAGCTCTCCCAGTTGTATGATCAGCTATGAAAGCATT
>JGI2172J19969_10000603_pt1 | contig 15542 bp, 10 predicted proteins | sample DeeMarSWOR230_32_FD_19969 | JGI IMG/M metagenome (IMG submission 19969)
CCCGCGTGATTTTGGAAGAGGCGCAGGGATATTTCGTCTCTCCGAGGCGGGATCTCTTCACGGTATAGCCGACGCCAAAATGGGAGGCAATCTGGAACTGAGGCCTTATTTCTTGGGAGGCATGGAAAACGATTCCAGCACCAATTTCACCACGGACCGTCTGAGTGATATCGGGTTGGACGCAAAAGTTGCACTCACAGCCAACCTGGCTTTAGACCTCACCTTAAACACAGATTTTGCCCAGGTGGAGGCAGACCAGGAACAGGTCAATCTGACGCGTTTCTCTCTTTATTATCCGGAAAAACGAGAATTTTTTCTGGAGGGTGCGGAGATCTTCTCGTTCGGTGGGAGCGGAGGTTTCCGCTGGCATAGAGGAGACACGGATATGAATCTTTATTACAGCCGCCGGCTCGGACTTGTGGATGGTCATGAGGCCCGGATACTCGGCGGCGCTAAAATGGTCGGAAAGGTGGGCAAATATCAAGTTGGAGTGATGAATATATTTACTGATGATGTCACCTATCAAGAAGAAGATGGTACAACCACGGTCAATGCGGCAAACTTTATTGTGGTTCGCCTCCGGCGTGATATTCTCCAGCGGGCCACCATAGGAATGATGTTCCTGAACAAGGAAGACTTGCGTTCCTCGGACTTTAACCGCTCCCTGGGACTCGATGGTCACATTCCTCTAAGCCGTTACTTCACTGTGTCGGGCTATCTTGCCGCAACCTTCGGGCCCGAAGAAACGGATGATGGACAGGCCATCAATATGAACACGCAAAACAAGGCTGGCAAACTCAGCCTGGATTACAACAGCGATCTTTGGAGAGCTTCGGTATCTCACCTGGATATAGGAAGCCGTTTCAATCCAGAAGTGGGATTTATCCGCCGTACGGATTTTCGTTTAAGCAACGCCTCGATTGAATACTCTCCGCGACCCAAACAATCGTCGGTTATCCGGCAGTTTGGATATCAACTGGAGGGCAGCTACCGTTCCGACCGTGACAGCAGGATGTTAGACAATGAGCTGCAGGCGTCCTATTCCATCGAATTCCAAAACAGCTCACGCTTCAGCATCAATATCCAGCGGGAGAGTGAGTTTGTCGATTATGACTGGGAAGTCCGTGAAGGCTTCCTCATCCCTGAAGGAACATACACGGGCTTCATGTATTCTGTAAATGCGGAGAGCGATAAAAGCCGTGCGATTGCCGGCGGGATTGATATTGATTATGGAAAATATTATACCGGTCGCCAGATGAGCCTTGGCCTTGACAGCACCATTACCCGCCTCAGGCGTCTCCGAATGGAGCTAAACTACAGGCACAATTACATCCATCTTCCTGAAGGGAGTTTTCGCACCAACACTTTAGGACTTCGTATGTTTTACTTTTTTTCCACGGACCTGTACATGAAAGCCTATGTGCAGTGGAACGACGATAAATACTACAATGCAGGAAGGGAGAGGATCGTCAGCGACATTCTGCTGCGATGGATATATTCACCGGCATGTAATCTCTATGTGGTCTACAATGATGCACGGCTGGTCGGACCGGGCAATACCGAGATCGTCAACCGCACCTTGATGGTCAAGGTCACTTATTTCTGGCGCAAATGACACTCCTCCACCACTGATTTTTCTCTCCTTCTTAACCTGAACAAAAAAAACATCTTCCCTACCTAAACAGGCTAAACTGCGCGACTAAACCTAAGAAAGTTATTGAGTTCCAAGGATTTTCTGCAATATTTGTCTAATCAAGCAAAGTAAGGTTAAGGAGGTATTCCAATGATTTGGGCCAAAAACATCAAATCTTCAGACAATGTTTGGAAACAATTATTTTCTGTCCTGACTTTATTCCTGTTCATGGCGGCAATTTTCGGACTATCCGGTTGTGACATCGGGGTCGAAGAAGGAGACGAAGAAGAGAGTTTTGGCGAAATAGTGATTGGCCTGACAGACGACGAGGGCGATTTTGTGAACTACACGGTAGACGTGGTTTATCTCACTTTGACCAAAGCCAATGGGGCTGTTGTGGATACCCTACCCATTTCAACCCGAGTGGATTTTTCGCAATACACAGAAATGACGGAATTCTTAACTGCGGCCACTATTCCTTCCGGTTTTTACACTGAAGCCACTCTCATGCTGGATTATCAAGATGCGGATATCTGGGTCGAAGATGTAGACGGCAATGCGGTTGAGATTGAAAGCATTCTCGACGAAGACGGGAATCCGATCACGACCCTCGAAGTGTCTGTGCGTTTAGAAGGCAGGAATTCACTCCTGATTGCACCGGGCATCCCGGCTCATCTCACCCTCGACTTCAACCTGAATGCATCGAATAAAGTCGAATTCGACTTGTCGGGTTCACCGATTCTAACCGTGCAGCCATTTCTGCTGGCTGAACTGAATCCCGAAGCGCCTAAAATTCACCGGCTGCGAGGACCGCTCAAAGAAGTGGATGTCACTGGGGGAACCTTTGAGGTCATTATCCGCCCCTTTATCCACATCCTATCCGGTGGCGACGAACATTTTGGCACCCTTGAAGTCAGAACCTATGACGACACGATCTACGAAATCAACGAAGAGATCTATACCGGGCAGGCCGGTTTAACCGCACTGGATGCTATGCAGGCCTTGACAGCCATTATTGTCGTTGGTGACCTTAAATTTAATCCAGCTCGATTTGAGGCACGCCATGTCTATGCGGGTTCCAACGTACCAGGAGGAACCCTTGATGTTGTGTCTGGAAATGTGATCAGCCGCACTGGGAATGCACTGACTGTGAGGGGCGCCACTCTTATCCGCTCGGGTGGCAGCGTGGTGTTTAACGATACGCTGATCGTTCAGGTGGGATTGAATACAATTGTCAGGTGTCAGCTTTCCCTTGAGTTATATGATATCGACGATATATCGATAGGGCAGCGGGTGATAGTATTCGGCACATTAAACATCGATGAAACCGAACTGGACGCCACCGAGGGATACGCGCGCATGCACTTAACGACGCTCAGAGGCCAGGCGTTGGCTGCCGGTCCCCCATGGTTTGTGGTTGATTTGAACTCCATAGACGCACGGCGCGTGGGCCTCTTTGATTTCACCGGCACGGGTACAATTCCGGCGGATGATGCGAATCCGGCCAATTACGAAATCGATGTGGGGTCTTTGGATGTTTCATCTATTTCCCCCGGAACCCCGGTAAAGGTTCGCGGCTTTGCCAATACGTTTGGCCAGGCACCGGAAGACTTTAATGCCTGGACTGTCATCGATGTTTCAAATGTGAGGGCTTCTTTAGTCGTCAATTGGAGACCATCCTCAGCGACTGCCTTTGAATATTTATCTTCGGAATATCTAACGCTCAACCTCGATGGCGTTGGCCTTTTCCACCATGTGCACCGAGCCGGTGTCGTCATAGACCTGACAGAGCTTTTTGATTCTCCTTCGATAGAGCCAGAGGAAGAAGGGGAAGGCCTATTTGTGATTTACCAGGATGGGTCTCTCCAGGTTCACTTCACATTCGAGAACTTTGTGTCTGATCTGGAGACCCGACTCGCTAATGATGGCACTGTTCAGAGCTTTTCTGCATTCGGGCATTTTGACGACACCACTTCCATCCTGACAGCGAGACACATAGCCATCAAAATGTGATTGAGGCTGATTCAGTTGGAGAAGTCGCTTTTTATTAGATTTCGCAACCTATTTTATTGACTATTGTTGAGTCGAATCCACCCCGACTCAACGATCGGACTGTCGCTCCAGAGGCGAGGGCCTAAGGCCTCTCGCCCACCCCTTCTTGGCTCTGTGATTTCAGGCCTCTCTACCTTCTTCCTTTAGAAAAGAGTGAAAAAAATATTCCCTGCTATGTATCATAAGCTCCTTTTTGTTCTGTTTTCAGGATAATCAAATCAAATAATTTTGCTTGCTATATATTTATGTATAAGGTATACTTCAACATCAAACATCTGGTAGGAAATAGTCAAGGCAAATTGTTCTTCCCTTCCGAACGATAATTTCCTCTGACATTCACCCCCTCATGTTTTAATCAAATAACAAGGTAAATAAATGAACTTTAAAGAATTAAATCTCGAGCCCCGTCTTCTGCATGGAATAGCGGATCGAGGCTACATAGAAATGACGGCCGTCCAGGAACAAACCCTGGCGAAAACACTCCGGGGTATGGATGTGGCCGTTCAATCCCAAACCGGAACCGGCAAAACCGCCGCATTCCTGATCACTCTGTTCAACAGCATGCTCCATAATAATGCTCCCAAAAGAAAAAAGGCTCTGATCATTGTGCCGACCCGGGAACTGGCGGTTCAGATTGAAAAAGAAGCCCAGCTTTTAAACCGCCATCTGGGCTTCTCTATCGGCAGCTTTTATGGCGGTGTGGGCTATGTCCGCCAACTGGCTTTATTGCAAAAAGGCCTGGACATAGTCATCGGTACGCCGGGAAGGTTACTGGATTTGAGCGAAAGAGGCCGATTAAAGCTGAAGGAGATCAGAATCCTGGTCATCGACGAGGCCGATCGCTTGTTCGACATGGGATTTCTTCCCGATATCAGAAAAATTCTTAGGAACATGCCTCCCCGCAATCTCCGGCAGAACATGCTTTTTAGCGCGACACTGAACCGCTTCTCCAGAAAAATCGCCGCCGAACACATGAACCGTCCGGTGTTCATCGAAGTCACTCCAGAGCAGCTGACGGTGGATACGATTTCACAGGAACTCTACCATGTGAAAAGCCATATCAAGATGAATCTCATGCTGGGCATTCTCAAGGCTCAGGCGCCGCAGAACGCCCTGATTTTCACGAATATGCGGCATGCCGCTTTCCGTCTGTCCAAGAAGCTGCAGCACAACGGATTCCGCAGCCAACACCTGACTGGTGACCTTCCCCAGAGTCGAAGATTGAAAATCATTGACGATTTCATGGCTGGAAAGTTCGCTTTTCTGGTTGCCACAGATGTTGCCGCCCGAGGACTCCATATTGACAGCCTGGAAATGGTCATTAACTATGACCTTCCCCAGGATTGTGAAAATTATGTGCACCGGATCGGACGGACAGCTCGCGCCGGGAATACTGGCAAGGCTATATCGCTCGCCAGCGAAGGCACGGCCGACCACCTCGATGCCATCGAATCTTTTATCGGCATGAAGATTCCCGTTCAAACGGCGGACATTGAACTTTTTGCCACAGACGAGAGCTTAGAATTCAGCTCCGGAAAGACATTTCGAAACAATGGATCAAAAAAAAAGAGTCGCGGTAATTTCAATTCTAAAAATGCACAGCGGAAAAAAAGTCAAGGCAGACCAAGACACTTTATGAATTGAAAAATTTAGTAATCAGTGAATCAATGATGAGGATACCCGCCCATCCATGGGAAAAATGGGTCTGTCAAAAAGGACGGGATGTCATTGGTGAAGGGGAAATATCTCAGGACGAAAAGAACTGAGCTGTTAATACTCTCAAAAAAAATCTCCCAGTTTACGCTATACTTCTCCTTTTTCTTTTTTCTCTTTTTCTTCTCTCTCTCGTCCTTTCTCTTTTCTTTCTTTCCTTTCTCTCATATTTTTTCATTCAGAATTCCTTTTTGGAATTTATCAGTTTAATACAACTTCTTACATTCCACTCAGAGTCCCTCCACCTATCAATGGAGGCTGGTTATCGAACAGCCTGATATCAGCAAGCAGTCAAGAAGATAAATTAGGTATCTTTCAGGCAGAATTTTCCCTTTTCTTGACTAGAAAGATATGTGTGTTTATGAATTTGGGGGGGCAAGCAGTCAAGCCAAGCAACCCTCAAATAGGCTCTAATGCAAAATTTAGCTATGGTTATGAATGTCCGAGTGCCGGTTATCAGAAGCGTCTTCCTCCCCCGGGTCTCCCTCGGCTGAAACCTCCTCCACCTCGACGGTCATCACGTCGAGGGCGGGCCTCGTTAACTCTAAGGTTGCTTCCTTTTAAATCTTTGCCGTCAAGTCCGGAGATAGCGGCCTGTGCCTCAGAACTGTTGGACATCTCCACAAATCCGAATCCTCTCGGATCCCCGGTGAATTTGTCTGTGATGATTTTGACAGATGAGACCTGCCCAAAGGCTTCAAAAGCCTTCCGCAAATCATCTTCTGTGGCCTCCCGTGGTAAATTCCCTACGTAAATATTCATTCTGCTTTCCTTTTGATATTTGATTTTTAATAAGGGAGGGAATGTTTTTTACTTGTTGAAATTTCCCCTAATCCTCTGTGATCCCTGCCTTCTCTGAAAAACGGGCAGGTCTCTTCAATTTCAACGTATGTAATACTAGCACAAATAAAATTCAAATTCAATTCAATTAATAGCATTCAAGATAATTTTAGTATTTAAACTGCCAATTGGGATAATTATCTTTATCAATTAAGATAAATAATTCCGGATTATTGAAGCAAGGTTAAAAATCCAGCCACTTAATAACTCTTACTCGAAGAAGATTCTTGATGCGGAATTTGACGGAGTCTATCTCGATATCATTGTTGCGTACGAATACTTTTAAAAAATGAAAAGAGTTATGACCGTTATGGAAAATCCTAAATATTCTCCTTTCTCTCTCTACTGCAAAAGTAGTTTACATAGACAGGCCTTCAACAAGAAGAGAGCATTAGATAATTATTGGGGATTTTAGTGAGTGAAAATGTTATTATGCTGGCTGGCGATTCGGAAGAAATCAAATAGATGGAAGGACTGATGCAAAAATATATGAGAAATTCGCGGCCATTTTTTTGGTGTTTGTGGGTCCTTTTCATGTTCTACTCACTCGGGTCATGCAACAAGCCCTCAAACAAAGAAGCGCATCAACAGATATCTGTAGATGTCACACATTACAATCTCATCCTTGACCTGTATCCCACAAACCAGCTTCAGCCTGAAAACGAAACCATTCAGGGAAAGTGCACCATCACTTTTAAAAACGACGGTAAAACATCCCTCGCATCCATCCCCGTCCTGCTTTACAGGTTGCTTGAAGTCAAGTCAGCCACAAACAGCCAGGGCCAAGCCCTCCCGTTCACTCAAAAAGTGGTGAAGATAGAGGATTTCTCTCCGGTCTGGCAGGTCAACAAGGCGGAGATTGAGCTTTCCACCCCAATTCCTCCTGGAAAAGATGGATCCATCACCATCTCCTACGGCGGCTTTATTTACGGATACCAGGAGGTCTTTAGCTACACCAAGGACCATATTGGCGCTGATTTCATCATGATCAGAGAGGACGTCTTTGCCTACCCTGAGATCATAGACAACAGCTGGAATAGTTTTATTGCGGCTGTGAACGACACATTTGATTTCGAGCTTCGCGTCTCGGTTCCCAAAGACTATGTGGTGGCCAACGGAGGATGGATCATTGAGAAAATCGAAGAAGATAAGAGGAGCGTGTTCTTGTACAAAAGCCAACTGCCTGATTGGAGGATCGATGTGGCGGCCGCCAAATTTAACCTGCTTGAGGATGAAGCCCGCAATTTCAGAGTTTACCACTTCGATGAAGACAAAGAAGGTGCGGAACGGATTCTTGCCGGGATGATAGACAGTATGGATCTCTACACAAAATGGATAGGGAAAATGGGAGCCAAGCGACAGGTGACGGTTATAGAAACGCCAGGAGGCTCCGGTGGACAGGCAGCTAAAACTTCCATATTGCTGCCCGCTGAATCATTCTCAAGCCATAGGGATGTGAGCCATATCTACCATGAAGTCGCCCATTTGTGGGACGTGCCTTCTCTGGATGAGATGCCTTCCAGATGGTTGTCTGAGGGATTTGCCAACTATTTTATGGCGCTGGTTTTACAAGAATTAGACAGCCAAGAAAGATTTGTCCAAACACTCGAAGGACTTCGCAGGAGATTCAAATCGCACTGCGAATACGATAAGAAGTTAGCCGCGACTCCGATAAGTGATTATGGAAGGGCTGACCTGACCGGTGCGTCTTACACAAAAGGTGCGCTGGCTCTGTATGTGCTACATGAGATTGTCGGCGACACGGACTTCAAGGAAATCTTCCGAATGTATGTTGAGAGATACCAAGAAAAGGGGGCAGCACTTGAAGACTTCAGAGATCTGGCACAAGAGATCTCAAACAAGGACCTGAAAAAATACTTTAATGAGTGGGTGTTTGGTATTGAATCGTCCCAGCTCTTACTCGGAGAGCTGACACTGCAGGAAATCACACAAAGGTATAAATAAACTTTTTCAGGATGAGTTTAGCCTGACTATTCAATCTCTCGTGTTCACTCGTACCTCAGTGAATCCACAGGATTGGCCACAGCCGCTTTGACGGACTGGTAGCTGACTGTCAGTAGGGCAATTAACAGCACAAGAACTCCTGAAAGCATAAATGTCCAAATTCCGATATCGATGCGAAAGGCGAAATTTTTCAGCCATCTGTCCATGAAATAATACGCGACAGGCCAGGCAATACAATTGGCCAGCAGAATCCATTTTGTGAACTGCTTGGAGAGCATGAGGACAATGCCTCCAACCGAGGCTCCGAGCACCTTCCGAATGCCGATTTCTTTGGTCCGGCTTTCGGCTGTAAATGAAGCCAGTCCCAAAAGCCCCAGGCAGGCGATGAATAATCCCAGGAAAGTAAAGATTCCGAATACATTCCCAATCTGCTCGTCAGCCCGGTATTGCCGGTCAAAGTCAGTATCCAGAAAAAAATGCTCAACAGGATGACCCGGCCACAATGCTTTCCACTGAGACCCGACAAAGGCCAGTGTATTATTCAGGTCAGTGATATCTATGGAGAGAGTGATATACCGGAAACTCCACGGCAAAAATTCCATGACCAGAGGTTCCACCTCGCTCTGCAGTCCACGGTAATGGAAATTCTTGGTCACACCGATTATCGGATTTGTTCGGCCTCCATGTCCTGTGAGCAGTCGCTTGCCGAGCGCGTCCTCAGGACGGCTCCAGCCAAAGGCTTTGACTGCCGCTTCATTGATGAGAAAAGCTCCCATGAAGTCTGTCTTCATCTCTTTTTGAAAGGCTCGCCCAGCCACCATATCGATTCCATAATCATGAATAAAATCATCATCGAAATACATATGAAACATTGACTGATTTTTCGAATCATCTTCTCCGACAAGCCTGACGCCAAAATTAGACACGCCTCGCCCCGGAACAGTGGAGGAAACCGTGACTCCGGTTACAGAGGAGTGTTTGGAAAACATATCTTTTACAGATGCGAAGTTCTTCTGGATATTAATTCCTCCCCGGAGAGGGAGAATGAGTTTCTGCTCTTTTTCAAATCCCAAATACTGGTTTTTCATGAAATTGAACTGCTTGTACATGGTCAGAGTCCCGATAATAAGCATGACAGAAATGGCAAACTGAACGACCACAAGAACCGTTCTCAGAGCAAAACCTTGAGTACCGGCACTCGTAGCTCTTTTGAGAGTAACAGCCGGTCTGAAAGCCGAAAGCACGAACGCAGGATAAAGGCCCGCGGCCATGCCCACGAGGACTGCACCGCCGATGAGGGAGAGCAAAACAATTGGGCTAAGAAGCACATCGAAGCTCAGGGATATTCCGGTCAATTCGTTCAAGAGGGGAATCGCAAACCAGGCGATGACCATTGCCAAGCCTAACGACAGAAACGCCACCAGCAGTGATTCACCCAAAAACTGGCCGATGAGCTGAAGCTTTTGAGCGCCCACAACCTTACGCAAACCGACTTCTTTAGCCCTGTTCGCTGCGCGTGCAGTGGAGAGGTTCATGAAGTTCAGACACGCAATGATCAAGATGAAAAGACCCACAAAGGAAAAAATAGTGATATAGACAGGATTTCCTGGCGGCTCGGTCTCATACCGGATATGAGAGTGGAGGTGTATGCTGGACAACGGCTGCAGGAAGTAATGATAAGTGGATCCCCAGCTCTTCAACTGTTCCCCGACATATTTATCGGCAAGACGGCTGACTTGTTGGGAAAATTCCTCCACAATCACACCAGGCTTCAGCTTTAGATAGGTATAGAACATGGTCGAATACCAGTTGGACATCTCATCCCAGTCTTTAAGCGTCTCTAAAGAAGCGATCAGGTCATACTTCAGTTGCGTATTCTCCGGAGAATCCTTCACAATCCCTGTTATCTCATATTCCTGCTGATTGATCTCCAGAGTATTTCCCAGGGGATTGGCATTACCGAAATACTTAATCGCCATTCTCTGTGATACAACCAGCGTATTCGGCCGGATTAATGCTTCCTGGGGATTTCCCTGGATAAAGGGAATGGTGAAGATATCAAACAGTTCCTGATCCGCATACATGAAACGATCTTCATAGAAGAATGTCCCCTCCCGCCTGACCAATCGGGAGCTGGCCGGTCTCACCCGGGCCGCATATTCCACCTGAGGATAATCGGATTTCAATGTAGGAGCCACCATGGGTGAAATTGGAGCAAAAACACGGTTTGCGGTTTGAGTGCGAATGTCCTGAACGATCCGGCAGACTCTTTCGACATCCTTATGATACCTGTCATAACTCAATTCATGGCGGACATAGAGGAGGATGAGGAGACAACAGGCCATACCGATTGCGAAACCGGCGATGTTGATGAAAGAATATCCTTTATGTCTCTGGAAATTTCGCAAGGCGATTTTCAAATAATTCTTTATCATCGTCAACCTCCAGTAAATTTTATCCATGATGAGGCTGGGAATGCATTCGATCACGCGGAACCAGTACCAGGCCTTGGCCCTAAACTTTGGCCCGCCGTCGATCATCTGTTGATAGATCTCATCGATGTCGTCAGAAAATTCATGAAAGTCTTCCCCTCGGAGAAGCAGTCTGAGAAATACGTAAGGGATAAGAGGGGTTTTCTCGACTCTCTTCACCGTCTATTCTCCCTTTTTCTCCAGAGAGAGATCTTTAACCTTATTCCAGACAGAAGAATGGACTTGATGAATCTCTTTTAAGGCGGAAATGCCTTGAGGCGTTACTTCATAATAATACCGGCTTCTCCCCCCGCGTTCTGCGACGGGGCTGCTCGCGATTTTTCTCACGTACTTTTTGGCACTCATCTTTTTCAGAGTTTTGTAAATAACGCCGAAGGACCAGTGCTGGCCGATATCCTTATGTATCCGGTCTCTTATCGGCACACCATAGGCATTGCCTTCGAGTTTGAAGACGGCCAGGAGAATGATCTCTTCTGCCCTGGATAAGAGTCTCATTTCCATTCCTCCTATTTGTATGCAAAAAGCATTTATATATTAAGACGTACGGGAATCTCAAAAGGTTTACTTAGATATTTAAGAAATGGAAAATAGCTTATAAATAAAACATGATTAAACGAAATCCTCTCCAATCTTCATGTCAAGGCAAAGTGAAAATTTCCGGTTTTCTGCCTAGCAAAAATGTCCGGTTCTTAGCCACACAAAAATTTCCGGTTTTATATCATGCAAAAAATGTTTGATTTTCTGCCGCGCAAAAATGTCCAGTCAAGGAAGAACTGGGGTAGCCTGGCGGGATATAGCATCACTCATGCATTCATTTTTTAAGTTTCTCGATTGCCTCTAGAATCAGATTTCCGTCTTTATCATGGGCTTTCCAGAGAGATGGTCCATCTTTCAATTCAAATTGAGTGTACATGGTTCCGGTATCATCATTATGTGGGAGTAGAGAAAAAACCGAGCGCTAAATCTGCTAAAAGCTCTAATTTCTTATCAACCTAATCTATATTTGGACCGAATAATTGGATGGATTCCAGCAGAAGGACAACTCCTTTATCCGCGTTCCCACTTTGGAATTGTTGGTGAGCAGCCGATATTTTTTGACTCACGATTTCTGCAATCGGAGGCAGTTCGTCCTTTTGCTGTATTTGTTCCATTTTTTCCAGTTCTTCTTTTTCCTTTCCTTCTAAGGCCTCTTCACCGGATTCAATCATTAGAAGGGCCTCTGAAACCAGTTTGACTCCTTCTCTTATATTTCTATCTTGAAATTGGTGTCTTGCCGATGAAATTTTTTTCTCGAAGCCTTCTACCATGTATTCTTCTGGTTTTGTCAACAGGACAGCTTCAAGAAGCAAATCCGCACTTTCAGTAACGTTTCCCTTCTTGAGTTCATCCATGGCTGATACAATGTTGGCGTTAATTCTCTCCGCAACAGCATACACTTCTTCTTTTTGTTTTGTATCTTCCAGAGTCCCAGATACATCTTTATTCTGCCCCTGACAGGAAATCATGATAATAATAACTATGAAAGTAGAAATCAAGATTCCTTTTTTCATTGATCGACCTCCATGTTCACTCGAATCTTCAAGCTGTAATTAAAAGAATACAAATCAAATCCTGTATCATTTTTATCACTTCCCTCATCTAAACTGCGGCGCTTTCAGCAGGTGCTTCGGCTTGCGGGAACACATCGTATTCTGGGCCAAACTGCGCCAGGTATTCCAGACTGAAAGCCCTCAACGTGTACCAAACAGGCAGGGAAACGACTGTCCCTATATAAGGGATAATCAACAGTATGATACCGATACAGCAGGTTAATAAGCCGGCCACAATGATCAAAAGCACGAACATAATTGTCAGGAGAAACACGAAAATCCCGAATAAAATGAAGTGAAAAGGGTGCTGCCCGAATAGCGACAGAAAACGGCTCCAGGCCTGTGTCGTTTTGATGTTGTTCTTGTACATGATGGGGACCACAAAACTCTTCAAGAACATCGAAATGTACCCGATGATTATAATCATAAAAAAGAAAAGAAAACCCATCCCTACAAGAAAGGGAACAGGAACATGCCTATAAAGACTCTCTCTGTAGATGAACGCACCGGTCGTGAAGAAAAAGATAAAGAACATGATGAACAGCGTGAAGCAAATCAGGCCGAAACACAGGCGCCACAAGAACAACGAATTACCCTCTGATTTGTACTGCTTCCACGGCTTGGCGATCTCGGCTTTATCCTGAGCCACATTATCCAGAAACATGAACATGCCTCTTGAACTCAACCAGGTGAAAGTGACCCCTACTGCGATTAAAACCACCACGAATGACACGATAGCGATGAACCAACCCGGGTTATCCATCAACCAATCCCAGGCTCTATTCGGAAATTCAATGAATTCACGGAAGCTCCAATCATCGCCCACTCTCGAAGTTCCATTACCTCCACTACTTCCATTCCCTTCAGTTAATCCGGCTAGAAAGGCACTGAATCCGATAACAAACCACTTCGTGATATCAAAGGGTTTAAATAGAGCGATCTTCATCCGGCTCCACGCCCGGCTGAGAGGTTCGAAATATTCTATGTTCATTTTACTCCTCCTGGCTTGAACGCGAGATACTCATTTCTTTTCACTAATAAATACCGTTCGAGTGAAAAAAAGATTCAAATTTTCTTTAATATTTTTATTTTCAATCAGTTGGAATCATATTCTTCTTCTAGATCCAAATCTGTAATCTCTTCATGTGAATTCATTCTGTTGAGATTCCGGGTATTCATACCACAGCTACGAAGTCATGGTCAAACACAAAGAAATGAACAGGTGGCCAATTGTGGCCCGTCATTCGGATTCATCACTGAAAAGTGATACACACGACGGAATGCCTGGTTATCCTATAAAATTAATAAATTTTGTGCTTGCGACCAAGCCTGGATGTGGTATATACTTAATATTCAAGATTAAAAATAATATCCAAGCTGAATTTTTTCTTATTCAAAATCCTCTTTCAATTTTTTCAAGCATTCGGAAAATTAAATTGAAGAGCTGAGCAGGAGAAAGAGATGAAAAAAGTACTTTTGTGGATCATTGCTTTCCTCATCACAGTTTCTGCGGCTGTCTATCAGCGAAGAACCGGCCCCACTCATCCTCTTAGAGGCAAAACCACACTCAACAACACCGAAATCGCGTACAGATTAGAACGGAACCCTGAAACAACGAGTGATCATGAAGTGCAGGTCAAAGTGCCAAATGCAGAAATCACAGGGACTCTCATCTATAAAAGATATAAAACAGACGATCCCTGGACAAACATTCCCATGAAAAGAGACGAAGATGTCCTGGCCGGCAGTCTTCCCAAACAACCCTCTGCCGGGAAACTGGAATATAAAATATTATTAGCCTCTCAAGGAAATGAGATATCTTTAACCGGGGAAACGCCCGTGATCATCCGCTTCAAAGACCCTGTTCCTGGTGTCATTCTCCTTCCTCATATCATCATCATGTTCCTCGCCATGCTGTTTTCAACACGGGCTGGAATCGAGGCGCTCAACCCGAAAGGCAATCCCAGAAAACTGGCTCTCTGGACAACAGGACTCCTGTTCGTGGGCGGATTCATCCTCGGCCCAATTGTTCAAAAATTTGCTTTCGGAGAATTCTGGACAGGTTTCCCATTTGGAACCGATCTGACAGACAGCAAAACTCTTCTCGCCATGATCGGCTGGATCGCGGCTCTGATTGCCGGACGCGGCGGGAAACCGGCGCGCTGGTGGGTTTTAGGGGCTTCGATCTTGCTTATGGCTGTTTATCTTATCCCCCACAGCCTTCTGGGATCAGAACTGGATTATTCTCAGCTTGAGGCTTCTTCTTCGCTTCCAAAAGAAGTGACGATGCTATCCTCGCCCTGAAACAATATTCAACTCAATAACCGAGCGAGACAATCCTCTCTTTCAAAATCCAGCCATCAGAGATACAGCATCATAGAAAAAATAAACCTGCAGTTCTCTTCTATTAATTGTTATCTTAGCTTAAAATGAGCGCGGACAATAAAAACGACAGGAGAAGGTTTTCCTTCAATAATAAAGGGCTCGTATATCCACTGCTTGACAGCATCGACAGCCGGTTTATCTAATAGAGGAATTGACCTGAAAACTTTTACTTCAGTGACTCTTCCGTAGATATCCGTCCTTACGCCTAAGACAACTGTGCCTTTTACTCCTTTCTTTCTTGCCTCTTCAGGATAAATGGGGGGAACTTCTTTGATCAATCTTGGCGGCGTAATCTCGCCTACCGCCTGAACAGCTCCTTTAGCAAATGCTTTGAGTTCTTCCTCTGTCGGAGGTTGTGGCGGCTTTGGAGGTGGAGGAGGCTGGATTCCCTTTTTAGGAGGCGGCGGTGGTGGAGGAGGTGGAGGAGGCAAGACTTCACCATCAGGCCCAATAACACCTGTGATGTGAAACGAGAGAAAATAGGGCTTGCCCTTCCTGTCCTCAAACCCGAAAACAGCCGCATTTCCTCCGGGCAGCGTAATTCCTGTCGTCAATATGTTCTTCGGCTTATCCTCAATAGTTTCATTAACAAAAATAACAAATTGACCCATGCCTTTCCACTCGGTCAACCTGATCGCTAAAAGGTACTCATTGCCGTTCAGACGGAAATAATGCCGGGCAATATCCTGTACTCCTTCTCCGACTTTCAAATCCGCCTCGGTTAGCAGGTCCACATCCTGTAGATTAAAGACTCTCTTGATCTTTTCTCTTTCCTTTTCCAGTTCAAACTCGGTCTGGATAGTCGCAGAGACTATGGGTTGGAGATAAGAGGTAGTTACGAATCGAAGCGGCGCAGGGGTTCCTTCCTTGGCT
>JGI2172J19969_10000605_pt1 | contig 15538 bp, 9 predicted proteins | sample DeeMarSWOR230_32_FD_19969 | JGI IMG/M metagenome (IMG submission 19969)
AAAAAGCTCTTTGACTTCCTTCTCTAGCTTTCGGTTAAGTAGACTCAAAGGGATATCCGCGGGGCAAACTCGCTCGCATTCATTACAGCCGATGCACCGCCCTGCCAGGTGAAAGCTTCGGATGGTCTGCCACATGTCGTTTTCCTCTGGATTAATACGGATGCCCACCCATAGGGGATCGAGTCGTTCGGCAAAACATACGGGGCAGTAACAACCTGGACAGACCTGGCGACAGGCGTAACAACGAATGCAGCGACCAAATTGTTCCAACCAGAATTCCCTCCTGGTGGCAACGGATTTAGCCTCTGCTTCAGCAATGTCGGAATATGTTTCTTCCTCGGCTTTTCTTTCAATCTCTTCTCCCACTAGAAAGTCATAGACCACCGGTTTAAATAACTGGCAACTTCGACACTTCGCCTGTAATGTTTCGCTTTTGTGGTTCCAACCTGTTTCTACCATACCAGGACAGCCAACCCCAATAATAAATATCTTGTCCCGCTCTATCTGTCCCTCATTCAACAACAGGTTGATAGCCCGTGAGTCACATGGTTTAACCACAACCGCCATCTTCTTACCCTTCTTGTCCATAAGATATTTAACCAGATTGTGAGCGCATGTTTCGTCGAAGATAAGCCGCTCTGTGTCAGAGGGGTCATAAACAAAGAAGGGACGGGAAGTAACGCCATCACTGGCCCGCTCGTAGCCGATGACACCCTCAACCACTCCTTCTTCTAGAAGGCTGCGAGCCTTGTCCCGAATCTGTTGAGTTAACTCCTTATCCATCTCAAACTCTACTCCTTGGTCCGAGTTTGGCCAGTTCTGTGGTGAAATCGGATAATAGCTCCGCAAACTTTTGCCCTTCTGATGCTGAAACCCATTCCACCCGCAGCCGTTCCTTTGCTATACCTAGATAGTCGAGGAACTCACGAAGCAGTGCGAACCGGCGCCTGGTATGATAATTACCCTCAGTATAGTGACAATCTCCAGGGTGGCAGCCTGAGACCAGAACCCCATCAACTCCCCTCTGGAAGCACTTTACTACGAAAAGGGGATCAACCCGTCCCGAGCAAGGGACCCGAATAATGCGTATATTCTGGGGATACCTCATGCGTGCAGTTCCTGCCATGTCAGCCCCGGCATAGCTACACCAGTTGCATAAAAAACCTATGACCTTAGGTTGATACTCCGACTTCATAATGCCATCACCTCAGCCATAATTTGCTGGTCACTGAAGCCTCTGAGTTTTATTGCTCCGGGGCGGCAGGCAGCAACACAGATGCCACATCCTTTACATAGACTCTCATTGATGGAAGCCACGGTCCTCCCATCCCGAAGGGTTTCAGCTTCGATAGCCTGAAAGGGACAGACCTGTTTACACAGCAGGCAGCCTGTGCACCGAATAATGTCCACAATAGATGTCATGGGCTCAGCCTCAATAGACTCCTGACTAAATAATTTCAGTACGTATTCTGCCGCAGCACCACCCTGGGCTACAGATTCTGGTACGTCGGTGGGCGCAATTGCACATCCGGCGATAAAGATGCCATCCATAGCAGTCTCCACTGGGCGCAGCTTGGGGTGTGCCTGGACAAGATAATTCTTGGCATCGTAGCTAATATGCAGGGTTTGGAATAACCTAGCAGCATCCTCGGTGGGCATTAACCCCGTGGCTAGAACCACCAGGTCAGCGGGTATATTAAACGTCTCGTTGGTGAGAAAGTCTTGCCCAGAAATCAAGAGTCTGCCATTTTGTCGTGCCACACTGTCAATCTGACCTCTCATATAGGTGGTCCCTTCTTTCTCAGCCCGTGTCATGAATTCTTCGAAAATCTTACCGCCCGGTCCCCGGTCAACGGTGTATATGATATAACTATGAGTATCCGGGGCGTGCTCTTTTAGCATAATAGCTTGCTTAGCCATAACCATGCAGCACACCTTATTGCAGTATCCGCTTCCGGTCCGTTTATCCCGAGACCCCACGCAACTTATAAAGACTACCTCTTTGGGGTGAGCTCCATCGGACGGGCGAACTACCTCACCATCAGTGGGTCCAGCGGCGTTCATCATCCTCTCTATCTGAAGTGTGCTGACAACATCAGGATAGACACCGCCACCATATATACTGAACTGGGTGTGATCCAATACATCCGCCCCGGTAGCCACCACAATAGCTCCCACTTCCTCCTCCGATATCTTTTCTTGCATTTCATGGTCAATAGCCTTAGCTTCGCAAACCTTTTCACACTCGCGACATTCAGAGCAGACTGCACAATTCAAACAGCGCTTGGCCTCCTCGATTGCTGTTTTTTCATCAAAGCCAAGCTCAACCTCAGCAAAGGAACCACCACGTTTCCCCAACTCAAGCGTCGGCATAACTACTCTTTCTTTTTTCACTACGCCCTCTTTGGGCACATCCTTGACCTTTTCACGGACCTCTGGTCTACCCTCTTTTAGGTCTTGTCCGCTCAGATAGCGGTCAATAGAGATGGCTGCTTCCTTACCGGCAGCAACAGCCGCGATAACATCAGCCGGACCAGAAACCGCATCACCACCAGCAAAAACACCATCAATATTAGTTTGTAGAGTAATCGGGTCTACAGAGAGAGTTTCCCAGTTAGTGTAGTCTAGACCTTCGGGCAGCGTTGACTTATCGACGCCTTGGCCGATGGCTATGATCACATTATCAACGTCTATGGTGAATTCTGAGCCTTTGATAGGCACGGGGCGTCGCCGACCACTGGCGTCGGGTGTACCCAACTCCATACGAATACATTGTATCCCGATTACCTTATTGTCTTTAGACAACACTTTAACCGGTGCCGCCAGGAACTTAATCTTAACTCCTTCACGTTCCATCTCTTCAATCTCGCTGGGAATAGCCGGCATCTCGGCACGACCGCGACGATAAACAACAGTTATTTCTTTGACACCGAGGCGTTGAGCTATTCGAGCAGCATCAATAGCAGCATTACCACCGCCAACAACTGCCACTTTATTTCCTAGGCTGACTTTGACTCCAAAGTTGACTTGCCTCAAAAAATCAAGGGCGTGAAGCACTCCAGGAGTATTCTCACCAGGAATCCCCATTTTTTGACTGATGCCAGCACCTGTACCCATGAAAACGGCTTTAAATCCTTCGTTGAAGATTTTAGTGAGATCTTTCACCGGGGTATCTGTCTTAATCTCCACCCCCAATTCTTGCATATAGCTTATCTCGTTATTTATTACCTCTTTGGGTAATCGATATTCAGGGATACCATAGCGTAATAGACCTCCCGCCTCAGGAGCAGACTCAAACACCGTAAGTGGGTATCCCAGCCTGACTAGGTCATATGCACAGGCAAGGCCCGCAGGTCCAGAGCCGATGATAGCTATTTTTTCTTCTTTGGTCATTTCCACCGGTGCTGCTTTTTCCCTACCTGCTTTCAGTTCATAGTCGGCCATAAAACGCTTAAGAGCTCTGATAGCTATGGGTTGGTCAACTTTGCCTCGCTCACAGTCCTTCTCGCAGGGATGGGTGCAAACTCGTCCACAAACTCCGGCAAAGGGCATAGTCCTGCGGAGCACTTCTAGAGCCTCCTTGAACTTGCCTTGGGAAATAAGGGCGACATATCCCTGGGCATTGACCCCGGCGGGACAGGCAACCCGGCATGGTGGATAACCACGCTTATCTATAGTATATTTATTGGGAATTGCCTGTGGAAAAGGAATATAGGTAGCCTTCCGCTTACCCAAGTTCTCGTTAAATTCACTATTTAATTCGACGGGACAAACTTTAGGACACTCACCACAGCCTGTGCACTTGCTCATATCAATGTAGCGGCTCTTATTTTTAATCTTAACCCGGAAGTTTCCTATATATCCTGAAACCTCCTCCACCTCACTGTAGCTCATTAGCTTAATATTGGCATGCTGACCCACCATGGTCATCTTAGGTGTTAGAATGCACGCCGAACAGTCCAATGTGGGGAAAGTCTTGTCCAGCTGGGCCATGTGTCCCCCGATGGAGGGCTCTCGCTCAACCAAAATAACTTCGTAGCCGGCATCTGCAATATCCAAGGAGGCCTGGATGCCAGCAATGCCGCCACCGATGACCAGAGCTCGCCTAGTTATGCCAACATGCTTGGGAGTGAGGGGCTCTTGCCAGGCAACCCTGGCCACCGCTCTCCGCACCAGGTCTATTGCCTTAGCTGTAGCTTCTTCAACCTGGTCGGGGTGAACCCAGCTACAATGTTCCCGTAAATTTGCAATCTCCAAGAGATAAGGGTTCAAACCAGCACCAGCCACTGTTCTACGAAAGGTTGCCTCATGCATACGTGGCGAACAGGCGCCGATGACCACTCTGTTAAGCTTGTGCTCAGTTATAGCCTTCTGGATAGATGCCTGGCCAGGATCACTGCAGGTAAACTTATTGTCTTCAACGTAAACTACCTGAGGTAACTTTCTCGCCGCTTCAGCTACCACAGGTACATTAACAGCCCCAGCTATATTACTGCCGCAATGGCAGAGGAAAACTCCAATTCTAGCCATGCCCTACTCTCCTTTAGTTCCTTATTCGTGAATAGGCCAACAATCTACACGGTCAATTTTCTCGCTGCTTTTGGACAACTGTTTCCAACACTTCGAGGCTATCAGTTGTGGGCACTATAACCGCCATATGATAATCCATATCCAAATTATTATCAAGTCAAAGTCGGCTATATGTCAGATTATCTAGAAAAAAATTTCTAAGATTATATCAAAAAAACAATACAGATTGCTACAAGTCCAGCGTAAGAACGACTTAGAATGACTTTTCCTTATCCATACTATAGATGATATAAAAGGTGGCTAGCTTATTGTTCTGGCCGTCTGGGCTTGCACATTTAGTTATTTACCCGTAAAATGCCTAACGTTGCCCCCATCGTCTAGAGGCCTAGGACATCAGCCTTTCAAGCTGAAGACCAGGGGTTCGAATCCCCTTGGGGGCATTTCTTGCATTAATCTCTCTTCCAAACTAGGTGTCAGCATGCCGGGTCAGGGAGTATTGACTCTATATTCACCCACGAGTATCATTATATAAATCATGGAGCAATTGCTCATAATCTTGAGCTGTCGGCTCTGCTAACAGTAGTAGGAGATGAGTGGTGTTTGAATCGTTCCAGGGCGGCAGGTACAAGGTCGCAAAGAAGCTTGGAGAGGGCGGCAAGGGTATTGTCTATAAGGCTGAGGATACCAGGCTCGGCCGCACCGTAGCCATTAAAGTCATTAAGGGCGAAGGCCTTGACCATGAGTCCTTTGCCCGCTTTGAACAGGAAGCAAAGGCTACCGCTGGCCTTTCTCATCCCAATATTGTCGCCATATACGACATCGGCCAGGAGGACGAGAGCCATTATCTCATCTTGGAGTTCGTCGATGGCCCTAACCTAAGCGGTTTCATCCGCTCTCAACCTGGCGCACGCTGTGATGCCGCTATCGCACTCAGAATTGGCAGCCAAGTCTGCCAGGCACTGGAGTATGCGCATTCTCATAGCATCCTCCATCGAGACATCAAGCCGGAGAACATCATGATCACCTCCACGGGACTGCCCAAGCTAATGGACTTCGGCCTGGCCAGAGCGTTGGGTGGACCTAATCTCACACAGAGAGGTGTGATAGTAGGGACTCCCGCCTATCTGCCTCCCGAGCAGGCCCTGGGAAAACACTCCGATGCCAGGTCAGACCTCTACTCTTTGGGCTGCGTTCTTTATGAGATGGTCACTGGCAGGCTTCCCTTCCACGGAGATGACCCGGTTAAAGTCATTTTCAGCCATATCAACGACCTACCCGTTATGCCCCGAAAACTGGCCCCGGAGATTCCAGCAGCCCTGGAGCAGATTATCCTGAAGCTTCTTGCCAAAGACCCCGACCAGCGCTACCAGTCGGCCGGTGAGCTTTTACAGGCCCTCAAGTCTGTGAAGGAGGAGGCGGAGGCTAGTCCACCGCCTGTAGGCATGCCACCCGAGGAGCAAACGGCTAAAAGAATACCCACTCCGGAGCCGCGATGGGCTCAGGCACTGGTGGACCGGGAGCAGGAAATAAAAATCCTCAGGGCACGTCTTGACGCAGCCTTGAGAGGTGAAGGAAGCCTGGTCTTTATCACAGGAGAGGCGGGCATTGGTAAGACCAGGCTGGCTTATGAACTGAGAAGCTACGCCAAACTCCGGGGCGCTCAGTGTCTCATGAGCAAGGGTGGCGAGCGTGAGGGCGCTGTGCCATACCGGCCCTGGAGCGATATCATCAGGGAATATGTCCGCTGGGCACCACCGCTTCTTGTATTCAAAGCTGTGGGCACCTTTGCCACAGAGCTGGCGAAACTGGTGCCTGAGCTTGGCGAGAAGTTGGGCACTATCCCATCTTCAGCGCCAGCACCCTCCACTCAACAGCATGTCCGCCTCTACGAGGCGGTTACTCAATTCTTCATCAACATCTCCAAAGAGGTTCCTCTGGTGCTATTCCTCGATGACCTGCAGTGGCTTGATGATGCCTCTATGGCGCTTTTGCACCACATGGCGCGTGCCATCACCGCTGAGCACCTCCTGGTTGTGGGCGCCTATCGTCATCTGGAGTTGGAAGATCAACGCTCCCTCTCTCGCTACGTTGCTGAAATAAACCGCGAGAGGCTGTCTTACGCGCTCCCCCTAAAGCGACTGGCGTTCGACCATGTTCTTCAAATGGTCAAACAGACGTTGGGTGAGAAGGTTCCCGGCGAGCTGCCTGACTTGGTATTCGCCAAGACGGAAGGCAACCCTTTCTTTATTGAAGAAGTATTGCGTTCTTTGGTGGAAGAGGGAGCAGTCTACCCATTGGAAAAGGGCTGGGGTGTCAGGGACCTTTCTGATGTACATGTTCCTCGTGGCATCAAGGAAGTACTCGGGAAGAGGCTGGAGTGTCTGGATGAAGAATCCTGCCACGTCCTAAGTGCGGCGGCGGTGATTGGCAGAGAGTTTAGCTTTCCGATGCTGAGAGAGATCACCGGCCTGGATGAAGACCGATTGATCGACATAATTGATAAGTGCTTACAGTCCCGCCTCGTGGTCGCCCGGCATATCCTGGGGGAGGAGGTCTACGCCTTCTCCGACACCCAGCTCAGAGATGTACTCTATGAAGACATCAGCCCTATCCGAAGGAGAAGGCAGCATATGAAGGTGGGAGAGGCGGTGGAAAAAGTCTACACCAAGAAGATAGACGACTATCTGGAAACGCTGGCCTACCATTTTACTGAAGGGAATGACCTGTCCAAGGCTATCGATTACGCTCAGAAGGCCGGCGATAAAGCAGCCAGGCTGTTCGCCTGGGACCAAGCGAGGCGATATTATGAAACTGCACTGAAACTGATGGAGAAAAGAGGATAATGATAGAAGAAGATATTGCCAAGAAGGGGCAGCTATTGGAGAATTTGGAGTACGTCTCTACAGCCCAAATGGACTATGATGCTGCCCTTGGCTACGCCAAGTCGGCGCTGGAGCTATATGAGAAGATGGGCGACAAACAAAGGATAATGCGCGTTCATTGGAGATTCCAAATCATATACCAGGCCCTGGGCAGGGAGGATTTGGCCCTTGAACACGTGGAGACGGCGAGAGCCATGTTAGAAGAGGACCCTGATAGTGTGGAGAAGGGTATGTTATATCAACGTATAGCACATATCTATCTCCACCTAGGACAGCCAGCTACGGCCCTCAGCTGGGCACAGAGGGCTGTGGACTTATTTGCTGGGCTGGGTGTGCCTATGGGCACCCGCTTAAAGGCAGCCTCTGGCCTGGGAACTGCATGGACGTATACGGGACGGGTGGACGAAGGTATCGCCTACAATGAGAATGTCTGGGACCCAGTGGTCAAGAAGGGAAGTGCGCTCCCTATCGGCCTACTAGGCCAACAACTTACCCTCAGCCTGGCTTTGGTGCGGGATGTCCCAATGGCCAGGAAATGGGGAGAGAAAGCTCTGCCCGAGGCAACTAAGTTCGGCATACCTACAATGGAGCTCTTCTTGAGACGCCCGCTTACGCTAATATATGCGCTATCCGGAGAAGTTGCCAAGGCGGAGGAGTCTTGTCAGGCAGTCGAGGCTATACAGGACAAGGGTTCAGTGGCAGAAACCGGGGCAATCTGCCCCTTTGAAGACGTTGCCGGCATTGGATTTCATTATCTTCGCCGGGGAGAGTGGGACAAGGCCAGGCACTATCTGGAAGGGATGATAGCTGCACATAAAGACAGAAACAACCTCGCCGCAGTGGACGCTTGTTCTCTTGCCCTGGGCAGCCTGACTCTGGAGGAGGGAGACCTTCCCAAAGCCGAAGAGCTGCTGCTGAAAAGCCTGGAAATCTGCCGTAATGGGCGCAACGTGCTTTTTGAGCTGTGGGTTCTTCCGGTGCTGGCTGAGCTTTATCTCAGGACGGGCCTGCCCGACAAGGCGGCCGAATATGTGGACAAGGGCTATGAGCTTATGAAACCAGACCAGAACTGGTATGGCCTGCCAGCACCCATACATATGGCTAAAGGTATGTTGGCCACAGCGCGGAAGGACTGGGATAAAGCGACCGAGTCCTTCGACAAAGCTATTCAAATCAACAGGCAATATCAGCTCCCCTGGGATGAAGCCAGAACCCTTTATGAGCGAGGACTGATGTACCTGGCTCGTGGTGACAAGGGAGACCGGGAGAAGGCGCATGAGGACCTGGATGAAGCACTTGCCGTCTTCCAGAGGGTCGGCGCCAAGAAGGATGCGGAGAAGGTGCTCAGGAAGAAAGAGATGCTTAAGGCCTAAGCCCACTACTCGTTCACTATGTCAATAGTCAAAAACCACAATCTCGGATATATTGCGCAATCGTATACAAGGTATCAAGGATTACTTATTCCCACTCTCAGAGACAAACCTTTTATATCTTTTAATCAAAGCCGTACCAGGTGCTCACATTGTCCAGCGGTTCTCTTTCGGAGTGGAGCTGATTTATAGGGTCATCCCAGTCAGGGTAGCCAACAGCTATTCCCAGTACTATAAGCTTGGAATCGGGTATTCCCAACGCTTGTCTCAACACATCTGGATACGTAACAGCTTGTATTTGAGCGATAGTTCCTAGCTCATACCTGGTAGCTAGCAGCATGATGTTCTCAGCCACCAAACCACAATCGAAAATAGGCCAAATATTTAATCCGTCACCTTGCTGGTAGAAAGAGCGGTCAATATAGATATAGATGGCACAAGGAGCTTCAAACATTCTCAAGCCCTGCAAAAGCCACCACCTCCTCTTGTCTCTATCCTCCCTGCTTATTCCTTTCAGTTCGAGAACTTTCCTGCCCAAAACACGGCGACGAGTATCATAAGGCTCGGGAAATTCTCGAGGACGAGGAATGTCCGTATTGGGTTCCTCTTCTGCTTTTTCAACGAAGGCTTGTCTTATTTCCTCCAGCTTTTTCCCAGTCACTATAGCGAATTCCCAGGGCTGAGTATTCGCCCAAGATGGAGCTCGCAAAGCTAGCTCCATTATTTCTTTCAGAATTTCTTGGGGTACAGGGTCGGATTTGAAAGCTCGAATACTCTTCCTTTGTTGGATAGCTTCAACAATTTCCACGTCTTGGCTTTCCTCCTTTCCTTTTCCATATTGGTCTTAATTTGCCATTTTAACTCACAAGGCGGCAACTTTCACAGTTCTCTGCCTTTCCAGTGCCAACAAGCCTGCTATAGCCATCTCTAAACCGAAGAAAAGTTGCTTACAATGACAACATAACCGTACTTCTATCCATATTTGTGAAAAAGACCAATTTAGCGTCTGTGAGTCTAGGCAGCACTTTTTCTACGCATAAAGAAAATGACCAGTCCCACTATTACCAACGCTGCTATAATCCCGCTAACGAGAGCCCAATTGACTGGTGGTCTCTCCTCAAAGTTAGCCGTTATGAAATAGTTATCGTTTATGGTAATGGTGGTCTGGGCAGCATTAACATTGGCAATGGTGCCCACATCGCCAGTCCAGTTGACAAAGCGATAGCCATCCTCGGCCTCAGCTACGAGATTAACCACCCTATCAAGATAATAGGGGAAGTTTCCCTCTCCCGGTCGGGTTACCTTACCGCCAGTGGTGCTGGAGATAATAAGGTGGAGGGCGGTAGCTCCCAAATTCCACTTGGCAAGCTCGACCTCTAAGCCCGCTGCTAATACGGTGCCGTCGGCCTTAAGCCCTACCGTGTGACTGTAGCCTGCAGCGATCTCTATGATGTTCATCCAGTTCCCAACATTGCACTGCCCCTGGTCGTTGTATCCCACAGCAACCACTGTGCCCTCGGATTTAAGTCCCATCGTGTGAAAGAAGCCAGCAGCAACCTGGTCAATATCCGTCCAGTCGCCGATGTCACACTGCCCATTTTCATTATCTCCCACAGCGACAACGATGCCGTCGTTCCTAGCCCCCACTGTGTGGTCATATCCAGCGGCCACCTGGACGATATCTATCCAGTCTTCTACATCAAGTTGCCCATAGGCGCTGGATCCCATGGCTACCACAGCGCCGTCGACCTTACACCCAACCGTACGATAACCACCGGCAGCGACGTGTATAGTATCCGTCCAGTTGCCAACATTGCACTGCCCTTTTTGATTATCTCCCACAGCGATTACAGTGCCATCGGACTTAAGCCCTACCGTATGCCCAAAACCGGCGGCAACCTCGACGATGTCCGTCCAGTTGCCAACATCGCACTGCCCATCCTCATTGCCTCCCACGGCGACTACAGTGCCGTCGGACTTAAGCCCCACTGTATGTCGAAAATTGGCGGCAACCTTGATGATGTCCGTCCAGTTGCCGACATCGCATTGCCCATCTTGGTTATCCCCTACAGCAACCACGGTGCCATCGGACTTGAGCCCTACCGTGTGCTCGAAGCCAGCGGCGACCTCGATTATGCCTGTCCAGTCATTGATATCACATTGCCCCCTGTAGTTCCGTCCTACGGCGATTACGGCGCCGTCGTATTTAAGCCCTACCGTGTGATAGCCACCGCCGGCGACCTGGACGATGCCCACCCAGCCACTGACATCACACTGCCCGTCTTCATTGTATCCTACGGCAACCACACGGCTATCGCACTTAAGTCCTACTGTATGCCCAAAGCCGGCAGCGACCTCGATGATGTCCGTCCAGTTCTCGACATCGCACTGCCCATCTTCATTGTACCCCATGGCGACCACGCTGCCGTCGGACTTGCGCCCCACTGTATGCCCGTAGCCGGCCGCGACCTGGTCGATGTCCGTCCAACTGCTGAGGTCACACTGCCCGTGTTCGTTATACCCCACGGCGACCACGCTGCCATCCGACTTAAGACCCACCGTGTGATAGCTCCCTGCGGCGATCCGAACTATGTCCACCCAGTCGCCAACATTACATTGCCCATCTTCGTTGCTTCCCACAGCAACCACGCTGCCATCGGACCTAAGTCCCACCGTATGCACGAACCCTGCAGCGACTTGAATGATATCCGTCCAGTTGCCGACATTGCACTGCCTGTACCAATTGACTCCTACGGCGACTACCGTGTCGTCGGATTTAAGCCCCACCGTGTGATAATCGCCAGCAGCGACTTGGATGATACCAGTCCAGTTACCGACATTGCACTGCCCGTATTCGTTCCCTCCCACAGCGACCACGGTGCCGTCGAATTTAAGGCCCACCGTGTGATAGGCGCCTGCAGCGACCATGGGCGTTACGTTCCCTTGAGGCATATTCAGGTTTATTGCCGAAGCAAGGCTGTGGCTATCTATCGTCGAATGAATAATGGAACAATCATCCAGAACGGACACAGTCGTTGATGGAGTTCCTGTTACCGAAGCAGGAGTAGCCAGGCTGAAAACTAGAACGACAGAGAGAAGAGCCGGTAAGAGCATTTTTCTATTTTTCATTGCCACCTCCGTTTATGCGTCCAGGGCTGTTTAATAATCCCCTGCCGTTGTAATGTCGCCTGGGCGACCGAAGAATCCAGAGACCCTTTTCCTTGGTTTCTTTCAAGGTCGGGTTACTAATTAAACGTTCTCAACAGCTTAGTTTCTTACGAAGTCTTCGGTTTATAGTTGTTTTGCCTGCCTCTACACAGTCAAAGGGGGTTCCTCAGGTTTCTTTAGAATTTCATCCACCTCTTCATTTCTCCCAAGCACCTTTACCAATAAGGGGCACGAAATAGCAACCGCCCAAGTTTTCTATCTCGTTTCTTTTCTTCAGTTTAGTGACCCTAAGTAACTCTTGCTGCCATCGAGAGCCTACAGGGATTACCAATCGCCCATTCCAAGCTAGTTGATCCAAAAGCACTTGAGGCACAGTGGGAGCACCAGCAGAAACTATAATAGCATCATAAAGTGCTCCCTCTGGCCAACCCAAAGTCTTGCCAGCCAAGTGGACTTCAATGTTAGCATAACCAAGCTTACTTAGAACTCGGTCAGCTGATTCCGCCAGTTCAGGTATACACTCCACGGTAACCACTTTTTGAGCTAACTCCCCTAATATCGCTGCTTCATATCCGCTTCCAGTACCCAGCTCCAGCACCTTTTCATCCCCTTTGAGCTCCAAAGCTTGTATCATAAGAGCCACAATGAAGGGTTGGGAAATAGTTTGCCCAAAGCCAATGCCTAAGGGTCTATCGTCATAGGCAACATGATATTGTTCTTGTGATACAAAGGCTTCACGGGGAACACGCTTCATAGCTTCAATTACACGCTTATCGGCGATTTCGTGGTCAAGATGTCTAAGTAAATTCTGCCTAGCTTGCTCTAAATCCGCCACAGTTCACCACCCTAAGATATTAACTAAGAACAAAAGACAGGATTATGAGGACCACAATTATAGCTCCGGCAATTATGCCGACACGCTTTATTTCAGGTATAACATATTGATAGCGGCTGGTTAAATCTTGAGCTTTTGGGGATACTGTGGTCGGTGATTGTAACTCAGTAGGCACCGGCCCTAGCTGTTGCGAACGCTCCTCATTTGCCACCTTGGCCACCCTAGCCCGCTGCCTAGCTTTAGCACGTCGTGATTTTTTCGGCATCACCCTCTCCCTGGCGTAGATTGTTGATAGACTCTTGTGCTGGAAATATATGCATGACCTAAGAGTTGCTGGAGTTGACGGAGCTCAGTGCCACTCTGTAATTCACGTCTGGCGAAGCTATGACGCAAGGCCTGCGGTGTGACCTTGCCACCCAGGCCTGCCCTGGAGGCATAACCTTTAATAATCTGCCAGAACCCCTGCCGAGTCAATCTCTTACCACGTCTGTTAAGAAACAGGCCTTCCTCTTTCTCATCGTATAATAAATCCAACCTATCACTTCTGAGGAAATTTCTTAAAATCAGGCTTAATCGGTGGTCAAAAGGAACTTTTCTCTTAGAATTGATATGCACACAATTTTGCTCTAAATCAATATTCTTAACATTTAATGACACCAATTCGCTTATGCGCAAACCAGTGGCATAAAGTAATTCCAGCATCACCGCATCTCTTCTAGCTTCCGGAGTGGATAGCTTCGTGGCCTCGGCAAGCAACTTTTGGTACTCAGAGGAAGATAAGAAGCTAAGTGCATGCCTGTTAACTTGAGGAGAGGGCAGATTTTGCGTCGGATTCTCCTCCATCCTCCCCGTATCAACCATATACTTGAAGAACGATTTGGTTGATGCGACCTTGCGAGCGGTTGTTGCCATAGAATATCTCTTCTCTCTGAGCTTGAGCAAATAGCTCTTCAAAAGCTCATCATAGGACTTGATTATGCCCTTAGCCTGCTCTGTGGTAATAAAGGTTGCCATTTGACTCAAATCATTGCGATAAGCAGCCACAGTATTCCGCGAATAGCTTTTGTCGTGGGTCAAATGTTGAAGGAAGGCGTCTATATCCGACTTCATCATCCCTATTGTAACATAATGTTATTTATTTTGCCGCTATGCAAGCCACTTGCTACAATAAATTTACCGTGAAATCAAAGCAATTAAAGGCCTTACCAGCAAAGCCCGGAGTTTATCTTTTTAAGGACAAAGAGGGTAAGGTTATCTACGTCGGCAAGGCTGCTAACTTGAATAGTCGGGTAAGGAGTTATTTTGGTGCTCCTTCTAACCTGTCAACCAAGATCCAAAGATTAGTGGCAAAAATACAGGATTTTGAGTTCGTAGTTACCAATTCCGAGCAAGAGGCGCTTATCTTAGAATGCAACATGATAAAGAAATACACCCCGCGGTACAATGCACGCCTTAAAGATAACAAGACTTTTCCTTACCTCAAGATAGACATTAACGAAGACTGGCCTAGCGTTTATGTCACGCGCCGGGTTCAGAAAGATGGAGCTAGATACTTTGGACCTTTTGCCAGTGCCGGCTCAGTACGCAAAACTTTAAGGTTAATAGAGAAAATCTTTCCTTTTCGCAGTTGCAGCAAACGCATCGAAGGCAAAGATAGGCGACCCTGTCTCGATTATTATATCCGGCGCTGTCTCGGACCATGCATTGGAGCAGTAGAAAAACAGGAATACCACGACGTAATAAACGAGGTCATTTTATTCTTACAGGGGAAGCAGGAACTAATTCTCCGCGAACTAAACGCCAAGATGAAAACCGCAGCACGGCAGCTTCAATTTGAGAAGGCAGCTTTGCTGCGTGACCAAATTAATGCCATAGAGGAAGTCATAGAAGGGCAAAGGATCGCCATAACTTTACAGGGGGAAAAGGATGTCATTGGTCTGGCACAAAATGAAAAACAGGCTTATGTCGAGCTCCTTTTTATTCGCAATAATAAACTTATTGGGCAGGACCATTTTATTATGGAAGGCATCCAAGGCGATTCTCCCAGCCAAATAATGACCAGCTTTGTGAAACAATACTATGCCTCAGCTTCCTATGTCCCATCTCTGATATTGCTTCAACACTCGGTGGACGAGCCAGCAGTGCTTTCTGAATGGCTTGGACGCCAAAGAGGAGGCAAAGTAGAGCTTCAAGTGCCAAAGCGGGGGGCTAAAAAGAAGCTGGTGGATACAGCAACTGAAAACGCTGTTAGAGGTTGGGAACTGGTCCAAGCTAAAGGAATGAAGGTAGAGACTATAAGCTCTGCCTTACGAGAACTAAAGACCAGACTGCGCTTGCCCAAAATGCCCCGGAGAATAGAATGTTACGACGTCTCTAATATTCAGGGTGCTCTAGCTGTAGGCAGCATGGTTGTTTTGGAAAAAGGCTGGCCTAAACCAGCACATTATCGCCGATTCCGCATCAAGACCGTGGCTGGCGTTGATGACTATGCCATGATTCAAGAGACATTGCGGCGCAGGTTTAAGCGCGGCCTGACTGGCGAAGGTACCTGGGCAATCGTCCCCGACCTTGTCCTCATCGATGGCGGCAGGGGACAACTCAATGCCGCTGTGGAGGTGAGGCAAGAATTAAAGCTGGACTCTATCCCCATGGCCAGCCTGGCTAAGGAAAACGAGGAGCTATTCATAGCCGGCGAACCCCAGCCAGTTTGTATAGTTAAAGATTCTCCTGCCCTCCATATACTACAAAGAGCC
>JGI2172J19969_10000610_pt1 | contig 15504 bp, 18 predicted proteins | sample DeeMarSWOR230_32_FD_19969 | JGI IMG/M metagenome (IMG submission 19969)
CCATGAGCCTGTCGAACGGCCCTTCGGCTTTACTCAGGGCCATGAGCCTGTCGAATGGCAGATGGACTTTTTACGAAGCCGTCAAGAATGATTCACCACATATAATTCACTATGGCTTAACAAGAACCTTAACCTCTTCCTTCCCCTTTTCCAGTTTAATCCCAACGGATGATCCGCAACGGGTACAGAGGTATTCATACTCATCCCCCTCTGGCAAAATCAGAAGTAACTTTTTTCTTACGGGAACTGCCTCCCTGCAATGGGAGCAATAGAGGGAAGTGGCCTCAAATTGCTCGTACCCCTCAATGGAATTGCCATGGAAATCCGCCAAGGGCAACCTCCATGTCGTCCTTTTACCTTAATCCACGCCATTTATCAAAACTTAAGCACCAGAAGGGTAAATGTCAAGGTCGTGATCGGACATGCCATCGATGGTGGTGAGCACCCTAGGGGCAAAAATCATGACAGGGGACGATTCCTCAACGAACGAATAAAAAAACGGAGCCTATACGAGCTCCGTCTTTTATGGCGGACCGTAGGGATCCAGACTATTCCAGCTCATCGAGGGACCTTCGGGATGAAAACCCAACATTTAAAACATACTCTCCGAAATTTACATTGGCGTTTTGCTTCGCACAATTTTCGCACAACTTGTTAAACCGATGTCTGGAGAGAAAGGAACGATTACATTTCAAACATCTTCTCATCTCCCGCCGGTTATGAGTGTCTCTGGCTAACATGGGAGTCCTCCTTACTTTGTCGAATATCTCCTATCAATGGCTGGAACACTGCCCATTCTCGACCATTATTGAGAGCCAATGGAGCATTTCTCCCCTATGCCTAAAACGAGCTCCAAAAGGGTCAAAATAGCGGCAATCACAAAAAGAAGAAGAACCCATGGGATGTAGAGAATTTTGATTAACGTTGTTTTCATGGGAATTTAGGGTTCCCCACCCAAAGGGTCTTACTGCATTTTTTGTGCCAATTTTCCATCAAAGGATGAAAATCTTTACCTCATTGGGATAATATTTATCCGGGGCGATGAAATTCCATTGGAGAAGTGGGGTAACATTCGAGGGTGAGGAGGCTGGGTACCCCTTGCAGTCGAGTTTGGATGCTGCGGTTTGAAGGATGAATTTTTGCTCAGGGACAATGGAATCCAAACAAACGAAATAGACCAGATAAACCAGACAAACCACAAGAACTCAGGAACTGGTTTATTCTATTGACTAAATCCCCTTCGATGCGGTAGTTGTCGAAAAATCGGACATACCATCACCATTTTCGACGGGTTATAGCTCAGGTATGGGGTCGAAGCCGGATTTTATGATTACTGCGGAGACTTTTGAAAACCTCATTTCTTATTGGCTCAAGCCTTCCTACCCTTTAAGGTGGGAGCCCATCTTCGTTTTGCCTTCCTGGCTGGAAATCTGGTGGAAGGAGTTTGGGGCAAAGGGGGATCTCTATCTGTGCGCCGTCAGAGAAAGGGGTGCTGTTATCGGCATAGCTCCCCTTCTCTTCGGAAATGAAGGGGCTTTCTTCATCGGTAGCGACGATGTTTGTGACTATTTGGACTTCATCGTTGTTCCAGGGAGAGAGCATGATTTTTTCAATATCCTCCTCGACGATTTGAACGGCAAGGGCCTTGGCCTCCTAAACTTGAGGCCGTTACGACCCGATTCTACAGTATTCACGCATCTTGTGAGCATTGCCCGGGAAAGGGGATATGAAGTCTCTTGCGCGGTGGAGGATGTCTCTCTGGAACTGGATTTACCTCCTACGTGGGAGGAATATTTGGGGATGCTCAGCCAGAAGCAGCGGCATGAAGTGAGGCGCAAATTAAGGAGAATGCAAGAAGCAGGGGAGGTAAAATACCGCGTTGTTGAGGATACCCGGGATGTTCCGGGTGCCCTCGACATTTTCTTTAAGCTCTTTCGGCAAGGCAAGGCGGAGAAGGTATTCTATATGACTCCCCGGAGGGAGTCCTTCTTCAGGTCGTTGGCAAAGGCTATGGCTCAAGCAAGACTCCTTAGGCTTGGAATCTTGGAGCTCGAGGCAATACCCATAGCCGCAGTGATGTGTTTTGATTATAATAATAGAGTGTACCTCTATAATAGCGGTTACCATCCCCAATACGGCTCCTTAAGCGTAGGGGTAATCTCCAAAATCTTCTCAATCAAAGAAAGCATCGAGAGAGGCAGGAGAACATTTGACTTTCTTAAAGGAGCCGAGAATTACAAATATCACTTAGGAGGCAAGGAAATTCCCCTTCACAGTTGTCAGATAGTGCTAAAATGAGCACGACCACAACGGTTCCATCACGTTCTTGGGGAGGCAAAAGGGGAATCTGGAGGCGAAACGTACGATGAAGATAGCCATGCTGAGTGTTCACAGTTGCCCATTGGGAAAGCTGGGGGGGGAAAACACCGGTGGCATGAATGTCTACATCCGAGAGCTTGCCCGTGAACTCGGGAGGCGAGGACATCTGGTGGACATTTATACCCGTGCTCATGAGTCGGTACACGATCAGATCGTAGAATTTGGTCGAAATGCCCGAATTATCCACCTCAAGGCAGGAGAAGGTGAGGAAATACACAAGCTGGCAATATATCCGCATCTCGCTGACTTCGCATCTGATCTGGAAAATTTCAGGAAACATAACGGGATTCAATATGACTTGATACATAGCCACTACTGGCTCTCGGCCTGGGCTGGGAAATGGATACAGCGACGGTGGAATATTCCACATATTACCATGTTCCATACAGTAGGTGCGGTCAAGAACGCAATCGCCATAGGCGAGCCTGAACCAGAGCTTCGCCTCAACACGGAGAAAGAGCTGGTCAAGGGTTGCCATCGTATTATTGCCTCCACCGATAAGGAAAAAGAGGCCCTCAGTGACTATTATGGTGCTTCCCCGGGGAGTATTAGCGTCGTCCCCTGTGGTGTGAATTTGGATCTATTCAGGCCCATTGATAAGGCTATTGCACTGTGCCATCTCGGGTTCGACGGCGAAGAGATCATCCTCTTTGTAGGACGTATCGATCCGCTCAAGGGCATAGATAATTTATTGAGGGCAATGACTTACCTGGAAAATCAAAGGCTTAAGCTGGTTGTAATCGGTGGGGATGCACAGAGCCGGCCCGAATTGGAAAGGTTAAAGAGCCTGTCACAGAGCTTGCGGATCGGTGATTCAGTAGCATTTTATGGCTTGGTGAAGCAGGAGATGTTGCCTTATTTCTACAGCGCTGCCGATCTGTGTGTTGTCTCATCGTATTATGAAAGCTTCGGCCTGGTGGCTTTGGAATCCTTGGCTTGCGGAACCCCGGTAGTAGCCACTAAGGTAGGCTGTGTCGAAAACGTTATTCAAAATGGTAAAACGGGATACATGGTGATAGATAATGCCCCTCGTCGCCTTGCGGATAAGATCGCTCTGCTTCTTTCAATGTCCAGTGAAAAGCCCGAATCTCCTCAATCTATCCGAGCATCGGTAACCGGGTTCAGTTGGTCAAACATCGCTGATGCAATAGTGAACGAATACGGGGAAGTGCTGGGGAATTACGCCAGGGGGGCATGCTATATGTGACGACATAGATATTTCTGGGTCTTATCCCAATTAGTTGGAAGAAAGGGGTCAAGGATTCGAGGATTCAAGGATCCAAATGTTTATTTTCTAAAGATTTTATTAGTGCTTTGAGCATCCTTTCAACCTCTCCTATATCACTCTGAAGTCCAAATATTCTATCATTCTTAATGTAGCCCAAATCACCGGCTAATAACGTCTGTGTCTCTAATTCACAAGTTGAGCCATAAGCTATATATAAAAACCTGATGTATTCTGGAGTCGTTTTTCTTCCATATCCTTCTGCTATACTACAAGGGATAGACATTGCTGCTCTTCTCATCTGTGATGTCAGACCATATAATGCTTCTTTTGGAAATCCTTTTGTAACTCTATAGACTTCTAAACATAATTGATAAGACTTCTGCCAAACCTTCAACTCTTTGTAATTTTTAATCATTTCACTTAAATCCTTGAACCCTTGAATCCTTCTATGACCACCAACTTTTTTGTAGATGAGCCGAATTTGTTTAGTATTTAGTGCTTCAGCCCGCGACGAGGAGTTTGGCTGAGGCTCACTCGAAGCCCCCCTCGACTGGCTCGGGGCCTGAGCAGTTCGGCCTTGAGACAAGTCGACGAGCTCATGNCGANNNGCTCNNGNCGAANGGCTCGCGTCGAAGGCTCGGCCGAGTCGATTTAGGATTTGTCACTTATTCACTCAAAGGGTAGGTTTAATCCAGCACCTTTTCATACCATAAACTCCTTGTTCGAACCTTGAATCCCGCAGATCGATAAAGAACATGGGCTTCCTTATTCTTGCCGTCCACCGTCAATTCAACAATGCTGAGACCCTTGCTTTTCAAATAGGACAATCCAGCTAGAAGCACCTCCTTGCCTATCCCCTTGCTCCGGTGATCCGGATCCACGCCGAGCATGTAGATACGACCTTTAACGGTTCTTGGGAGATTGTCTTCTTCACCGTAAATCCTCGTCCAGCAATAACCGATGACATTATCCCCATCGAAGGCGAAGACAATATCCTTTGGGGAACAGTTGGGAAGGCCGATACGGTAAGCTATTTCTTCTACAGTGTTGGGATTGAACCCCCAGGTATCGGCGAAAGAACGATTTTGAATGTGAACCAGTTTTTCCTCCTCACCGCCTTTCATGTGGCGGTACCGGGGGCTAATCCTTTCAATTTTATGCACATGAACTTCGGAAAGATCAAGCCTCAATTCGAGGAAACGACGGATGAATCTAAAACCCATTTTCGTGAACAGTTTCCGCCCGGTCACGTTATCCTGTGAAATATTTACGTGGACTCTTTTCCCCTTAAGCTCTCTCGCACGCTCTATGGCGCGTTCAATGAGTTTCGTCGTAACAAAGTTTTCGCGATATTTTAGGTGTACGAGGCAACTGAACACAACTCGCCCGATGTTCAGCTCTGGTGTAACGTCTACGTAGCCGACGATATCTCCGGCTTTTTCAGCAACAAACAAGTTGTCTTCGGGAAAATGCTGTGGACGACCCAGGCTTTCGATCACGTCCTGCGGCGAGACGGAAAAAGAGCTCCACCTTCTTTTCCCGACGTCAGCCACCAGCTGGACCAACATATCGAAATCCTCGGGACGATATTTTCGGATGATATACGCGGGATCGGTCATATGAGGCTAAGTTTACCCACGGCACTAATTGTGGCGCATCATGTCCCCGCGCCCATGTCAGAGTTTTAAAAGGTCGCTCTTCGCTGCTCAAAAGATTTTTTCAACCATTCTAAAGTTCGCTTCACGGCAAATGAGCGTTTACGCACTACTTCGTTCCAGAAACCCGCCTTCTGGGCTCAAGCGCTAGCGTTGTAGTTCTGCAGGAAATTGATCTAAAAGTTTATCTCCCCAACCGCATGACTGCAGCACTGCAAAACTGATCTTTTCTTCAACACTGAACACTAAACACTTGTTTTTCTACAACACTCAACACTATAGGAATTTCTCAAACTCTTCAATGGAAAGGTTAGCTTGTTTAAGGATTCTATGGAGGGTTGCAGCCGGTAAATCCTTAGAGTGGATAGGTATAGTCACTCGTAATTCTGGCCGATTTTTGTGGAAGAGTCTAGCATGACTACCAGTTTGGTGGTGAATATAGTAACCAGCACGCTCAAGTGCTCGCAAGACCTGTTTTGGTTTGAGAATAGGGAGAGGGGGAGACATCGATTAAAGATTCACCACAATCTGTTCCTTGGTGGGTTCAATATCCTTTGGAATGCGCTCGCCAGTTTCCGAAGCGCTTTCGATAAAGCAGCGGATAGCATCTCTCGCCATATCCCGTGCCTCATCGAGAGTTTCACCAGAGGTACAAATCTCCGGGATTGCTGGAACAATTACATTGTACCCCCCTTCCTCAATCGGCTCGAAGAAGACCGTGAAGCGGTATTCTCCCATTTTACTTTCCTCCCAGGTTTTCTCCATAAAGATAATAAAAGAAGCTTAAGATGTCAAACTAATGAGTGACCGTTGACCAATTTAGAATCCTAGCGTTATGAACGACCCCAACGCTCAAAACGCACTAAACGATCCTAACCATCTAAACGCCCGTGACAGACCAAACAAACCAAATAAACCGAATAGACGAAATAAACCAAATCAACGAAATAGACTAGACAGACCAAATGGACGAGATAGACCATCTAAACCACCTTGTCCCAGCCTCGTTTGATGTTATACAATTTCCGTGTGTCATCCCATATCAAGGAGGCTTGCGCATGACGACGAAGCCAGCTCACGTGATGGTGATCACGCCTCATCCAGATGATGCGGAATACGGCGTTGCCGGAACGGTAGCTCGATGGGCCAGTGAGGGGAAGGAGATTATATATGTGGTGTGCACCAACGGCGACAAGGGCACCAGTGATGCCAACATGAAGCCGGAGGAACTGGCTAACATTCGAGAGAAGGAGCAGAGGGCCGCGACAAGACTACTGGGGGTGAGGGAGGTCATATTCCTTCGCCATCCAGATCAGAGCTTGGAGGATACGCCCGAATTCCGCAAGGAACTCGTCCGCCTTATAAGGCTATACAGGCCTGAAACTATCGTAACTGCCGACCCTTATCGCCGCTATGTCTGGCACCGGGATCATCGCATCACCGGCCAAGTTACCCTGGACGCCATCTTTCCCTATGCCAGGGATCCCCATTCTTACCCCGATTTCATGAAAGAAGGCCTTCATCCCCACAAGGTGGGGGAAATATTGTTCTGGGCGTCGGAAGATGCAAATTACCGCTCCGATATCACCGAAACCTTCCATTTGAAACTGGCCGCACTGCGTTGCCATAAGAGCCAGGTGGGCCACATCCCATCCCAAGAGCTGGAGCAATGGCTAAAAGACAGGCATACGACACTGGCTGAAGGAGAGAAATTCCAACTTGCGGAGGCTTTCCATCGGGTAGAGATGTGAAGCTCCCCGCCCACAGGGCGAGGATAGAGGTTTGAGGTCTGAGGCTCAAGGCTAAAGACATCTTCTAGTGTTGCGGTTGGCGGTTCTGCAGTGTTGCGGTTGAACGGAAAAACGAAATAGACGAAATATACCAAATAGACGAGATGAACCAAACCAACCAGATAAACCTATGGGCCAATCCCCGCTAAGACGAAAGCCAGAGCACATCCCCACACAGGTTAGGATCGTGAGGCCGAGAGGAAAAGAGGGCGAATTTCTCCTTCTCTTTTTTTAGTACGGTGGAGTCACCGTGGCCAGGGAATATGTGAGTATCATCGGGCAGACAAAAGATCCTGCTCGTTATGGATTCAATGATTTGCCGTAAATGAGCCGACGACCCGGTCTTACCCGGACCACCGGGGAAGAGAGTATCCCCCGATATCAAATATTTCCCCGTCAAAAAGCATAGGCTGCCCGGGGTGTGACCCGGCGTATGAAGCACCCTTAGCTTGATCCTCCCAAAGGATACCGTATCGCCGTCACCGAGGAGGATTTCCGGCTGCAAAGACAGGCTCCTGGCGTCGAGTGGGTGGACGGCAACGGGAATCCCAAGGTTGGACTTCAACTCGGATAGTGCGCCCAGGTGATCCATATGGGTGTGAGTTATCAATATGAATTGAGGATGAGTCCCCTCCAACCCTTTGAGAATTCTACCTGCTTCCGCAGGCGCATCTACCACCACACTTTCTCTTGTTATCGGGCAGGTTATTATGTAGCAATTGTTATTGAAGGCCCCCACGATGAGCTTATCAATCTGGAGATTGTCATCTTTTACTACCAGTACCATTACCACCTCCGGGTTATGCGTTCTAGGATAAATTACCTCTAATGTCTCAGAATTGAGCGCTTTTTCAATTCACCAACGTTCCTATTACCGCAAAGTGTTTTTTGATACCCTCCCTGTCACCCCTTCGATGTAAGCTGTGCGTCACGGTTCACCTCTATCAATAACCCCTTTGACCCAGACAGTTTAAAACCAGCAGCTTGTGAAGGGGAAAAGACAGATAATAACTGGAAGATATCCAGTAGAATGAGAAGCCTCAGGTTAAGCTTCTTCACCGGCGAATATTACCAGAATGGATAAGGATTCACAAGAAAGAAAAAATCATGACGTGGTTAGCTCTGATCTATCTGTGGTTCAAGTAAAGCCCTACCAGTTAGTCTTGAAAGAGAGGATCAAAATCACAAGTAGGCAACGGGTTTAGGTACCCCATGTGCCGTCAAGTGCAACTCATGGCCATCAAACTTACGAACATAACGAAAAACCTCCCCTTTCTGCCCAGTTGGGTTTTAAGGATACATCTTCTCAGGCTCCTGAGAAGCCAAAGTGCAACCGAAAAGATGCTAGACAATCCCCTTTTCTCGGCGGTAGCCGTGGCCACCAACCTTCATCTCTTGGCCGCCATGCCCGACCTGCCAGGGGCCATGGAGCCCGTCCAGCCAATGCTAGAATACGACACCACGCCGAACCGGTTTCGGGAAGAACTGCTTGCAACGCCCCTTTCCATCACTGACCAAGTTAAACGTAATGCCGGATGGGTCTCCCTTCCCCAAGGGCCCGGGCTGGGAATTGAGTTGGATTTCGACTTCATGGAGAAGTTTGAGGTCTAGGAATTCTCCAAATTCCCGGGGAAATCACTCATATGCCACTATCAAAGCTGTGGGAATTGCAAAAGGGCTAACCTTGATTTGGCTCACAGGCCAATATGCACACCATTGGGATTGATGCTTATCGGCTCGTGGCGGATGTTATGAAACTGGAATAATTGGCGATTTGTGATGCCACGCATAGTTGGGCGGGATTACTGAGGTCTAAGGGAAAAATGAGAACTGTGTTTTCAGAGAGAACGAACGGGGCCGTGTTACCGCCGATTTGTCCTTGGGTATTTTATCGCCAGAAAGGAAACTTTTAGCTTCCAAACATGATAGCCTATTGGGAGTCCAGAACTCCGGGGTGGATTTCCCGAGGTGATGGGAAGCTAATACAATGTCCTTTTGGGTTTTTTCACCAGACTTCTCACCAGATATCCTACAATGAGCCCAGCAACAAGAGCGACAATGCCAGTAACATAGATTTGTTTTAGCGTTTTCAGGGTGTTCCCCTTGGTTGTTATCTCAAGGCGAATCTTCTGCTGATCGATTTGCTTTTTCAGGGTGTCTATTTCCTTTCTTAGGGAGGCGTTCTTCTTTCGGAGCCTGTCGGGGATAATTTTACTATCCTCGATTTGTCCCTTCAATTGCTCAACGATAACGGATTTGGGCACATCCTTGACTAGATATCTTTTCATAACCCATCCCGTTCTGCCGCTCTCAACCGTCACTTTAGCCCATTTGCCCTCCGTTTCGAGGACTTCAACTTTCGTGTCCGACTGAAGAAGCATCAAGGAAGTACCCTCTGGGTTCGGAGCATTGCGGAGAGATAAATGGAGGCGGTCGGTCACGTACATGGTTTCAGCGAGCCCGTTTCCTTGGCCATAGAGGAAACAAATGGCAATGAGATACAGTAACAATTTCATGTTTTTCATCATGGGAATTCTCCTTGCTTACAAATAGAGCCGGTATGTAATTTATCCGATAACACCAAATCGAAAGGAGATCCGGAGCCCATGCAGGCATATATGAACACCGGGGACCCCATATCGAGATCCGAATTCCCCTGCATTTTAGCAACCTACATCCAAAAGTCAACTAAAATCTCATAGAGCAACAAATGATGTTGAGATTACTTGCGACCGAAACATCGACTTTTCCACAAATGAGACGTCCAAAAAGATTATGTCCACCCGCATAAGCTATTGGTCAAATACTGGTTTGGTTCATTTCATGGACACTTCTACTAAAGGGTGATCTCCCCATCCGACTCCAAAATGGGGGCTTTTTTTGAGATGAGCTGTGGATATTTCAAACCAGTACCCGTATTCAGCAGTAGTATCGTTTCTCCTCCCTTTAGCCATCCCTGGTCCTTCAGTTTCTTTACGGCCCAAAGGGTGGCAGCCCCCTCTGGGCAAGCGAATATACCTTCTTCTTTTGCCAACAGCTGAATAGATTCAAGGATTTCCTCATCCTTGACCGAAAGGGCTATTCCGTTGCTCTTTTCAAGGGCATCCAGGATGAGGAAATCCCCCAGAGGTTTTGGAACCCTCAGGCCGTCCGCTACGGTCTCTGCATCTTCCCAGAATTCAGCCTCCCTTCTGCCCCGTTCAAAAGCCTTCACGATGGGTGCACACCCCGCTGATTGGACGGCGACTAGTCTCGTCTTGACGCTGTGGATCCAATCCATCTCTCGAAGTTCCTCAAAGGCTTTCCATATGCCAATGAGACCTACTCCCCCTCCGCAGGGGTAAACGATCACATGGGGCAGGGTCCACCGGAATTGCTCGGCGATCTCTAAGCCCATGGTTTTTTTGCCCTCGATACGATAGGGTTCTTGAAGGGTCGAGGCCGAAAACCAACCATATTCTCTCACACCTCGTTTGACGATCTGGCCCGCATCGGAGATGAGCCCCTTCACCAGGTAGAGGTGAGAGCCCATGGCGAGACATTCCCTCTTATTGATGTCCGGGGCATCGATGGGCATGACCACAAAAAGGTCTATCCCTGCCTTTGCACAATAGGCGGCCCAGGCCCCTCCAGCATTGCCCGCTGTGGGTAGAACGATGGCCTTGATGCCCAGCTCCTTAGCCTTGGAAACACCAACAGTAGCCCCTCTTGCCTTGAAGGTCCCCGTGGGAATCTGCCCCTCATCCTTAAGGTAAAGATCGTCCAGCCCGAGGAGGCTTCCCAAGCCGTCCAGCTTAATAATAGGAGTGAATCCTTCCTTCAGGCTTACAATGTTCTCTTCTGCCTCGATGGGTAGAAACTCCCTGTATTTCCATAGAGTAGGACCCCTGGTCTCTAAATCCTCTTTTTGAACTGATGTTCTGATATCCTCTAATCTATAGCGGACGAGAAGGGGACTGCCGCACTGACACAGATTGTAAATACCCCGTTTTGAGTAACGCTTGCCGCACCGTGAACATTCCAGATGGCTGAGAAAACCCATTGTACCTCCCCTATTGGACAATCATGACCAAATACCCACCCCACAAGGGAACGGATGTTGGCGAATGGTAGAAAAAAGTGGTTATTTTCCGTTGAAAAATGAGAGAGCTTCCTCTCTTTAGATCAGGATTTGTCCAAAAATTCCTTCGTCCTGGGGATTTTGGAAGAAACTAATATCAGTTTCCCGTTCTACGATCATTCCCTCATCCATGAAGATAATCTCCTCAGCCACTTCCCGGGCAAATCCCATCTCATGGGTGAGTACGATCATGGCCATCCCACCCTTGGAAAGGGCAATCATCACGTCGAGAACCTCATTGATCATCTCCGGATCCAGGGCCGAAGTGGGTTTTCATCGAACATCATGATCTTTGGTTCCATGGCCAGAAACCGTGCTATGCCAACCCGTTGTTGCTGGCCACCCGAGAGGTTGGCCGGATATTCATGGGTTTTATCCGGGATCCCAACCCTCTGAAGCAGTTCCATGGCCTTGCCCTCGGCCTCTTGTTTCGGTTTATTTCAGGCCTTCATCGGAGCCAAAGTAATGTTTTGTAGCGCAGTCATATGAGGGCAGAGCTCGAAGCGCTGAAAGACCATGCCGATCTCTGTACGAAGTTTTTAGAGATTGGTCGCCGGATTGCTAACGGAGACACCATGCACGATGATCTCACCTTCCTGAAAGGGTTCCAGACCGTTGATACATCGAAGAAGGGTGCTCTTGCCCGAGCCGCTTGGACCGCACACAACTGTAGATAAAAGATTTTTTCATAAGATCACCCCCTAGATTGTTACGATCGTGACGATTGGTTCCATTCCGTATGAATTTATCACCCCCCTTCTTCGAATTCGTTCAGGTCCACTCTAAGACAGGAGAAAGGATTTGTCAACATAATTTTGGAACGAGACTTACACCATAACATCTCGAAAATACTAATGAAAATCTTTTCTTAAGACTTAGAAACGGGGCCGAAAAGAATTACGCAAAATAGCTGAAAGGAACCGAAATTTAACATGTTTTCATAATAGGCCGTAAGCCGAAGAGGATAAATGGGACATATAGATAAAAAAAGGGATTACGGCAATTCCGTAACCCCCTGAAATCATTTGGTAGTGGGGGGTGGATTCGAACCACCGACCTCCGGGTTATGAGAGCGAGGCTTTGCTATTCCTAACTGGCTGTAATTAAATAGATTTTCGTTTTTGGACCGTTTTTCAGCGTTTCAACACAGTCTACTGATTTTGACGTATTTTCACCTATTTTGATTAACTTTAATGGGCCTTGGATACCAAATGGACACCGGATAGGACGATATATAAAACCGTATTAAGCTTCAATTACTGGACATCCTGCGTTGGCGATCAAATAATCCACGGGTGAACCAAAAAAATTTCTCACCCATTCTGGCCTTTTTGATCTTGTTGTTATAATTACTTCAGGGTTCTCTTGCCTCACTACTTCAAGACATTTAAGAGCAAACCTTCCAATTTCTACCTTTGTCTTGACTTCGATCCCATATTGTTCTGCCTTCTGTGTAATTGATTTGACTATTTCTTCACCCGATTTTCTGTGTTTTTTCAAAACTTCTTCTTCATAACTTTCCCGCAACTCAGGAAATAAGCCTAAATCGGTTCCGATTAGATACCGTGCAAGGTTAACATCAGCAACGAAAAAAACCATGAGATTCTTGCCTTCCTTTGCTTTCTCGATAGCAAGCCGTATCGCTTCGTTGGAGTGTCGAAAGGTCGATAAGGCTAACATTATCGGTCTCATATTTAACCCTCTCCTGCATTTGTGCAATGTTTAGACGAGTTGTGCCTAAGACAGGCTGTCGGCTGCCATCGGACCTGAATACCCGTCGGGCAGGATGGAAGCACTGGCCCCCCACTTTGCCATCATACCATCAACTTGTTTTTTCAGAAAGACCTTCAGATGGATGATTCTTGCGACAATCCTTGCGATGACGACGATGTCCTCTCAGTCAAATAACTTAACACCGTGGCAATTCGACTGCCCGACTGGTTATGAGCCTGATGCGAACCCTAAACGAGAGCAATCTTCACTGAACAAAAGGATTGAATTCAAGGGGTTATGCAGTCTGCTGGTAGCGTTCTAATGCTTGTTTTGTGCTGTTTTGGGGCATTTTGTTAGAACGTGTAACAGATATCGAAAGTGAGGGGGCTATCCCCGAAGCTAACGCCTCCCGAAAATACCCTTGCTCCCCCCACATATAATTAAGATATTTGCGGCATAGAGAATCTCCATGTCAGATATACTATAAATGCAAGGGGGCCTTCCCCAATTCAGGATAATGCGCTGAGTGCAGATTGCATTGGAAATTGAGCCGAAAATTAAGTCAACAAGCTATCCTATTGATTTATCTTGGATGGGCTTATGTAAGTGGAGTAGAACATAGTGGCCACAAAAAAAGAGGGAGGATTAATAGTGGTCCTGACTTACTTACGTTGCAATCATTTACTTCCCATGTCTTTGACAAGCGCCTTTATTATCACAAGCGCCTTTATTAGCCACCACGCGCTCTTTGTTTCGGTTCTTCGAATCGCCGCCTCACCCGTGTGGTCTCTTACTGTGGCTGTAACATTGATCTGGGTACCGTAGGGCTTTTGTTCAATTAAGATGACGTATTTGACCGGGGCATCGGTGTTCATCCTCCTGTTTATCAATGTGAAATCAGTCTCGATTCTGCCTTTCTCAGAGCTGTAAGAAGTTATTGGAATATTGTATCTTCTCAGGGTATCCATTGTCAGATCAGTGATGTATTCTTTAGGCTCTTGCCGCTGGAAGAGATATGAGGCGCTGGATGAGGCGAAACAAGTGTTTATGAGGAAAATGATTGATAACATAACGATAATAACGTATTTTGCCATTTTCTTTTCCTCATCCTATTTAATGTACATGTGAAAACGAGGTTGCTAGTGGCAATTGTTTTGTGCATAACCCATGCCAATAGTTATTCCATTTATAATTGACTGAAATTATTATAAAAAATAAATATCTTCGCGGTAACTTAATCAAATCTGGAAAATTTTTCCCCATTGATATGAAAATATTTCACAAATTAGATTTAATCCGAGCATCAAAATGCTAACTTATTTACTTATGGACCTCCCTCACTAGTGCTTTTAGTTCTATTAGTGGTGGTGAATCCTCGCTGCGTTCTTACTTGAAGGATGAGAAAATCGAAAATGAAGAATCAGGGATTTTGCCTGTATCCCATTTGTGAGATATAATCAATGCAAATACAATCGCATCCTTATTCGGTATGAAATATGGCGAATCATGAATAGGGCTATCCTCAAAGACCTTGTCGTATCACTGACAATAGGGATCACCATTCTCTTCTGTGGATGCGAGGAAAGGTACTTTCTCACTGACGGACAGGGCAGAGACCTGGTCCTCCATGGAGCTAATATCAGCAATGCCGCTAAAAACGACCCTTTGTATGTGGGGTGGCATACCCAGGCGGACTACGAGAGGATGGTCTCCTGGGGAATGAATTATACCCGTCTACTGATCTTCTGGGCGGCTATCGAGCCGGAGGGGACGTCTTCGATGATGATTACCTGGACCGAATCGAAGAGCGGCTCGACTGGGCGGAATCGGCTGGCCTCTATGTCATCCTAGACATGCATCAGGATCTTTACGGCGAGAAATTCGGGGGCGATGGCGCCCCGATATGGGCCACCCGGGATGGAGGAATACCCTATGAACCGACCTCACCATGGTGGCTGAATTACCTTACTGCCGCCATAATTAAGGCCTTCCATCACTTTTGGTACGATGCGGATCTCCAGGAACACTTTCTCCAGTCATTGATACGTGTCGCACAACTCTTTGGGGACCATCCCGCGGTGCTGGGATATGAGGTCCTGAACGAACCATTCTTTGGAGATATCTCCCCTCTACGTTTCGAAAAGGACGTCCTTTATCCCTTTTACCGACGCATAGCGGAAGGGCTTCACTCAGTGGATCCTGATTGCGTTGTCTTTTTCGAGCCGATGATCATTACGAATGTGGGTCTACCCAGCATGGGATCACCCATAGGCCTCGCCAATACGGTCTCCAATACGGTCTATACACCTCATTTCTACCAGGCTGAGGTTCACGAAGGTCATCCTTACAATGGAGATCCGACTCTCATCAGCAACACCATGAAGAGAGAAGCTACTAAACACAAAACACCTTGGATCCTTACCGAGTTTGGGGTGGCGCCGGCAACCCCTGCGTGGGATCAATATATTGAGCATCTACTCTCGGCTCTCGATGAACACAGTGCGGGCTGGTTGTTACTGGAGCTACGACAAGCGTGGAGAGCGAGGCTTTAACATGCTCTGGGAAGATGGTACCGAATCTCCCCTCGTCGATTATCTTGTAAGGCCCTATCCCCAACCC
>JGI2172J19969_10000619_pt1 | contig 15403 bp, 11 predicted proteins | sample DeeMarSWOR230_32_FD_19969 | JGI IMG/M metagenome (IMG submission 19969)
CTTTTGAAAAGGCCTAAACTAATATGAATCTGTCAATTGAATATACATTCCCAGGAAAATTGATGCTTTGCTATCTCAGGTTCATCCAGGAAAATTTTAATACAATACCCGGATCTGTACCAGGGGGCAGGTCACTCCCGTTTTGCTGACAACTGCCGTCTGAAAAAAAATGTAACCTTTTTTTCGAAATTTCCGTATAATATATATGGTCGATATTGTCGATGATATAATAGAGGAGTGATTAAATGGGATTATTAACTTTACGGGAAGATATAATTTTGAGTGCACTGGTTTTACTATCCGGAAGTTCAGGCGGGGCGCCGATCAGGAATAAAATCATCGAACTCACGGGAAAGGAGATCGTCTACGGCACCCTTTATAATATGATGGAATATCTCATGCGAAAGGGTTATGTGACAACGCATAAAAGTGAACCGGTTCCAGTCCAGGGGGGGAGAAGTAAAACCATCTATTCTATTACAAAGGCAGGCAGAGCAGCACTTCGAGAAACAATGGCCTTGCATGAGAAAATCCGGGGGCGGTTAAAAGATATGGAATTTGAGGTGTAGAAAATGTCCTCCAAGAAAGCTTTACATATCCCTGCCCTGGCGGAGTTTATTTTAAAAAAAATGTCACTGTATTATGAGAAACATTCCATCATCGAAGATTTTGAAGAAACATATCAAGAAATAAGGGAGACAGAGGGAATTCTTAAAGCCAACACCTGGTGCTGGATGAGTGTTATTAAGTCCGTTTCCGGGTACATAAAATTGATCGTTTTGGGGAGGTTTACCATGTTTAATAACTACCTGAAAATCTCATTAAGGGTCTTGAAGAGGAATAAAAGTTTTTCTTTTATAAATATTGCCGGCTTATCTATCGGGCTAGCGTGCACTCTTTTGATAATGTTATGGGTGCAGTATGAATTCAGTTTCGATAAATTCCACTCCAATTACGACAATTTGTACAGGGTTGTGACTGATTTTGAACGGGGGAATCAGAATGTGACAGAAACAATGGTCCCTGTTCCGCTTGGCGCTGAATTGAAAAAAGTCTATCCTGAGATCACTCATGCTGCAATATTCACGGAATACAGCCAATTCAGGGTAGAAGTCGATGGGAAAATTGGATTTAATCAGCAGGCTGGATTCACCGAACCGGATTTTTTTGAATTGTTTTCATTCCCATTGGTATCAGGCAATCCGAAAACATGTTTGAAGGATAAGAATTCCATCGTTATTACAGAAGAGACAGCTGCGTATTATTTTGGTGATAAAGACCCGATGGGAGAAACAGTGCTGTTTGATGACGAAAAATTCCCGCTCAAAGTTACGGGTGTCATAAAGGATCCCCCGGATAACTCCCACATACAATTTAAAATGCTTGTTCCAGTAGGTTCCGGTTATGGTGTTATAACGGGAAAAGACCTCACCAGTTGGGAAAATAATGTCTGGGGCTTATATCTTCTTGCAAGAAATGATGTTGATCCCGCTTCATTCACGAATAAAATTACCAAATTGTATAGAACTCATAATATAGAAAACACACAATATAGAGAAAAAATACGGTCCAGGCTGCAGCCGTTTAAAAATATTCACATGAGATCTGATGTAGACTTCGACACATCGAATCATTTTATGACGGATATTAAATATGTATACATTTTTATATCAATCGCCGGAGTCGTTTTTATCGTTGCCTGTTTTAATTTTATGTGCATGGCAACGGCACGGTCAGCCAAACGCGAGAAAGAAGTCGGAATCCGAAAGGTCAGCGGCGCTTTCAAAAGAGACCTGATAATACAATTTATGTCCGAGTCATTTATTCTGGTCTTCATCTCTTTTGGTTTTGCTCTCTGGTTGGTCTATTTGTTCCTCCCTGCTCTGAATGAAATTTCAGGTAAAGAGATTCATTTCGCCTTGCTGAATAAATGGCATATTCTGATTTCAGTATGTCTGGTTACATTAATTACAGGGCTTTTTTCAGGCAGCTATCCGGCGCTGTATTTATCATCTTTGAATCCAGCGAGTTTATTTCATAGGAAAAGCCTATCAGGGAAAAAAACAGGTATTAACCTCCGAAAACTGCTTGTGACGGTCCAATATCTTTTTACAATTGTCCTACTTTTTGTGTCATTGGTCTTGGTTAAACAGATGAATTTTATCGCTGCAAAGGATTTGGGATTCAGTTATGAAAATGTTGTCTCTCTCGATTTGCCGGGCGGAATAGATCATTTTGAAGCAGTAAAGAATGAGCTGTTGATGCATAACGATGTGATCAGCGTAACCCAGGGAATACGGCCTTCGCTTCGGGATCAAGGCCACTCTGCGCATCACATTGACTGGGAAGGAAAAGAAGCTGATTTCAAGCTCGGGTTTGACTGGTTGGCTGTCTCCTATGACTATGACAGAACATACAATATGACTCTGAAAGAAGGACGGTTCTTTTCAAAGGAGCACCCGGAAGATACATCTAATTTTGTTTTAAATGAAACCGCGGTTAAAGCTATGAATCTCAAAGATCCGATTGGAAAAATATTCAGATTTAACAATACCGAAGGGAAGATAATAGGGGTAATAAAGGATTTTCATTTTTCTTCATTAAGGAAAAAAATAAAACCGCTTTTTCTTACTTTTACCAAGTATTTTGGACTGAGCGTAAAAATTCGTCCCGAAAATCAGGATGAAACAATAAAGTATCTGGCAGCAGTCTGGAAGAAGTTTGAACCTGAAGAACCATTTAAATACAGTTTTTTTGATGAACGCATTCAAAGAATGTACAGCAATGAACGGAAAACCGAAATGTTGGTGAAATATTTTACTTTTCTAACGATTGTAATTTTTTTTATGGGATTGTTCGGTCTTATCGGCTATATATCACAGCAAAGAACCAAAGAGATCGGGATAAGAAAGGTCCTCGGCGCTTCAATCTCGAACATAACAACGATGATATTTAGAGATTTTATAAAGCTTTTACTTATTGCATCTGTGTTTTCATTGCCTTTAGGGTATTATATCGGTGCCAAGTGGCTCAATAATTTCGCTTACAGGATAGACATCAGCATATGGATATTTATCGTGACATTTGTTTTTATCTTTGCTTTTTCATTCCTAATAGTATTCTATCAGACAGTCAGAGTTACGTTATTAAATCCAGCTGATACGTTGAGGTATGAGTAAATAGGGGAAGCCCTGCCCAAAAACTGGTCCAGCCGAAATTATAGTTTCCTGCTTTCAAACCACTCGGCAAACCGCCTTGCCGTCATGTCGTGAAGGGATTTTATTCCCCTTGCACTATTCTCTGTTTGTCATCAGCTCAAGATAAATCACCGTGTCACTTATTGTGTCATTTAAAGAATTTGAAAAATAAAAGAAAGCGTTAGCTGATATCAGCCAGGATTTCGTCGAAGAGATCCAGGGCAGCCATAAGATATTCCTTCTCTGATCCCAGCCCGATCCGGAGATAATGGTCCATCATGAAACAGTCTCCCGGAGCGATGAACACGCTTTTCTCCTCTCTGAGTTTTGTGGACAGCTCTGTCGAGTTGATATTCAGGCTGTATTTCAGGAAAGCTATGGCTCCTGCCCGAGGAGGGATGAAGCTGAAGATTTGGTCATGTTTTTTGACCCAATCCTGGAGGATAGCCAGGTTTTCTGAGATGATCTGCCTGTTACGCCTCAGTATTCTTTCTCTCCGTTCAGGTTGGAGCGCCAGTGCACCCACATGGTTGCTGAGCAGGGCAGAAGAGATGGCTGTGTAGTCATGGCCGGCCCAACATTCTTCGATGGTCTTTTTGGGGCCAACCATCCAGCCGAGTCTTAACCCCGGAAGAGCGTAGGCTTTGGAGAGCCCGCAGCAGACGATCGCTTTATCGTAGAGCCCGTAAAAAGAAGGAGTTTCCTTCCCGTCCAGCTCGGCTCCCCGGTAGACTTCATCCGAATAGAGCCAGGCATCCGCATCTTGAGCCAGGCGGATGATTTCCTTCATCGCCTCATCGCTCAGCACAGCCCCGGTGGGATTATTCGGGTTGCAGACAGCTATCATTCGAGTCCGAGGAGTTATCAGGTTTTTCAGCTCCTCGAGGTCCGGTCCCCATTCCAGCTCTTCTTTGAGATGGAAAGGCTTGACCGTTATGCCGAATGAGCGGGCAATGCCCCACATCTGCATGTAGTTGGGAACCATCAAGATCAATTCATCACCGGGATCGAGGTTGCACCAGATGTTGATGAAGTTGGCCTCTGCCGAGCCGTTGGTGACGAGGATGTTATCCAGGTCCGCTCCCGAATAGAGGCGGCTGATCGCTTCTCTCAGCTCGATGGTGCCGTTTGCCTGCGCATAGCCTATTCTGAGCGAGCCCAGTTTTTTTATCTCTTCCTCGCTCAGAAGTTCTTCCAGCGTAAAAGGATGGATCCCGCTCTCCGTCAGGTTATATTTGACTGTGTTTTCATACTGAGACAGGAGCCTTTCCAGTTCAAATTTTTCGATTTTCATGATGACCTCTCTTTGTTCCTTTAATCAAATTTTATCGATTTGTTTGTTTTTTACAAGCGCTTTGTGAACCGCCTTGGATATCTGGATGTCCTGGAAGGCGACTCCGGTCAAATTCGCAACAGCGATCTGGTCAAGGTTGAAGATATCTGTCATATTCCTCAATGCGTCTATCAGGAGATCACTTCCTTGAGCTGTTCCAGAGCGACTTTTGAGCCGCTGAGAACCAGGACCACGGTCTTTCTTTTATAGAGTTCTTTCTGCTGCAAAAAGGATGCTACCGAAAGCGCCCCGGCTCCCTCGACGAGAGTGAAGTGTTTCTCTATCAGCAGTCTCATGGCCTCCTTGATCTCCTGTTCGGAGACAAGGGCAAAGTCGTCCACGTATTTTTTGCAGATGTCAAAGGTGACGGCTCCCTTTTCGATTCCTCCGGCTGAGCCGTCGGAGAGCGTGGGCTTGGACTCCATTTCGATGATTTTCCCGACCCTGACGGATTTGTACATGACCGGCGAGTTCAGCGGCTGGCAGCCGATGATCTTGATGTTCTCGGCCGCCGGTTTAAGATAGCCGACAATTCCCGAGATCAGGCCGCCTCCGCCGACCGGGACGAAAACACTATCGATCTTGTCGATCTGCCTCAGGAGCTCGATCCCGATGGTTCCGTGGCCGGCGATGATTTTCAGGTCGTTATAGGGAGGGATGTAAAGAAGATCGTTTTTTTCCGCCTCGCTTCTGGCATGTTCCTCGGTTTTAACGCAATCCGTCCCGAAGAATTTCAAAACCACATCGAAGTCCTTCAGGGCATCGATTTTGGCCTTGGTTGTATTCCCTGGCAGATAGATCATTCCTTTCAACCCGAATTTCTTGACTGTGTAAGCAAAAGCTGCCCCATGGTTTCCGGATGAGGCCGTGACCAGGATGGTTTTACGTTCCTTTTTGGAGAGGGATAGGATTTTATTCAGCGTTCCCCGGAGTTTAAAGGAGCCGGTTATCTGGGCGCTTTCAAACTTGAGATAGACCTCGCATCCCGATTGCTTGCTGAGAAAAGGTGAATACACAAGGGGCGTCTCCCTGATGTATTTCCTTATCTTTTTTTCCGCTTTTTCTATCTCCTTTTTGAGGCCGATACTTTCTAAGAAATCCTCTTCTCCTTCTTTTTCTCTTCGGAGTTCGGAATAGCTCCTTATCTCCTTCTCTTCCTCCTTTTCTTCCTCTTCTATGTCCTCTTCTTTTTTTACTTCCACATCGCTGTAATCTTNTTTATCTTCATCTTCTTTTTCATCCTCATNNTCATCTTCTTCATTATTATCATCTTCTTCTTGGAACGGATTTTTAGCCCCTATTTCGAANTGGTCCTCTTCTTTTACCCCTGCAATCCTTTCTTCATCTGCGGGGGGATTACTCTCGTCATGTGTCGAAGGATCTTCTTCCCTGTCTTCGAGAAGACACTTGTCTGGGTCTTCAAAAAAATCTTTTTCGTTCATTTTCACTTCCTTTCCCCAATAATACAAAGCTTAAAACTTCAGCTAAAGTATCTCAGGATTTTTGATTCTTATCAAGTCTAAAATGGAAAATGGGGTCAGGCTTCAGTAAGTTCGAAAACTTCATGGCAAATGGGAACAGGCTTCGATAGACACTTCAACTCTGGGCTCAAAACCCAGGGATTTTGCTGTCGATGATACAGAAATTTCTTTTTGAATCCCGGATTCCTGACCGGCCCTGATAAGCTTATTCAGAATTTTCTGCAGGCCCAGAGGCTCAAATACCCCTGATGACGGCTCCTTTGGGATACTCAATGGTAAATCCGATGAGGATTTCCTTTTTTTCCTGGGGCTCAAGGGTGAGCGTCCAGAAGAGGATCCCTTTATCGTCCTTCTTGGCCGGCTCCGGTGTGAGGATCAGGTCTTTTATCTCGATCTTGGTGTTCTGGCTTATCGGAAGCTGGTCAAGGATTTCAATGTCAACTTTATGTTTGCGAAGGTTTTGGATCGTGATCTTGTAGGCCAGCTTGACCCTCTCGTTTTTCCCCAAAAAGCCCGGCGGACTCTTTTCTCTTTTGGTCCTCTCATGTTTGATCCTGATCTGCCTGTCCTCGCCGAAAAAGACCTTTGCTTCCTCCTCCGCGGCAATGAAAGGAACTCTTGTGGAGCCGATGAAATCCTGGACAACAAACAGGTCCGCGTTGCCGGAGAGAAGCGGGTAGGGAAGGGTGTTGCGAAGTTGTGCTCTCAGGAACGCGGCTTCTTTGAGTTTAGGGACTGCGATATAGTCATACTTGACTTCGATGTCCTGAGCATCCACCGGGACTTTGTGCGGTGATCCATCGCTCGGGATCTGAATGTTCTTCTTGATGGCGAAGTTCAGGTTGATCCCGGTTTCGACGATGCCGGCTGTGGCCATCTCCGCATCCACCATCTCCGCTTCCTCAAGAGGAGCCTCGGCTTTGGCGACAGCGCCGGGTACAACGCCTCCAACGACCCCACCTCTAACACTCTTGGTCTCTCTTGCCCGGGAAAGGCTGGGCTCGTAAAGGTCCAGTATCCAGGGATTGAGCGCTGGAGGATTTGTGGAGAGAGCGGGCGAAGCTGTGGAGAGGAGAGCTGTGGCATCCTCCCAGTTTTCACCGCTGTTCTGGATAATGTTGGCCGACATGGCGAATTCGATCTCCGATGAGTCGGGCAGGGCCCTCATCGTATACAGAGGAGCCCAATGGGCTCTCATCACTGTGTAGGAAAGATCGACCTGGAACCTGCCGGCCCGGCTGGCTTCGACAAGGACCGAGACTTTCCGGCTCTCCTTCGGTTTCTGGGGCTTTATGGAGTTTAGCTTTTTTTGGAGAGTCTGCAGTTTAACCTGCTGTTCTTTGAGTATGTTCCTCTGTTCGAGTTTCGCCTCTTTGACCTCGGTCAGCTTTCTCCCTATAAAATTGATGACTCTTTCCCAGCTCTGAACATCCGGTTTGCCGAGCATGACCTCCTGAGACGCCTGGGCAGCATTGGCTGATTCTATGGATTTGAGGAATTTTTCCTGGGTTTCAAGGACTTCGATCCTGTCCACTGTCTTGTTCATCTCCAACTGCAGGCCATCGATTTCTTCCTGGAGTTTCTTCACTTCCGGAAGGAGCGCGACTTCCAGAAACTGACTGGCCAGGTCGATGCCAACCACTTTGACTGCTGCCGTCCCTTTTCCGGATACCCGGAGGGAATTGGGGATCAGAGTCATCGGCAGGTTATCAAAGACGACCGAATGGGTGCCCAAGGCCAGAGAGATGTCTGCAACTCTGATCAGAGTTGCCCGGTCAGGGTAGATGGTTACCGATGATATCGAGCTTTTGGCCACGATCTCATCAGAGAACGAGCTGCCTGTGAAGAGCAGCAGCAAAACCATGACAAGGAAACACTCTTTCAATTTCATGGTCACCTCCTCGAATTCTGCGGTTTTGGCGCTTTCTTTCTTAAAATGATTTCCTTTTTTATACAATTCGCGAGAGGAAATATTCCTTTTCGCTCAATAATTTGAATCGAGAATGCGGATTTCTTTTATTTCAAGAAGAGTTTAACAATATTCCACAGGCCGAGGCAAGTCACGATCAGGATGATCAAGCCTCCCAGGACGTTCTGCCAGGCATTATTGACTAGCTTTCCCATCTTCTGGCGGTTGTTGAGAACGATCAGGAGGAAGATGGAAGCGACCGGGAGGACTATCCCGTTTGCGGCCTGGGCAAAGACGATCACAGCCAGGGGCTTGAGGTTCAAGCTGGCTACGATGAATCCGACAAGGATGACTCCCAGCCAGACTCCTTTGAAACCTTTGGATTTGGGCCCTTCCTTCCAGCCCAGGACGCCGGAGGCGGCATAGGCGGCCGCGTAGGGTGCGGTTAAAGCTGAGCTCAATCCTGCCGCAAAGAAGCCTAGCCCGAACAGAAAATTGGTGAAGGACCCGAACAATGGTTTGAGCTGTTGGGCCAGCTGGATCCCATTCTCCGGGATTATTCCCTTGGCGTGAAAGGCTACGGCTGAGGTCACCACGATCGAGGCAGAGATGATTCCTCCCAGGGTAATGGCGATAAGCAGGTCTTTGTTCACCTGCTTGAGGTCGGACACAGACTGCCACTTTTCCCTCACCGCCGATGAGTGAAGGAAGAGGTTGTAGGGGACTACGGTCGTTCCTACCAGAGCGAGGCTGAGATAGAGGGAATTTCGGGGGAAAGAAGGAACCATCCCTTTGAGGATGGAGAGCAGGTTGGGTTGGATGATGATGAGAGTGCTGATAAAAGACACGCTCATCAGGAAGACCAGAAAAATCAGGAATTTTTCCACCAGCTTGTATTTGCCCCTGCTGAGGATGAATACGGCGACCACGGAGATCACAGCTACCCAGTATTTATCAGGGATGGAGGTGATCGTCTCCAATCCCAGAGAGCCGCCGATGATGTTGCCGGCTTCATAAGCCGCGCAGCCGAAGGTGATCGAGCAAAGTGTGAGCACGATAAATACGGTCCTGGCTGCCAGGCTCTGAGGGAACTCTCTGAGGGATTGACCGAGGTCATGTTTGGAACCCAGACTGAGCCTTCCTGTCATTCCCTGGAGGATGAGAGTTGTCACCGTGGCAAAGACCAGGGTGAAGATAAGCGCATGTCCGAACTGCGCTCCTGCCAGAGAACAGGTGGTGACCGTACCTGGCCCGATAAAGGCTGCTGTGACCAGGAATCCGGGGCCGAAAGAGGATTTTTTATTTTTTCCGGCCATATCCTCCCCCTCCCGGAGTCTCCACCCGGAGTATGTCTCCGGGTTGGACCTTGATGTTGGTCTTGGATCGAAGAGGGATCTTTTTTCCGTTGGAAAAGAGGATATTCCTGCCCTTTTTGCCGTCCTCTCCTCCCTTGATCCCGTAGGGACTGAATCTTCGCCGTTCGGAGATGATGGTCACCTGGGCCGGGACGAAGAATTCATACTCACGGATGATCCCCTCGCCTCCCTTGTGCAGACCTTTACCGCCTGAGCCCTGGCGCAAACAGTATTTATTGATTCTGAGAGGAAGATAATTCTCGAGGGCTTCCAGGGGAGTGTTGAGAGAGTTGGTCATATGAGTATGAACGCCGCTGATGCCCCCAGAATCAGAGCTTGCGCCCATGCCTCCGCCGATGGTCTCGTAATAGGCAAAGCTTCTTGCTCGCGACTGGTCATAGCCTCCAAAGGCCACATTATTCATGGTTCCGGAGCTTGCTGCCGGGATCTTTCCGGGGATGGCTTTGGAGAGGGCGCCGAGAAGGACATCCACGATTCTCTGGGATGTCTCCACGTTGCCTCCGGCAGTGGCCGCAGGATGAAGGGCGTTGAGAATAGAGCCTCGGGGAGCTATGATCTGGAGCGGCCTCATCAGGCCGGTATTGAACGGAATGTCTTCCTCGACGAGACAGCGAAAAACGTAGAGGACCGCGGAATAAGTCACGGCAGAGTTGGCGTTCACACTCCCCTGGACCTGTTGGGATGAGGCGCTGAAGTCGATGATGGCCTCATCTTTGCGGATGGTCAGCTTGACGCCGATCTTGATCGGCTCGTCCGTGATGCCGTCATCATCCAGGTAATCGGCAAAAGCATAGCTGCCGTCCGGGATCGCTTTGATGGTTTCTCTGAGGATTTTTTCCGTGTAAGAGGGGATGAGCCGGGTGTAGTGGAGGATCTTGGGCAAGCCATATTTTTTTATGGTCTCTTCCAGTCTCTGTTTCCCCTTATCGTTGGCCGCGATCTGAGCCAGGAGGTCTCCCTTTCGTTCTTCAGGAGTCCTGACATTGGCCAGGATCAGGTCCAGGATCTCAGCGCTCAATCTGCCTTTCCGGATGAGCTTTATGGGTGGGATGATCATTCCCTCCTGGAAGATTTCCGTGGCCAAAGGCATCGAGCCGGGCGTCATTCCTCCCACATCGGAATGATGGGCGCGGTTGGCGACAAAAAAAACGAGTTTTCGATCGATAAAGACAGGCGAGATACAGGTAATATCCGGAAGGTGAGTTCCTCCCCTATAGGGATCGTTCAAGATCACTAAATCGCCCTCCTCAAAGTCGACGGCTTGAATCGAAGCCTGGACCGATAGAGGCATGGCCCCAAGATGAACGGGAATGTGGGATCCTTGGGCGAAAGTCTCCCCCTTCTGGTCAAACAGAGCGCAGGAGAAGTCTTTTCTCTCTTTGATATTCGGAGAAAGAGAAGTCCGGCCCAAAACAGCTCCCATCTCCTCAGAAACCGAGACGAACACGTTCTTGAACAGCTCAAGCTCGATAGGGTCGAATTCGATCATTTACCTTTTTATCCTTTGAATGATAAGGTTCAAAAAGCCATCCACTTCCAACATATAGGCTGGGGGAAGGAATGTCGTCGATTCGGAATCCGCGACCAATGCCGGGCCTTTCAATATATTGCCCGGAGAGAGCCGGGCCATCTCGAACACCGATGCCTGGTAGGAATTTCCTTTATAGTAGAGGGTCTGGTTTTTGATGAACGCCCTGGCAGGATCGGGTCCTGTCAGAGGAAATTTTTTCAACCTGATTTTTTTGCCTGCGCCCACAGCTTTAACCCGGATGTTGACGATTTCCACGGATCTTTCTTGATGTTGATAGGAATACATTTTTCTGTGGGCTTTATGAAAATCAGGAACGAAAGAGAAATCGTCAGTTTTTCCAGTCCGGTATGGAATGGTGATCTCATAGGATTGACCGAAATATCTGAGGTCAAGATGACGGTAGAGCCGGATATCCTCCTTACGTATACCATCATCCTGCAGTTCCCGGATTCCTTTTTCTTCCAGTTCCGCGAAGTATTTGTCCAGTTCTTCCCGGCTTGTCTCTGCTGTTGTCTTCAGGATGGATTTGGAGTAATCCTTTATGGAATCAGCCAGGAGAAGACCGTAGGCAGAGAGGACGCCCGCGTTTTTGGGCACGATCACTCTGGGCATTCTCAGGTTGGAGGCGATATCCACGGCATGCATCCCGCCCGCTCCTCCAAATGAGACCAGNGTGAAATTCCGGGGATCGAATCCTCTTTCGATGGATATCACCCGGATGGCTTTTTCCATGTTGGCGTTGGCGATCTCGATGATGCCGGCAGCCGTTTCATCAAGGGGCTTGTTGATGTCTTGAGCCAGCCGCTCCAGGGCCTTGCGGCTTCTTTGGGGAAATAGTTTCATTTTCCCGCCCAGGAAGAATTCGGGCACAAGCCGCCCCAAAACCAGGTTGGCGTCGGTCACGGTCGGGAGGTTTCCCTTGCCGTAGCAGGCGGGTCCGGGATCGGCCCCGGCGCTCTGGGGGCCGACGCGCAGAGAGCCTCCTTTATCAATAAAGGCGATCGAACCGCCTCCGGCTCCGACAGTATGGATGTCGATGATCGGGATTCGCAAAGGGAAATCTCCCACCACGCTCTCATTCGTCCTTCTGATTTCCCCTTCCACAAGCGACACATCGGACGAGGTTCCCCCCATGTCGAAGGTGACGATGTTCTTGTATCCCGCGGCTTTTCCTATCTGGAAGGCGCCGACAACACCGCCTGCAGGACCTGAAAGGGCTGTCCTTATCGGCTCTGACCTGGCTTTTGCCGGAGAGATATACCCTTCGTTGGACTGCATGATACGGAGCTCTGCACCCCGCATTTTTTTCTCCAGGTTCTCCAGATAGCGGCTGATGACAGGCATGAGATAGGCGTTCACCGCAGTGGTCGCTGTTCGTTCGTATTCCCTGTGCTCGGGGAGGATGTCGCTGGAAGCAGAAAAAAGGAATGTGTTCTTTTTGAGTTCCCGGGAGACGATTTTTTCATTGGCAGGATTGGCATAGGAATTGATCAAGCTCAGGGCGACGGCTTCGGTTTTCAATTTCTTGATCTTGTCGAGTATTTCCCGAAGTTCATCCAGAGAAACTTTTTTCTCGACCTTGCCTTCTGCGGATACCCTTTCTTCGAGCCCGAAACAGAGACTGCGGGGGAGAAGCGGAATCCTCTGCTCGCCTTTGAGCCTGTAGAGATTGCGCCTCGTCTGTCGCCCGATGAACAGGATGTCCTCAAATCCCTTGGTGGTGATAAGGGCAATCCGGCCGCCTTTGCGCTCGAGCAGGGAATTCGTGGCCACGGTCGTGCCGTGGATAACGAGAGGGAGACGGTCAAGAAGCTCCTCTATCCCCTCGAGGATGGCCAGGGAAGGGTTTTGAGGCGTGGATGGGATCTTATTTATTTCAATCTTTCCAGCGGAGAAAACGACAAAATCAGTGAAGGTTCCACCTGTGTCGACTCCTATTTTCACTTCTTTCATTAAGGATATATTTATCTTCATGGCTGCAGCAAAGTCAAGAAATATGAAGAACCAGGCATGAATGGCTCAAAAATTTGCTTTTACTTTTTAAGCCTAATTATTATAATGAGACTCAAGGGAATGTGTTTAGGTTCTCATGATTGAATAGGGAATTCAGAAATGCCTGTCTATTTCAAATGCAAGATTTGTGGAGAGAAGCACCCTTCGCCTGTGGCTTTCACCAAAGAATCCTTTGACTCCAGCACGATTTTTGCTCAAACTTTCAAGTGCCCGAATACAGGACAGGTGGCCAAATATGACCTGATTGATCTATTCTGGGAAGATAAGGGTAAGGACAGGATTTAAGGATCAGCAGGGCGTTTCTCTTTTACTTGCAGGTGTCGCAAGTTTTTGTCGAGCAGGTCGTGCAGGCTTCAGATGAAGTGCTGAGGCGGTTGCTTCCTCCGCCGATTCCAAAAGAAGAAACACACTTTTGTATGTCTTTGCTCCCGCATGACGAGCAGGAGATATTTTTTTCTTGCCCTAGAGAAACCAGGGTCTCGAAATGCTTCCCGCATTTTTTACATATGAATTCATAGATAGGCATAGCAGCATAATTTTAAATCATTTCAGACACAGGGGCAATCAGAATAACAAAGAATATTTCTTGTCTCTCAGATAGTGGTCTATTTGACGGCAATCGCCTCGATCTCGACCTTGACGTCTTTGGGCAAACGAGCCACCTGGACGGCTGCCCTGGCAGGGTAAGGCGGCTTGAAAAACTCGCCGTAGACTCCGTTCATCTGGGCGAAGTCATTCATATCCTGAAGAAAAACCGTGCATTTGACGACCTTGTCAAAAGAACTTCCGGCAGCCTCGATGACGGCCTTCATGTTAGTCAGTACGAGACGAGTCTGCTCCTCGATAGTGCCCATCTTTAGCTCTCCGCTTGAAGGATCGATCGCGATTTGACCGGAGGCAAATATGAATCCGTTTGCTTCGATCGCTTGAGAGTAGGGACCGATCGCTTTTGGCGCCTTATCCGTCTTGATTTCCTTTTTCATGTTTTTTCTCCTTCCTTCATTCAGTGAAAAGGTTGGGCCGGCTAAGGCCATGCAGCTTAAGGTGATCAAAGCTTCTCTTCTTTTCATCTTAAGCTCTCCTTTCAAAAGGGGTCAGGGCCCGACATTGGACAGTATAAATTCAGCCCCGAAAGATTTTGGGATCAGTCCCTGGTTGAGTGAGCATCTTTAGGATCGGACCTCAAATGGTGAAATCCTCATCAGTCCTGATCTCGATATTTTAGCCAAGCCCTGATCTTAGACATCCCGCTGAAATGTCCAATGTCGAGCCCTGACCCCATTTTTTTTATCAAGTCATTCTATACCAACAGGCCGGTGGAGTCCAGAAAAAGATAGGCCTTTTTTTGACATCCAGTATGCCTCGTGGTATATGATGAATTTGAGGAACTAGACTCGGTCAGGAGCACGGAGATCAATAATAATACCGGAGGGATTATCATCCCTCGAATGGGGGACAAAACCTTAAAATGGAGGACTCAATGAAAAAGAGATTCAACAATTCTTTTTTCCGGACTGCATTCCTATTTTTATTGACCATTTGTTTTCTTTTTTTCTGGGAGACCTGCAGGAAAGCAGAGGTCGTCGTCCCCTCTCCGCCCGAGACAGAAATCATAAACGTCACCGAAACCATCCACGGCGTGGAGATTGTCGACCCTTATCGCTGGCTTGAAGACCAGGAGAGTCCTGAGACACGTGAATGGATCAGAGTACAGAACGAATACACGGATTCGATTCTCAACTCCCTCTCTGGCCGGGAAAAATTAAAAGAACTTGCTTCCAGCTTCATCAAGATCGATGCCATGGGCATGCCGAGAGAGATGGGAGGACGGTATTTCTTCTTCAAGAGGCGCGCTGACCAGGAGCTCTATGTGATCTACATGAGAAAGGGCCTTGAGGGTGAGGATGAAGTGCTCATCGATCCTCACCCGATGAGCGAGGACAGGACAACGAGCGTCGGGATCTCGGGTATCTCCAAGGACGGCAGAATGCTGGCTTACAGCGTGCGCAAAGGTGGTGAGGACGAAGTTGAGATCAAGTTCATGGATGTGGATTCCAGAAAGGACCTGCCCGATTCTCTCCCCAAATCCCGCTATTTCGGCCTCAGCCTGACTCCGGATAAAAGCGGGCTTTATTATACACGTCATTTTTCAGACAAGGGTCCCCGCGTCTATTATCACAAGATGGGAACACAGACTACCGAGGACAGGCTGATATTTGGAGAGGAGTATGGTCCGGAGATGATACTCTTTGAGGAGCTTTCCGAAAACGGACACTGGCTGGTGATCACAGTACTCTATGGTTCTTCGGCAGATAAGACCGAGATTTACCTCAAGGACATCTCTGTTGACGGTCCAATCTTTCCAGTGGTCAAGGACATCGATGCCCGGTTTTTCGGGACCATGGCTGGGAATACGCTTTTTCTTCAAACCAACTGGGAAGCGCCCAACAGCAAGCTGATTGCCGTTGACCCGGAAAAACCGGCCATAAAGAACTGGCGGGAGATCATTCCGGAAAGCGACGCGGTCATGGAGGGATTTTCCGCAGCAGGAGGGAAGCTGTTC
>JGI2172J19969_10000622_pt1 | contig 15359 bp, 17 predicted proteins | sample DeeMarSWOR230_32_FD_19969 | JGI IMG/M metagenome (IMG submission 19969)
AAACTTTGTGGACATTCCCTTATCGGTTTGAACCTCTATCCATTCTATATAGTGCTTTTCTTCCATAGGATGGGGAACGGAACCCACTTNCACCTTTATACCTTTATCTGTCNTCTCAGCCACAGGCANATGCTTTTCTCTNCCCTGTTCTTCTGTCTGCTCCTCCAAAAGCTTCATGGGCTGATTGCAGCAGACAAGCTCTCCCTTTCCTGCNTGGAAAACCTGTACGATATTACCACATATCTCACACTTATAGACCTGTAGTCTCTTTGTCATTTCACGCCTCCTTTCTNATAAGTTTTCCTCCTCGTATAACTAGACCACCTTCCTAAATTTCTCCTTAGAGGCACCACAAATAGGACACTCATCGGGAAGAACCCCATCGGAGACATAGCCACAGACCTGGCAGACATGATATTCGGTCTCCCTTTCAGCAAGCATATGCTCCAGCGCATTTTCGTAGAGTTTGGCATGTCCTCGCTCTACATCACGGGAGTAACTGAAGACAGTTGCTATGTGTGTATTACTCTCCTCATTTGCTTCTTTAATAAACCGGGGATAGGTGCTACTGGCTAGATTCTCCCTCTCAAATGCACTTTCTAAGTTTTCCTGAGTGTTAGATACAGCGCCTAGAAGGCGAAAACAGTTGAAGGCATGGACTCCCTCAGCCTCGGCAACAGCGCGGAACAATCTTGCTACCTGCGAATATCCTTCTTGCTCAGCCTTCATGGCAAAAGCCAGGTTCCTCAGATGTGCCTGGGACTCAGCAACGAAACCATTCTTAAGGTTCTTCAGAGTCTTAGCTCCTTTTATCCCCGGTAGCTCATGTGGGACGAGCTTTTCCGCCGCGGCACCACAAACAGGACAGCGTTCAGGTTTATCAATGGTAAATTCTACATGATGACAATTGGTGCATTTCCACATGCTATCCTCCTCCTTTCGTCAAATAACAATCTTTCTCCAGAATTAGCACACCATAGTTAACATACCCCCAACCCAGGATACTACTTGCTGTTAGCTGATACACCACTGTGAAATAATCAACTAACCTTAGCTCTCTTCTTTCTTCAATAGGTCGGTGAATACCTCAGCGTGATATACTTCGTGGTCTCTTATCCTCTCGAGAAGTTCCTTCAGATCGGGCTCTTTAATCTCCTTGGCAGCGCGGTCATATTCGGCAGCCACCTCACGCTCGATCTGTATATCGGCACGAAGCATGTCCGCCGTCTTTGTTGATTGGTCAACCTCGATGTGCTCAATCCTTGGAGTACCCTTTCCATCAACCAGCTCCTCAGACAGCCACCCAAGATGCTGCATCTCGTTTATAGCCTGGTCCTGCATTTCTTTCTTGACATCTTCGTTGGCGGTCATATAGGAGTGCAAAAGGTACTGGAGGATTACGGTGTACTCGTGCTCAATGCCCCAGTTGAGAACCCGGGTAATCTTGTCCTGGCGGGTGCCTCTTATATCCCTGGCACCTTCCCTTTCCGCCTTTTCCACAAAGTGCTCGAAGTCGCCTCGGTGTGACTTTTCATCAGAAAGGATTCGCCCCAGCAGTCGGTTGATCCGAGGGTCATCGATGGCTTTGATGTGCTGTTCGTATAAGGCGATTCCGTCTTCCTCCTGACGCACATCATTCATCATCCAATCGGAAACTGATTCGCCGCCAACACGCATATCTCCCCTGTTGAGGCTTGGGGTTCCACCAAGGCTGACTATGGTCTCGGCCAGCCAGTCCAGGTGACGCATCTCTTCCCGGGCAATGGCCTCAATCTCGCAGGCCATCTCACCTTCCCCCATAGCATAAGCATGAGTCAGATACTGAATAATGGCAGCATGCTCACCCTCGAGGTCTTGATTTAGTAAGACAATAATATCTTCGTTTTTCATTTGTCCCTCCACGATTATTGTAGCCAGNTTCTTGATGCGCTCATATTATCACCTAACTCAATTTTTGGTCTAGCAGTTCTCCCACTATNGGGAACTTGTGTAGCATATCCGGGCCATGGGGAGCTTGTTTTAAGGCCTCAGTCAGATCACATCCGGCGTGATGCATGACTTGATGAACGCCCTTCTTCCACAGAAAGCTCTGCGAAACATCATATACTTTGCCTGTTTGCGGTTTGCTACGCTCACGCGGGTTACTTTGCTTTTAAAATATCTATTTCACATTGAGCAACCCCAGCATCTTAGTTATGTCTGTGGTGGGAAACTCGCAACTATGATTAAAACAGACGTAAGCTGTGGCCTTGCCTTCAATGCTCGACTGATATCTAGTAAATTCGGCAAGGTGAATGATATCAGGTGACTCTTGTTCACTGGGACGAAGAAGCGCTATCTTGTTGGGCATAAATTGAGTCATGAGTGCTTTCAACATTGCTTTCGTGTCCGCTGCCTGTGAGTCGCCGGCAACGACCACCTCATATGATGGCCCAACGCCAAAGTCCAAAGCAACCATTAGTTGGGTATATGCCAGTGGTGCTTGCTTGACATTCTCGGAAAAAGCACGCCCGATTTTCGCTGCTTTCTCTTCCAAACTGAAATCGGCAGTCATGCGTCCCAGACGAAGCAAGTTTAGCATTGCTACAGAATTCCCGGATGGGATGGCGCCATCATGAATCTCTTTCTTTCTGACGAACAGGCTCTCACCATCATCAGGCGTGAGATAAAAGCCACCAACATCATTATCCCAGAAGTGCTTTAGCATGTCGTCATTCAGCTCGAGAGCAACTTCAAGGTAACTTACATCGAAAATTACTTCATATAGTTCTATTAAGCCCCAAACCAGGAATGCATAGTCATCCAAATTGGCTGCTATGCCCACTTGTCCATCCCGATAGCGGTGTAAAAGCCGACCACCTGGTTTGCGCATATTCCTAAGAATGAAATCTGCGGCACGTCTAACAGTTTCAGCGTACCTAGGTTCAACAAAAACCTGTGCCCCCTTTGCGAAGGCGGCGACCATGAGACCATTCCAGTCAGTTAGAATCTTATCGTCCTTAACGGGATGAACGCGTTTCTCACGGTAAGCAAACAATTTCTGCCGTATTGCTTCCAGACGCTCTTGAAGGTCTTTTTGGGACAGATTCAGCTCAGAGGCAAGCTCTCCAAGCGATTTTCTCAAATGCAGAATGTTCACACTGGTTCTCTTTCCAGTTGCCCCCTCTCCGAAATTGCCGTCCTTTTCAATGTTGAACACCTTAGCAGCTAAATTTACTTCTTCACCTTCCAGCACCCGTTGAATTTCCTCCAGTGTCCAAAGGTAAAACTTCCCTTCTTCTCCTTCACTATCAGCGTCCTCAGCAGAGTAAAACCCACCCTCTGGTGCCGTCATATCTCGCAAAACATAGGTGAAAATCTCCCGTGCTGTTTTTCCATAATCCTCTTTTCCAGTTGCTTGATAAGCCTCGGTGTAAGCCATAGCCAACATAGCTTGATCGTAAAGCATCTTTTCGAAGTGGGGCACAAGCCATTGAGAATCTGTGGAATAGCGGTGGAAGCCGAACCCAAGGTGGTCATAAATGCCACCTCGCCGCATCGCTTGGAGGGTTTTTTCAACCATATCCAAAGCTTTCTCATTGCCAGTACGCTTCCAGTAACGAAGCAAAAAGAGGAGATTGTGCGGGGTTGGAAACTTCGGCGCAGCACCAAAACCAGCATGCCGCTCATCAAAGCGTTTGGCAAGCTGCTCATAGGCGAGCTCCATGGTAGGTCTATCCAGTTCTTCACCGGGTGCATCCTGCGACACCCGTTGGAGGGTGGTAGTGATTCTGTTGGACAAACTCAACGCTTCGCTTCGCTGTATTGTCCAAAACTCCTTAATGCGTGAGAGCAGCTCCAGCATACCAATCATTCCAAATCGCCCTTCCCTTGGAATATAAGTGGCGGCAAAGAAAGGTCTTTTATCTGGCGTCATGATGATATTGAGAGGCCATCCTCCGCTGCCCGTCATCATTTGACAGACGGTCATGTAGATATTGTCTATATCAGGACGTTCTTCACGATCTACCTTAATGGAAACAAAGACTTCATTCATCAGTCTGGCTACTTCAGGGTGTTCAAATGACTCATGTGCCATTACATGGCACCAGTGACAGGTTGAATAGCCGATAGACAAGAAAATAGGTTTGTCTTCCTGTTGCGCTTTATCAAATGCCTCTGGTGCCCATGAATACCAATCCACCGGGTTATACGCATGTTGCAGCAAATAGGGAGAGAGCTCGTTTATCAGCCGATTAGGCATAGAACTTCCCACTCAGCAGCGAAACTGCATTATGGATTTTCAATCTAGTGTTACTCTCCGCTGGCTTCGACAGGGTGGCAGCATCCAGGAGCAAACCATCGCCTCAACAATTCCTATAACCTCAGTTCTCGCTACAAATTCACTTCCATTCAAGTCCCGTATTCGGGATATCCACTCAATTTCCCCACAAATGGAGATTCCCGGCATGACTCAGGCTTAAGTCGTCTCCGTGTCATTTTGCCTTAACGCTAATCTGCAAACTGTCTATTTTACCCACCCCTTTTAGTGAGGAGACCAAACCAACTAGGGTATTGGTGATGACGTCCTTGGGAAAGGGAGTGAGGGGAAGTTCGTTCCCATCGACAACGATCTTAATATCGTCTTGTTCCAGATAAAGCTCCAGCCTCTGTATATTCTCAGCTCCTTTCAACGAAGAACCTGCACCAGCCACAGTCCGAGCTAGAAACTCCTCAACGAACGGGTTAAGTTCGATGGATACGTTGTTGACCTGAAGCTTTGCCTCAAAGTTTCCCTTCATTTTATACCTCCTAACCTATTACTTGGCTCAAATGATGAGTCAGGGCTGGGTGTTCCCATATGCCATTAATCAGTTGTCGCGTGACCGGTGTACTCGCCATGTTTATCGCTATTCAGGATAGCCTTTATCTCTTCAGGGCTAAGTCCTTGTAATTCATCGGCACTGTAAGAAACCCTCATTTTCTATTGACCTCCTATAAGGGACCTATAACCCGTAGTGAAGCGATCTAGATCTCTACTAGAATGCTCTCTCCTTCTAGCTTCACAACATATGTAGTCAATGGCTTGGGCCGCCTGATCAACTTTCCAATCGTCGAGACTGGAGCTGGCATGTTGGCCCATCGGATGACATGACCATCACTGAGGTCAAACTGAGCTCCATGCCGAGGACAAGTAACAGTCGTTACGTCTAGGATACCGTCAGAGAGCCTTGCCCCCATATGAGGGCAGCGATTGTTGGCAGCATGGTACTTATCCCCAACCTTAACTAGAAGGACCTCACGCCCTGCTACATTGACTGCTTTCATTGCCCCGTCTTTCAGTTCATCTATTTTAGAAACTTCTATAAACTCACCCATTAGACTCCTCCCTTTATACAATCCGAGCTTTTAAGCAAAGTTTTGTCCGTCTAGCTAGACCACCTTGCTCCCTGTTGTTTTTGCTCTTTCTTCCCGTCTCTTGAGTCTGCAATGCTCTCTACCTTGGTTACTTTTAGATACAGCACTGACATAACCAATAATGCAACGCCTCACTTGGCCGGCCACAGAGTCAGGCACTTCTTGGCCACGAAAAGGCGGCTTTTGTAGCTAATCCATCACCTTTGCCTGTAGGTAAACGGCCATAGGACAAAACTGGTGAAACCATAATAAGGTTACATGATGGTTTCCCTCTACTTTCCTCATCCCATACTCCAATTTAGCCGATTAACCGGATAAGGTACTTATCAACTCCATCCCTTTGGATGATAACTCATACTTATCATCCTTCAGGTTGGCTAAGCCCGCCTGAGTCAATTCCCTGAGTCCACTCCTGACTCTGAATAGAGGAAGCCCGGCACTACTGGCAATTTCTTCAGCAGACCCCATCCCTGATTTAATCGCACGAAGCATCTTTGTACCTGACTCGGTAGGTTTTCCATCCGGGCTTATGCATGCCATATTCTCCTCCTATTTCGCCTAGAGCTTCTTCTTGCAGAGATACCAATCCACGCATTCGTACCCTTGCTTGATCCTCTCTTCAGCCATTTCCTGTGTGTTCGGTGGCGGCACCACTACCATATCACCCGGCTGCCAATTAGCTGGGGTGGCCACCGCATTTTTGTCTGTCGTTTGCAGGGCATCTATTATCCTCAGTATCTCAGCCATGTTCCTGCCAGTGGTCAACGGATAATAAAGTATTGTCCTGATAATCTGGTTGGGGTCGATTATGAATACACATCTGACAGTCTCAGTCTTGCTTTGCCCTGGATGAATCATACCGTAGGCGAGGGAAACTTCCTTGTTGAGGTCAGCGATGATGGGGAATGGTATCTTTACCCTTGTTTTCTCTTCGACATTACGCACCCAGGCGATGTGTGAAGAGACGCTGTCAACACTCAAACCCAGAAGCTCCACGCCTCTCTTCTGCAGTTCCGGAAAGATTTCGGCGAAAGCTATGAACTCAGTGGTACACACCGGGGTGAAATCCGCCGGGTGGGAAAAGAGAATTAGCCAGCTTCCCTTAAAATCCTCCAGTTTGAGCATCCCATGAGTAGATACTGTTTCAAAAGCTGGCGCTGGCTGGCCCAGTCGGGGAAGACTTATCAATTGCTCCTTTACTTCTTCCATGTCATACCTCCTTTATCTTCATTTTTCCCCTCACCGACTTACCTTGTTTACATGTTATTACCTCCTTACACCTCTACGCAGTTTTCCCATAAACCATGTATGTTGCAATAGGAAAGAGCGCAGAAAGCTTTGAACTGCTCCACTGGTACCTGAAACCTCACGTTGGGATTAGTATAGGAAGGTGCAAAGGCAGAACGACCGAGGTTTATTACCTGTCCATCTTTCTTCACTCCATAAAGCTCTATCCAGGCAATATGATGCTCTACGGTGTTGGGATGGGGAGTTTCCTTACCCACTACCACATGGACGATATCGGCACCTGCCTCACCTCTTCCCTTACCGACCTCGATTATCGGGATATGCTTCTCCCTTCCCTCAGCTTCCTGGCTTTTTAGAATGTCTCCAAATTTCATTTTCGCACCTCCTTTTCATCCATTTTTTCAGCAACAGTAGTTGCCACAGTACCCAGTCTTTTGAAATGGGCTTCTTTTGAAAAGCCCTTACTCAGCACTCCCAACCGGTCCCTGAAAGCAGGCAGTTTATCCCCCGGCATCGGTTTCCTCTAAATTTACGATGCAGATGTTAACATTTGGTGTCCCTCTACTTCGCCCCTTTCGTTTTCTTGAGTTCACGGTGAATCTTGACTATCTCCTCCACGGAAGCCGCATCCTCCAGGGTGGTAAGGTCACCAACACTAGTGTCAGTAGCCACAGCCTTTAGAACTCGCCGCATAATCTTGCCGCTCCTTGTCTTGGGCAGCTTGCCTACAAAATAAACCTCGTCAGGGGTTGCTATTGGCCCTACCATATCCCGCATGTGCTTGGCCAGTTCTTTATTCAGGTTTGGGGAAGGGCTGACCCCTTCTTTTAGCACGATGAAGATGACTATACTCTCACCCTTTACTGGATGAGCCTTAGCCACTACTGCTGCTTCAGCCACTTGAGGATGCGATACGGCGGCGGCCTCCAGTTCAGCAGTACCAATTCTATGCCCGGCAATTTTAAGCACCTCATCAGCCCTACCCAAAACCCAAAAATATCCATCCCTGTCCTTTACTGCGTAGTCGCCTGTGTAGAACATGCCTGGAAATCTTGACCAATAAGCCTCTTTATACCGCTCCGGGTTGCCGTAGATGCCAAGAAGCATGCCTGGCCACGGTTTCCTTATCACCAAAAGTCCTCGCTCTTCGGGGTTGACCGGCTCACCACTTTCATTGACCACAGCTGCGTCTACGCCTGGCAAGGGGAAGGTTGCTGAGCCGGGCTTCAGTGGAACACATTCTATCCCGGGGGTGGGCGATATCATGAGACCACCGGTTTCGGTCTGCCACCAGGTATCAACTATAGGGCACCTCTCACCCCCTATATGCTGGTAATACCATAACCAGGCTTCCGGGTTAATGGCCTCACCGACACTCCCCAGCAGCTCCAGGCTGCTCAGGTCGTGCTTCCCTGCCCAATCCTCATCATACCTCATGAACATCCTGATAGCGGTGGGAGAGGTATACAATATGCTAACCCCGTATTTCTCGATTATGCTCCACCACCTGTCAGGCGCGGGATAATCTGGCGCCCCTTCGTAGAGAACAATGGCGGCACCGTGTGCTAGAGGAGCATAAACTATCGAACTATGTCCGGTAACCCAACCCACGTCAGCAGTACACCAGTAGACCGATTCTTCTTTCAGGTCAAAGGCCCACTTGTAGGCACAATAGTTCTGGACAAGGTAACCCCCGGTGCTATGAACTATCCCCTTAGGCTTACCTGTGGTACCTGAGGTATAAAGTATGTAGAGCGGGTGGTTCGACTCTATTGAGACGGGTTCAACAAATAGTGCTGCTTCCTCGAGCAAGTCCTGAAGCCAGAAGTCCTTCGATCGCTTCATAGCCACAGGCTTGCCTGTTCTTTTCACTACAATAGTCTTTTCCACCGAAGGGCTCAGGGCAACAGCATCGTCCGCTATCTCCTTGAGTGGCACGACCTTCCCTCTCCTGAATCCACCGTCGGCGGTTACCAGCAATTTGGCTCCTATGTCATCGATCCTATCGGCTAGAGCCTGAGCACTGAAGCCTGAAAAAATGACGGTGTGTACAGCACCGATCCTAGCACAGGCAAGCATAAATATGGGAAGCTCAGGTATCATGGGAAGGTACAGAGCTACCCTATCCCCTTCTCTCACCCCGGCACTTCTCAGGATAGAAGCAAACTTGTTGACCTCACTGTATAGTGTTGAATAGCTAAGGACTCTGACATCTCCTGGTTCACCTTCCCAGTATATGGCTACCTTGCTCCTCCGCCAGGTCTTAACATGACGGTCGACACATATATGTGATGCGTTCAGCTGCCCGCCTATAAACCACCTGGCGAAGGGCGGCTCCCACTCCAGCACTTTGTCCCAGGTCTTAAACCAATCGAGCTGGCGTGCCTGCTCAGCCCAGAACTCTTCTGGTGCCTCCATAGACCTGTGGTAAATGTCGAAGAACCTTTTCACGGGGAAGTATCTGGACTCAAACGGTAGTGATAATTCAGCCATAGCTCGTCCCTCCTACTTAGCGGTCTCGCATCCTGTCTCTGGCAAGGAAAATCAGCCTTGCCGGGGGTAAAGCGGCAGTAGCCAAAATCCTCAAATTCCTCCAGTACCCTCAGGACAGTCGGATGCGGTATATTATCCTCCTTAAAGATGCCTTTTTCAAGTCAGCGACTATCCTGCCGCCCAGCTCAATCAGTTGTTTGGTAAATCCGGCAAAGCGATATTCTACTCGTCAGACCGGGACATTGCCAGCCAGCGCTCCAAACATCAGAGCCATTGACACGGTAGCGAACCGCTCATACAATAGCGGGTAGAACCTGATTCGCTGCCAGGAGCAGGATGGTAATAAAGCGGAGGAGGTAAGATGAGAATCTCGCTCGAAGCCAACAAGCTGCCCAATAAGTGGTATAACATCATTCCTGATTTAGAGTTTAATGTGCCGCCCACGATGAGTTCAAGTGGCTATCCGTTGAGCCACCACGACCTTGACCAACTGGCTTCTTCCGCCAGCATTGACCAGGAACTTGAGAGGGATAAACGAGACATACCCATTCCCTCAGAAGTCCGGGATTTCTACCTCAAGTGGAGACCAACGCCCCTCTACCGTGCCCAGGGGTTCGAAAGGAGTCTGGAAACGCCGGCGAGGGTGTTTTTCAAGCACGAAGGCAGCAGTCCCTCGGGAGGCCATGAGATGAACACCGCTGCGGCTCAGGCATATTACGCTGCCCAGGAGAAAGGCGTAAAACGTATTGTAACCGCTACCGGAAATGGGGAGTGGGGAGCCGCCATGGCTATCGCCTGCAACTATTTCGGCATCCAGTGTAAGGTGTATATGGTGCGCTCCAGCTATGAGGAGAAGGCATACGGACGTTATGTCATGGAGATACTGGGAGCCGAGGTCGTCCCCAGTCCAAGCGAGGAGACGCTCTCCGGTAAGAAGATACTGGCACAAGACCCCCATTCACCCGGCAGCTTGAGCAGCGCCCTGAGCGAAGCCTTCTATGAAGCCAAGACTCATGATGATACGAAGCTTTCCTGGGGCACGGTGATGAACCATGTTCTGCTGCATCAGACCATTATCGGTCTTGAGGCGCAAATCCAGATGCGCCAGGCTGGGGCTAATCCCGATGTAATCGTTTGTGCTGTAGGGGGTGGCAGCGGCCTGGGCGGTCTGTCCTTTCCCTTTTACCGAGACCGCAAGCGAGGGACACGGATAATTGCCGTTGAGACGGCTGCTGCTCCAAGTCTATCCAGGGGACGGTATACCTATGACTATGGAGATACCGAGGGTTTAGCCCCGATGCTGAAGATGTATACCCTGGGACACAGCTTTGTTCCACCGGGTATCAATGCTGGTGGTATGCGGTACCACGGGATGTCTCCGCTGGTCAGTGCTTTGTACCGCGAAAAACAGATTGAGGCAAGGACTTACACACAACCACAAGCCTTTGAAGCAGCCTTAGTGTTCGCCCGCACTGAGGGGCTGATACCTTCACCCGAGACCTCTTATGCCGTGAAGGCGGTGCTGGATGAGGCGCTGGACTTCAAGCAGCGGAACGAGCGTAAGAACATTCTGTTTCTGCTGGACGGTAACAGTAATCTCGACCTCACCGCTTTCAAGAATTTCGTCGATGGAGCTCTGGAGGACCAGCCTTTCCCTGAAGAGCACGCCAAAGCTGCGCTCGAGCAATTGCCGGTGGTGACGCCGCATTAGCTTTCCAGCTACCTGAAGTTCCATCGCCTTGCGAACCCACTGATGATGCGGGAGGAAAGGGCTTCGAAAGGGCTTCTTAAATATACGGAGGAGGTGAACGGAATGCCCAGATTGGTTATGAAGAAGGCACACAAAAAGGTAGGTCTTGCTCCCGGGACACTGGTCCATGTGGGAGAGAGGAAGATTGAAAAGGTAAGAATTAGAATCATTGATTACGATGAAACACAACTTGAGGAGAAGGAAGCAAAAACGGTTGAAGAATGTTTTCCCTTCAAGGACAAACCCACCATCACCTGGATAAACATAGACGGTGTCCATGATATGGAGGCAATGGGGAAAATCGGAAAACACTTTGACCTGCACCCCCTCATATTAGAGGACATCGTTAATACCCAGCAACGCCCAAAACTGGAAGATTTCGGAAGCCATGTCTTCGTTGTTCTGAAGATGCTCTACTATGATAAGGAAAAGAGAGAGTTAGAAGCGGAGCAGGTCAGTTTAATTTTCGGCTCAAACTTCGTTATCTCGTTCCAGGAACGCGTAGGACAAATCTTTGAGCCTCTACGAGAAAGAATCAGGAAGGGGAAAGGGCGTCTCAGAAAATCAGCAGCCGATTATCTTGCCTACTCTTTAATTGACTGTATCGTTGATAACTATTTCGTGGTCCTGGAACAACTTGGAGAAGGGATAGAGGATATAGAGCAGGACTTGACCACAAATCCGACTCTGGAAACACTGCAGGCTATCCGCACCTTCAAGAAAGAAATGATATTCTTGCGAAAGTCCGTGTGGCCCCTGAGGGAAGTGGTCAATTCTCTGGAACGGGGCGAGTCATCGCTTATTCATAAATCCACGGGCATATACCTCAGGGATGTTTATGACCATACAATCCAGATTATAGATACCGTGGAGAGTTACCGGGACATGCTCTCCGGCATGCTCGATGTTTATCTTTCAAGTATCAGCAACAAAATGAACGAGGTGATGAAGATTTTAACCATCTTCGCGGCAATATTCATACCGCTTACTTTTGTTGCTGGTATTTATGGAATGAATTTCAGCTTTATGCCCGAGCTCGGATGGCACTGGGGTTACTTTGTAGCTTTGATGGTAATGGCTACCATCGGAGTCTCACTGCTGGTCTATTTCAAAAGAAAGAAGTGGCTCTAGGGGTGTCTTTATCCGGTGCTCTCCTTCAGCTTCTTTGCTTTTTAAGATGTCTCCAAATTTCATTTCCCTCCATGCTTGACATTTGAATCTAAGCTTTTTCTATTTTGTTAACCATCCGCCATCGACAACTACTGTATCCCCTTCAATATACTCGCTTTCATCGCTGGCTAAAAAAGTAACTACATTTGCAATATCTTCCGGTTTTCCAATTCTTCCATAAGGAATATTTGCAAGCAGCGTTGATTTTGTATCTTCGTCTTCCAATAATCCTTCTGTCATCGATGTTTCAATTACTCCTGGGGCAACAGCATTCACATTAATTTTGTATTTCCCCAATTCCATCGCCAGTTCTTTCGTCATGTTGACTATAGCTCCCTTTGTAGCGCAATAAACAGAAGACCACTCAAAGCCGACAAAGCCAGCAATACTTGCTATATTGACTATTTTCCCGTAATTCTGCTCCTTCATTATTGGAATAACATACTTAGTACAAAGAATTACACCTCTCAAATTTACCTCCAGGATTTTATGTATCATCGAACTGTCCATTTCATCTAACGCTACCTGAATGAATATTCCGGCGTTGTTCACCAAAATATCAATCGTTCCCCACTTTTCTTTAGCCAATTTCACCGATTCTTTTATTGACTCCTCGCTCGTTACGTCTAATTTTAAGGCTAAACCATCACTTCCCAATTCTTTGATTTCTTTCACCACCTTTTCGCAATCTTCCTTTGAAGTATCCGTAACAATGACTCTTGCGCCATTTCTTGCCATTTTCAAAGCGATTGCCCTTCCAATTCCACGCCTTGCGCCAGTCACTAATGCGACCTTACCATCTAAATCATACTTGTTCATTTTTACCTCCCTTCTAATACTGCTAAACGAAGTTATGGTCTTTGTGTTTTTGGGCGATGATTTCAGCCAAATTGTCCAGTGCCTTGAAATCGGTTTCCTTCGGAAAGCCCTTACACAACACCGGCTCCAGTATTTCTACCTTCAGGTTAGGAATCATCGCAGCGAGTTGCTCAACTGCTTTACCTCCCCAACCATAGGAACCGATGATGGAGATGAATTTAAGATTGGGTCTCAGGGCATTTGCCAGGAAGGCAGCATAGGCAACGTTCGGATGCGGACCGGCGAGAACAGTAGGTGTCCCGATAACAACTGTCGCCGCATCCACCAATGCCATTGCCAGTTTCCCAATGTCTGTTGCGGCAAGGTCAAACTGTTTCACCGTCACGCCTCTCTGAGCTAAAGATCCGACAAAGTGTCCTACCATCTTGCGGGTGCTGTCGTGCATCGAGATATATGGCAGTACCACGATGTTTTTTGGTTCATCGAATGCCCAGCTATGATACGCTTTCAGGATGAACTCCGGTTTATCGTGCATGGGGCCATGGCTGGGAGCAATAATGTCAATGGCGTAGTCCTTTACCTTCTCCAGGTTCTTCTGAATAATAGTTCGGAAGGGCATCATGATTTCGGCATAATATCTCTTGGCTGCCTCATACACCTGCCCTCCATCCCTGACATACAGGTCAGTTGTAGCCAGGTGGGAACCAAAGAAATCACAGGGAAACAGTATCTTGTCTTCCCTCAAGTAGGTAAGCATCGTCTCCGGCCAGTGAACCCAGGGAGCATGGATAAACTCCAGGGTTCTATCCCCCAGCGAAATGGTCTCTTTATCGTTGACAGTGATGAATTTTCCCTCTGGAATCATGAGCAAGTCGATGAGCATATCCTTACACTTTGGTGTGCATACCAGTTTCGCCTCAGGGTACTTTTCAAGCACCTGGGGGATGGCACCGGAATGGTCCTGCTCGGCGTGATTGGCAACCACATAATCTATACTCTTAACTCCGAGTTCACTCAGGTGACTTATTAACACATCCTGCATGGTAGGGTCGACGCTGTCAATAAGCGCTGTCTTCTCAGTACCCTTGATTAAATATGAGTTATAACTTGTGCCATCGGGCAGTGGTATCAGCGCATCAAATAACCGCCGATCCCAGTCGATAGCTCCGACCGAATAAACTCCTGACTTTATCTCTCTTGGTTTCATCTTTACTCCTCCTTCAATACTCCAACAGTCTTTTCTCTCCCTCAATCTTCTTTATTTGCGTGATATTCTGAGTGGCTTACAATGTGCCCAGATACTTGCCTGCTTTGTCCCGTACAGCAAAATATCTAATATATACCTTCCTCTCCCCCAGATCTATCCAAAATTCCGCTAAATCCCGTCTACCACTCTTAAGATCGGACAATACTTGGTTTACTTTATCCACACTTTGCTTTGGGTGACAATCTTGAACTGCTTTCCCAGCTACGGAAGATGGGCGTTTGAAGATTCTTGTTTCATGCTTGTTCCAAAATTTGACTAGATCATTTTGGTCAATGAAAGAAATTTCTAAGGGTATTGCTTCTAATATCCCTTCCAATTGTTCTTTGTTTAAATTATCTATCATTGTCACACTCTCATCAGTCTTCTACTTTTTCGAAATCGCTCTTGGCAGCTCCACATACAGGGCATACCCAGTCATCCGGTATTTCTTCAAACGGTGTTCCCGGAGCTATTCCACCATCGGGGTCGCCTTCCTCAGGATCGTATATATAGCCGCAGACAGTACATCGGTATTTTGCCATTTTCTTGACTTTCTCCTCCTTTATATATGTGGGGGCAGTTTTCGGTGCCGTGCCCCTCTTTACTATATGATAATAGGCATAGGTCATCGGCTCTCCGCTTTTCAGTGTTTTTGCCTCTACCAACTCACCCACGAAGATAGTATGCGTCCCGGCGTCCAGCTCGTTAATCAGCTTCAACTCCAGATAGCCCAGGGCATGCTCCAGGACTATAGGAGCCCCGGTCTTCCCCACCTTATAGTCTACCTGAGCGAACTTGTCCGTCTCCCTTCCCGACTTGAAACCGAATTCCCCGATAAAGCTCATAGGGGTATCCTGCGATAAAATTGAAGCGGCGAAAACACGGTTGTCGCGGATAAACTCGTGGGTGAGGTTCTGTTTGTTGATACTCACGGCAACCGTGGGCGGCTCGGAGGTAATCTGGAACACGGTATTGGAGATTTGACCGTTAAACTTGTCTCCTTTGACCGAGGCTACTACATACATCCCGTAACTTACTTGATATAGCGTCTTAATATCCACGTTCCCTCCTTATTCTGATGAGCTCTCTAATTTGTCAAAGTAGTTTTTATTCGCTCCACAAATAGGGCATTTCCAGTCATCAGGCAGCATCTCGAATGGAGTCCCGGGCGAAACATTACTATCCGGGTCTCCAACCTCGGGGTCATAGATGTAACCGCAGCGGCGGCACTGATAC
>JGI2172J19969_10000624_pt1 | contig 15339 bp, 20 predicted proteins | sample DeeMarSWOR230_32_FD_19969 | JGI IMG/M metagenome (IMG submission 19969)
CTTGACGTGTGGTGGTCAAGATCTCCTGGGCCAATTTTTGGGCTTCTTTAACGGCTTGTTCCATTTTCTGTGTGGCTTCACTCTCGATATTCGCCAGTCTTGCCTCGTAGGTGTTCTTCAGTTCTTCGAGCTCTTGTCGGGCCCTCTCATTCCTCTCATAGCCTTCAAGGACTTCCTCCCTCCTCTTCTGCATGATCCCTTGGATGCGGCCGAAGAGGAACTTCTTCATGAGCCAGAGGAGGATGAGGAAACCGATGGCTTGGATGATGACGATCTTAATGTTCACGCCTAAGGCCGATAATGCCTCCCCCATTGAAACCACCCCTTTAGTCTGCTATTTCCCCAGCGCCTCCAGGATAGCCGTTGCACTGGGGAGGCGCGTCCAGAGGAGTATGCCCAGAATCAACGCATAGATCGTCAACGCCTCGATAAGGGCACCGCCGATGATGAGGGTTGTCCGGATGTCCCCCGCTGCTTCAGGCTGGCGAGCTGTACCTTCCATCGCTGCTGTGACAGCCTTGCCTAAGTTAGATGCGCTTCCGATGGCAGCTAGCGCAATTGCAGCACCAATAGCACCTGCTAGAACAGCTAAATAAAGAAAACCCATGATTCGACCTCCTTCTGAGACTTTTTAGGATACAATTTCCTGCCTATTCTTCCTCAAGTGCCCCTGTGGCACTCGCAATATAAATAGCGGATAGGAGAGTAAAGACAATCGCCTGAATCGTTGAAAACAGAATGGCTAAGACCACCATGAAAAGATGGACGGGAACAGGGACAAAAACGGGGATGAGGATGACAAGACTGACCAAAGCGGCGATGGCAATGTCCTCACCCGTAAGGTTTCCAAAAAGCCGAAGGGCAAGGGAGAGAGGGCGCGCTAACTCACCCACGATATGAATGGGGACCATTAACGGGGCTAACCAGAGGGGATCAGCAAAATGTTTCGCATAATTGATGATTCCGTGTTTTTTTGCCCCTTGAATATGGGTGTTGAAAAAGACGACAAGGGCTAATGCCGCCGTTGTATTAAGTTTATTCGTGGGTGAATGCATCAGGGGAATCAATCCCCATAAGTTCATGGTAAGGATGTATATGAATATGGTCCCGATGAAGGGGAGATATTTTGGAGCTGTCGGTCCCATGACGCTCCTCAGAAAATTCTCTAATCCCTCTACGATGACTTCCAGCAGCGCTTGAGACCCCCGGGGAACCTTTTCGAGGCGCCTCGTCCCTATGTAAGATAACAGAATGAGTAAAATGCCGACCAACAGGGACATGATTACGGGAACCCATTCGTGGAGCGACACCCCCAGGAGGTGATGGTGCAAATCAATTCCCATGATTTCGAGAAACGATGGCAGCTCTGTTTTGAAATTCCCGCCTTCACTCACGGGGCGATCCTCCCGGGGTTATTTTCCATTGGCTCAGAATTCGGGGGTTTCGTGTCTCTTGACTGAGCCGATTTCCTGGTCGAGTTAGCGATTACAACCCCGATGGCTTTTAAGAACATCACTGCTTGGAGTACCGCAATTCCGCTAACAAGGGCAAACGGGTTGATATCGACATTCAGAAATAGATAATAGAGAAGAATTCCCAAGAGGGGAAATTTGACAATAAATATTTTTAATGAGAAGTAAAGGGCTTTTTTCCCTGAGCGTTTAAAGATCTGGTCCACAGTCCACCAGAGGATCTTGAAGAACAGAATGCTTATGGCGGCCCCTATCATGAACCCGAGTGTGATAGACCATTGGCCGTACAGGAATAACAGAAGGGTGATCAGGGCGGAGAGCACCATCGACGTCTTGAAGACCCGCCGGGGGAAGTCCTTATCGATGGTTAATGGAGCGAGGCTCGCCTTCATTCTACAGTGGCCGTTCCTCTACGGGGTATCTTCTCTTTTTCGCCGTTTATCCTTGGAGTTTAGTGCCACGAATCTCTGAAAGGCCTTGAAAAATTCGATAAAAGCCCCCGCGATCGCCAGAAACAGGAAGATGATGAGCAACCAGGGTTCCGTGCCCAATTTCTTGTCCAAAAAGCTCCCCAAGAAGTAACCGACGAGGATGGAAGCTGCCATGATGAAACCGAAGCTTCCGAACATGGCAAAAGCCTGGTAAGCTTTTCTGAGGCTGTCCCTTCTCAAAATTGTCCTTCACGGACCTCCTTTTGCCCTCAACGTTCTTGGTGCTTCCTAAAATCACCCTGGAATTTGAGGGGGCTGGTTCAGGAGGACCGGCTAAAATGTGAATTCATTAACATATTTCTCCGGGATTGTCAACGCCAATTGGGAGTTTTCTCCAGTCCTCTGGGGACGGGGAAATTCGGCTACTGATTCTTGGCGTTGCTTACCTCTATAACCCCTCACTGGATTGGAACCATGGCGAGATGAGGGAATATGACGTGTGATTTCTTTGGGAAGATTACGAAGGAAGGATTTTTCGCTCCGGTGGGTTATGCGATAGCCTGTCGCGGTATCACGGGGAGGCCCCCATGATCCTCTCGATGATTCGTTCCAAGTCCTCGTCGGAATAGAATTCGATTTCGATTTTGCCCTTTTGTCCCTTTTTGGGAATGCGAACTTGAGTCCCCAGAAATCGTCTCAGTGTCTCCTCCAGATTCCGGATGAGGAGGTCCTCTTCGCGCGAGGGCCTCACACCCGCGTCCGGTTTTGACTTTCGGAGGGCTATCCTCTTTACCAGTCTTTCGGTCTCGCGCACGGAGAGTCCCCTCTTGATGATTTCCTTACAGGCCACCTTCTGCTCGTCTGGGGTATCCAATCCGAGCAGAGCCCGTGCATGCCCGCTCGTGATTGATTCATCGGAGAGGGAAGCCTTAATCTCCTCGGGCAGCTTGAGAAGCCTTACGGCATTGGCCACTGTTGTCCTGTCCTTGCCGATCCTCTTGGCTAACTCCTCCTGAGTGTGATGGAATTCTTCCATCAACCTCTTGTAGGCCTCCGCTTCCTCTAGGGGATTGAGGTCTTCCCTTTGAAGGTTTTCGATCAGGGCCAACTCCAATGCCTCTCCGGTGGAGACTTCCCTTACGATGACGGGAACCTCTTTTATTCCCGCTCTCTGAGCTGCTCGCCACCTCCTTTCGCCAACGATGAGCTCATAGCCACTTTCTCCCTTCCTGACGATCAGGGGTTCAATTATCCCCTTCTCCTTAATAGATGCGGCTAGTTCGTCCAACTTCGCGCCGTCGAATCCCTTTCTGGGTTGATATCTACTGGGAGAGATCTCCTCAATTCCACAGAGGAAGAAGCTTTTCCGGTCTTCCTTCTCGATATCGGGGAACAAAGCCCCCAAGCCCTTTCCCAAAGCCGGCCGTTTAGTTGTCATAGCCCATACCGTTGGTCAGAATCTCCCGAGCCAGATTTAAGTAGCTTTCAGCGCCCTTCGAATTGATATCATAGAGGAGAATCGGCTTTCCATGGGAAGGGGCTTCGCTCAGCTTCACATTTCTCGGGATGATGGTCTTAAATACCTTGTCCCTGAAGTGGCTTTGGACCTCCTCAACCACTTGGTGGGAGAGGTTATTTCGAATATCGAACATCGTTAATAAAATGCCCTCGATCTCCAGTTCCGGGTTTAGATAGCGCTTTATCAACCGAATGGTCTTGAGAAGTTGGGACAACCCCTCCAGGGCATAGTATTCACATTGGAGCGGGATAATCACCGAATCAGCGGCGGTGAGGGAATTTATCGTCAACAGTCCAAGGGAGGGGGGACAATCGATGAAGATGTACTCATATGCCCCCTTGACCTCCTGGAGAACCGTATCCAGCTTTTTCTCCCTGGCCAGTTCGTTGATCAGCTCGACCTCCGCCCCGATGAGATCAACGTTGGAGCCGGCGAGGTCCAAATAGGGTATCTCCGTCTGCTTAATAATCCTCTCTATTCCATATCCCTGGATAAGGATGTGATAGATATTCTCCCTCAATTGGTCCTTATCGAATCCAATCCCGCTGGTGGAGTTAGCCTGGGGGTCGATATCGACCAAGAGCGTCCTTTTCTCCGCAGCGGCGATGCATGCCGATAAGTTGACGGCGGTGGTGGTCTTGCCAACACCGCCTTTCTGATTAGCAATACAAATAACCCTTCCCATTTTTTGGGTTTCGCTCTAACTGTTCTGAATTATTCGAGGTTTTGATTCTCGATGTTAGCTGAACTATAGCATAAAGAGCGCACCTTGAAAAGGGAAAAATATGGTTTCGTTCAAGGGGATTCCTTCCCAGCAAAGAAGAGGAGCGTTCGGTCAGCAGTGGTGAAGGGAAGGGTAAATGAGACGGTCCTTTGAAGTTTCATATTGAACTGTTTTGCGACATTATTGCTCGTCCCATCCCTCCCCTCCATCTTGCCCTTCATGGCGATAACGACCCCCGTATCCTTGATGAGTGGACGGGCTATCCGAAGGAGAGCTTCCAAGCTGCCGAAAGCCCTGGAGATAGCGTAGTCGAAGACTTTGTTAAATCTCTCAACGACTTGCGGGTCTGGGAGGCGGGCCTGAACTGTGTCCGCACCCTCCAGCCCTAATCGCCGAATGAGATGTCTTTGAAAGGAGAGTTTTTTCCCCGACGAATCAATGGAGGTTACCTTTAGGCCCGGATCGAGGATCTTGAGGACAATACAGGGAAAGCCAGCTCCGGAACCCACATCCAGTAGGGAAGACCCGGGGGAGATGTATGGAGAGACCGCCACGGAATCGAGGAAATGTTTGACGACGATTCCGTGGGGATCCTTGATGCCGGTGAGGTTCATCTTTCGATTCCACCTCATCAATTCGTTTAAAAAGAAATCGAGGGCCTCCAAACTGCTCGTCGTAAATTCCACTCCCAACACCCTGGCGCCTTCCACTAAGGCCTCCGTGAGGTCCTCCTCCATGTTGCCCCCCATGAAATTTCCCTACGCTGTATATCACAAAAGGGAACGGGAATCCACATGGAATGATGGAATGTTGGAATAGTGGAGTAGTGCGTATTAAAAGCGGAAAGGCAGTACTATTGGTTCAGGAGCGCTTCGCTTGAGGATCGCTTCGCTGAGGCACAAGGCGAAGTATTCTTGGCCTTCAGCCTCAAGTTCGCCGGAGGCGGACGCTCCTCCAACCTCTATCAAGGTAATACCTATCCATGAACCCATCATTCCTGTATTCCAATATTCCAGTTGGAGTAAAGCGAACTTTTTTTCCGGAATCTCAGGTAGCTAAGCTTGACATTTAGCCTGCACTATATGATAAGTAACATTCGAGCAAATTGGACCCCATTTGGGAGCGGCGCTTATGATTGCATCAAGAAAGGTGATTATCGCGTTTATCATACTGCTTTCACTCCTTAGTGGCTGTGGGAAGAAGGGGCGATGGTGGACCAAGGAAACCAATCCGGCAGTCCTCTATGAGAAGGGATTGGAACTATTCAAGAAGAAACGGTATGAAAAGGCGCTGGAGGTCTTCAATGAATTGAAGGGGAGCTTTCCGGGAGTAGACCCCTACTACACGTGGGCAGAATTGAAAGCTGCTGATTGCTATTTCTTTCGGAAGGAATATCCGGAGGCTATAAGCCATTACGAGGAGTTTAAGAAGTTTCACCCTTTCCATGAGGATATCCCATACGTCATCTTTCAGATCGGGCTATCCCACTGCAAGCAGATTCGATCCATAGACCGTGACCAGAGTTCCACTAGGAAGGCGTTATCAAATTTTGAATTTCTCATAGCCAACTATCCGCCGTCCATTTTCACCGAGAAGGCGCGGGAGAAGGCGAAAATGTGCAGGGAGAAATTGGCTGGGAAGGAACTATACATAGCCAAATACCATTATAAGAGGAAGAAATATCAAGGGGCCAAGGCAAGGCTCGAAGCCGTGGTGAAGGTTTACCCAGAAGTGACTATTCTCGATGAGACCCTCTTCTATCTGGGCAAGTCTCACCTGAAACTGGGGGAGTGGGAAGCAGCAAGAAGCGTTTTCACGAACTTAGTCCAGAATCATCCCGATAGCAACTTTTTGGATAGGGGTAAAAAGGCGCTGAGCGAACTGGCGGAACAGGGATTCGAGTCAGGGGAGAAGTAGGGTTTTTCACCGGGATTTGCCTGATTCGATTTATGTTAACCGCGTTCAGATTATTCTGTTATGTTAAATGATTCACATGATTTGGATATGGTTGTTGGACATGGGCTTTTCGGTTACACTTGTAACCTATTCGGTACTCCATCCAAAGCTTATAGACCCCATATCATGAATTTAAAAAAATAAATAACGGAGGATCTTTCTCTGAGGACAAAGCATAGGTCTTTTAGGGATGAAGGCCCATGGTGATACGTTTCATCTAAAAAACGAACAGAAAAGGGGAAAAGAAGGTGATATCCATGTTCTTGGTGATTGGGCTGTTAATCGTAGTAACGATACTACTCTGTTTGTACAGAGCGGTGGTTGGGCCGGGGGTGTTTAACAGGGTGGCGGCGGTAAATGTCGTCGGGACCAAAACAGTCGTTCTCTTGGTGATCATGGGCTATATTTTTGAAAGACCTCTTTTTTTTGACATCCCTCTTTTGTATGCAATGCTGAATTTTATCGGCACTCTCGTATTTGCAAAATATCTCGAAAGGGGTGAATTATGCTCTTGGTAGATGTGATCGTGGCAATTCTCTTAACGAGTGGTATGTTTTTCATGTTCGTCGGCGCAATTGGACTACTGAGATTGCCTGATTTTTATACGAGACTACATGCAACTGGGAAGTGCGATACCCTTGGAGAGGGGCTGATCATCGTTGGCTTAATCATCTACCACCTCTTCCATTATCCTGGAACACCTCTGGTGACGGTGAAGCTCCTGTTCCTAATCATATTCATTTTTATAGCTAATCCAACCGCAATCCATGCAATAGTTAAAGCGGCGTATAGAAGGGGTTTGAAACCTTGGAAGTGGGGGGAGGGGAGACGATGAATGGAGGGGAAAAGGGATTTGGAATAATCGTAACGTTTTGTATTATGTTTCTATTTTGGCTTATCTTATCTGGTTTTTTTGATGCATTCCATCTCATAACAGGAGGGATATGCAGCGCGATTGTGACATTGATTTCTCATGGACTCCTGGTGAGGGGAAAGAGCCAGAAAGTGCTTCTAAAGTCTCTTAGGCTCTTACTCTATGTTCCCTGGCAGTTGTGGCAAATCGTATTGGCAAACGTTGATGTTGCGTACCGGGTTTTACATCCGAAGATGCCGATAGACCCTCTCGTCATAGAATTTGAAACCTCCTTAAGGGGTGATTTTGCTCTCGTCACCCTGGCCAATTCCATCACGTTAACCCCTGGGACGATAACGATATTCGTTGAGCCTGAAAAAGGTAAGTATTGGGTACATGCGCTCGCCAAGGAACATGCTCATGCTCACTTGGTGGATAAGACGATGCAAAGGAAAGTAGCCTACGTTTTTATGGAATGGTAATGGCTCTTCAATGGGCAAGAAGGGATAATTTTGTATGGCAAAGGGGTGGACAATAAAGGGGCACAAAAGATGATCATTCCTATTGACCTCGCACTATTATTCCTTATTGTGGTTGTTGCAATAGCGGCAATCACAGTAAAGGATCTTCTGAGCGCTGTTATGCTGCTCAGTGCGTATAGTTTCCTGATGGCTCTGGTCTGGGTGGCGATGAATTCGGTGGATGTAGGGTTTACGGAAGCAGCGGTTGGTGCAGGGGCCACAACCGTTTTCTTCATTGCTGCTCTATCCAGGACGGTCAGGCGGGAGAAAAAATGAAGGGACTGCCAACCATCACCCTTATCTTAATCGGCCTTCTCTGCGCTCTCTTTATCTACGTTGCGGAAGATATCCCCGTATTTGGAGACCCGAATTCCCCTCCGATTAAGTATGTCAAGTTGTTCAGCATTGATGCAGATGCTCTGGAGGATCCTTTGAACCGGGGTGTTATCCCGAATAATTTGATGGATGAATTTGAAAGGAGAGGGTTCCCAGGACCTTCCAGGGTTGAGAAGGTCACTGGGATGGAAGGGGAATGGAATACCTTTGTTTCAAAAGAGGAGATGCATTATTCAAAGGAGGAGAAGTATTATTGGATTAAAAAAGAGGGGGATAAACTGAGAGTTTACCGGTATGCATTCGTGGTAAGATGGATCGAGAAAGGTCAGGAAGAGACGGGTACCCCCAATATGGTCACTTATGGTCTTGCTGATTATCGCGGGTATGACACGCTTGGGGAAACGGCTGTCATATTTACCGCCGGTGTGTCCGTGATACTGTTGTTAAGAAGGCGAGGCAGGCTTTGAAGGGAAAAGAGGCAGAGAGAAGCATCATCGTCGAAACAGTATCGAGAGTGATGATACCCTTCATCCAATTGTTCTCACTGTACGTGATCATCCATGGAGCGAGTGGACCTGGCGGAGGGTTTCAGGGGGGGGTGGTATTTGGTTCTTCCTTTGTCTTATACGTAGTTGTTTTTGATATCATAGGTGGAAGGAAGAGATTACCTGAATCGGTGAATACAGTTCTTAGCAGCCTTGGACTATACATCTATGCGGGATTGGGACTCCTATGCATCATCTTGAGTTCTGGAGTCGCGCAGTACCTAAACTACGGTTTCCTCCCCTTCACTCCCCATTTCGAGGAGAACAGGGCTTTGAGTATAGAGTTCGTTGAGATGGGCATAGGGATAACGGTGATGGCCATCATGGTGTCCATATTTTTTGACCTCGCATGGAAGGAGAAAAATAGAAAAGGAAGAGAGAAATAAGGATTGAAATGATGGAATGGCTCATTGAAGAAGTATTTGCAAAATACAACTACTGGATTTCCATCATCCTCATGCTCATCGGTTTCTATGCGATGATTGCGAAAGATAACCTGATCAAGAAAATCATTGGATTAAACATATTTCAAACCGCGATATTCCTGTTTTTTATCTCCTTAGCAGTGGTGAAGGGAGGAACAGCACCGATTGTGAGTCAGGAGATGATCAGCAAAGGACATGTATATGTGAATCCGTTACCCCATGTGCTCATTCTTACGGCGATCGTGGTAGCCGTTTCGACAACCGCGGTGGCCCTCTCCCTGATCATAAGGATGTACGAGGAATACGGGACAATACAAGAAGAGGAGATCATAGAGAAATCAAGGGAGAAAGGGATGACCGGAGTTTGATCCTTTCGCTATAAACTATGCAGACTGCCATCGAACATTTCCCCGTACTGATCGTTGCGATATCGTTATTCTCTGCCATTACTATATTGGTTGCCGGCTGGATCAACAAGAAAACCCCCCCCTTCATTTCCATCGCAACCATTCTCGCACAATTCGTCGCCTCGATTCTTATCCTCAATCATGTCCTGACTAAAGGCCCTATTCATTACTGGTTGGGTGGATGGAAGCCTCCCTGGGGTATCGAATATGTCGTGGATGTATTGAACGCTTATGTACTGGTCATACTTCTCTTCTTGGGATTGGCCTGTGCGGTGTATTCAAAGAGGAGCATCGAGCACGAACTGCCGCATAAGATCGTTTCCTTTTATGCCATTTATCAGCTCCTCATCACCGGGCTGTGCGGTGTAACGGTAACTGGCGACATATTCAACATGTACGTTTTCATCGAGATTATGTCTTTATCCGCGTATGCATTAATCGGTTCGAGAGGAAAGATAGCGCTGAAGGCGAGCTTCACTTATCTCGTCTTGGGTTCCATTGGTGCTTGTTTCTTCTTACTGGGAATAGGATTCCTCTATTCGGTAACGGGTTCGCTGAACATGCATGATCTCTCGCTCTTGTTGCCACCTCTCTATGGGAACAGAATAGTGAAGGCGGCTTTTGTTCTTTTCATCGTGGGATTAAGCATTAAAATGGCGTTTTTTCCCCTTCATACGTGGCTGCCTGACGCCCATGCATTTGCGCCTTCGGAGATTAGCGCGATGCTCTCCGGTATTATCATCGAGGTTTGCACATATGCATTCATCAGGCTCGCATTCTCTGTATTTTCGGTAAATTTTATCAGGCTTTTGCCCATATTCGACATTCTTTGCTGGGTAGCGGGGATAGCGATCATCATGGGTTCTATCCTTGCAATGACCCAATTTAACTTAAAAAGAATGCTGGCCTATTCGAGCGTAGCGAATATGGGATATATCATGCTCGCCGTGGGACTTTCGACTTCTGCGAGGAATTACCCATGGTGCGGGCTCACTCCAGCATTGATGCACATATTGAACCACGCACTGATGAAGGGATGTCTGTTTTTGGTTGCCGGCGCATTTATCTATAAGGCTGATTTGTGGGATATCACCGAACTCCGGGGGTTGGGAAGAAAGATGCCTTATACATGCGCTGCCTTTGTGATTGCAGCGATATCCATGATCGGGGTGCCGCCGAGCGTTGGTTTTGTGTCAAAGCTCTATATCATCTTTGCGTCGTTAGAAGCAAAGAAATTCGCATTTGTGGCAATTCTGCTGGTGAGCTCGCTCCTTAACCTTATTTATTTCTGGCGGGTAATAGAAACGATGTATATGAAGGGAGAAGAAGGAGAGGAGCATTCTCATGCTTCCATTTCCTCAAAGGATGAAATACCCCTCAGCATGCTTATTCCTGTGCTAACACTTGCCTCTCTCTGCATCGTTATGGGTGTTCTATGGCTTGCCGGGATAACCATACCCGCCCTCAATAAGGTGAATGCCATGTTTGGATTAGTGGTGATCCGATGATAGAAGGAGCGGAATCCCTTAGACCATGGTTGGCCATTGCATGCCCTGCATTGAGTGCCATCCTTGTCTTGCTATTTAGCAAGCGACCGAACGTAAGAGAGGGTTGGACCCTGCTCGCAACTATAGTGCAGTTTTCGATCATCTTCTCAATGGTACCGATGATTTTAGAAGGGACCGTGATTGAATCTTATCTCTTTACGATGTTTCCAGGGATTCATTTTGGATTTAAAGTCGATGCCTTCGGCCTCATATTCGCGATTACCTCATCCTTTCTATGGATATTGGTATCGATTTACTCCATAGGATATATGCGTGCATTGCGGGAGCATGCGCAAACTCGCTACTACTTCTGTTTTGCTTTTGCCATTTTCGGCGCGGTGGGCGTTGCGCTTTCCGGGAATCTGGTAACGATGTTTATCTTTTATGAAATCTTAACCATCTCAACGTATCCGTTGGTGGCCCATGAACAGACACCCGAAGCGCTCTTCGCAGGTCGCAAATATCTCGCCTATTTGTTTACCGCAGGCTCTTTCCTTCTGGGTGCGGTGGTACTCACCTACTCCCTTGCAGGGACGACCGATTTTAATAAAGGGGGCATTTTGACGATGGCTTTTGCCCCCCGTTCGGTATTGATGATATTGTTCATCCTTTTTTTGCTTGGATTCATGAAAGCGGCATACATGCCTTTCCACTCATGGTTGCCCACGGCCATGGTGGCGCCAACTCCAGTCAGCGCCCTCTTACATGCAGTCGCAGTGGTGAAGGCTGGGGTGTTTGGGATTGTCCGGACGGTGTGCTACATCTATGGAATAGATTTGATGCACGAACTCGGGTTGGGGATCATGCTCGCTTCGTTTGCGGCCTTTACGATGATTGTTGCCTCCCTGTTTGCCATTGCCCAGGACAATCTAAAGAGAAGACTGGCCTATTCCACCATTAGCCAGCTCTCGTACATTGTCCTCGGCGTTGCATTATTGAGCCCTATGGGCATCACGGGGGCCATGATTCATATCCCCTTTCACGGGTTTATGAAGATCACCCTCTTTCTCTGTGCGGGTTCAATTCTGGTAGCATCGGGAAAGGAGAACATCAGCGAGATGGCGGGCATAGGACGAGCCATGCCGATGACGATGTTCGCATTTACCGTGGGAGCCCTCGGAATGTGTGGAACGCCACCGATAGCCGGGTTCATAAGCAAGTGGTTTTTTAGCTTAGGAGCGATACAGTCAGGGCAGATAGCTTTCTTATGTGTCATCTTAATAGCCTCTCTCCTGGATGTTGTGTACTTCTTTCCGATAATAAGGACCGCATTCTTTGGGAAGATGCTAGAAATAGAGACGCTCAGCGGGGATAGAGAGGAAAAAGTAGTAGTTCTTTCTGAAAAAGTCCAGACCAAAGAAGGAAAACGTCCCATATATCTTTTCATGGTTGTTCCCCTTGCCATAACGGCATTTTTCTCAATCCTGTTTTGTTTCTTTCCCCAGGCCTTTCACCTGTACGACCTCGCACAAAAGGCCGTCAAGGATATTTTTGGGGGTATGTGAAGATGAATATACTGAGGAGATATCCAAAGAGATTCTTCTGGGGGATGTTCTTTGTTAGTCTGGTGGTGAGTTTGATACTGGACGTGTTATTGCTTGGCTTCCATATCGTTCACTATCATTTCTCGTTTCAATATATCCCGGAATTCTTTGCCCTCTTTGGCTTTTTTGGATGCATCCTTCTGATTTTTGTAGCCAAAGGAATGGGTTATTTTATTGTAAAGGATGAGGATTATTATGAAAGGGAATCGGGGAGTCGGGGATGATCGAATGGATACACCCAGGTGTTGTAATCTGTCTCGGTGGCTTCCTGATTCCGCTTATTAAGTGGAGAAGCATAAAGCTAGCATTCTTCCTCCTGCTTCCCATCGCAGGGCTTGCCATCCTCATTCTAACATCAATGGGGCACTTTGGCCCTATTCCCTCCTGGCCTGAGTCCCTCCATACATGGCGCATTCCATTCTTACAGTGGTCCCTTGAGTTAGGCAGGATAAACAAATTGAGCATGGTTTTCGCATACATATATGTAATTGCAGCCTTTTGTATGAATATCTATGCCCTTCGCGTAAAGAATGACTGGGAGCATGTAGCGGCAATGATCTACGTGGGAAGTGCGCTCGGGGCAATCTTCGCCGGTGATCTCTTTACCCTGTTTTTCTGTTTGGAGATCATGTCGTGGACTCCCTTCTTCCTCCTTGCCTTCAGAGGCACAAAGAAAGCCATGGGTGCCGCGGTTAGGTATATCTTGTGGCATCATTTTAGCGGTGTATGCATATTGGCAGGCATTCTCATGCACTTGCATAAGACCGGTTCAATTGAATTCGTCCACATGCCATGGGGATGGGGTGGCGATTATCTGGGCTATAACCTCATGCTCCTCGGATTTATCGTGAATTCAGCAACTACTCCGTTCCATTCATGGCTGTCTGATACCTATTCTGAGGCAAGCCCCAGTGGCTCAATATATATGACTGCATATACTACGAAGACTGCAATATACTGTCTGATAGTAGCTTTCTCAGGTGTGGAGCTTCTGATGTGGATGGGAGCTATACAGGCGGTGTTTGCGCTCTTCCTGGCAGTGCTTGAGAATGATGGAAGGAGACTGTGCTCCTATCATATTATCTCCCAGATTGGCTACATGGTCGCTGGGGTAGGAATAGGAACTGAAATGGGGATAAATGGTGCGATCTCTCATGCCCTCTGCCATATTATATATAATGCATTGCTTTACATGGGAGCGGGTTGTGCGTTGGTAGTGGTGGGGACGGCTAAATTTAATGAATTGGGGGGTCTGTACAAATATATGCCCATCTCCTTTTGGCTCTATATGGTTGGTGGTTTTTCCATTTCCGGATTTCCCCTATTCAATGGATTTATTAGTAAGGTCATGACGATAGAAGCCGCTGAATTGATACGGAGGCCAATCATATATTTATTGCTTGAAGGAGCTACAGTGGGGACTTTTCTCCATACCGGCCTTAAGCTTCCCTGGAATATGTGGTTGCAGAGCAGGGATGAACCACCACCGAATATTAGGGCAAAGCTAAAAGATTCGGCTCTCAATACGCCTATAAGTATGCTCATTGGCATGGGCATATTGGCATTTTTGTGCATTTTCATGGGTGTATATCCGAAGATACTTTACGATATGCTTCCTTTTCGGGTCGAATATGTTCCATACACAACCACTCGTGTCTTTTCAATAACTCAGATGTTCATATTCACCTTTCTGGGGTTTTGGTTATTAAGGGAATTGGTACGTGGCTATCCTACGTATACCCTTGATACAGATTGGTTCGTTCGAATAGCAGGAAAGAGGATGATATGGTTCTGTGAAAAACCAGTGATGGCTTTTGCGAACTTCATTGACAGGAATGTGATGAACATGGCGGGTTTCTTGGTTTGGTTCAGCAGGAATCCCGTGGCCGCATTGGGCATAAAAACGGAAGAAGTGAAGTTGATAGGGAAAAGACTATTCGCGAGTTCCGGAAGGATGGATGAATATGAAAGTGCTTTGGAGGATGAAAGGAGAAGATATCCTGGGGAATTTCCGAGATTGACCTTGGGAACTTCTGTGTTCTTGATTCTTTTGTCTTTGTTCCTTTATTTGATAGTGTATCTGTTAATGGTGTTCTAAAGGTCTTTTGTCAGGAAAGTTTTGTGGGTTTTACCCCTTCGCTTCAGCGCCTTTTGGCCTGTTGCCCACATTCCCTGCTCATCCTCGACCTGTCTGCGCGCAACGCAAAGGCAGGAGGGTGCCCCAGTCCTCCAGTAGACCTCGCTCATGGACAACAGTGTTCCCTCGAAACTCAGCAGACCCCGGACGACTGGCTAACACACGTTTTCCGCAGCGATTCCGCAACTTTAATTCTTTTCCTTCAAATAGCCCTCTATAACTGACAATTTCCCATCAAAATTAATCCCTGAGCAAATTCGCATTGGCACAAAGGACTTGACTTCCCCTTTAATCTGATATATAGTAGATGTAACAGAAAGGGGATGAAACCATGCACAGGTCACAGATGACCAAGCGTGAGCGTGAGAGCCGCTCTCGCCTAAAACCGTATATTAGTGACAGAGGGTTTGTAAGGGGAACGCTGTCGGTGAGGGAGCGGGTGTGTGGCAAGGCTAACTGCAGGTGCACAAGGGGGGAAAAACATGTCTCCCTTTTTCTCATCCGGAGCAAGGACGGCACGGTTGAGCAGCTTTACATCCCCAGGGAGAAGGAGGAGCTTGCGCGCAGGTGGGTGGAGAACTACCGCGTGATCCAGGGGTTGTTGGAGAGGATATCCTCTGTTTACTGGGATAGGTTGAAAAGAAAGGATTAAGGTATTCTCCGGCGCTTTCTTCGGTATGTAGAGAAGGTCTATCATTATTACAGGTCTTCTCTCCCATGTAACTGACGCCCGACTTCGGCCATTGATCGACACTCCCGCCATATATTTCAGTGCCGCAGTTATGATACTGGCACGTATGGGCAGCCTCAACGCCCTGGAGCAGCACCGGGGCAATCGTTTCTGGGGCAGATGGTTGGGCGGCACGTTGCCCAGTGCTGACACGATAGGGAGGGTGTTCTCTCAGATGGAGCTGGATATGAT
>JGI2172J19969_10000627_pt1 | contig 15300 bp, 14 predicted proteins | sample DeeMarSWOR230_32_FD_19969 | JGI IMG/M metagenome (IMG submission 19969)
CTGAGAATCGAGTTCATGACCTCCGGCGATGGTATCCTGTTTGCCGAAATAATGAACGACTTCGGCAGGCAGGTCAGAAATGTGGGCCCGCTCGGCACTGGCGAAGAAATAACTCCGGATGAAGTAAAATCCAGGCTCGATGAAATAATCAGGCTGGTCCCGTATATCAAGATGAAGAATAACGAAAAGTTGGGAGCGCGTCCAGAAACACAGGGAGAATACGAGAAACTGTTTACGGACGAAGATATTGACCGTCTCTTTGGTGAAATAGAATCGTACTATATCGACCCTGAAAAGTGTCAGTCCTGCGGTATCTGTGCCAGGAAATGCCCGGTAGATGCCATTACCGGGACGAAAAAATCACCATATATCATAGACCAGGACAAATGCATAAAATGCGGGACCTGCCTTGAGTCCTGTCCGCCCCGCTTCAGCGCAATAAACAAACACCTTTCAAGGCTGTTCGACTGATCTAATTTTTCTGACCGTTCTTACCTCCAAGCGTCTATACTATAAATTGGATCAATGCCAAGGTGCTGAGGTGAACTCAGTTGATGACTCAGTTCTTCATCTCCGCCGCCGACCACAATACAAAAGGCGTAAGGAGATTCCGCTGCCGGCACCATGTAATCGTCGGGAAGCTCTTTCCACGGCTTGCCGGATCTGGGTTCAATACCCATCCACCCGTTTGTACTGAGATCCACCCATGAGAAATGCCTGTATTTACCCAGTGGTATAAAGCTCTTCTCATAGAGCCATTCGTACACTTCATCTTTGGACTTGAAGCCGTATTCGTACAGATGCCTTGCCATCTCAGGAACCATGATGATTGTTTTGGCGCCTTCTCTGCCTGCCCAGAATTCGTCTATCAGATACTCCAGCCAGTTGTGTGGTCCGGGTATGCCTTTAACACCGAGTTTCCTGGCTATGCCGCCGTGACCGCTTTTCTGGAATGCCCTGTAGCCACCTGGAGAGAACTGCACGCCCCTGATGCCGTCGTTGACATGAGGAATGACCATAACGACGCTCTCGTCTTTCCCATAGCCGTTTTCTTCATTCAAGCCTTCCCAGCCCGGCGGTAAAGCATCGGCGTTTTCGGCGCAGCAGCGGCTGCCCTCGAAGGGACTACCGATGCTTGTCATACGGTTTACGCCCGGGATGGCTCCGCCGAGGTTACGCGCCATTATTTCATAGGCACGACCGATGGTTGAATTGGCGACGTTTCCGGGACCGAGCATCCCACAGCCGCTACTCATGCCGATTTCTTTGGCGTAGGGTCCACTCACACAGAGCCAATGTCCGAAAGTGTGAGTACTCCCGATGAAGGTCCCCGATTCGGCAATGGCGAGCACTGCGGGCAGGTGTTCGGGCTTGCAGCCTGCCATCACCGCGCAGGCAGCCACCTTCTCCACCGTTGCCGTCCAGCCCATTGGTTGGAATTCAACCGGGTCGCCCTTTCCGCGACGCACCATTCCCTCCATTCGGACTTCAGGCGGGGGACCCTTGGGGCGGTCCTTCCCTTCTCTTTGGAACTGGAACGGATTTCTCCTGGGGCCCCTCATCGGATCCTGTTGGTGGACTATAAGTTCATCAGGCTTGTGGCTGGTACCTTTGAGCATTTCCGCCACACGCTCCTCGGTGGGTATCCTTACGGGCAAACCNTCTGTGTATATGGCGATAGGAGCGTTTACCGGNTGCCCTATATATTCTGTCTGGTGGAAGAACTCCTCAGCCTCATCCATTGTGCCTTCGAATATTATTCTTTCGGACGGCGAGGGCTCCCACCTTCCCCTCTCCTTTTCTTTATCGGTTAAGGGGCGTGTCAGCATCTCGAGCATCGGTTCGGTAAATTCTTCAACATCCAGTTCACCATGGACTGTGCGTGAAGCGGGTAAAAAGCGAGCCTCAGGTACGCCATACCGCAACGCCGTCTGTTTCACCATCTGATGCTGGTCTTCAAGGTCTACTATTACGGTAGGTATTCCCGCCTTCTCCAGTTTTGCTATGTAGGGCAACTGCCCCCATACAGCCCCGCTTCACCAGCATACCGCAAGTATCACGGCATCTGTTGTCTTCATCTCCTCTTCGGTAAGTCGGATAGGAGAAGGAGCGTATGTTTTCTTCTGCGTCCAGTTCACATTGGGGTAATCCTTCTTGAGTTTCTTCTCCAATGGAATGGTGATATCCGGCTCCCCTGTAATACTGAAGTGTATTGTTTTGCCGTCCAGTGTATCCAGGCGCGGCGCCAGGGGAAATGTATCAACTGGTTCTGAAATTCCAGTAGGGTTCACGCATCTGACTTTCTCTGCCATTTTATTTTCCTCCTTAATAATTAAATTTACTATGAAAAAGTCTTCTACTGTGATACTTCACTAATCCCGATAAGAGCAGCTCCCAGGGCACCAGCCATTTCCGGCTCTTGCGGAATAAGAAAATCAATGCCCATTCGTCTCCTGAGAGCATCGACAATCCCTTCATTGTGAGCTACGCCACCAATAAGGACAACAGGTTTGTCAATATTAGTCAGGTTTACTGTGGAGTTGATTTTATTCGCTATAGCGTCGAGTATCGCACGGGCAATGTCGGCTTTTGCCGTATTATTATGGATCAGCGTCACCACGTCCAGGCTGGCATAAACACCGCATTCGGCATTAATCGTGGTATCGCTTTTCGAGGAAAGCATAAGCCGGCTCATTTCTTCCAGTGTTACTCCCAATGCTCTTGCCATTGATTCAGCAAAAGCACCCAGCCCGGCACCGCACTGCTGGTTCAAGACATAGTTTATAACTCTGCCCATTTCATCAAACTTTACTACGCGAATCTGTTCAGCGCCTGTATCGATCAATGTCCTGGCTGAAGGAAAAAGCCTGAGGACTCCCTGTACATCGGCTACTACTTCGACGACGTTATTATTGGCGAAACCTACATCTGTTTTACCGGTGCCGGTAGCGATGATGGTGTCTACACCAGATTCTGACAACCCGGCTTGCTTCAGTACATTATTCCATAGCTTCTCTGTTGCCTTGCCCCGTTCAAAACCTTCAGAGGGAGCCATGCCACCGGCTATAATTTCGTTGTTCTTTAATATCACTATCTTGACGGTTTTTACCCCTACGTCTATTCCGGCAGTTATCATATTACCTCTCCTTCTATCTGTTTAAAGCAGTCTTATTGTCCAGGTTACGTTATGTGATATCAGGCTTCAGTTGTTACTTGCCAATCTGGCTTTAGTCCACCAGCTTTCTCAGTCCCTGGGATTCCATAAAGGTATCCAGCTGGTCAAACATCCGGTTCTCATCGAAATCGGTCCTGCTGCCCGCATGAGACGTCTCCCAGTTCATAACCGGTATACCTTCTTCCACCATTCTTATGGTTTCTTCCCTCTCCTTATCGACGCAACCGATACCGTTACGCTGTAGCTGGAGGATTACTCCGTCACATTTGAACGCCTTTATCCACTTCAACAATCTCTCACTATTACCCTCAGGATTCGGGAGGCCACCGGCCATGAAGTTCCTCCATCCCGATAACTGAGCCCGAACAGCATCCTCTCTTGTCTTGATATTCTCAAATCTTTCAACGGGATTCTTCGGGAGCTTGTATGAACCGTCCGGCTGTTCCTCCAGTCCTCCGGTTCCGCCATAGTTGACGCTGACGCAGACGGCACCATATTCTTCCATATATCGGTAGTAATTCAGGCAATACCACGGTGGCGGGAAACCATCCTTAAAGCGGTATCTCTCGGTAGCTACAGCAGCGATTTGGTTCTCGGCTCTCCACCTCATTTCGTCTCTTATCATTTCCCACAGTTTCTCCGTCTGTTCCGGGTCGCTGCCTACCAGGCCGCCAAGTGTGAAGAGGGAGTATCCTGACTTCTCGTCAAGCGGTGCGGGAATATTCTGCAGCGTCTCGATCACTTCCGCCCTTAAGACTCCGGTTCGCCTCCCTCTCTTAAAGCTTTCTACATAAGCTTCATCATCAAACTTCTTACCGGTAGCCTTTTCAAGAAACTCTATCAGGTCAAGGTTCTGAGCAACCAGGCATTCTACCAACGCATTAGCCCTTTCGGGATCCGGCTCACCATAATATGTCATACTATCTTCGTGATGCATCGGGATATCCCAGTACTCTGACTCCAGCTGACCATGTTTGAAAAAGAAATTACACAGGTCATTACCCGTCACCGAAATATCTCGGCGGGGGAACTCCCCACCTCTGAAGCTACGGTTGAGCATCATGGAGCCTAGATAACTTGCCATGTAGCCACACCAGTCATGCCCGTATCCCTTGGCTTCAAACGCAGCTCGACATTCCCGGGGGAAGGAGTCGCTGGCATTTACCATTTCGGCTGCCAGAGGATTAGGGTGTATAAAATGGCAAACTGGCATACCAACCATCATCCCCATCCCAAGACTGTCACCGCCGCCTATGATGAACGTGTTCGTTTCCTTAGCGGTACTCTCTTTCTGGTAGAATTGCTTCCTTAACTCTTTGGCCTTATTCCAGCATTCCAGTGGCCTGGTTTCCCATCTCTTTTCAGGTCTTTGTATCAGCATCTCTAAGCCTCCTTCTTAGTTAGAAATTCATTTCCTTATCACATCGATAAACGTTTCAATCCGACTTTGTAAATCCCCCATAGGGAAAGTACCGTCATGTTCTAAATCGTGGAAATGGATAAACCGTTTCTTAAGTGCTTCAATGATAGGCGGACGATCCGCATGATTCGGGGTACAGAACCTGTGGACGTTGTAGATTACCCCCTGAACATTATAGTCTATAGCCAGTCCTATAACGTCGACCACTCTTCGCCGGAATGTTTCATCCTTTACTGCGCAACGGGGCTTGTCCCAGTACCGCTGAGTAATGGCAAGGAGGCGGTCTTCTTGTGGAATGACGTTGTTCCAGAAATAGTTACTCCCGTTGCAGAGTCTATCTATTACGATGGTCGCTCCCATCGATTCTATCAGCCTGGTTAACGTGGCATCACCGAAATCACAATCACTGCCCAGCATCATCAGCCGCACGCCGTTGTCATCCCTTTTTTCACGCCCGGACAGCTTACTTATCGCATCTTTCAGGAGTTTATTGTGTTCTTCCTTGTCCATTATCTGACTGGACAGTACCATCTCAAAAGCTTCTGCTCCGGTAACTTTAGGGTTGGCAGCTCGCCTGAGTTCATATACCTGCCGCATCAAGCTGCGGCTGGTATTGTATACTTCTATGGCATGGTCCAGAGCCTCTTCAGTGATGGTCTTGCCGGTCCACTTCTCTAAATCCTTCTTTAAGGCTGACATCTCTGACCGCAATGCAGTCAGTGCCCAGGGGTTATCCAGGTCCGAAGGCATCGACACGAACCACTCGTGTTCGTGAGGTATATGCAGTCGCCAGCTGGAATATGCACCGCTCATACCCTCGCAGCACTGAGCGTGACTTATCCCGTCCAGGTAGCTATAAGTACCGTTTAAACCCTGAGCCAGTACTCCTCGGGATTTAGGGCAAAAGGTGGCGTATAAATATCGATAACTGATGCCATCTGCATCAGGTTCACTCAGGACGCGGACCGGAAGGGCTCCCGCTGCATATACCAGCTCTTCCGGGATGTAAGGGCAAAAGTAACCCATAACTTTGCCGCCGGTCTTCTCTTTCCATTCTTTAGCATATTTATGAGGATCTTCCAGCAGTTTTTGAAACCGTTCCATATCCCATATCCTCCTTGATTAACGATTAACTCGCTTATCCCTTCTCACTCTAGGCGACCATTTCTGCAGCAAGTATGGCAGCACCGACAGCGCCGGCTATCTGAGGGTCACCTTTTTTAAGGGGGAGAGCCTCAATGCCAAGCTCTCTCTCTATTCTACTGACAATACCCTTATTTTTAGCCACGCCGCCGGTAATAGCCAGGTCTTTCTCTACAGTACCGTCTCCTGAAAGATTAGCCAGACGGTTTACCAGGATGTAGTCTCTCCAGGCTATGCTGAAGCAGTAAGATGCCAGGACTCTGTTCCTGGGTTCTTTACGCATGAGCTGAAGGGCCATGCTGTTAGCATAGGTGACGCAGGTGCTGCTTACCGGTTCCGGGTCTTCGTCTACTTCAAGAGACAGCGGTCCTATGTCCTGAATTGGAACCGCAACCATATCGGCGAAGGTCTCTATTTGTCTGCCTGCTCCTGAAGCACATTTATCATTCATCTGGAAGAATTTTACATCACCATATTCATCACATTTTATTGCCTTGGTATCCTGTCCGCCAATATCTAGGATCGTTCTTATTGTCGGACCGTACATGTAGAATGCTCCGCGCACATGGCAGGGAATCTCGGTTTTATTCTTACTGGCGAAGGAGGCATTCGCTCTTCCGTAGCCGGTGCTTATAATACTCCGGACCTGCCCCATTTCCAGTCCGGCGGCTTTTAGTGCTTTGTCCATTGCCTTTTGAGCACTGGCCCCGCTGTCTGCTTCAGTGCGTATAATAGAATAAGCAGCTAATTCTCCGTCAGACATAATAGCTGCATTTGTACTTACCGCACCTATATCAACCCCGGCGGTGATGACAGATGCCTTTTTACAGTCAACACCAGTTGAAGTTCCTTCTTCTTCCGGCCATTTCCAGTACTCTACTGTCATACTTTTATACCTCCAATATTCAAATATATAGTCATACGCAGTTGAGTATTATTTTTATTATTCTAGTTTCTTTTACCTATACTGTCTCATCTCCTTTTAAAAAGAAAATCAGCCCATTTTAGTCTTGCTTCTTTACTTCCCTGGGGCGCGCCATAAATGGCGGGATTCTTCTTTCCGCTACAATCTTCTCGCGGTAAACACGTAATTCTTCATCGGTAGGTGGTTCGGTGTCCGATAAGTCTTCAGCCACCTTGATATCCCAGCCGAGTTCTGCCTTGACCTTTTCAAGGGTTATTCCACAGTCCGTATGAACCGTTTTCAGGGTCATCTCCCTGTCTTCAAAGCTATAGGTGGCAAGGTCTGTTATCACCGCCACTGGACCGTTATCCGGCGGTAAACCCATTTCTTTTCTGCGATTCGGTTTACCATCGAAGTAGCCCGGGCAGGTATTAAAATCAACCCTTTCCGGGAACCTCCGTTTACTCTGCTCGAGTATAATTATGGTACGCTTACAGAAACTCATCAGGTCATTAGCTCCACCGCTACCCATCCATCGGTGTATCGGTTTATAGTAGTCACCCACGACATGGTCGTTAACATTACCATACCGGTCAATTTGCCCGCCACCCATAAAACCGAGAGTCAGGTGACCAGCCTGTCCCAGACAATTTACGTAAAATAGACCGGTCAGTTGTTCGGCAGATAATTGGGATTCCATCGTGTCTGTGGTATAGGGTAACCGGAAAAGGCTGGCTCTCACTATTCCATTTTGAAGAATAATCGTGCAGTTGGGGGCATGTAAGTTTTTGGCTAATACGGCAGCTTGTATCGGAAACCCTACTCCGACGTAAACAACATCCGTATCTTTGATTTGACGGGCTGCCGAAATGATCATCTGGTCAACCGCAGTATAGGTTTTAGCATTTTCATCCTTATTCATCCTTACCTCCGGTCGATTATCCAACATATAGTACCTACATACCTGTAATAATCGGTTCACTTAACATTGGTTTCTTTATCTTGATTTTCTCCAGGAAATCATCACCATGTACACCCTTCAGCTTTTCTAGGTATTCATTCCAGTCTTTTACCCCGTAAATCTCATTATTTATATAATTTTCCCAGCCTTCTTCACCCTGCATTCCGCCAAAACTCATCGGTCCGTCATTATAGCAGCCCACCAGATGCCCCGGGTAAGCGCCGAATGGCTGCTCAACTACGGCATTCACTCTGAAACCGGGTATAATCGTACGATTCGGATCCCGCTGAATAACACTGCTGTCTACAATCTTTTCGGTGGTGATAATCACTCTCTTGCTGGCATTAATCCCCTCAAAGTCTACTCCCAGGGTGCCCCACTTCTGGGCATTCCCTTCGGCATCGCATCTCTGCACATGCAGTACACCAACGTCAGGTACCACCGCCCTGATGACGCCGATTTGACCTCCTGTGAAGGGACAATTTATTGACTGGATGTTTTCATTATACTTCATCATATCGGAACCTACATGGCCTTTTGTTGGCAAGAAAGGAACCCCCGTATAGCCGGCGAACAGTGCCAGGGCTATGCCAAAGTGAGAGTATTCTCTAAACTCTACCTTCACATTGAACCTCTCTCTGGCTCTCTGAAGTGGGTAGGAGCGTCTCTCATCTGTCATCGAATATCCCGTCAGTACCTTATCGACCAGACCCTCGCCGATAAGCGGCATTGTGTTGTTGAGTACGGATATTACCGTCAGGTGGTTGATTTTCTGGCGTACTATCTCGGCTACGGCTGCCGATGGTGTCCCATGCTGTGCCCCACTGATAAACAGCAGGTCACCGGGCTTGACGTTCCTGCTGACAGCTTCTTTCATATTCATTACCTTACCATCCATGAATCAGCTCCTTTCTAGGCTCAAGGTTCCGTTTTGTGACAAGCTCCTTTTTCAAGCTGGTCCCAGGGCTGTTGATGTAAACTATCCGAAAAGTCATATCTAAGGTACCTGAAAATATCGCTACTTTCGTTTATGAGTATGCGGCTGTAATTCACCTACCTTGTTTCCAGGTCGGTTCGCCGACGCCGGGCCAGGAGCGGAGCGGCTGTTTTGCGTAAAATACTCAGTTCCTCTTCAGTGGGAACNGGGGTATCCGTTAAATTAGGAGATATTTTAAGGTCCCATCCGGTTTCAGCTATAACCTTGTCAAGTGTAACCCCGCAAGCGGTATGAATGGTCTTCAGTACCATTTCACCGTTTTCAAACTCGTAGCAGGCCAGGTCAGTTACCACCTCTACCGGTCCGGTTCCCGGTCTCATTCCCAGTTCTTCCCTCCGCCCCGGTTTGCCGTCAAAATAACCGGGACAGGTGATGAAGTCCACTCTCTCCGGGAAACGGCGCTTGGACTGGTTTAGCACCACACAGGTGCGGTCGCAGAAGCTCATAACATCGTTTGCACCGCCACTACCAGGCCACCGGTGTGTGGGATTGTAATAGTCTCCTATCACGGTGTCATTAACGTTCCCGAAACGGTCGATTTGCCCTGCTCCGATAAAGCCCAGGTCTATAAATCCAGACTGACCCAGATAACTGACATAACTCAGGCCAGCCAGTTTATCGGCGTAATATTGAGTTCCGAGCGTATCCGTACCTCCGGGTAATTCAAACCCCAGGGTTCTCACTATTCCATTCTCGATGACGAATGTACAGTGTGGAGCATGGGTTCGTTTAGCCAGCAGCGCTGCAAACATCGGCAGTCCAACACCTACATAGGCTGCCTCGTTATCTCTTATCAAATGAGCCGCCGCCACAATCATCTGGTCATTGGGAGTAAAACCTGAATTATAGTTTTCCTGACTCATTATCCTATCTCCTCCCATCCTGTATATATCGGATCGCTTGGTTTCAGCTTCACCTCAAACCTCTTGAAATACTCCTCGCCTTTAAACTCTCTCCAGAGCTTCATAAATTCATTCCAGTCACTGACGCCATAAACGTACTTTTCCATGAAGTTATTATAGCCATCTTCTGAAATAAGGCTTGAGAGAAACCCCGGCCAGTCACCGGAATAGCACCCGGCAAGATGCATAGGAAATGCTCCCCATGGCTGTTCTACAACAGCAGCAACACGGTAACCGGGGATAATAGTACGATTCGGGTCGCGACGGATAACATCAGGATCAACGATTTTCTCCGTTGTTATTATCGCGGTTCGGCTGGCGTTAATTCCTTCNGCATCTACTCCCAGAGACCCCCATCTCTGCGCATTTCCGTTCTCATCACANNGCTGAACATGTATGATGCCTACATCGGGAACAATTGCCCCGATTGCACCGATTTTGCCCCCGGTAAACGGATCATCTATTATCCTGATATCTGGATTATATTTCAGCATGTCCGAACCGACCTGACTACGGGTCGGGAGATATGAAACGCCCATCTGTCCGGCAAGCAGCGCCTGAGCGATACCAAAGTGAGAATATTCCTGGAACACCGGATATTTGCCTATTTTCTTAGCTCTATTCAACATATACGATCTACTGGTATCCTGCATGTAATAACCGGTATAAAATTTATCAACCCTTCCTTCGCTGATTAACAGATTAGTAGATATTGTCAGGCAGGATACTATTTCCAGATGGTCTATTCTTTGTCGCACTATCTCGTGCACCGCCGCAAAAGGCTCTCCGTGCTGCATCCCTCCTATAAATAGTAAGCTTCCACTCTTAACATACCCGGAGATAGCCTCTTGCATAGTCATGATTTTGCTCATCTGCTCGATGCTCCTTCCTTGGGGAAATGTATATTTCTACTATGCCGGATTTTATCACCTGTAACCAGAGGAGAACCTTCCCATATTATATTAGATTACCATCATCCAATACCATATCTGGAGGTATCACTTTATACAGTTGCTTTTCGGCTAGTTCTTTAAGCTTAACGTGAAAAGAGTCTGACAGGCCAACACTAACCTCTCCGGCAAGCATCCACAAAGCTGGAAAAGCCGTGCAGGACATCCTGTGCCGAAGCTTCCTGTGTCGACGTTCAGCATAACTCCTGGTTTATCTCGTCGGTCATGCCAAAGGCTGTCGAGATAATACACATGTCCACACCATAGCGCTCCATGTCGTAAAGCAAACGGGCTGAGTTATCGTATATCACAACCTCAGGGTCCGTGGACATGCCTTCAGCCAATGTAGCATAGTTAGGGTCTATCCCCCGCTCCTGAAACTTAAAAGCGTGTCGCTGTGTATGAACGTGCGTATCAATCAAGAACCTACCCGGTATCATTCTACCTCCTCACGTGGTTTCACTTTTTTGAGAACTTTTTCAAGCTTCTTGGCATTCAAGCTGTAGCTTCCCAGGCCACCCCGCAGCCTCGGGTCGAGGACATCCCGTACGCCGTCGCCGAACATGTTCATGCCCCAGACGACAATCGCCAGGCACAAGCCGGGCCAGATGGCCATCCAGGGGGCGATGATCATATATCGCCGTGACTGGCCGCTAAGCATGCCACCCCAACTCGGGTATGGGTGGCGGGATACCGAAGCCGAGGAAGCTCAACGAGGACTCCGCCAGGATGGCGCCTCCCATGCCCATCGAGAAGCCGACGATGACCAGGGGCATGATGTTGGGCACAATATGCCTGAACATGATGCGAAAATCCGGCGCGCCGATCGCCCTGGCNGCCTCCACGTAGACNTTCTCCCTGATGTTGATTACATAGCTACGNGTCGCCCGGTTGGCTGCGCCAAGTCCACCNAGGATCCCCAGCAAGAGAACGAGCTGGACCANCCCCGGGCCGATGATGGCCACCACTGTCAGCATTATCACAAGGGGGGGAAAGCACATCATAGTGTCAACGAAGCGCATTATTATCAAGTCTATCTTGCCGCCGAGATAGCCGGAGAGACCTCCGATGAACAGGTGCATAACGGACGAGATGGCGGGCACGCTCAGGCCGACGATCATCGAGATGCGGGCGCCATAGATGATCCGGCTCAGCAGGCACCTGCCGAGGTTGTCTGTCCCCAGCAGGAACTGCGCCGAGGGGGGTTCGAGGATGTGATCCAGGTCCACGGCCTTGTAATGGTACGGTGCCAGCCAGTCAGCAAAAATGCCGGCCAGTAAGAGGACGATAACGATAACTAATCCGACAGTGCCGAGGGGCTTCTCTTTGACCATCCGGACGAATAGCTCAAGGATGAAAGGAAGGTGCTTCTTCTCTTTCTGATCGGCGACCTCAACCGTCACACTTTCTTGCATTGCTTTCTCCTTCCTCTACCGGTACTGCACTCTGGGGTCGAGCCAGGCGTAGGTAAGGTCAACTGCCAGGTTGCAGAATAGGACGAGCGTGGCCATCATCAGGTTCATCCCGCAAATGATCGGGTAGTCCCGCTGGGTGACGGCCTCGAACAGCCAGCGCCCGACCCCGGGGAGATTGAAGATCTGCTCCGTGATAACGGAACCACCGATCAGCCCCGGCAGTCCCATGCCGACGATGGTGACCATCGGTATCAATGTGTTCCTTAGGGCGTGCCGGGTGACGACCACTCGCTCGGAAAGACCTTTCGACCAGGCGGTACGGATGTAGTCCTGGCGCAGCACCTCCAGCATCATCGTGCGCACGAATCTCATCAGGCCGCCGGAGAAGGCCGCCCCCATGATAACCCCTGGAATGACGAACTGGATGAGATTCCCCGCCGGGTCTTTGGTGAAGGGGATGTATTCCAAGGGGGGCATCCAATCCCACCAGATCGCGGGGAAGACGATTACCATGGTCATGATCCAGAAGCCGGGCACTGACATCATCATAATGGCCAGTGTCCGCGCGGCGTAGTCCCCCGGCGAGTCCTGCCGGATGGCCGAGAATAGGCCGATGGGCAAGGCGAGCACCAGACCGGTGACCATCGACACGATGCCCAGCTCGATCGAAATGGGTACTTTGGAGAAAAACTCATCGGTGATGGGTTGGCCGCTCCGCATCGATGTACCCAGGTCGCCCTGGACCGCCCCGGTGACCCATTTCCAGTACTGGACGTGGATTGGTGTGTCGAGACCGAGCTGCCCGCGGAGCATATCACGAGCCTCCTCGTAAGTCATTACTCCCTCGACGTTGATCTCGGCGACCATCATGTCCACGACGTCCCCCGGGATGAAGCGGACGCTGAGGAAGACGATTATGGTCAACAGCACAAGGTTGGGAAAGATAAGCAGGACTCGCCGGATTGCGTACGTAAGCACAACAATTTCCTTTCCATATTTAAGTAGAACCACATTCGTGGCTTCGCTCTGTTTCCACCTCACCCCGGGGAATACGGGGTGAGGTGGAAAAGACATGTCCGATGCTTACACGTTGTCCTCTGCTCGCCTGAGCAGAGGCGATCTTCTAGTATCCCATCGACTTCTTCAAGTCCGTGTCAACCCAGGCCCAGGTGACCCAGTTGTCAGTGTTCATGTAGCCTACGCTCGAGATAGCGTAATAGTTCTTGAGCCAGGGCCACCACAGGCTGTAGGAGCCCCCGCCCGGAGTCGGAACACACCAGCACTGAGCAAGAACGTACTTCATGAGCTCCCGATGTACTGCGTCGGCGGCCGGGTCGTCAACGATGGATAGATCTATCATCTCTTCCCGCGCTTCGTTCACCACGGGGTCGTCGATATAGGAGGGATTGGTCGCCGCAGTGCCCCACATGCAGAGAGCAGAATGGAGGTTGGTGATAGGCGCACCCGTTCCATACATCATGAAGTCGTATTGTCGATTCTGTAGAATGACATACCAGGCGCCCTGTTCCCTGGGATCTAGTGTTATTTCTATACCCGCTGCTGCCCAGTAGCTCTGCACCGTCTGATAGTAGTCCATGGTCGTGGCGTTATTTAAAACGATGCAGTTGCCTTGGATCCCGTTGGGATACCCGGCATCTGCCAGGAGTTGTCTCGCCGCCTCCGGATCGTAGGTGTAGATGTCTTTCACTTCGTCTGGGCAGTCCGGATCGGTAACGTCCAGGTAAGCGTCTTTGAAGTCCTGCGAGTAGCCAATCGGCCAGGCCAGATACCGGGCCCCCTCCCCATAGAGGGCCTCGGCGATTTTCTTGAAATCAAGAGCCTTGAATACAGCCTTGCGGACCCTGATGTCATTGAACGGCTCTCTATCCGTGCGCATGGCGGTGTTACCTGCCCCCCCGAAAGCCTCGTTTTGATAGTATTCGATGTCAGGTAAGGCCTTGATGAAGGCAGGCCCGTCCTGCCAGTCGGCTGCCAGTGTGTCGATGTTGCCGGTCCTGAAGGCTGACTGCCTGGTATTGGTATCGGAGATGACGAGGAACCTGACTTTGTCGACATACGGAAGCTGGTCGCCTTCTCCGGGTCCGCACGGATTCGTCATATAGTAGTTGGGATTCCTTTCAAATGTCACCGAACTATTGTCTATCAAGTCCTTGAGCATGAACGGGCCGGAACCCACCAGGTTTCTCCAATCCGACATGTCACCGTACGTCTCCACAACTTCGTGCGGGACTATGTGGAAGAAATCGGTTACCCGAAGAATCCATTGGGAAGTAGGAGGAGCAGCCTCTACCACGAACGTGTACTTGTCGGAAGCGTATATTTCGGCTTCCCGCAGGTATGGGTAAGCATGGTAGATGTAGGACGTGGGAGTCTTGCAAATCTGATTGAAGGAGAAGGCGACGTCCTCCGCCGTCACCTCGCGGCCTCCAACCAGCCGGCTGGCCTCACTGTCCGGGTCGAGAGCGAAGTGAACTCCTTTCCTGATATGGAAGACGAGCTTACCCGCATCCCATTCATCAAAATTCCAGCTCTCAGCGAGATCGCCGGTCTTGTATAGGAGAACCCGGCCCCAACCCCGGGTCTCTTCCGTGCCGGCCGGGCCTTTCGCCCAGTCGCCGATCCATAGTTCCTGACTGGTAAAACGCATGGTGTGATTGAAAGTTATCGGGCTACCGATGACTTCATCGAAATCCTGCCAGTTAAAAGTTGAAGCGAGGATTATCGTGCCACCATATTGTGGTACCTCTGGACCTTCCTCCACCACCTCCTCTTCCTCCTCTACCGCCTCTTCCTCTTCTCCAACCTCCACTTCCTCTTCTCCAACCTCCACTTCCGCTTCTTCCTCCGCTGCCGGTCCGCAGGATGCCATCACCAGGGATAGCACCATTAAACCGCTCACCACTATCCAGACAATCTTCTTTTTCATTCTCATTTGCCTCCTATCTGAATTTAATGAAATTAATACAAATTGCCTTTTGTCATTTCATTTGTATTGCTCCATAAGCATCAGCTCCCTTGCTGACCCTGCCGCTAAACCCGATTACCCCCAAGGCTCCGGTCACGGGAGGGGCCTGATGGCATTTAAGCTGGACTCCTCTGGTTAAGCTCAGCACCCTGGTTTCCCCCGGCAGGGCCAGCACCTGTTAACCCAATTGTTTGTTTAATATAATTATTTATTTATGCTTTGTCAAGATATTTGCACATATTGCTTGCAAAATTTCGCATTTTCCGCTAGATTATTCGTGAAGACATGGCGATTGATTTACTGGATAGTCAGCTAATAGATCTACTGATGCAGAACGCTAATATCAGCAGTGGTGCACTGGCTAAGCAACTTAATGTCAGCTCTTCTACGGTTAGGCGCAGGATGAAAAGTCTGCTTGAGCAAGGGATAATACGCATCATCGCATTT
>JGI2172J19969_10000629_pt1 | contig 15292 bp, 14 predicted proteins | sample DeeMarSWOR230_32_FD_19969 | JGI IMG/M metagenome (IMG submission 19969)
AAACATCATAAGTTACAATATCACCAGGGTCAGGATCACCACCTGTCCAACTCAAAACAACATAGATAGGTACTTTAATTGAACCATCAGTTGGATGAGGATTACCTGGTTCATATGGTGGGTTATTATCCATAAGACTAACGTTTAAAGCAGAAACAACACCAATACCAATAAACAAAACAACAATACCCAGGACAAGAGTTTTTATCAACCACTCTTTTTTCATGCGATCTCCCTCTCAAAATTTGATATATCTTATTTGATGACGCAATAATATGTTTTTGAATAACTGATTAATTTGCTGACTAATTGATTGTTGGATTCTAAGACTTTTTTGAGCTGATGTTGAGCTACTAGCACTATTTCCAGCCATATCATAAACAATTGCTTTGACTGTATGTTTATGGTTATCTGTAATGTTCCATGTCCACTCATATGGAAAATTTATATCATTATATTCAAAAAGATTATCCAGATAAAAATTAACCTGCCAGACACCACTCATTCCGTCAATAACATTTGCAATAAATTTGATATGATTTTTATCTAATCGTTCTTTAATCAAAGTTATTTCTGGAGGTGTTTTATCTATTTTGAAAATAGTAGATTCAGGAGTAGAAATATTTCCTTCTGAATCAACAGCATACCACGAAAAAACATATACCCCATCATCTGAAATAATCAATGGTTCATTATAAACTTTCCAACCTTCATCATTAATTTGATAAAACACATCAGCTATTCTTTCAGACTCATAAAAAATAGGAATCGAAATATTACTAACTATCCAACCATTTCCTCCTAATATTCTATTACAAACAACTATAATATACGCCGGGTCAAAAACATCTTCATTAGTATAAACCGAGGGTAACTTCTCAATAATTTTATGATTTTCTAATTTATTAATTTCAGATGATAAAAAATCATTTGAAATGCTTTGAACACTGGTTTCTTTACTAATATCTGGAAGAGATACAGATGATTTCAGAATAACTGTACTTCTGGGATTAAAAAATCCATCCATAGCAGTATTTCCGGCCTTATCATAGGCTATAGCATAAATATTATTTATGTGTTGATCGGGAAAGTAAATAAATACCCACCAGTAAGTTGGTCCAGGTCCAACCACTGTTTCTTGTAGAGTGTTGTTGAGGTAAAACTCTACACAATCCATGCCACTGATCGCATCTGTTGCTGTTGCTGTAAAAGTAAATTCCCAACCAGTGTATTGATTACCACCGGTTACTTCATATGTTAATGAAATTTCTGGTTTTGTTTTATCAATATTAAAGAAAAATGGACCATCCACATCAGAAGTATTACCTTCATAATTAACGGCATACCATTTAAGAGCATGTTCTCCATCATCAGAAATAATAAAAGGCTCGATATACTCATTCCAGTTGTTATCATCAGTATTGTAATAAATTGAAGCTATGTCTTCGGATTTTTTTGCAAAATCAAAAGAAACATCATTTGAATACCAGTTGTTTAACACTGGTTCTCCAACAACTTGAATGGTAATCAAAGATAATCCAGAATTATCTTTTATTGAATGACTTCCAACCAGGGATATCGTACTCATACCAATAAACAAAACAACAATACCCAAGGCAAGGATTTTTATTAACCATTCTTTCTTCATAATTTACCTCCCTCTCAAATTACTTGTATCTTATTTGATGACGCAATATTATGTTTTTGAATAATTGATTAATTTGTTGACTAATTATGCTTCTAAGAGATTGCTGACTATAAATACGGCTATTCCATGTTTTCTTTGAGCAGCTATTAATATTTCCTGCTTTATCATAAACCCAAGCTGTCATTTTAACATTTGAAACTCCATAACAAATACACTCATATGGATATTCATCATCAAAAAATTCAATATTCCGACTATGAAATCTAACTCCTCTGTCAATTCCACTAGTTGCATCATAAACCTCTGCAACAAATTTAACTTTATTTATCGCAATTCTGCTTTTTATTAGATTTATTTCTGGAGGTGTAATATCAACCTTGAAGGATAAGAATTTAGGAGTAGAAGTATACCCGTCTGAGTCGATAACATACCATGAAAAATCATATATTCCATCCTCATAAATAACAATTGGGCTGGTATATAATATCCAACTTTCATTATCAAGATGATAATATACCTCATCTATTCCATCAGATTCATAAAAAATAGAAATAGAAACGTTACTGTTGATCCAATCATTTTCACCAATTTCCCTATTAAAAACAATTATAACAGAAGCTGGATCAAAAACATCTCCAATAGAATGATCAGTGGGCATTTTTTTAATAATTTTATCATTTTTCCTTTCAACAATTTCAGATGGCAAATTATAATTAGAAAAGTCTTTAACATTTATTTTTTTATTAGGATTAGAAAAAGACATGGATGACTTCAAGGTGAATTTATTGGTTGGTTCCTGAAGATATTCCTTAGCGCTATTTCCAGCTTTATCATAAGCTATAGCACAAATATATACATGTGGTATTGGAAAAAACCAGAAGCGCCATGTATATTTTGGACCAGGGCCTTTAACAGTTTCCTGTAATACATTATTTAGATAAAATTCAACACGGTCCATACCTATCATAGAATCGGAAGCTATTGCTGTGAGTTCGAATTCCCAACCTATTAACTGGTTACCACCAACAACCTCATATGTCAATTCGATTTCTGGTTTTGTTTTATCAACCTTGAAGTAAAAAGGACCATCAACTTCTGATTGATTTCCCTCATGATTAACAGCGTACCATTCAAGAATATGCTCTCCACCATCATGGACATTAAATGTACCCGTATATAAAGACCAGTTCCCATCTATACCATAATAAATCTCTGCTATTTCATCAGATTCGTAAGAAAATGTAAAACTATTGTCACTTCCATACCAATTATCTCCACCGGTTAATCCTGTAACTTCAAGGGTAATCAAAGATATCTCAGAATCCTCTTTTGTTGAAGTTTCAATTGATAATGAATCACAATTTGCTTGTTTTTCTATCGAAGTACTTCCAACTATCGGAATAAGGCTCGTATCAAAAAATAAAACAATAATAACCAAAGCAAGGGTTTTTATTAACCATTCTATCTTCATAATTTACCTCCCTCTTCTACAAATAATAAAACGATTAATTGTTTATAAACCTCTGTTTAACAGATTTTTTGATATTTTTCCGACTTTTTTCATTTTCATTCTAAATTATATTACCTTTAATAATTTTTTTTCGGTTATCAAAGCATTGTATTTTAGTTAGTTTTTTCTGTTTAGTAAGACTATAATATAGGTTTTTGTTTTCAGGTGTTGTTTATGAAAATCCATACTGAATGTGTACCATGCCTGCTTAAGCGTATTATCTTCGAGGTTGAGCATAGTACTAAAGACAAAGATGTTAAGAATAAATCAATACAGAATGCATGCAGAGTTCTTTCTGAAGAATTTGACCTAAATAATTGTAGTGCGACTATTGCTACAAAGGTTCATAAAATCGTTTATGAAACTCTTGGTGATAAAGACCCTTATAAGAATTTAAAAAAACAAAGTAATATAGTTGCTGAAAGTCTTGTTCCAAAAGTTGAAGAATTTATATCTTGCTCTGATGATCCACTAAGAATAATAATTATTTGTTCAATTGTTGGAAATATGATGGATTTTGGAATAGAAGGAGCAAGTAGTCGTCCAGAATTTTTAACAGATATATTTGAGGATTTATTTGTTGATGATCTTGGTTATGATGACACTGATGACCTAAAAAAATTACTTCTTGAATCAAAAAGAGTATTACTTTTTACTGACAATTGCGGAGAGATTGTTTTTGATAAAATTTTATGTCGTGAACTTAAAAAATTCAATCCAAATATTTTTTTAACACTTGTTGTAAAAGGTGAACCAATTATTAGTGATGCAACACTTGAAGATATTAAAGATTTGAATTTTGAGGAAGTAACAGATGAAATATTAACTACTGGTTGTTTTGCAATTGGTCTTGATTTTGACAAACTACCTGTTGAACTAAAAAAAGCACTTGATCAAGCTGATTTAATTATTTGTAAAGGTATGGCTAATTATGAAGCATTCTCTGAAACAGATTATAGCCCAATTGCTTATCTTTTAAGAACAAAATGCAATCCTATAGCTAGCTCAATGAAATTACCAAAAAATATTGGTGCTGTAAAACTTTTTATCTAATTTCTGTTTTTCTTATTTTTAATAAATGTAAACAAAAATATTGAAATTAAAGCAAAAATTAAACCATAAAAAAATATTGTTTCTGGAGAAATTTTATCCCAGATCAATCCAATTATTATACCTCCAGGTAGAGCAACAAGTCCTGTTGCTGTATGAAATGTTCCAAGAGCTGTTGCTTTTAAATTGGCTGGTGCTAAATCAACAACATAAGCTCGCTGAACTCCTTCTACTAGGGCTGAAAAAATACCAAACAAAACAAAACATAACAACAACATGTACAATGTTGAATAAAATATTAGGATAATACAAATAATAGCAAATAAAAAATAACCTGTAATAATAACTGGTTTTCTTCCATATTTGTCTGACAATACTCCTGCGGGTATACATAAAATAGTGTTTACAATAAGAAATAATAAATAAAATAAAATAGCAGTATCATTGGAAAAACCCATTCTTGTTCTAAGCATGAGAAAAGCATATCCAAAATTACCTATCGTAAAAACAGTTGCAATAAAAATAAACATTTTTAGATTCTTTGGTAATTGTTTAAAACTAATTTTCATCGGCAATTGCTTTTTTTCAGAGCATTCAGTAACTGTTTGTTTTTCTTTTATAAAAAAAATAAAAATTACTGCTATAACACCAGGAATAAATGCATATAAAAAAATGTTTGTAAATCCAAATGTAGGAAATAAAATTAAAGCAATTGTTGCCCCAAGAATAGCACCGATACTATCCATTGCCCTATGAAAACCGTAGCCTTTACCCCGAACGCAACTATCACATGACTCAGCAATTATCGCATCACGTGGTGCAGTACGAATTCCTTTACCTATGCGTTCAAAAACTCTAATAAATAAAACAAGTGGCCATGTGTTTGCTAATGCAAATAAAGGCTTGGTGATTGTGGATAAACTATATCCAGCAAACACAAAAGGTTTTCTTTTTTTAATTTTATCAGACCAGTAACCTGAAAATACTTTAAGTAAAGATGATGTTGTTTCTGCGGCTCCTTCAACTAGTGCGACAACAAAACCACCACCACCTAGAAAAACTAAATATAAAGGTATTAATGGAAAAACCATCTCACTACTTATATCTGTAAAAAGACTGATTAAACCAACAATTAAAATATTTCTAGTAAAACCTTTAAAAAATGTATTTTTACCCATCAGAACCTCTTATTTTTTATCAAAGTTATTAATAATCCAAACTTTTATTTCATCTCGAACCTTTCTAAAAATAGAAAGTGTCTCTTCAATTTCTCCATTAAAATTTGTAGGATCTTCAAAACCTTTATGCAAAATTTTTTTTCCTGGAAAAAAAGGACAAGACTCTTTTGCATTATCACATACTGTCACAACAAAGTCGAATGTCACGTCACGGAATTCTTCTATGCTTTTTGATCTGTTATCTGAAATATCAATACCAAGCTCCTTCATCACTTCAATTGCATAAGGATTAACTTGTCTGGGAGTGATACCTGCACTAAATGCTTGATATTTTGATTTAAAAAGCATATTTAGTAATCCTTCTGCCATTTGTGATCTAGCGCTATTATGTGTGCATAAGAACACTACAGTTTGTTTTTTCATATTTTCTTGACACCGGCGAAACAGGCTTTTGATGTTTGTTCACGGCAATCAATTTCCACACGTTGGCCTGATATCATATAAATTATTTTTTCAGCAATTTTACAAGCATGATCACCGCAGCGCTCTAGATATCGAGCAATCATAATATAATAAGTACACCGGGTAATTACTTTAGGGTCTTCCATCATATAACTAAGACATTCTCTAAAAATAGAATATCGTAGTTCATCAACTGTTGTTTCTCTTTCAATGAAATCATTAAATTTTGAAATATCTCCTGTTTCAAAAGCACTAAGTGCATCGTTAATCATGCCTTCTACAATTTCAGCCATGTGCGGAAGGCTTACTAATTTTTTTACATGACCAGTTTTTTCAAATTCAAAAACTAATTTTGCAATATCCTTACCGTATCTTCCTATTCGATTTAAATAAGTTATCATTTTTAAAATACATGCAATTTCTCGTAAATCACTTGCCATTGGTTGGTAAAGTGCAATTAGCCTCAGTGTTTTATCCTCGATATTATCATCCATGTTAGCAAGTTTGATCTTATTAGAAATAACCCAATTTGCTTTTTCTTTATCTATATCTATTAAAGCCTGAATAGATTTTGTAAGCATGTCGTTTGCTAAGTGCCCCATTTTATCTACTTCTTTTTTTGTCTTTTTTAATTCAATATGAAATTTTTTAACCATTATTCATCCTCCTATCCAAATCTTCCTGTAATATAATTCTCTGTTAATTCTTCTTTTGGATTTTCGAAAATCTGCTTAGTTTCACCAAATTCGATAAGTTTTCCAAGATACATGTAAGCAGCATTATCACTTACCCTGGCTGCTTGTTGCATGTTATGTGTAACAATAATAACAGTGTATTTCTGTTTAAGCTTATAAATAAGGTCCTCAATTTTTGCAGTTGCAATTGGATCAAGCGCACTACATGGTTCATCCATTAAAATTACCTCAGGTTTAATGGCCAAGGCTCTTGCAATGCACAGTCTTTGTTGTTGTCCACCTGATAGTCCCATGGCGGATTCATTTAGTCTTTCAGATACTTCATCCCATAAAAAAGCTTCCTTCAAACTGCTTTCAACAATTTCGTCTAATTTCTTTTTATTGCTAATGCCTGCAACACGCGAGCCATATGCAATATTCTCATAAACACTCTTTGGAAAAGGATTTGGTTTTTGAAAAACCATCCCAACTTTTTTTCTAACATCAACAACATCCATATTTTTTCCGTAAATGTCCTTTGCATCCAAATAAACACTTCCTTCTATTCTACATAAAGGTATAATATCATTCATCCGGTTAAGACATCTGATCAAAGTGGATTTTCCACATCCTGATGGTCCGATTATAGATGTTACTTTATGTTGTTTTACTGGCATATCTACATCATATAATGCTTGTACTTTTCCATACCAGAGATTTAATTTTTTAACTTCCATTTTGTTTGTCATTTTTTTTCACCATCTTACTTTTTTACGATAACGATTACGAATCAAAATAGCTGTTAAGTACAAGAGCAAAACAACTATTAATAAAACTAAGGCAGTACCATATTGGTTTGTTTTTGAGTTAGGTACTGTTGTTGCAAGTATATACAAATGATAAGGTAGTGCAGATACTGGTTGAAAAACTGAATTTGGCAAAAATCTTGATGAAAAAATTACTGCAATAAACAAAATAGGTGCAGTTTCTCCAGCTGCTCTACCTAAACCAAGAATTGATCCGGTCATTATACCAGGTGTTGACGGCGGAAGGACAACTCTTCTTATTGTTTGCCATCTTGTAGCACCTAATGCATAACTGCCTTCTCTTAAAGATTGAGGTACAGCCTTTAATGCTTCTTCCGTTGTTCTTATTATTGTTGGCAGGATCATAAATGCAAGTGTTATTTGACCTGCTAACATACATCTTGGCAATCCTAGAATATATAAAAATACTGCCAGTCCAAATAATCCAAATACAATAGAGGGTGTTCCATTTAATAAATCGGCACCCATCCTGATTATTTTTGTTAATTTTCCTTCACGAGTGTATTCTGTTAGATAAATAGCTGAAAATACACCAATAGGAAGTGCTATTAAAATTGCTCCTCCTGCTAAATAAAAAGTGCCAACTATAGCTGGAAAAATACCACCAGATCTACCTAAACTTCTTGGAGATTGGGTAATAAAATCTAAACTTAATGCTCCTATACCATTGGCAATTATATCCTGTAATATAATTACTAAAAATGCTACTACAATTAAAACACATGTTGTTATCAAAATAAAAGCTATGCGTTGCGAATTTTTAGCTGTTATCTTTTTTCTAATCAGATAAAATCCTACAATGATTAGACCGAGAAATCCAGCAACAAGTATACCAAAAATCCATAAGATAAGTAATATACTTATACATAAAATGATAATATTTAGATGTCTCTTTATTTTCTGTAAAATTTTTAAGGATAAAATTAGATTTTTTTTCTTATCAATTTTAGAAGAACTAGCTAGATGTTTTTCTCTTAATTTCTTTAGTACATAATAAGCAATAAGGTTAACTACTAAGGTGATTATCAAAAGAATAAATGCAAGACCAAATAATGAATGTTGCCAAATTGAACCATGAGGAGCCTCCCCCATTTCAATTGCAATGGCTCCTGTCAATGTTTTAACAGGGGAAAATGGATCGGTTAAAATTGGTATATTTGCTGCATTTCCTGTTACCATTATTACAGCCATTGTTTCCCCAATTGCTCTACCTATTCCTAGAATAATTGCAGCAGTAATACCTGATAATGAAGATGGAATAACTACTTTACTTATGGTTTGCCATTTTGTTGCACCTAGTGCTAAAGACCCTTCTTTGAAATGTTGTGGTACAGATGTAATTGAATCTTCAGCTACACTTGTTATTGTTGGTATTGCCATAATAGCAAGTATAATTGATCCAGAAAGCCATCCTTCAGCAGAGGTTATATTAAAAGTATTTTGTATCCATGGTATCAAAACAACAAGGCCGAAAAAACCGTAAACAATAGATGGTATTCCAGCAAGTAATTCAATTGCAGGTTTTGCAATTGCTTTTAGCCAAACTGGTGCTAGTTCTGCAATAAAAATTGCACTTCCTATACTAAGAGGAATTGCAATTAGCATTGCACCAAATGTGCAAATCAATGTCCCAAATATAAGTGGTAAAGCACCAAATAGTGGTTTAAAACCATATATGATTCCTTCAGGTTTCCATACAGTGCCTAATAAAAATTCAGTTATGCCTATTTCAATAAAAGCAGGAATTGATTCATTTAAAAGAAAAAGAATAATAGAGAATATAACGCCTATTGCAACCAGTGCAGAAATCAACAGCAATATCGCTATTAGTTTCTCTGTAAATTTTACTTTAGTACCACTTATGGAGAATTTTTGTTTTATTGACTCTGGCAGCAAAGGCATATATCTTTAAACTTCCTAAACTAAAGCTCAATTTTTAAGTGATTTCTCGGATTAACCCAATGGAACAAAACCCTCATCTTGTACAACTTCTTGTCCTTCTCCACTGAGTATAAAATCTATGAATTGCTCTGCAAGTCCAGTTGGTGATACTTTTGTATAAAGATATAGATATCTCCAAACCGGATAAGATCCATCTTTTACATTTTGTAATGTTGGTGCAATATAATCTCCTTTTGTATTCTGCAGATTTATACCTTTAACTTCACTAGTTACATAACCAAGACCTACATAACCTATTGCATATTGATTTACTGCTACAGTATCATGAACAAGACCGTTTGAGTTTTTCTCAAGCATGGAAGATGAAAAATTCTCCTTACCCATTACATGTTCATAGAAATACTCTCTTGTGCCGGAAGCAGAGTCTCTTCCAACTAAAACAATATCACCCGAGCCACCAAACTCACTCCAACTAGTTATAGCACCGTTATAGATTCCTTTTACTTGAGAAATGGAAAGATCTGAAACAGGATTTATAGGATTTACAATAATTGCTATGCAATCAATTGCAATCGTTGTATTTATTAGATCTGGATATGTTTCCAGTTCTGAAGCTTTTATTTCCCTGGATGCCATGCCAATATCTGTTTTTCCACTACCTGCTCCAGAAATACCATTGGAAGAACCTGTTCCAGTTACCTGAATATCTACATTTGCATGTTGATCCATATATCTTTCAGCTGCTGCTTGAACAATGGGAAATACAGTTGTTGAACCATCAATTATCAAAGTTTGTATTTCATTGTTATCTTCAGTTCCGGTACAACCGCTTAGTATTCCCACTAAAATAACGGTAGTAGCTATAGTTACTAGCATTAATTTTCTAATTTTTTTATCATTTGTGTTAATCATTTTTATCATCCGCATAAAGAGGTTATGTAAATATATAGTTTATCTATATATACTATATACGAATATATATTTGATATAGTTTTATATAGTTATATATAAAAGATTATTAATATATGATATATATCAATGATACAACAAGTTTGGTGACTATATGGAAATTAGACGTGTACAAATGACAGGTGGTTCTTCATATATTATAACACTCCCAAAAGAATGGATAAAAGCATCCAATATCAAAAAAAATGATCCTATTGGATTATTAACTCAATCTGATGGTACTTTGCTTATTACATCAAAAATGAAACAGGAGCAGTTATATAAAGTTAAGGAATTTGATTCAAGTAAAATACCAAAACAAACCTTTCTATTACGCCAATTAATAGGTGCCTATATTGCAGGGTATACTTCGATTATTGTTAAATCATCTACAAGAATAACAACTGAAGTAAGAAGTGTACTAAGAACATTTACTCAAACTACTATAGGCCAAGAAATAGTTGAAGAAACTGATAACTCAATAACATTAAAGGATTTATTAAATCCATTAGAAATGCCATTAGATAAAACAATTAAAAGAATGCAAATAATTGTTAAAGGTATGAATGAGGATGCGCTTAGGGCAATAAAAACTTGTGATAAAAAATTAGCAGATGAAATTATTTTAAGAGATACAGAGGTTGATCGTCTACATTGGCTTATTGCTAGACAATACCATATGATATTACAAAATGTTAGCCTTGCAGAAAAAATGAATATAACAATTGATCTATCATCAACATATTTTTTAATTAGTAGAATCATTGAGCGTATTGGAGATCACCTAGTAAGAATTGCACAAAATATTCTGTTTTTAAATAACAGTAAACAAAATCAAAAAATAATTGTTAAGATTGGAGTAGCAGATGGTCTTGCAATTGATATTTTTAATAAAAGTATGGGTGCGTTTTTTAGAAAAGATATTAAAAGCTCGAATGAAAATATTGACACGGTAGAAAAATTAGAAAAACTTTGTGAAGAAATAAACACACTTGCATTGCAACAAAAAGGCATTGTTGCAATATCTATTGGTTATATTGCTGATAGTATAAGAAGAATTGGTGAATATGCTGAGGATATATCAGAAACAGTAATTAACTATTTAATAAATGAAAAAAAATAATTGAAAATTGAAATTATTTAGCAATCATTGAACGTAACCAATCAGCTACATTTTCAGCATGATCAGCGATATCATCTACCCAATCTGCAATCTTAAGAAGATGATATACATCCATAGGATTTAGTTTTTTTTCCAATTTATAAATTTCCTTAGTCATATCATATTTTTTTTGATCTGCTTGCCACTCAAAATCATGAACCTTATGAATAAACTCCTTAGTCTGGTCTCGTTCACGCTGAATAAAACTTGTTTCCACTAAATCTCTTATACTTTCTACTGCTTCTTCCATTGCTGTGACAGTTTTCATAACCAATTGAGCATGAGCAATAAAAATCTTTTGTAACTGTTTAGGAATCTTTGTATGTCGCATATCAAGCATTTGTACAAGATTCTCTGCATGATCCAATATAGCATCTTGCTCACGTAATACCCATAAGAATTTACCTTTATCAACAGGCATAAACAATGAACTTGGAATATGATTTCGTAAATTCCCTTTAATAATATCGGCATCATGCTCTATAGATGAGACTTTTTCAGTTAATTCTGAAAATCCTTTGTAATCCCCTTTATAATAACGAATTAAACCATCTCCAAGTAAATTTATGCATTCTCTAACTTTGCCCATATGTTCCAGTAGTTGATCAAAAGGGGATTTTTTTCGGTATGTTTTTGAGACAGGTGCTCTGAAATGAATTTTCTCATCAATCATGTTTCAATACTCCTTTTATATTATTTAATTAATGCAATGAGACCTATAAAAATTATTGCTGAAGTAAAAGCAGCTACAGGTAATGTCAATAGCCAAGAAATTATAATCTTTTTTATCACCTTTAAATCAACTGCATCAAGTCCTCTAGCAAGCCCAACACCAATAATTGCACCAACTGCTGTATGGGATGTGGAAATTGGTAGTCCAAGTTTTGACGCTAATAAAACAGTTGTTGCTCCACCAAAATCTACTGAAAAACCACGGGTATTAGTTAGTTTTGTAATGCGACTACCCATAGTTTTCATGACTCTATATCCTAAGGTTAGACAACCTAATGCCATTCCAAAACCACCAATAACCAATAAATATATAGGAATTTCTGCAACTGGACCTAGGCTTGATGTGCTTGCCAAAGGAACTATAGCTGCAACCGGACCAATTGCATTGGCCACATCATTTGAGCCTATTGAAAATGCTACATAACAAGAAGTAATAATCTGTAATTTGCGAAAGATAAATTCTACTGTGGTATAATCATCAACCGATCTTGCTTCTATATTCCTTAATAAAAATATAGCTAAAAAAATAACAACTATTGAAATTACAATAGAAGAAATAAGTGTCGAAGATAATTCCGCGATTCCAAGCATATCACCTAACTGCGTCTTAAACAATAAAGAAGTAGACAGCACAAAAGCAGTCACACCAATAATTAAGGGACCGACAATCCTTGTTGCTCTAACAGGTTTTTCTTGTGCAAATATTAATCTTACAATAATACGAAAAACAATAAAAGCTAGGATACATCCTACAACAGGTGAAAGAACCCAACTTGCCGCAACAGAAGCAACACAACCCCAATTAATAGATGACAGACCTCCAGCAACAATTCCAAATCCAACTAAAGCACCGATAATCGAATGAGTAGTAGAAATTGGCATCTCTTTCCAAGTAGCCAAGGTTGACCATATAGCAGCAGCTAATAAAGAAGAAATAAAACCTAACATTAAAATAAATGGATCACTAATAACTGTATTATCGATAACTTTTCCTTTAATTGTTTCAGCCACATGAGGACCAACAAGAACTGCTCCAAAAAAAATCAAGACACCAGCAATAAGAGCAGCTTGTTTAAATGTAATTGCACGAGCGCCAACTGCAGTTGCCATAGCATTTGCTACATCATTTGCACCGATGCTCCAGGCCATGTAAAAACCTATGGCACAAGTACCACCAATAATTAATAGCAAAGTGTAATCCAGCAATAACCTCCTCCAATCTAATAAGTATTCAATAATCTATGATAAATATTACGAAAAAAAACAATATATTGTTTAATCTTTTAACATATCATAATATTTATTTATATAACAACCATCTTGAAGATTAAAATCTATCATTTTTTTACGTTCATCTGTTCTAATGTTTACAACAGTTACCTCTATTTTTTTTTCATTAATATCTATAATGTTAAACGTGTTACCTAGATGTGCACGAGTACGATTACAAGAAAATGTCCCAGCATTAACAAGTAAAGTTTTATGTATCTTAACAGCCCATGGAACATGTCTGTGACCCATGAGAACTAAAGGAACTTCGTTTTTCAAAATAATATCAAGTGTTTCACCAGCATCCTCGATAATGTTTGCTTCTCTGCCAGAATTAGGTACAGGAATTAAATGATGATGAAAACCAATTATTGTCATTTTGTTTTTCTTTTTAATTGCCTGCTCAATTCGCTTATGTCTGCCTATACCCAATCTACCATCATCTTTATCAGGTTCACTAGATGCAAGAGCAACAAGATTGACATTGTCATAGTTATGAATAAAATCTGTTTCACCAAAAACCTCACGAAATAGTTTAAAACCTAAATTTCGTTCATCGTGATTACCAGGGACAACTGCTGGTTTAAAATTAATTTCTTTTATTTTTTCCTTTGCTAAGTCATATTCAGAAAGCAAACCATCTGTTGTTAAATCTCCTGAGATAAAAACTAAATCGGAATCAATTCTATTTAATATCTTTACAGCTTTTTCATAAACTTTTTCATTAAAATCTGTTCCATAATTAAAATGTAAATCAGATATATGTGCTATTTTCATAAAAGCTGATAAAGAAAGTTTGCTTATATTTTTTATCTACATATACTATAGAATTTATTTATTTTTTACTTTGATTTTTACATTTTTTTCATTTCTTTTAACTTCAAAATCTACATTAAAAAATTGTTTCAAAACCCACATACTAGTACTTGCGTGACTGCTTAACTCCCTAATAATGCAAGAAGAACTTTCATTTTTATTGGAAATTACAAAATATGGCAAAAGCTGATCAAATGCATGAACATCGAGATTTGCACCAGAGAAGATTTCATTTTTTAGATTTCTCACTGCTTTTTTACCAACTTCTTCTGATGATAGTCTTTTTTCACCTAAAACAGTTGTTCCAATTATTGTATCCTTTGATTTAACCCATAAAGTTATACCGGTTCCTGCAGAAAAAGAAGTTGATTGAACAATTTTTATATTTGCTTTTAAATTACTTTTAAGTAGTTCATTAATTGCAGCTTGTTTAATCCTTGTAGAAATATGTTCTGGTAAATTAGATATATAAATGATACCTTCTACATCAGAAAATATTTGATCTTCATCTAATGTTAATTGTTTAAAATCTGTATTTGGATAAATCGTAATTTCTGCCTCTCCTCCTCCTCTTGGATAATAACCGCGTTTTATTAAATTAACATCAGTTGTTATACCAAAATTTTTTAATAATGGGATAAAAACATATTTAAAATAATCCCATGTTGGAGCCCATTTAACATCAGTTCCACCGGTTATTTTAATAGTTAATGGTTCTTTTGAATTTAAAGAAGCAAGTATACAAGTTTGAAAAACTAAAACTATACTACCTGCTGTACCTATGTCAAATTTATAGCTCCCGCCTTTAACTTCATCCGGGATAAATGTTAATGTAGATGAACCAATATCTAAACCTGTTGTTTCAGAATTACATAATTCTCTTACGCTTTTTATTGCTATATAATGCTGTGCTTTTATTCCTGGATCAGGTCTACTGGCTCTTATATTTGTAATTTTAATTGGTACTTTTTTAAATGCAGAAAGACCAACTGCTGTTCGAAGTATCTGCCCTCCACCTTCTCCATAAGATCCATCAATAGATATCAAAAATTATCACCATATTTTTTTAAATGATCATGAATCATCCAAAGAGATGCGTTACAAGTTTGTTCTT